>Ga0335081_10012330_pt1 | contig 13852 bp, 15 predicted proteins | sample Lox_Sample_35_FD_206713 | JGI IMG/M metagenome (GOLD analysis project Ga0335081, IMG submission 206713) | Soil microbial communities from Loxahatchee National Wildlife Refuge, Florida, United States - Lox_Sample_3.5 | ecosystem: Environmental > Terrestrial > Soil > Wetlands | place: USA... | reverse complement strand
CAGCGCCACTTTCCGCAGCGGCTTGTTCTTCGCCTGCTTGATTCCGATCAGGGTCGCATAGCGCAGCTTGTTGATGCCTGACTGAATCGTCAGCACCGCCGGCGTCGGCATATCGACGAACTGGAAATATCCCGCCTCAAGTTCCCGCTTCACTCGAATCCCGCAATCCGTCTTCTCGATCTGCATGATGATGGTCGCGTGCGGCCATCCCATGAGCTCGGCCAGAATCACGCCTGTCTGTGCGTACCCATAGTCGTCCGACTGTAATCCAGTGAAGATGAGATCAAACTGCTCGTCCTTGATCGCCGCCGCAAACGCCTTCGCGGTATTGTAGGCATCCAGGCCGACGAACTTATCGTCCTCCAGATGGATCGCCCGGTCCGCGCCCTTGGCCAGCGCCTCACGCAGCACCTGCTGCGCCCGCGCCGGACCGCTCGTGATCACCACGACCTCGCCCTTGTGCTTCTCGCGCTGACGCAGCGCCTCTTCGAGCGCATAAGCGTCGGGCTCGTTCACCTCATACGACACGTCTTCGCGGATCCATGTCCCGCTCTCATTCAGCTTCAGCGGCGCATCCTTCTGCGGCACCTGTTTCATGCATACCAGGATTTTCAAGAGGATCTCCTTCCCCACCCGCCCGGAGAACCTCCGGGCAAACATACGAGTATAAATGACCCCCATCTTGCCGCGGAAAACGCCTTGCCTCGACAACACCTTGTGATTCGAATCACAGACTGCCGCCGTCACTCTCCGTCAGCATGACGCAGATACACCTATGCCCAACGACCACTTCTCCGCTATGCGGCAGAGCATCATCGACGGCGCGCCGGATGTCGCCAGCGAACTCGCGCACGACGCCATCGCCGCCGGAACCGCGCCACTCGACGCCATCAACAACGGATACGTTCCCGGCATGCACGACGTCGGCGAGCAATTCGCCCGCGGACAAATGTTTCTCCCCGACATGATGGCCTCGGCAGAAGCCATGCGCGCCGCCATGTCCGTGCTCGACCCCGAACTCCGCAAACTCGGCACCGGGCGCCCCATGGCCGGCACCGTGATTCTCGGCACAACCAAGGGCGATATCCACGAGATTGGAAAAATTCTGGTCGGCACGCTCTTGACCGCTCACGGATTCCGCGTACACGATCTCGGAGTCGACATCCCCGGAGAAAAGTTCGCCGACAAAGCGCGCGAACTGAATGCAGACATCGTCGGCGTGTCCGCGCTTCTAACCACGACCATGCGCAACCAGAAAGGAGTCATCGAGGCCCTGGAAAAAACCGGAGTGCGCTCGCAGGTGAAAGTCATCGTCGGAGGCGCGCCCGTAACCCGCCGCTGGGCCGAAGAAATCGGAGCCGACGGCTACGCCAAAGACGCCATGGCCGCCGTATCCCTGGCCCAGGAGTTGATGCAAGGGGTCGTATCAGGGCACGGCTTCAGTCGTGCCGCGCGAACTCAACCAGAAATAAAGAACGGGCTTTAGCCCGCCCCTATGCGACCGAAACTCCAACTCCTCGACACCTCGCTCATCGAACGCATCCTCGATGAGGCCTTCCAACTTATCGAAGACCCCGGAGTCCGCATCGCGCCCTGCGTAGAAAATCTTCTCCGCGGGGCAGGCATTGCCGTCAAAGATGGCGTCGCCCACATCCCCGAAGCTCTCGCCCGCCGCCTCCTCGAACTCGTTCCGCGCGACTTTCACCTTTACAATCGCAGCGGACAACCCGTCGTCCACTACGGCGGCGACGTTGTCCACTTCGATCCCGGCTCGTCCTGCCTCAACATTCTCGATCCGCAGACGCAGCAGCCGCGCCCCGCAATGTCCTCTGATCTCGCCCGCATGGTGCAGGTTGCCGAGATGCTTCCGCAATTCGCCGCGCAATCCACCGCCATGGTCTGCAACGATGTCCCGCAGGAAATCGGCGACTGGTACCGCCTCCTCGTTGTTCTCTGGTATTCCGAAAAGCCCGTCGTCACCGGAGCCTTTTCCGCCTCGAGCCTGCACACTCTGATCGACCTGCTCGCCATCGAAGCCGGAGGCCGCGAGGCCCTGCGTCAACGTCCTCGCGCCATCTTCGACGTCTGCCCGTCCCCGCCGCTCAACTGGTCCGAATTCGCATCGCAGAATCTCGTCGATCTCGCCCGCGCCGGAATTCCCGCAGAAATCGTCAGCATGCCGCTCGCGGGCGCAACCGCTCCGGTCACGCTCGCCGGTTCAATCACGCAGCACGCCGCCGAATGCATCAGCGGAATCGTCATCCACCAACTCGCCCAGCCCGGAGCCCCCATTGTCTGGGGAGGCGCACCCGCCATCTTCGACATGCGCTCCGGAAGAACTCCCATGGGCGCGATCGAAACTGCGATGCTCGATATCGGATGCGCGCAGGTCGGAAAATATCTCGGCCTTCCCACACACGCCTACATGGTCGCCGGAGACGGCCGCTTCATCGACGCGCAGGTTGAAATGGAAAGCGGCATGTCGTGCATGCTGGGCGCTCTCGCCGGTATCAACATGATCTCCGGCGCGGGCATGCTCGACTTTCTCGCCTGTCACAGCATCGAGAAACTCATCATCGACGCCGAAGCAATCTCCTCCGCGCAGCGCCTCATCGAAGGTGTCGAGCCTCGCGGAGATTCTCTTGCGACTGCGATGTTCGCGCAGACTGGGCTCGCCGCAGATTTCCTGAACCTGAAAGAGACGCGCAGCCTCTTCCGCCGCGAGCAGCACTTCCCCTCCGCCGTCATCGACCGTGGACTTCCCACGATAGAAGGCGACCCGGGAATCCTGGAGCGCGCGCGTCAGCGAGTGGAAGAATTGCTCGGCACCTACCAACGCCGCCCGCTTCAACCCGACCGTGAGCAAGAGATGATCGCCTTCGCCCAACGCGAAGCGAAACCCTACGGCCTGGAAGGCCTTCCGGAAATCCTCAACCCGGCATTCGCCCACGAACCCGGCCTGATGAAGTAAGCCGGACCAGCACCGGAAGCACGCACAGCAATCCAGCTTCGTCATTCCGACGCCCGAGCGCAGCGAGGCAGGAGGAATCTGCTGCCGACGGGACCAGCGCCGGTGCCCCGCGTATGGCAGGCATCTCCTCACGGAGGAACAAGAAGAGTCCTTCCTTCGTGGAACTTCGTGTCCTCTTTGGTGAACTCTACTCGGTCAGCACAGTAGACTGCCCGGAAATGTCAAACCGTTTCCGGCAGCGCATATTCTTGCAGGCCATCACGTCGTCTTTGCGCACCATGTACGACCGGAACTTCGCAAACCGGGCCCGGTCGCGATCGTCCGCGCGTCCCGCCAACTGACGCTTCTTGGTGCGCACAATCCACGTCACCTCATATTCGCCCGACTGATGGCAGTGGGGACAATTCAGAGTGGCAGGTTTCTTCTCTTGCTTCTCGTCAAAAAAATCTCGTTCTTCCATACGGCGCGCTCGCGGCAAAACTTCCAGCTATTCTGAATTATTGCATATTCAGAGATATGGGATTCGTAACCGCCATGATTCACGCTCAGGTTACACTCTATAAACCCGACGAGCAAAACCGGCATGGCCAGAAAAAAGAAAAAGAGGAAACCCTTCCGTGCCGTCACCGCCGTCAAGGAACTGGCCCGCGAGCGCGTCGGCTCGCCTCCCGCCGAAAAGATCGTGATCGAGAAAAAGAAGAAGCCCGAGAAGCACAAGCCGACTCTCGGAAAGCTGATCGAGGATCTCTAAAATCTCAAGTCGTCTTGGTCAGGCGTCATCCTGAGCGGAGCCGCTTTTCAGGCGAAGCGAAGGATCTCACTCGAGATAAGTCATAGTGAGGAAAACTATGCTGAACTCCCAAAAAATCGTCGCCTTCGTGCCGACCACCGACGCCGCCCGAGCCCGCTCTTTCTATGTAGACGTTCTCGGCCTGCTGGCGATCTCGGAAGACCCATTCGCACTCGTGCTCGACTCGAACGGAACCATGCTCCGCGTGACCACCGTTCAGAACTTTAAGCCGCAGCAGTTCACCATCCTCGGCTGGGATGTCGCCAACATCGACGACAGCGTTTCACAACTGAACCAGCGAGGAGTCCGCTTCGAGAGCAACGGCATGGCCGGACAAGATGAGCGCGGGATTTGGAAGTCCCCAAGCGGCGCCCGCGACGCCTGGTCCAAAGACCCCGACGGCAACGTCCTAAGCCTTACGCAGTTCTGAGAGTATTTGGCGACCCTGATTGGTCTCTACCGGTATCGTCGCGGATGGTGGGCCCACCAGGATTTGAACCTGGAACCAACAGTTCTCTCAACCACAACCATTAGCTAATGGTTTCAACGATTTCCCGAAAAAAGATTGACCCATAATCGGCGGATTTAGGCACGGTTGTTAGAAAACTTGTTAGAAAGAGCCGGCGCCATTTTCGCCTTGCTTTAGCAATCGGAATCGAATGACATGGAAGCCGGAACCGACCGAAAAACAGGACGAACAATCGAGCGAAGGCCTTGTGACTGAGGCAATCATCGCAGTGAATGTTTCTCCGGATAAAACAGCAGGCCTCGATATAGCAATAGCGGATTAGTGCGGCTTCAGAAAAAAGGCGACTTCAATTGCCTTTCAAATGGTGCTTTTCCTCACAATGTTGTGTGCAGATTTTGAAAAACTCTCTGTCCGATTCCGGTCCTTTTGTAGACTATTTTCTTGTTGCAAATTTCGGACCTAGTGAATCAATTGACTCTACGAGTCTTTCCGCATATGCCTTTGCAGGGATGTGGACCCATTCTGATGTAAAATAGAACAACCACAACAGCAAGAGAATGAGTGAAACGACCGAAGCGGTTATCAATTCAAAAGAAATCCTACCAGTTGACCTGTGTTCCGCATAAATCCAAGCTAGCGCACCAACGACACAAGCGCAGGTTACTGTGATACCAAGTGGTCTCAGACCCCAGGTATTCCGACGATATCCATAGCTGATATTTTCCTGAAAAAGTAGAGGATATTTTTTCGTGTCTCGCGTGTTAATTCGAATGAAGGTTGACCAACTGCCGTAGATTCGGTCTGCCGCAATCGGGTCTGCCGTTTCTTCCTCGGCGGATGGGGCTTTGGCTTCTTTGATCAAACTCGACATCTTATTGTGGTAGCGGGCCTTTGTGATCGGATCGATACTTGCGTCGGCGTGGCGGAAGATGATCACTGATGGCATGCCACCCCAGGTCTCGAAGAGTCTACTCTCCTTTTTCTTGCCAGCATCACGCGCGATCTGAGTAAGCAACAAAAGGCCCCCGCAACTTAAGAACGCTCCGACCAGTGCTTCAGCGCGTGACGTATCTTTTCCAAGCCCACAGGCAATCACTAGAACTACGGGCATAAAAAGCAGAAGTGCAGGGTAGAGCCGCGCTTTCCGATCGTAGGCGTCAGTGATCACACTCAATCCCGCGACTAATTTCCCTGATCCTGCAGACGGAAAATCAGTCATAGTCCTCCACTTGGTCCGAAAACGGCATTGAGTTCACGGGGCTATAGTTTTCCTTAAATTGATAGCCTACGGTGTAGCACTTACTTGTGCCTTGGGTTGCGATGACACTGCCGCCCCGGCGAAGGAATGCGTTTAGCACCATCCTCCTCGGGTGAGACTCATCATCTTTGGGAGCAGAAACGAAAGCTGAAAACCGATGTGCGCTTCCCCTAGGAAGAGCAGGCCCAAGGATCTGATTCAAGATGCTTGGCCCGACATTGCTTCGGCTTCCATGGTGAGGTATTTGAACAAACGATAATTGCTGTAGTGGTAGTCCCGATTGTTGAGCCTGGTAGGCCGCGAGACCGAGGGCCCAATGACCGGCATCGCCTGTAAGCAAGACGCGATGGCCCGCTCCGAATTCACCATACAAAACCACACTTGATTCATTTGTTGCGCTTGTAACACCACCATCTTTGAGTCTCTCGTTCTCCCAAGTTTCTCTTATCCACTTCTCAGCCTTTCCAACTGCCTTATCCATGATTTTTGCAAACAGTCCGGGGGGTTTTCCGATCCACAGTCCAGCCCTCTCGATTGCTGGCTGGTCTGGTTCCGGTGTTCGGTCGAACTGAGGTAACAATAGTTCATAAATGTCTTGCTGTGGAGACAGAACGGTGAATGCTCCGATCTTCAGTCCAGCGAAAGGTTGTCGGATTACAATCTGTCGCTCAACAGCTATTTGATAGATCTCGTTGATTAAATCAAATTCCGTACGCAGTTTCTTGGCCAAAGTCTCGGCAGTGAGTCTCTTGTCGTCAAAGTAAGGTAGAGACTTCGGAGCCGCAAGCCACGGAATGTGCATCCAGACGTTTCGAACATCCAATCCTCTCAGAACTTCTCGAAAACCACATGCGTGGTCTGCATCACAGTGAGTGAGAATCGCATGAGCAACAATCGCTTTTTCTCCGTAATATTTATGGATGTGATTGACGACCGCTTCTCCGGACTCGACGTTTCCACCATCGATAACCATGAGGTAGAAACTATCATTGCCAGCATCGTACCTCACAACAATCGCGTCCCCCGGCTTCGATGCCTCTCCAACGGGCAGAAATTCTATTTCGAAGTTCATTGGATTCCCGGCTCCAAGAGCAATTTAGAAAGGACCAAAGCCAAGTCATGCCGATAGCGGCGAGATTCCGATGACTTAACGGTTAATCGCGCTGACACACTTCGCCCAAAAGCCACTCGCGATACTCAGAACCTGAGCCAAGTTGATGGTGATACGCATTTGCCGTGAGTCGGCCATAGAACTTCCCCTCTGAGTCAACAATAACCGGAGGATCAGTAGCGTACGGGTTACAGGCACCCTCGTTTGAGTAGCTAGAACCATACTCGCTGTAATGGTTCCAAATGCTTTCAGAGGCATAGGCCGACCCGTGGGCTCCATACTTGTTAAAAACAGAATCGGAGGTAAATTCAGAACAGTTCAGACAACCGAGGTAGGTCATGTGATCCTCACCACCGAACAGCATGAGCTTGCCACTAGACAGATTCGGGCGTGCAGGCGGAGGTCCGGAAGACGCAATCCCCTTATTATAGGCATGTGGTGTACAACCGACGAGCACGAGGGATACGAAGATAAGGCAGAGAAAACTGAGATGCGCAACGTTTTTTATGGGCATACCCGCTCTGGGGCAAGCTGAGTTATTGCCGCGATGATCTACTTAGCTAGGGGGAACTAGCTCGGTTAGAACGCGCTATTTTCCCCTATTCATTGAGTGGTGTCAATAGAGTCTCCATTAACGAGCTGTGCAATCCCTTGCAAGTGCCTCGGATATTCTTCGTCCCCTGCGGGTCCGCCGCACACGGAATCGAAAAGCCTATTGGCGATGCGATCTCCGAGAGACATGCTCCTCTGAGCGCAGGTCAAACCCATCTTCGCATAAGCGAAACTTGACATACCGCGCGACCTCACGACAAACTAAGCTGCTTTCTTCTGCTTCGCTCTCCACGCAGCCCACCGAGCCTTCTGTGCGGCAGCTATGCGCTTCTTTGCAGCTGCGGAAATAGTTCGGCGTGGACCGCTAGTAGTGCGATGGCGTGGCCCGGAGCCGTTGCTCAGTGCTCTTAGAGCGGCGTCGAGACGGCCTAGTTCACGTTGGAGCTTTGTGCGTTCTGACTGCAACTGCTTTACGACTTGAGAAAGCATTGTCATTGTGGGACCCCTGAGGGATTTTAGCAGAGTAGACCGGCTACCAATTTCTGCCGGAACTAAGATCCGTTCGGCAACAATATCCTTTATCGGCTTCTTGTTCTGTAACCACTATCGTGGAAAGGACTGGGCCCTCCAGCGTAAAATCATTTGCCATAATTCGGGGGGCGAGTCGCCATGCTCTTACTTTGCGCAAACAAGGCTGCGATTCGGTTCGCGCTGATGCCGTCCAATGGGGCAAGCGTAATGGATTTCTACAAGGAGTTGCATCTTGCGATTCGCAGTGTTAGGCGCATCACGTGTTTGTTCGGGCTGATCCTGTTGGGCATGTCCGTCGCCGCAAGATGTCAGACCGAATCCGTGCTCTACAACTTTGGTAGCACGCCTACTGATGGATATCAACCTTCGGGGGGCTTGTTGATGGACAGCTCGGGCAATCTCTTCGGTACCACAGTCGCTGGTTCCGATACTCTTTGCGACCTTGCCGAGGTCTATGGTTGTGGCATCGTTTACGAGTTAGTGAAGTCGTCAAACGGTTATGCGGAGAAAGTGCTTTACAGTTTCGGAACGACTTCACCTACCAGTGACGGTGCAAGCCCATTTGCCGGTCTGATTGTGGACACTACCGGTAATCTTTACGGAACCACGACCTACGGCGGATCCCCCAATTGCCTCATCGACCTCGGCGTGGATGGTTGCGGCACTGTATTCGAGCTGGTCAAGTCTTCCAGCGGCTACACTGAGAACCTGCTCTACACCTTCACGGGTCCCGATGGAGCTTACCCTTACGCGAGCCTGACGATGGATTCGTCCGGGAATCTGTACGGGACAACTTACAGTGGCGGCGCTTGTGGCCTCGGGTCTGTATTTGAACTCAACAAATCGTCTGGAGGTTATGCGGAAAAGGTCCTCTATAGTTTCGGTTGCTCTTCCAGCGACGGCTGGGACCCCTACGCAGGCGTGATCTTGGACTCTGCCGGAAATTTATATGGCACAACGGAGTCTGCTGGCGCCTCCGGCGATGGGATGGTCTTCGAGTTGGTCAACTCGGGCGGCGACTATACGGAAAATATTCTTTACAGCTTCAGTGGGGCCGATGGACAGATGCCGAGTGGAGACTTGATTTTCGACTTATCGGGAAATCTTTACGGCACTACTCAGGGCGGAGGCGAATACGGCAATGGCGTGGTTTTTGAGCTGGTGAATTCACTGAACAGATTTACCGAGAAGGTGTTGTATAGCTTCAAAGGTCCGAGCGACAACGATGGCCAAACCCCCGAGCCCGGGCTCGTTATTGACGCGTCAGGCAACCTTTACGGGAACACCAGGTTGGGAGGCACGAACTGCGAGCCTGACGGCTGTGGCGTCGTTTTTGAGTTGATAAATTCCTCGGGCAGTTACACGGAAAAGATCTTGCACAGATTTGGCGCTCCCGGTGACGGAGAAGTCCCCACGGCACCGCTGCTCATGGATAGCGCGGGTAATCTTTACGGTACGACTGACGCCGGGGGCGCCACCCTCTGCTACTGCGGTACGGTGTTTTCGGTTAACCCTACTGCAATTTTGCCCGCCACGATTCTGTCCCCTCTAACCCTCACTTTCGGCAACCAGCCGGTAAATACATTGAGTGCACCGCAGACCGTCACGATCGCAAATAGTGGGAGCGCTAACTTAATCTTCGGCTCAGGCGCCGTGACGGTTTCGGGTGCTAACGCAGCAGACTTCACCATTGACGCGAACACATGCAGTGGGGCAACCGTCACTCCGGGGGCGACTTGTTCACTGATGGTCACGTTTGGTCCAGCGATTGTTGGAACGAAAAGCGCCGCCCTCAAGTTCGCGGACAACGCCTCGACGAGTCCTCAGACAGTCGGACTTTCGGGTACTGGCATAACGGCACCGGCAGTGACGCTGTCCCCCAGCGGTCTTGCATTTTCCTCGCAAGCGGTTGGGACAACGAGCACGGCTCAGGAAGTCTCTTTGACGAACCGGGGAAGCGGTCCGCTGACCTCTATCAGCATCACGGTGGATGTGGGTTTCGCAGAAACCAATAACTGTGGGTTGAGCCTGGTGGCGGGCGGCAGCTGCACGATCCAAGTAGCGTTCGCCCCGACTGCGGTGGGCTCGCTAACTGGAATGCTTTCGGTGGCCGATAGTGCCCCGAACAGTCCGCAGATAGTTAGCTTAACCGGCACGGGGATGGCGCCGGTGGCCGGGGTTTCGCCCGCAAGTCTCGTCTTCGGCAACCAAGCCATAGGCACGACCTACGGGCCAGAAACTACGACCGTCTCAAATATCGGCAATGCGGACCTAACCATTTCTTCTGTAGCGATTTCGGGAGCGAATGCCGGAGATTTTGCAGTTGCTCCGAGCGGGACGGCGTGTGTGGCGAATGCTGCCGTTACAGCCGGATCAAACTGCACTGTGAACGTAATGTTCACACCTACGGCAGGCGGCATCCGGAACGCGACTCTGACGATTACCGACAACAGCAATGATCAAACGAACAGCACACAAAGAGTGTCGCTCACAGGCTCGGGTGAGGATTTTGGCATCGCAGTAGCTTCCGGAACATCGTCAAGCGCAACGGTGATGCCGGGTGGAACAGCGAGCTACACGGTTAGCGTTTCGCCGATGGGAGGATTCGATCAAACGGTGAATCTTTCTTGCGCTGACGCGCCGTCAGAGGCGACATGCTCGATCAGTCCCAACTCACTGTCGATCAATGGGATCTCATCTTCAACTGCCACGCTAACCGTAACGACCACTGCGAAGTCGGCGACGCCGTACCAGAGCTGGCCGAACCAAGGCAATGGCAGAATACGATTGCAGGTCTGTTTGCTGGCGATATGGCTAGCGTTCGGGTTGTTTGGGCTCTCCGCAATGTCGTACGCGGATTCGCGCCACGCCCGCAGCTGCAAACTTAGACCGGTGTTGTGGCGAATGATGCTTGCTGCGGTTCTCACGGGTGAAACAATGCTAGCCGCGTGTGGTGGAGGAGGCGATGGTTCAGGCTCTCCTCAGAATCCCGGTACGCCTGCCGGCTCGTACTCGCTTAGGGTAACCGGAACGTCGGGCGGGCTGTCGCATTCCATGATGCTGACACTCACGGTTAATTAAAGGGCTCCATCCCGACATATGCGTTCTGCCAGGTGACGAAGCCACCGCTCAGGAGGTCGAGGGGGTTAGGTCGGTGCCCGGTCTAGGCAAAACCGTAAAGTAGTACTCGCTCCCAAAGAAAATCTCTCCCGCAAATCGCGCGCAAATCTCCCGCAGATTCTCGTTCCCTCGACAGAGTTGCACTGAGTTGCTCCCAGTTCTGAAAACAGATTTCCTTCGAGTGTCGATCGCTCTCTTGCGCGATTTGCCAGTATTTGCGCGGCATTTCGCAAGCACTCGCACTCTTCTTAATGCACTGATTTTCGCTCGAAACTGCTGTCAAGAATTTTATTTTCCACGTTCTCATATGCTTAGCAGTGCTGCGGACGTGCGTTCGCGGAATTCCGCGCTATGCTCCCGTTCGCGACACACGTGCTAGGCGGTGCTTAGTACGAATTCACATGGGAGCGCGTTATGGACAAACCGAACAAAGCAGCAGAATTGAACGCAGGCATCCGCAAGACCATCGAACAACTCGCCAATGAGACCGATGCAGCCAGACAGTCAGAGCTATTCCGCAACTACCTGAAAGCCTCAGCCGCATTCTGGGATTACTCGTGGCATAACCAGATGCTGATCTGGCGTCAACGTCCCGATGCAACCTACGTCGGAGGATTCAATACGTGGTTGAAATGCGGGAGATACGTGCGCAAGGGAGAGAAGGGGATTGCAATCCTTGCGCCGATGTTCTTCCGGGACAAGGCCAAGATTGCCAGTGGCAGTGAGAACGAAACTACGCGCATCTGGTTCAAGGTTGTCTACGTGTTCGACCTTAGCCAGACCGATGGCAATCCCTTGCCAGAGTTGCCGAGCAAGTCTGTAGGAGAGCGTGGGGAAGATATGCTTGCGCGTTTATTGCGCTTTGCCGAGTCTCGCGGGATTAGCGTGCGATTCGTGGATAAATGCTCGCTGAACGGTGCTGCCGGTACTTCGCGCGGAACGGAGATTGAGATTCGAACCAGCGAAACCGATGCGACCACGCAAGCCGCAACCTTGGCGCACGAGATTGCACACTCCCTGCTGCATTGGACATCCGAGGGCAAGAAAATCACGACTCGGGATGGCAAGGAAATCGGCAAGCAACAGAGAGAACTTGAGGCTGAGGCTACAGCCTACGTCGTTGGTCAGTACTTCGGAATTCAATCGCCATCGGAGTTTTATCTTGCAGCCTACAGCGTTACTCCTGCCATGCTGCTAGAGGCTGTCGAAACGATCGCCAAGACCGCAAAGACAATCCTTGACGGTTGCCAGCAAACGGAATCAGAACCCGAGGGCATATCCGTGCCCTCGGTTCTCCCGGTTGCCAGCAGCATGGAGGTGCTCCATGTCTAACCTTGCCTTGGCATTTCCTCAGCCTCTTGCTGAACGCTATCAGCCGCAAACGATCGCGGAGTTCGTTGGCCTAGAGAAACCGAAGCGCATCATGGACAAGTTCTGTGCCAATCCCTACCCCAGCGCATGGCTGTTCGTTGGGCCATCGGGAACGGGCAAGACATCGATGGCGCTGGCAATCTGCAAGGCAGTAGCGGGCGAGTTGCATCACATCCCGTCTCAGTCTTGCGATCTCGCAACCGTCAAGGCTGTTACAGACCGATGCCAGTATTACCCGCGCGTCTTTGAGACCGGTCAGTCCGGACGGTTCCACGTCGTGCTAGTGGATGAGGCAGACCGCATGAGCTATCCCGCTCAGCTTGCGTTCCTATCGAAGCTTGATGCCACGGCATTCCCGCCGAACACGATCTTCGTGTTTACCTGCAATGCCGTGGATTCCCTCGAAGCTCGGTTTCTCAGTCGTTGCCGTCGTGTGGATTTCTCTAGCTACGGAATGTCGGAAGGGATTGCCGGTTTGCTGCAACGAGTCTGGGATGCCGAGACCGCATGCCCAGACAAGCCGAACTTCGCGCGCATTGCCAAAGACAGCGCCAACAACGTTCGAGATGCGCTCATGGCTTTGGAAGTGGAGTTGCTCAGTGCAGCATAAGCGCATGCCCTCCCCCGCGCGCGCTCTGCTGACGGACCAAAGGCTCTTGCACTCTGTGCTAAGCAGTGCTAACGTATCACGTCTATGGCGAAACATTGCACGATACATCCGGATACCGAGTTGATCGTCGTCGAGTACTGCCCAGTTTGCCGAGGCCAGCAGGGCGGGAAGAATACAGCGAAGCGCATGACTGCCGAGGAACGCTCGCAGCGAGCGAGGAAGGCAGCGCGTGCACGGTGGAAGGCCAAGAAGGCGGGCAAGAAAACGTAAGGAAATGACCGTTCTGTTACATTTTCCGAACTTCTGTGCCGCTAAGCCGTTGAGAACCGGTGCAACCACGGCGGGCAGATTTCAACGTTCTATTACATTCTGGGGGGGCGAATGGCTAAACGAGCGCGAATGACGTTCCTGTTGCCGGATGAGATCTTGGCAGTACTGCGCGAAGCGAAGAGTCGATCGACACGCGATCATGCTGCCATCTTGATGGCCTATCGGCACGGGATGCGAGCGAGCGAAGTGTGCAGCCTCAAGATTGCAGACCTCGACATGAAGAACCGCCAAGTGGAAATCAAGCGGGTCAAAGGCTCGCTGCGCACGGTGCAGCCTCTTGCGGAACATGCCGGTAACAATCGCGCTCTGTTCGATGAGATCCGAGTGCTCAAAGCGTACCTCGCGGAACGAGTCGAGGATGGCTCGGGATATTTATTCCTGAGTCAGAAGGGCTCTGCGCTCACGACTACGCAGTTCTACCGGATCTTTCGCGACATCGCGCTCGCGGCTGGCATCGCACCTGAGAAGGCACATCCACACTCGCTCAAGCACAGTCGTTGCACGAACCTGATTGCCAGTGGCGTCAATCTCATGGAAGTGCGACAACTCGTGGGCCATAAATCGATCGGCTCCACCGTGCAGTACATTGCAGTCTCCGACCAACAGGCCGCACAGGCCGCGCGACGTGCTGACGCGCAGATGTTCTGAAGACAAAAAAATAGCCGCCCGTTTGTCCCGTGCGACTTTACCACTTGCTGAATTCTTGTTTTGTCCAGCTCTCCGACTTCGGCCAGGTAAT
>Ga0335081_10012329_pt1 | contig 13852 bp, 12 predicted proteins | sample Lox_Sample_35_FD_206713 | JGI IMG/M metagenome (GOLD analysis project Ga0335081, IMG submission 206713) | Soil microbial communities from Loxahatchee National Wildlife Refuge, Florida, United States - Lox_Sample_3.5 | ecosystem: Environmental > Terrestrial > Soil > Wetlands | place: USA... | reverse complement strand
TGCGCTCGATCTGGAGGGCGGCGTCTTCAAGTTGAACGACCCCAAACGCATCGCGGCCTCGCTCAAGCGCTCGGCGCTGCGCAGCCGGCGACGCAAAGGCGAGCCCTATCGTTCGGCGCTGTCGATGCTGGTGTTCTACATCAATCGCGCCGGCAAGAATTTATCCGCGAGCCGGCGCCGGACCCTGGAGCGGGCGAAGGCCGAATTGCGCCGGCAGTTTGGCCGGGAGTAGCCGCGCACCGCCGGGCAATTGCCGGGGCCGCGTGCCTGTTCTCCTGCCATTGAAATTGATCGGCTAGATCAACTGGCTGTGACAGCCGCCGCGTGCTCGTTCACGGCGACGCGCCTTGCAGCCGACAAGTTGGATACCTACCTTCAAAGTCCGCTTCCGACATGAGCTGAGACCGGGCGAGTCCAGGCTGTGAGCGAATCTGTAGCCCTCTTCAACGTGCTGCGGCAATCCGCCGATTCCGATTGCGTGGCGGCGATCGAACGCGCCGTTCGCGAGGCGCTCGACCGCGAGCTGTGCCGCATCAATCCGCTCAGCTTCGCGAGCAAGCACGGGCTCGACGAGGAGCACACCATCGCTGCATTCCTCCATGCTTCGCGACTCGGCCTGTTCGAGCTGTCCTGGAACGTCCTTTGCCCCGGCTGTGGCGGCGTGCTCGATGCGACCTCGACGCTCAAGACCGTCAATCGCGAGGAGTATGATTGCGGGCTGTGCGCGGCCGGCTACACGCCGACGCTCGACGAGATGGTCGAGGTAACCTTCACCGTCAGCCCGCGGGTGCGTCGTATCGAGGGCCACAATCCCGACACGCTGCCTGAAGTGGAATATTACCGGCAGATCTTCTGGAGCTCGGGGGTCGACCTGCCGGAGACGCTCAGCGACAGCCTCGCTGAATTCACCATCGAGTCGCTCGAGCTGCCGCCCGGCGAGAAGGCAGTGCTGTCGGTACAGCTGCCTAACGACTTCGTCATCGTGTTCGATCCGGTGACGCACGGAACGCAATTCCTCGACGTCAAGGGCGAGCCGACGCGCGAGCGGCAGTCACTGTCGATGGTATTCAACAAGGTCAAGGCGCCGGTCGGGACGGTGGAAATGCGGCCGGGGCCGCTGCGGTTGTCGCTCGAGAATCAAACCGACCGCCGGGTGTTGCCCGCGCTGTGGATCGCGGCCGATCCGCTTCATCATCTGCTCGGCAGGCGCAAGCCGTTCCTCACCGCCAAGCGGCTTCTTAGCAATCAGACCTTCCGCGACATTTACCGCACCGACACGCTCGACGTCGATCAGCGGCTCAAGATCACGAGCCTCACCTTCCTGTTCACCGATCTCAAGGGCTCGACGGCGCTGTACGAGCGGGTCGGCGATCTCGTCGCCTTCGATCTGGTGCGCCAGCATTTCCGTGTGCTGCACGAGGTCGTGGCGGCTCAGGCGGGCGCGGTGGTCAAGACGATCGGCGACGCGGTGATGGCGACCTTCCCGACGCCGGACCGGGCGCTCGCGGCGGCGCTGCGCATGCGCGAGGAGATGGCGCGCATCAATGCCGAGCGCAACAGCGAGGATTTTCTGCTCAAGATCGGCATCCACGAAGGTCCTTGCCTCGCGGTCACGCTCAACAACAATCAGGACTATTTCGGGCAGACCGTGAATCTGGCCGCGCGCGTGCAGGGCCTTGCATCCTCGCGCGCGATCTTTGTGACCAAGCCCGTAGTGGAGAATCCGCAGTCGGCGAAGATCCTGGAAAGCTCCGGCCTGCACCCGACCATGCAGAACGCCGCACTGCGCGGCATCGCCGACCAGACGACGGTTTACGAAATTCCCTGACCGCCGAAATCCGCTCAGCCGTGTTCGATCTCGATGGCGCCGAGCGGCATGGCGACGCTCTCGAAATGCTCGATGAAGACGAGGCCGATGCCGCGCGTAAGCGCGCCCGCAGTGAGCGCGGAGACCGCAAGGCCGACAAGCGTGCTGCCCGGCAGCACTAAGGCGAGCGTCGAAGCGGTCGCGGTCCCGAGCCCGGTCGGCGCGGCGCCGCCGAGGATCGAAATCACGAGCGATCGGGTTCGCTCGCGCTCGAACGGCACCCCGTAGAGCCCGCTCAACTGCTTGACCATCCGTACCACCAGGGCGGCCACGCCGGCGACATTGACGATCGGCAGCGGCGAAAGGCCGCCGATGGCGGCGTAGGTCCGATGCCGCTCGACGATTCTCAGCGCCAGGCGGCGCCGCACCGCTTGCCGGCCGGCATCGACCGCTGCAGTCGGGAACTGGTCGTTCGCGGCCGGCCGCGCGAAGCCGACCGGCGCCAGCTCGGCCTCGAATGCATCGTGCTGGAGAGCGGGCGCCGACACCCGCGACGCTTCGTCAGCGGCTTGCCTCGCGGCGTCATGGGTTCTGATGGCCTTCGGAAGCTGTTTACGGGTCATGCGGCTGCCTGCTGGAGGCCAAGGACCATGTCGAGCTCATCGGCGATCGCGGCGATCTCCCGCGCGGCGGGCCCCTTCCAGCTGATCAAACTAGGCGTCGCGCCCCAGAGCGATGCTTCCGGATAGCCGACCCGGTTCGTCATCTCGTTTTGCAGGACCGGCAAGCCGGCTTCGGCAAGCTCGGCACGGATGTGCCTGGCGATCACCGAGTCGCGCGTTGTCTGCGTCAAGAGACAGCGGTAGAGCGGCTGCGGGCCGTCCGCCCGGCTGGTCAGGATGCCAAGCGTATCGAGCATGCGGTCGACGTCGAACGGCGACGGCTTAACCGGAACCAGCAGAAAATCGGCCGCCGCCAGGCAATCGAGCGTCGTTTTCGAGCGAAACCCCGGCGTATCGATGATCACCAGGCCGCTCGTGGCGGCGAGGCGCCGGGCGGTCTTCGAGGCGTCCTCGGTCGCGTCCTCGACCACGGCGACACCGCCCAGCGCCCGTTCACGCGCGGCGAGCCGCATGATCGAGCGCTGTGGATCGGCGTCGATCAGCGTCGGGCGCCGCCCGCGCAGATGCCAATAGACCGCAAGGCAGCTCGCGACCGTGCTCTTGCCGCTGCCGCCCTTCATGGTGGCGACTGTGATGATGGTGCTGGTCACTTCCAGGCCTCCCACCAAGCCCAGGCGTGATTCGCCTCGGGCGAATCGTATCCGATTCGGGGAGAACTGCCTACGATCTCGCGGCGCTCGTCCGAAAATAGCTGCGCCGCCAGCTGGCTAGGTCACTGGCGGCTTGCCAGCTTGGCCGCCTTGGCGGCGTCCCACCACCACAGCGCCGGGAAGGCGGAGATGCCGTATTTGGGCAACGGCTCGGGATGGCTGAACCGATCCCAGCGCGCGGTGCGCAACTTGCTGTAGCTCCATTGCGGCACGACGTAGTTGTTCCACAGCAGCACGCGGTCGAGCGCTCGCGCCGCGGCGACGAGATCGTCGTAGGTCTTGGCGGCAACGACATGCTCGACCAGCGCATCGACCGCCGGATTCTTGATGCCGATCATGTTGTCGGAGCCGGCCTCATCGGCCGCCTGCGAGGTCCAATAATCGCGCAGCTCGTCGCCGGGCAGCTGCGATTCTCGCCACGCGTAAGTAATGACGTCGAAGTCCCAGCCGCGCAGCCGGTTCTCGTATTGCGCCTCGTCGACGGTGCGCACGTCGACGGTGATACCGAGCCGCTCGAGCGACGGCTTGTAGAACAGGAAGACACGCTCGAATAGCGGGCTGTTGCCGAGAAACTCGACCGCAAAGGGCTCGCCGGTCTTGGCGTTGACCATCTGCTGGTCGCGCACCTCGTAACCCGCTTCCTTGAACAGGCGCAGCGCCTCGCGCGTATTGCCGCGGACGGCGGTGGGATCGCCGCCGACCGGATTGGCATACGGCTTTTTGAAGAGGTCGGCCGGAACCTTGTCGCGCAGCTTCTCCAGCAGCTCGAGTTCACGGCCGGTCGGCAGGCCGGTGGCGGCAAGATCGGTGCCGGCGAAGTAACTGGCGATGCGCTTATATTGGCCGAAGAAGATCTGCTTGTTCATTTCCTCGAAATCGAAGGCGTAGTTGAACGCCAACCGCACGCGCGGGTCCTGGAATTTGGCGCGGCGGATGTTGAAGGCAAAGGCCTGCATCAGGCCGACATTGTTGATCGGAAATTCTTCAAGCAGGACGCGTTTGTCGGCGACCGCGGGAAAGTCATAGGCGGTGGCCCAGCTCTTGGCGCTGTTCTCGATCCGCCAATCGGCGGCGTCCGCCTTGAAGGCCTCGAGCGCGGCGGTGCCGTCGCGGAAATATTCAAACCGCACCTCGTCGAAATTATCGCGGCCGATATTGACGTTGACCTCTGCGCCCCAATAATTCTTGACCCGCTCAAAAACGATGCTGCGGCCGGCCGAAAACTCCTTGATGCGGTAAGGCCCGGAGCCGAGCGGCGGCTCAAGCGTGGTTCCACTGATGTCGCGCTTCTTGCCGTCGCTATCGGCGCCTTCCCACCAGGCCTTCGGCAAAATGGTGAGCTGGCCGAGGACTTCGGGGAGGCGGTGGTGGCCGGCGCCCTTGAACACGAAGGTGACCTCGCGGTCGCCGCTCTTCTCTGCCTTGGCGACGTTGACCAGGCCGGCGGCGATCTGCGGACTTAATTTCTTGAACGTATCGTAGGAGAAGATCACGTCATCCGGCGTGACCGGCGTGCCGTCGTGCCACTTTGCCGCGGCGCGCAGCTTGAAGGTGGCCGAGGAGAAGTCCTCGGGGCAGCGTACGCCCTCGGCAATAAGCCCGTATGCGCTCGACACCTCATCGAGCGCCGCGACCAGCAGCGTGTCGTAGTTGAGCTCGATGCCCTGGACCAGCGCGCCTTTGATGCCGTCGACGACCGTGTTGAAGTTGTCGTAGGTCCCGAGCGCGATCTGCCGCACCGTGCCGCCCTTCGGCGCGTTGGCGTTGACGTAGTCGAATTTTTTGAACCGGGACGGGTATTTCAATTCGCCGAACGGCGATATGCCGTGCTGCCATTGGGGACCGGCCGCGTGCGCGGAGCTTATCCAGGCAGGGAGCGGAAGCTGCCGCGCGGCCAACGCAACAAGGGCGGATGTCAGCAAAGATCGGCGATTCACCGGATGCTCCAATGCTTGTGGTCGGGAAGGAGCGGCAAACCTTAGCGCTTCGACGCCGCGCCACGGGCAGCTTGCGCGATTTAGCCCAGGCGTTGCAAGTCTGACCGTGTTATTTGGTTTCGACGGCGGCCCACTGCGACGGTCAAAGCCAGCGCGAATCGCGCCGATGCGGCCGGCTGCTGCTCTGATCCGGAGTTCCGGACCTTCGCCCGGGCGAAGTTTGCGGCACTGCAGCATGATATTCGGCGAAACCGGCACTGGCGATCGGACGTATCTTCCACGGCGGGGAACGCCTGCTGATCTGGAAGTCCGGCGATGAACAAAGGCATTTTTCGCTATCGTAGGGAGCGGCATTTCGCCAAGCCGCCGGAGGCGATTTGGCCTTTCGTTGGTGATACCGCGCGGGTCAACGCCCTTGTCGGCTCTCCCCTCTATCGGGTCGAAGAGCGCGCCGACGCCGAGGGCCGGGTGCACCGCTACGCCACCGCCGGGATCGGCCCGCTGCAGTTGAAGTGGCAGGAGAGCTTCGGCCAATGGCAGCAGAACCGGCGGGCGATGCAGATCCGCGACTTTGCGAACGGACCGATGCGTCATTTCGAGGCGAGCTTCGAAGTCGAGCCGGAAGGCACAGGCAGCCGCCTCATCTTCTCCGGCGAGATGGAATGCGCCGGCGTGCTGGGATGGGTGGCGAAACGGTTCGGCATATTGGAACGCTCCATGGACCAGCGCCTGGCGGCCCTGGAGAAGCTGATCGCCGAAGCCGATCAGCCCGACCACATGCGCGGGGCGGTCGCCGCGGAAACGGTGAAGCCGGCGGCGCGGCGGCGCCTCGAGGCGCTGATCGGCGAACTCGACCGCGATCCCGCAAGCCACGGCCTTGCGCCCAAACTAGCCGACTATCTGCTGCATGCGCCGGACCTGGCGTTGCGCGGCATTCGCCCGCTGGCGATGGCGCAATTCTGGCGCGCGCCGCCGGCAGATGCGGTGGAGCTGTTCCTTGCCGCGCATCGCCGTGGCATTCTGGGAATAGGTTGGGACCTGTTGTGCCCGCGCTGCCGCGGCGCCAAGTCGCGGGTCGAGCATCTCCATGATTTGCCGAAGGGCGCGCATTGCTCATCATGCAACATCGACTATGACCGCGACTTCACCCGCAATGTCGAGCTGACCTTTCATCCCGAACCGTGGCTGCGGACGCTCCCGGAAGGCGAACTGTGCATGCTCGGCCAAGGCAGCACGCCGCATGTCAAGCTTCAGGCCGAGGTCGCCGCCCATTCGAGCAAAAGCTTCGCCGTGACGCTGCAACCGGGCCATTACCGTTTCCGCACCGTCGAGCCGGGCGGCGAGGCGGACGCCGACGTCGGCGCCGACGGCCTCATCCCCGAAGTCAGCGCCAGCGGCGGCGATATTCTGTTGGCAAAGCCGGGCCGCCGGAACGAACTGGTCGCGCGCAACGACACCGACCGTCCGCTGTTCTTCGTCATCGAGGATCGCAACTGGGCCAGGGACGCCTTGACCGGCGAGAGCGTCATCGCCATGCCGGCGTTCCGCCGGCTGTGTCCCGAGCAATTGTTGCGGCCCGGCGATGATGTCGAAATCGGCCGGGTCGCGATCGTGTTCACCGATCTGCAGGGCTCGACCAAGATGTACGAGGCGCTCGGCGACGCCACGGCCTACCACCTGGTGCGCGATCATTTCGCTTTTCTGTCGGAGCGGGTGCAGCGCCATAACGGCTTCGTGGTCAAGACCGTGGGCGACGCGGTGATGGCCGCGTTCCACGATCCGGCCGACGCGGTTCGCGCCGTGCTGTCGATCCAGGAGGAGGTGGCAAGCTTCAATCGCGGCCGTAGCGATGGCGGGATCGTGCTCAAGCTCGGGCTGCATCTCGGCCCGTGCATTGCGGTGACGGCCGGCGACGTGCTGGATTATTTCGGCTCGGCGGTGAACACGGCGTCACGGCTCGAGCACCAATGCCGCGGCGGCGAGGTCATCATTTCTGAAGCGGTCTTGGCCGACCCCGAGGCGCGCGAGGCGCTCAACGGCCGAGCCGCGACCGAAGACTCGGCGACGCTGCGCGGGTTGAGCGAGCCGGTGCGTTTCGTGCGCGTCGGCGCAATGAGCGCGTCGCCGCCGCGCCCGGATTCATCCGTTGGCCGCCTCGAACCAGCGCAGGAACCGGCCGGCGGCAACGCCGCGGGTGAGCGCTAGGTTGTATTCCTGGAAGATTTCGGCGCGATGCCAGCCACCGCCAGGCCAGCGCGCGATGGCGCGCTCGAGCCGAGCGAGATCGATCATTCGGCGCGCCAACGCCGACTGCGAGATCGCCGCGACCTGCCGCGCCAGTTCGCCGCGCTGGCTTTCGAGCATCTCGTACCAGTCGGCAGCCTGCAGGCCGGTCATGCGATTGGTCAATACCGCTTCCGGCAGGAGTCCCCACATGGCGCGGCGAATGAGCGAGCGGTCGATGCCTTCCGCGAGATATTGCTGAGGCGGAACGCCGAAGCAGTAGCAGACGACGTCAAGGTCGGCGGTCGGGTCGCGCACCTCGACGCCGGTGACCGCCTTTTCCGCCGCGTGCCAGTCGCCGAAATAATCGACCTGGGCCAGGCTTCTGACGCGTTCATCCGGGCGCAGGCGGTAGCGAAAATCGTGCCCGGCCTTTCGCGCCCGCGCATCGACGGCCACCGCAGCGGCGAAATCCGGCCGGATCGCGGCGTGATCGGCCCAGGGCGCGATCCGCCCAGGATGCCGGCGGCGCTCGATCCAATGGCTCAGCCGATCCGGCAACAGTGGTTCGATGAGGAGCTTTCGCCACGCCGCCCAAGGTGAAAGCGCGCTGCGCCGGTAATAGAGCTGCCATTGACGCAAGGCGGTGAGGAGCCGCCCGCGCTTGAGATGAGCGGCCGCCTGCGACCAGCCGCTCCAGCTGATCGTGGAGTTGCCGCAAAAGCCGCCGAGCAGCACGCGGCGGCCCTGCGCACGCGCCTGCCGCAGCAGCGCGAGGATAAAACCGAGATTGGTCGGATTGCGCACCGGCCCCTCGAGCGCGACGAAGAACCGTTCGAGGTCGGCGAAATCGGCGCCGTTGTCGTCGCGGACAAAGGTGACATCGATGTTTTGCGTGGTGTTGACGATCGCCTCGACCAAAGGCGTTTCGTCGGCGTAGGCCCCGCCCGGAAGCGGGGCGGCGAAACCCCGCCGCGGCACGCCGGTGAAGGCGACCAGCCGTTCGTTGGTGTCGGCAAGCGCGCGCGCCGCGAGGATCGCGACCGAGGAGGAATCGAGGCCGCCGCTCAGGAGGCTGCCGACCGGGTGGGCGCTGCGCAGCTGGCGGCGCACCGCCACGTCGAGATGCTCGCGCAATCCGTCTGCATAGGCCTGCTCGGACCGCCGCGCGACCGATTTGATTTCGGCCGGCGACCAGTAAGGGTGCAGCGCGATGGCGCCATCGGCCTTGACCCGCATGATGTGCGCCGGAGGCAGGCGAAAGATGTCCTGGTAGACGGTTGTCTGGTGGTCGGCGTGATTGAGCACCAGGAAGTCGGCGAGCTTCTCCTCGCTCAATTGCCGCGGCACGCCATCAAGCGCGAACAGGCCGTTGGGCATCGTGGCGAATGCAAAAAATCGCTCGCAGCGGTGCCACATCACGACGTTAAGTCCGAGGTGGTCGCGCGCCAACGTCAAAGTGCGATTGCGCGGATCGAAGATCGCGACCGCAAACGGACCGCGCAGCATCGGCCAAACGTCATCGCCGAGCTTCTCCCACGCAGTGATGAGGACGCGCGAGTCCGGCCACGTCGCCGCCTCCCGCCGCGCGACGCCGATCCGCCCGAGCAGATCGTCGCGATTGTCGAGCCGCAAATCGGCCGTGATCAACGAGCCGCTCGTGGCCTGCCATGGCTGGCGGTCGAACCGGTCTTCGGGCGTCATGCGCATCAGCATGTGGAGGAGCCCGACGCCGTCGTTGGTGACGATTCCAGATCGATCCGGGCCGTGTTGACGCAACGCATTGGCGACGCGCTCGAGGTCGCGCCGGTCGACGCTGCGGCCATCGAAACGCATCAGGCCGGCAATAGCGCTCATGACAGGCGCCCCGGCCGCATCACCGCGCTCCGCCGAATGCGGCAAGCCGAGTGAAGGCCGCAGCCTCGGCACCGCCGATGATCTTGTCCTCGCCGATCTCCACCCAGGCATGCGCGGTCAACGCGCCGTCTTCGCGCGCGACGCCGAGGCACAGGCGGCTTGGGATGCCGCGCCGCCGCAGCATGGCTTGCGCCGCGAGCGCTCGCGGCAGGCAGGCGGATTTCAGCCGGGCACTGTCGCCGACGCGCTCGACGGCCCACGATACCCAGCGCGCTTCCTCGATCGCGAAGCGGCAAATGCGGCGCGGCGGCCGCTCCGCCCAGGCGAAGAGGCGTGCCGGCGAAACGAAGCGCACCGCGAGCTGCGCCAGAAATACTCTGAGGGCCGCCTCGCGCAGATAACGGCGCCGCATCGTTTTCGGCGTCATCGTAGCTCAGCCGGATCGCTCACCCGCGCCAGCTTTTGCTCGAGGAGCGTTTGCAGGAACGGCGTCACATCGCGGATCACGGTTTGTCGATCGACATCGTGGCTCTCGCACAGCGTATCGACAATCCGGCCGACGCGGCAGGGCGCCGCCAGCATCTGCCAGATTTCGCTCGCCACGCGGTTGAAGCCGAAATATGCGCCGGCGCGCACGCTCAGCACGACGACGCCGCCGTCGAGAGCGGCTGCTCTCGGCTCGCTTGACTGAACCAGAACGCTGTCGATGGTGACACGCAATGCCGTTTCGCCAGAGGCTGCGATCGGGAGCGGAGCATGTCGGCTCCCGGAGCGGAACAGCCTGTCCCGCACCAAAACGCGATTAAGGTTCGAAGCGCGCCGACAGCGGGAACGCCCATTCAAAGGAAAATCCGAGCTTCGTCGCCGGCGTCGCCGGGGCTCCCGGCTCAGGCGGTTGATCGCCGGAGGTCTTCAGCTCAGCGCTAGACTCATTCTTGCCGGACGATTTTGTTTCGGTGCCGATTGCCAATTTCGTCAGCGCCGGCGCCTCCCACGCCTGCCGCGCCGCCGCCGTCTCGCTTGCGGCTGTCTTGCTCGACGTGTTGCCCGATCCGCTCGGCCGCATCATCCGTCTCAGAGAGCGATCCCGTTCGCAAGTATTCTATGGGATCGAGGTTGAACAGGGCAAGACCGGCGCCAAACTCCATTGCAATGCAAGCGGGGTAATGTCGGCCGCTATGGCAAACGCTTGGCACCGGGTACCCACCATGATAGGGTTTTCAGTCTCTCGTGGATGGAGCCGGCGGAAGTTTCGTAGCGGCCCGATCGAGGGGTGGGCCCCGCCGGGGGACGACGAGAAAGGATCCGCCATGGCAGAGAAATCGACCGCGTCCGTGGAGACAGGCTCGACGGCATCAGCACCCGTCGAGCCGCGCAACGAAGTGGCTTCGAGGCTGGTCGACCGTTTCGCCATCTGGTCCGGCGTCGCCGGTCTCGTTCCGGTGCCGGTCGTCGATGTCGTTGCCGTCGGCGGACTTCAGGTCCAGATGCTGCGGCGGCTTTCGCAAATCTACGAAGTGCCGTTTTCCGAAAATCGCGGCAAGGCGCTGATCGCGGCGCTCGCCGGCGCGCTGGTACCGACGACCAGCGGCATCGGCGCCTTCAGCCTGCTCAAGGCGGTGCCGATCGTCGGCACGATCATCGGCGGATTTGTCACGCCGGTGCTTTCCGCCGGCGCCACTTACGCGATCGGCAAGGCCTTCATTCAGCACTTCGAATCGGGCGGCACGCTGCTTGACTTCAACCCCCCGGACTATCGCGAGTTCGTAAAATCCCATAAGGAGATGTGGGACTCGCGCTCCAAGGGCTCCGGCGGATCGACGACTGGGGCGGCTGCGACCCGTTCCTAAAACGCACGCGCCGGATGCCAGCCCATCGGGGAGCGGCTGCGCCGACCGAAGCGCGACAACCGTTGAGCGACGAGACCGAGCCGCATGCTCGAAGCGATCGTCTACATCGTCTTATGCGTCCTTACCGGACTTTGCGGCGTCCATCGCCGCACCGGGTTCGTGGGAACGTTTTTCATCGCGCTCATCACTACGCCGCTGGTGGTGCTCCCGGTCTTGTTCTTGACCGGGCCGTCGCGGCACGTCGAATGGCGCCCCCGAGAGTAAACCGACGTTCCCTGCGAGCGCCACGTTCGCCGGACCGGCAGCGCCTTGTGGGAACGTAGACGGGCGACAGCGCATCCATGTCCTTCTTGCAGCTCGTCCGCCGCGAAATGCGCGGCTCACTGCGCAAGCTGCTGTTCATGGCTGCCATTGGCGGCATCAGTAGCGCCGCGGTACTCGCCGCGATCAATGCCGGCGCACAGGCGGCGGGCGAGAGCGAGAATTCCAGCCTGTGGGCGATCGCGCTGTTCCTGGTCGCGCTGACGCTGTTCATCTGGTCGCAACCCTTTGTGACCACGACGATCACCGCCGAGATCGAAGCGATCATCCACAAGATGCGGGTGCGCCTGATGGATGCGGTCCGGCGCTCGGAGCTCCTCTCGATCGACGACATCGGCCGGTCGCGGATCGTCGCCGCCATCAACAGCGACGCCGGGGTACTGACGCAGGCCAGCAATACGCTGGTCTATTCGATGCAAAGCGTCGTCCTGATCTTCTTCATCTCGATCTACGTGGCGTACCTGTCGATCGCGGCGTTCATCATGAGCGTCGTCATCGTCGGCATCGCCGGAACGGTTTTCCACTTGCGCAGCCGGCGCTTGGCGCTCGAGCGCGCGCGGGCCGCGGACCAGGAGCGCCAGCTGTTCGACCGCATGGACGACTTCCTTGACGGCTTCAAGGAGGTGAGACTCAACAAAGCGCGCAGCATCGCCTTGTTCGACGACGCGGTCGAGGTGTCGCGAGCAGCCGCCAACATCAAAATCGGCGCCCAGGTGCAGACGTTCCGGCAAATCGTGTCGGTGCAGAGCTACATGTATGTGTTGCTCGGCGCGGTGGTGTTCGCCGCGCCCAGATTCGGCGAGTCGCTCGGCGGTGCGTCGATTCCGAAGGCGACCACCGCGCTCTTGTTCGTAGTCGGCGCCTGCTTCGGTCTGGTGCAATCGATTCCGATCCTGCTCAATGCCAACGCCGCGGCGGACCGGCTGCAAAAACTGGTGACCGACTTAAGCGCGACCGCCTCGGTCCTGCCCGACGACACCAGGGTGCTGACGCATTTCGGCGTGATCGAGATGCGTAACATCGTGTTCCGCTACGTCGACAAGTTCTCCGACACCGCCTTCCATATCGGCCCGATCGACTTCACGCTGCGATCCGGCGAGCTGGTGTTCATTACCGGCGGCAACGGCTCGGGGAAATCGACGCTGTTGCGGGTGCTCGCCGGGCTCTACCCGCCGGATTCCGGCGAGATGACGCTCGACGGCATGCACGTCAACAACGACACGCGCGACAGCTATCGCTCGTTATTCTCGGCGATTTTCTTCGATTACCATCTGTTTCACCGCCTCTACGGCATACCGGAGCCCGACCCGGTCGAGATCGGCCGGCTGCTGGCTCAGTTTCGCCTTGATAACAAGACCGGCCTTTCTCACGGCGAGTTTCGCACGCTCGATCTCTCCAGCGGTCAGCGCCGGCGGCTCGCCCTCATCGTCAGCCTGCTCGAGCGGCGGCCGATCCTCCTGCTCGACGAATGGACCGCTGAGCAGGACCCGGAATTCCGGCGCAAATTCTACGACGAGCTGTTGCCGCAATTGATGCAGGCCGGAAAGACGGTCGTGGTGATTACCCACGATGACCGCTATCTTGACGAGCTGGAGCTGCCGGCGCGGAGAATCCGCATGGACGAGGGCCGTATTGTCGATCAGCGTTCGATGCAGAGCGGTAGGCGATAGCGTTCGATGGAGAACCGCTGATGGCCAGGCATCCTGAGTCCCTCGACGATACGCCGCCGCCGAAGCCGCGCGGATTGTGGCGTCTTGTCTGGCGGCACCTGCCGGGCATCGCCTTCTCGTTGATGGTGACGCTGCTGCTCGCCATCGTGCTCTGGCCCTACATGGTGATTACGGTTCCGAGCGGCCGGGTCGGTGTCTATTGGAAGCGATTCAACGGTTTTGATATGTATTGTTGGTGCTTCGTCGGCCGCGGCACCATCCTCGATCCGCGCGAACTGAGGGAGGAGGGTCTGCACATCATCGCCCCCTGGGACAAACTGTTTCTCTATGACCTGCGGCTGCAATCGACGACGCAAACTATCAACGCCATCTCCAAAGACGGCGTGAGCGTGACCGCGCAGATCAATGTGCGTTACCAGCTGCTGCATCACTCCGTCGCGGTGCTGCACAAGTTCATCGGCCCGGATTATCTGGAGTCGGTGATCGGCCCCGAAATCGGCAGCCAGGCGCGCGAAGTCTTTTCGATGTACACCGCGCAGCAGGTTTACACCTCGCGCGATACCATCCAGCAGGAGATTCTCGCCAGCACGCAAAAGAGTCTCGGCGCCAATCTCGATAGATTGGTGCAGCCCGAGGCCACCGAGCAGCCGGACCCCAAGCACTACAACGACTTCCTGCGCGGCTCGATCCAGATCCTCGATACCCTCGTGCTCAGCATCGAGTTGCCGCCGGCAATCGTCGGCGCCATCAATCGACAGACCGAGCAGTACTATCTCATTCAGGAATACAAATTCCGCGTCGAGCGGGAAGCCGAGGAATCCAAGCGCAAGCAGATCGAGGCGAACGGCATCGCC
>Ga0335081_10012328_pt1 | contig 13852 bp, 10 predicted proteins | sample Lox_Sample_35_FD_206713 | JGI IMG/M metagenome (GOLD analysis project Ga0335081, IMG submission 206713) | Soil microbial communities from Loxahatchee National Wildlife Refuge, Florida, United States - Lox_Sample_3.5 | ecosystem: Environmental > Terrestrial > Soil > Wetlands | place: USA... | reverse complement strand
CTCCAGCAGGATCCTGAGCACCTGCGGCACGCCGCCGGCGGCGTGAAAATCGGTGGCGACGAAGCGCCCGGACGGTTTGAGCTCGCACAGCACCGGCACTTTCCTCCGCACACGCTCGAAGTCGTCTATCGTCCACTTCACGCCGGCGGCGCTCGCGATCGCGAGGTAGTGCAGCACCGCGTTGGTCGAGCCGCCGGTGGCCATCACCAGCGCGATCGCATTCTCGATCGACTTGCGGGTGATGATGTCGCGCGGCCGCAGGTTGGCATGCACCGCCTGCGCCAGCACGCGCGCCGATTCGGCGGCGGAATCCGCTTTCTCCGCGTCGGGCGATGCCATCTGCGAGGATCCGAGCAGGCTCATGCCGAGTGCCTCGAACGACGAGCTCATGGTGTTTGCCGTGTATTGGCCGCCGCAGGCGCCGACGCTGGGACAGGCGTTGCGCTCGATGCCGTCGAAGTCCTCCTGCGACATCTTGCCCGCCGTCAAGGCGCCCACCGCCTCGAACGGGCTGACGATCGTCAGCTTCTGGCCCTTCCAGAATCCGGGCTTGATCGTGCCGGCGTAAACGAAGATGCCGGGCACGTTGATGCGCGCCATCGCCATCATGCTGCCGGGCATGTTCTTGTCGCAGCCGCCGACGCACAGCACACCGTCCATCAGCTGACCGTTCACCGCCACTTCGATCGAGTCGGCGATCACCTCGCGCGACACGAGCGAGAACTTCATGCCCTCGGTGCCCATGCCGATGCCGTCGGTGACGGTGGGAAAGCCGAACACCTGCGGCTTGGTTCCAGCGGCCTCGAGCGCGACCATCGCGCGGTCGACCAGGGGCTGGATCCCGGCGTTGCAGGGGTTCATGGTGGAGTGCCCGTTGGCGACCCCGATGATCGGCTTGTCGAAGTCGCCGTCCTTGAAACCCACCGCGCGCAACATTGCGCGATTGGGCGAGCGCGCGACGCCCTGCGTGATGATCCGGCTCCTGCGATTGTCAGCCATGTTCCGCCTCCGAACGATAGAATCGAATTCTACCGTGCTGATCCACCCAAATTTCGACCCGGTCGCGATCTCGATCGGACCGCTCGCCGTGCGCTGGTATGGCCTGATGTATCTCGCCGGCTTTGCAGCCGGCTGGTGGCTCGGGGTAAGCCGGATCCGCGCGGGCCTGGCGCCGGTGACCCGCGAGCAGCTGGACGACCTCGTCTTTTACGCTGTGCTCGGAGTGATCCTGGGCGGGCGGCTGGGTTACGTTCTGTTCTACAAGCCCGAGTACTACTTCGCGCACCCGCTTGAGATCCTCGAGGTGTGGCACGGCGGCATGTCGTTTCACGGCGGCTTCCTCGGGGTGCTGGCCGCGATGGGGTTCGCCGCGCGCAAGCTTCATGTCGACTGGTGGGCCCTGATGGACTTCGTCGCCCCGCTCTGTCCGATCGGACTCGCGGCCGGACGGCTGGGCAATTTCATCAATGGCGAATTGTGGGGCCGCGTCACCACGCTGCCGTGGGGCATGGTGTTCCCCGGCGCAGGCCCATTGCCCCGCCACCCCTCGGAGCTTTACGAGTTCGCGCTCGAAGGTGTGGTCCTGTTCGCGATCCTGTGGTGGTTTTCGTCCAGGCCGCGCCCGCGCGGACAGGTGTCGGCCCTGTTCCTGATCGGTTACGGCTGCTTCCGCTTCATCTGCGAATTCGCGCGCGAGCCCGACAACTTCCTTGGCTACCTCGCGCTGCACTTGACCATGGGCCAGTGGCTGAGCCTGCCGATGATCCTCGCCGGCGTCGGGCTCTTCCTCTGGAGCGCGCGGCACCACGTCAGCTGAGTCCCTCAAAGAAGGCCTTGATCTCGTCGGCCAGCGCCTGCGGCTGCTCCATCGCCGCGAAGTGCCCGCCTTTCGGCATGACGGTCCACCTGCGGATGTCGGCATAGGTTCTCGCCGCCAGCGAGCGCGGCGGCTTGAGGATCTCTCTGGGGAATTCGGCGTAGCCCGTTGGCACCGCGACGGTCTCGCCCTCGGGAATCGGCCAGGGCCCGTGCATGCGCGCATAGTAGGGCCAGAACGATGAGCCGATCGCGCCGGTGAACCAGTAAAGCGAGACGTTGGCGAGCATCTCGTCCCTCGGGATCGCGTTCTCGATCACGCCGCCGCAGTCGCTCCAGGCGCGGAATTTCTCCGCCATCCACCCCGCCAGCCCAGCGGGCGAGTCGCTCAGACCGTAGGCGAGAGTCTGCGGCCGCGTGCCTTGGATCGCCTGATACCCGGTCTCCTCCTTCAGCCAGCGTCGGAGCTCGCCGAGGTAGGCCGCCTCCTCGGGCGCGCTTGCGGGCTCTTTCGGGTCACGGCGCACGGCGAGGAGGTTCAAGTGAATTCCGATCATGCGCTGGGGGTGACGGTGCCCGAGGCAGGAGGCAACGAATGCACCCCAGTCTCCGCCTTGGGCGCCGAAGCGGGTGTACCCAAGCAGGCCCATCAGTTCGGCGTAGAGGTCCGCGATCTCCTCCACCGAAAGGCGCCTTTGCCCCGGCTTGAACGAGAGTCCGTATCCCGGCAGCGAAGGCGCCACGACCGTGAAGTCCTCGCTAAGTAGCGGGATGAGGCGCAGAAACTCGAACACCGAGCCTGGCCAACCGTGCGAAACGAGGAGCGGCCGCGCCTCCTTGCGCTTGCCTTTGACGAGAACAAAGTGCAGCTCGATGCCGTGAACGGGGACGGTGTACTGCGCGAACGCGTTCAGACGCGCTTCCTGCTCTCGCCAATCGAAGCGCGTGCGCCAGTACTCGCACAGGTCTCGCATATACGCGAGGCTCGTCCCGGTCGACCACGGCGCGAGCGGCGGCTCATCCGGCCAGCGCGTGCGAGCGAGCCGCTCGCGAAGATCCGTGAGCGCGGCATCGGCGACGGCGAGGCGGAAGGGCTTCACTCGAGCGCCGCCTCGAGAACGCGCGCGACGTGCAGCGCCTCGCGCTGCGCGCCGTCGGCGATCTGGCGGCGGCAGCTGGTGCCGTCGGCGACGATCAGGGCGTCCGCGCGCGCGCCGCGCACCGCCGGCAGCAAGTTCGCCTCGGCCATCTTTAACGAGATCGCGTGGTGCTCGGCCTCGTAACCGAAGCTGCCCGCCATGCCGCAGCAACTGCTCTCGAGCGGCGTGACGCGAAGCGCGGGTACCAGCGCCAGCACCCTCTCCACCGCCTCCATCGCACCGAATGCTTTCTGGTGGCAATGGCCGTGCAGCAGCGCCTCGCGCGGCAGCGGCTTGAGCTTCAGCTGCAGCGTTCCCGCATCGGCCTCGTGCGCGAGGAACTCTTCGAACAGCAAAGCGTGCTTCGCCAGCGCCTCGGTGCCGGGCAGCATCACCGTGAATTCGTCGCGCAGCGAGAACAGGCACGAGGGCTCCAGCCCGACGACCGGCATGCCGCGCTCGACCCAGGGCGCGAGCGCATCGACCATGCGGCGCGCCTCGCGCTTTGCTTCGTCCACCAGCCCTGCGGACAGGAAAGTGCGCCCGCAGCACAGCGGCCGGCCGTCGCCGGCCGGACGCGCTTCGTGCACTCGGTAGCCTCCCGCTTGCAGCACGCGCAGCGCGGCACGGGCGTTCTCGGGTTCGAAGTAGCGGTTGAACGTATCGACCAGGAGAACCACCTCGCGTCCGCCCGTGGCAGGAGCTGCGTGAGCACTGAACGTTTCGTGCCGCCAGGTGGGGAGCGGGCGTTCGGCAGCGAACCCGACGAACCGCTTGCCCAGCGCCTGGGCCGCGTTGGCAAGCGGCGCGACGCGCGCGAGCCAGGGTGCGTAGCGCGGCAGGTAAGCGACCAAGCGGTCGCGCAGCTTCATGCCATGGCGGGCGTTGTAATGCGCCAGGTATTCGATTTTCATGCGCGCCATGTCGACCCCGGTCGGGCATTCGCGCTTGCAGCCCTTGCACGAGACGCACAGCTCGAGCGCGTCCTTTGCTTGGTCGAAGGGCAGCTGACCCGAGAGCGCAAGGCGCAGGGTGTTGGCGCGGCCGCGCGTCAGGTGGACCTCGTCGCGCGTGGCGCGGTACGACGGGCACATGGTGCCGGCGTCGAACTTACGGCAATGGCCGTTGTTGTTGCACATCTCGACCGCCTTGTCCCAGCCGCCCCATTCCCTCCAGTCCAGAACGGTCGCCGGCACCTGGGTGGTATAGCCCGGCGGATGGCGCAAAAGCCGCGCGTCGTCCATTCGTGACGGAGCGACGATCTTGCCGGGATTCATCAGCCCCTTCGGATCGAGCCAGCCCTTGATCTGCGCCAGGCAGGCGGTAAGCCGCGGGCCGAAGAACGGCGCGATCCACTCCGAGCGCACCAGCCCATCGCCGTGTTCGCCGGAGTAGGCGCCCTTGTACTGCTTCACCAGCGCGCTCGCCTCCTCGGCGATGGCGCGCATCTTGGCCGCCCCGTCGCGCCGCATGTCGAGCACCGGGCGCACGTGCAGCGTGCCGACCGACGCGTGCGCGTACCAGGTGCCGCGGGTGCCGTGCTTGGCGAACACCTGCGTCAGCCGGTCCGTGTATTCGGCAAGATGTTCCAGCGGCACCGCGCAGTCTTCGATGAACGACACCGGCTTGCCGTCGCCCTTCATCGACATCATGATGTTGAGGCCCGCCTTGCGCACTTCCCAGATGTCTTTCTGCAGTTTCGCGTCGGTCACTTCGACCACGCTGCCGGGCAGGCCAAGGTCGGCCATCAGCTGCACCAGGCGGCCGAGCTTCTCGTGCTGTGCGCTGCGCTCCTCACCGGAAAATTCGACCAGCAGGATCGCTTCGGGCTCGCCGCGGATGAAGGCCTCGACCGTGCGGCGAAACGCCCCGATATCGCGCGCCAGGTCGATCATGGTGCGATCGACCAGCTCGACCGCGGACGGTCCCAGCTCGACGATGTGCCGCGCCAAGTCCATCGCGGTATAGAACTTCGGAAAGTGGCAAACGCCGAGCGCGCGCGCCGGCGGCAAGGGCGAAAGCTTGAGCCGCAGCCGCTCGAAAAACGCGAGCGTGCCCTCGGACCCCACCAGCAGGTGCGCCGCGTTGGCGTGCGGCGGACCGAGATGATCTAGGTTGTAGCCCGCGACCTTGCGCAGTACGTTGGGAAAGCGCGCCGCGATCTCATCGCGCTCGCGCGCGTAAAGGGTGCGCAGCTTGGCCACGAAGTCCATGTATCCCCTCGGCCCGGTCGCGCCCTCAATCGGTCCGAAGCGCCATTGCTCGCCGGTCGGCGTGAAGGCGTCAATCGCGAGCACGTTGTGGACCATGTTGCCGTAGGCGATCGAACGCGACCCGCAGGAGTTGTTGCCCGCCATGCCGCCGAGGGTGGCCTGGGCGCTGGTCGAGACGTCCACCGGGTACCACAGCCCATGCGGGCGCAGGCGGGCGTTCAGCTGGTCGAGCACCAAGCCCGGCTGCACCAGCACGGTCCGCGCTTCAAGGTCGAACTCGACGAGCCCGTTGAGGTATTTCGAGTGGTCGACCACCAGCGCGGCGCCGACCGTCTGACCGCATTGCGAGGTGCCCGCGCCGCGCGGCAGGATGGGCACGCCCTGCTCAAGCGCGATCGCGACCGCCGTGCGCGCGGCCTCCTCCGAGCGCGGCACCACGACGCCGACCGGCTCGATCTGGTAGATCGACGCATCGGTCGAATAGCGGCCGCGGCTGGCCGCATCGAATAGCACTTCGCCGTCGACCTCCTTGCGCAGCCGCGCCGCGAGGGAGCTCACGCGGCCTGCTTCTTGGCGATTGCCTCGAGCACGGTGGCGAGCTTGGCCGAGAGGTGGTCGCGCAGCAGCTGCTTCAAGCGCGCCGCGTCACGCGCGGCCAATGCGGCGAGGATCGCTTCATGCTCCTGCACCGCTGCGTCCCAGCGCTCAGGCGACAGGTTCGCCATGTAGCGCACGCGGCGCACGTTCGCGTTCAGCTGACGGTAGGTCTGCTGCAGCACCGCGTTGCCCGAGGCCTCGACCAGCCTCAGGTGAATGGCCTGGTTGCAGCGGAAATATCCATCCAGATCACCGCGCGCGTGCATGGCCAGCATTTCGTAGTGCAGGGCCCGGATTTCGGCGACGTCCCGCTCGCTTGCGTGGGCGCAGGCGAGCTCTCCGGCCAGACTCTCGAGTGCCCCCATCACGGCAAGCGTCTCGGCGATGCGCGCCGGCTCGATCAGCGCGACGACGGCGCCGCGGTTGGGTAACAATTCAACCAGGCCTTCGGAGGCGAGCAGCTTGATCGCTTCGCGCAGCGGCGTGCGCGAAACGCCCAGACGCGTGGTCAGCACGCGCTCGTTGAGCCTCGCCCCGGGCGCCAGTTCCCCGCGGATGATCAAGTCGCGCAGCTGATCGATCGCCTCTTCGTGCAGCGGCCGTCGGGAGCTGGACACGGCGAGGGGCGCAATCGATCCCATGCTTGCATTCTAAGGTATTTTGCATGCAAAATACAATGTTAGTTTTTCCCTAAATTAGCCGTTGTTGCGCAGAGAATTTAATTCTGCATGCAAACTGGAGGGTCTATGTCTCGCATCGCCGGTCGTCACTTTCTGCAGATCCCGGGGCCAACCAACGTTCCGGACCGGGTGTTGCGTGCGATCGACCTGCCGACCATGGACCACCGCGGCCCGGAGTTCGCCCAACTGGGCAAGGCGGTCCTGGCCGGGATGAAGCGCATCTTCAGGACCGAGCAGGGCGAAGTGGTGATCTACCCGGCCTCCGGCACCGGCGCGTGGGAAGCCGCACTGGTGAACACCCTATCGCCTGGCGACCGTGTATTGATGGTCGAAACCGGCCACTTCGCCGCGCTGTGGCAGCGGCTTGCGACGCGCCTGGGGCTGCAGGTGGAGTTCCTTCCCGGCGACTGGCGCCACGGCGCGGATCCGGGCGCGATCGAAAAGCGCCTGCGCGCCGACGCGCAGCACGCGCTCAAGGCCGTGTGCGTGGTGCAAAACGAGACCTCGACCGGCGTCGCCTCGCGCATCGCCGAAGTGCGCAAGGCGATCGACGCATCCGGCCACCCGGCGCTATTCATGGTCGACACCATTTCGTCGCTCGCCTCGATCGACTATCGCCACGACGAGTGGGGGGTGGACGTCACCGTGGCGGGGTCGCAGAAGGGGCTGATGCTGCCGCCGGGACTGTCCTTCAACTGCATCTCGCCCAAGGCGCTCGCCGCCGCCAAGAACGCCGCCTTGCCGCGCAGCTACTGGGCCTGGGACGAAATGCTGGCGAGCGGCAAGAGCGGCTTCTTTCCGTATACCCCGGCGACCAACCTGCTCTATGGCCTGCGCGAAGCGATCGCGATGCTGGAGGAGGAGGGGCTCGTAAACGTGTTCGCGCGCCATCGGCGCCACGCCGAGGCGACGCGGCGCGCGGTGCGCGCCTGGGGGCTCGAAGTGCTCGCGCTCGATCCGTCCGAGTACTCCGCCTCGCTCACCGCGGTGCTGCTGCCCGCCGGTCAGGATGCCGACCGCGTGCGCAAAGTCGTGCTCGAGCACTTCGACATGTCGCTCGGCACCGGGTTGGGCAAACTGGCCGGCAAGGTGTTTCGCATCGGTCACCTAGGCGACTTCAACGACCTTGCTCTGATGGGTACCCTGGCCGGGGTCGAAATGGGGCTCGAGCTCGCGGGCGTCGGCGTCAAGAAGGAGGGCGTGCTCGCGGCGATGGCGTACCTTGCCGAGTGCCACGCGAGCGGGCAGCGCGCCGCCGCCTGAGCCGCCGGAGCCTGGACATGGGACCGCTTGCCGGCGTGAAGGTGATCGAGCTCGCCCAGATCATGGCGGGCCCGACCTGCGGCATGCTGCTCGCGGACATGGGCGCCGACGTGATCAAGATCGAGCGCATTCCGGGCGGAGACGATACGCGGCGCATGAACCGGCCCGAAATCAACGGCGAATCCGCAGCGTTCATGGCCGTGAACCGCAACAAGCGAGGCATCGCGCTCAACCTCAAGCTGCCCGCCGCACGCGAAGCGCTCAAGCGCATGGTCGCGCAGTGCGACGTGCTGACCGAGAACTACCGTCACGGCACTATGGAAAAGCTCGGCCTTGGCTACGACGCGCTCATGCAGGTCAACCCAGGACTCATCTATTGCTCGATCTCGGGCTACGGCCGCAGCGGCCCCTACGCGGACAAAGGCGGCTTCGATCTGATCGCCCAGGGCATGTCCGGACTGATGGCAATCACCGGCGAGCCGGGTGGCGAGCCGGTCAAGGCCGGCAGTCCTATCTGCGACATCAACGCCGGCATCCTGGGCGCGCTAGGAATCGTCTCGGCCTACGTTCATCGGCTCAAGAGCGGACACGGTCAGCTGGTCGATACTTCGCTGTTCGAGGCCGGCATCCAGCAGACCTACTGGCAGGCGGCGATCTACTTCGCCACCGGGCGCTCACCCGGACCGAGCGGCTCGGCGCATGTCCTGTCGGCACCCTATCAGGCATTCCGCGCCAGGGACGGCTGGCTCACGATTGGCGGCGCGAACCAGGCGAACTGGGAGCGCCTTGCGCGCGTGCTCGGCGCCCCCGAGTGGCTCGCAGACGAGCGCTTCGGCACCAACGCCGAGCGGATGAAAAACCTCGGTGCATTGGTGCGGCTCATCAACGCTAAGCTCGCGCACAAGACGATGCGCGAGTGGATCGGGTTGCTCGAGGCCGAGGGCGTGCCTTGCGGGCCGATCAATTCGATCGGCGACATGGTCGCGGATCCGCAAGCGCTCGCGCGCGAAATGGTGGTCGAGCTCGAGCACCCCCGCGCCGGCCGCACCCGCGCGCTCGGGCTGCCGATCAAATTCTCGGCCACGCCCGGCCGCGTGGCGCGCCCGGCGCCGTGTTTCGGCGAGCATACACGCGAGGTGTTGGGCGAATTCGGCTTCAGCGCGCCTGAAATCGGCGCCCTGCTCGCAAGCGGTGCCGCGGCTTAGCCCGCCGGCGACAGCTCAAACCGCGCCGTCGGCGTGCAGCTGAGCGATGTCGGACTCGCTCCTGCCGAGCAGCCCGCGCAGGATTTCGTCGGTGTGCTCGCCGAGCAGGGGCGGAGGGACGTTATGCTCGAGCGGTGTTTCCGAAAAGCGCATCGGGCTTCGTGTCAGCGCCACTTTTCCGGCGAGCGGGTGGGGAATCTCGATCCTGAGCCCGCGCGCGATTGCCTGCGGCTCGCGGAAGACCTGCTCGAGGGTATTGATCGGACCGTTCGGCACGCCCGCCGCTTCGAGGGTCTCGGTCCAGTCGCGCGTCGTACGGGATCGAAAGACGCCATCCAGAATTGCCGTCAACTCGGTGCGGTTCTCGACCCGCTTGCCGTTGGTTGCGAAGCGCGCGTCGGCGGTTAGGTGCTGACACTGAGCCACCTCGCAGAACTTGCGGAACAGGTTGTCGTTGCCGCAGGCCAGGATTACGTCCCCGTCGGCGGTCTTGAAAGTCTGGTAGGGAACGATGTTCGGATGCGCGTTTCCCAGCCGCCGGGGCGAGACCCCCGTCGCAAGGTAGTTGGCGCCCTGGTTCGCCAGTACCGCGACCTGGCAGTCGAGCAGGGCCAGGTCCAGCTGCTGGCCGATTCCGGTTTCGGCTCGGTGCGCGAGCGCCGCACAGACGGCAATCGTCGCGTACATCCCGGTCATGACGTCGGCGATCGGGATGCCCGCCTTCTGCGGCCCGCCGCCCGGCAGGTCGTCGCGCTCGCCGGTGACGCTCATCAGCCCGCCCATGCCCTGGATCATGAAGTCGTAGCCGGGCCGGTCGCGGTAGGGCCCACTGTGGCCGAAGCCGGTGACCGAGCAATACACTAGCGCCGGATTCACTTCTTTCAGGTCGTCGTAGCCGAGGCCATAGCGCGCCAGGTCGCCGGGCTTGTAGTTCTCCAGCAGCACGTCGCATTTCGCCGCCAGCTCGCGAACGATACGCTGGCCCAGGGGAACCGCCAGATTGACGGTGATCGACTTCTTGCCGCGGTTGGCGCAGGCAAAGTAGGCCGACTCGCTCGTGTCCTTGCCCGCGGCATCCTTCAACCAGGGCGGACCGAAGGCGCGCGAATCGTCGCCCTTGAGCGGCCGCTCGACCTTGATCACCTCGGCACCGAGATCGGCCAGGTTCTGCCCGGTCCACGGCGCGGCGAGCACGCGCGAAAGGTCGAGTACGCGAATATGCGATAGAGGACCCGCCATGCATCTATCCTTAAATGTAGCCAGCAACCATCCTATTTACCACAGCGAAGACAGCATGCGCAGGGCGAGGGCGAGAAGCAGCAAACCGAATACCACTCGCAGCCTGTGCACCGGCAGCCGGTGCGACAGGCGCGCCCCCAAGGGTGCGGTCAGCACGCTCGTCGCGACAATCAGACCGAGCGCCGGCAGGTAGACGAAACCGAGGGTTCCATCGGGCAGTCCCGGCGCTCGCCAGCCCGCGTAGACGTAGCCCGCGGTAGAAGCGAGCGCGAGCGGGAAACCGAGCGCCGCCGCAGTGCCGATCGCCCGCTTCAAGGGCACGTTGCACCAGGTCATAAACGGGATGGTCATGAAGGCTGCGCCCGCGGCCACGAAGCTGGCGAGAAAGCTGACCACTCCGCCTGCGAGGCCCAGGCCTAGGCGACCGGGTAACTGGCGCGTCGCCTTTGGCCGCACATTGCGGAACATGTTGAACGCCGCGTAGAAAATGAACACGGTAAAAAAGATCGCCAGCGGACGCGATGGTATTGCGCCGGCGACCAGCGCACCGAGCAGCGCGCCCAGCGCCAGCCCCGGCAGCATGCCGAGAACTACGCCCCAGTCGACGCCGTCGCGCACGTGGTGCGCGCGCACGCTCGAGGCCGAGGTAAACGGAATGGTGGCCATTGCCGTGGCGAGGGACAAGTGCATCAGGTTGTCCGATGAGAAACCCTTGGCGGTAAAAACGAACACCAGCACCGGCACCATGACCATGCCGCCGCCGATGCCGAGCAGGCCGGCCAGGAACCCGACCGCAGCCCCAATGACGAGGTAGATGACCCACCACTCCATCAGCCGTGTCCGAGCAGAAGGGAAACGAGCTCGGCGAAGCCCGCGCCGGCTGCGGCGTGCGTCACGTACTTCGGCAACGCGGCGAGCCGGCCGGCGAAGCGCGCCACGTTTGCCACGCCGACCGAATTGTCGAAGAACTCGAACATCGGCGCGTCGTTCGGCGAATCGCCGAGGAACGCGAGCTCGGCGTTGGCGGCGTCGAGCCGCAGGCCGAAGCGCTCCTCAAGCAGCAACCGCGTGGTCGCGAGCTTGTCGTAACGACCGAACCAGCCGTTGACATGGATCGAGCTGATTTTTGCGTTCAGACCCTCATCGCGCATCAGGCCTGCGATCCGCTCGGCCGCTTCGAGCGGGAGGGGCGCGACGTCTTCGCAATAGTCGATTGCCAGATCGTTCTCGCGGTAGGCCTGATCAGAGGCCACGGCGCAGCCTGGGACTTCCGCCACGATTCGGCGCGCGATCGCCTCGAAGCGCGCGCGGTGGCGTGCACGCGCCTCGTCACTGTCGACGTAGCGCTTGTGCAGCCTTCGGGCGGACGTGTCGTGCCAGAAGTAGAACGCGCCGTTCTCGCCCACCACCGCGTCGACCGGCCACATGCGGGCGATGTGATCGCACCATCCAGCAGGTCGCCCGGTGATAGGCAACACCAGCTTGCCCGCGCCCTTCAGGCGCTCCATTGCGGCATAGGCATGGGCCGTAAGCCGCCCTTCGGTGGTGAGGGTGTCGTCGATGTCGAACAGCAGGCCGCGAATGCGCCGCGGATCGCGCAGCTCGGCTAGAGGCTTCATCGGCCGACGCGCTCGACAACCCGTGCGCGCTGCGCTGCGCTCATTGCCAAGCCGCACTTGGTTCGCCGCCACAGCACGTCTTCGGCCGACTGGGCCCACTCGCGCTGCTGCAGATAGGAGAGCTCGCGCTCGCACAGCCCGGCGCCGAAGTCCTCGCCCAGGTCGGACGCCGAGCGCGCCTCGCCCAGCACCTCTGCCGCCAGAGTGCCGTGCCGGCGCAGCACGCCGTCGCGCGTTTCCTGCGGCAGGCCGGCGTAGCGCGCGGCGAGCGCGGCCAGGGCTTGCGCCGGGGTGCGGTCGCCGAAGTCGCCGCCGGGCAGCGGCGCCTCGGCAGTCCATGCTGCCTTCATGGCCGGAAAGTACGGCTCGAGCTTCTGCAGCACGCGCTCGGCGAGCCTGCGGTAGGTGGTGATCTTGCCGCCGAAGACCGATAGCACGGGCGTCATCCCGTCCAGGTCGTCCACCCGCAGCGTGTAGTCGCGGGTGACCGCCGAGGGGTCGCTGGTGCCGTCGTCATACAGCGGTCGCACCCCGGCGTAGCGCCAGACGGCCTGCGCCGGCGCGGTCGGCCGCGCGAGGTAGCGATTGATCGCGCGGCACAGGTAATCGACCTCGTCGGCGCTTGCCTCGGGGCGCGACGGATCGCCCTGATGCGCGACGTCGGTGGTGCCGACCAGGGTATAGCGCTGCTCGAATGGGATCATGAAGACCACGCGCCGGTCGTCGTTCTGCAGGATATAGGCGTGGTCGGCATCGTAGAGCCGCGGCAGAACCAGGTGGCTCCCCCGCACGAGGCGCACGTCGTCCCTGCTCGGCTGTCCGAGACGGTCGTTGAGCACCCGCTTGACCCATGGGCCCGAGGCGTTGACGATCGCGCGCGCGCCGACCTCGTGCTCGGCGCCATCGGCCGAGCGCAGCTTCGCGCGCCAGGCGACTCCTTCGCGCCGCGCCCAAACGCATTCGGTGCAGGGGCGGATATCGGCGCCGAGCGCCCGAGCGGCCAGAGCGTTGACGATCACCAACCTGGCGTCGTCCACCCGGCAGTCGGAATACACGAAGCCGTGCCTGAACGCCGGCTTGAGGCCCGCGCCGTAGATCGTGCGGTCGAGGCGCACCGCCTGCGATCCAGGCAGCGTGGTTCGCCGTCCGAGGTGGTCATAGAGGAAAAGCCCGGCGCGGATCATCCAGCGCGGCCTGAGCTCCGGGACGTGAGGCATGACGAACCGCAACGGCGACACCAGGTGTCCCGCGGCCCTGAGCAGCACCTCGCGCTCGGCGAGCGACTCGGCCACCAGGCGAAATTCGTAGTACTCCAGGTAGCGCAGCCCGCCATGGATCAGCTTCGAGGACCAGGACGAAGTCGCGCTGCCGAGGTCGCCTTTTTCGGCCAGCAATACCGAAAGCCCGCGCCCGGCGGCGTCACGGGCGACGCCTGCGCCGTTGATACCGCCGCCGATTACCAGCAGATCGAAGTTTTCCAATGGGATGAGCCGGAAGCGCGGACGTAGGATTCTAGCGCCAGGCAACGGGAAAGCGCGCGCGCACCGCGACCCCGTCTGCCGAGAGCAGGTTCGCGGCGGCGATCGAGCCGCCGTGGAACTCGACGATCAGACGCGCCACGTACAGCCCGAGGCCGAGATGCGGCGCGCCCGGACGCCGCTCGCCGCGCACCGAGACCATCGACTCGAACAGCCTGCCCTGCATTTCCTCGGGCAGCAGCGGCCCCTTGTTTTCCACGCTCAGCACCGCCTCGCCGCCCTGCTCCTCGAGCCCGACCCGAATCGGCTCGCCGGGGCGGCTGAAGTCCACCGCGTTCTCCACCAGTTTGTCGAGCAACTGGGCCGCAAGGTCGGGAGAGCCCTCGACGTCGACGCGCCGGTCGGGCAGCGCGAGGGCGATGCGCGCATTGGGGTATGCAAGGCGGTAACCCTCGACGCAGCCGCGCACCACCGGCACGAGGTCGTAGCGTTCGCGTTCCGCGATGCGCAGGCCCTGCTCGAGGCGCGAAGCCTCGGTCATGCGCTGCAGGATCGTATTGAGTCGCGCGAGGCCTTCCTCGGCGCGGGCGATGTACAGGCGCGA
>Ga0335081_10012327_pt1 | contig 13852 bp, 16 predicted proteins | sample Lox_Sample_35_FD_206713 | JGI IMG/M metagenome (GOLD analysis project Ga0335081, IMG submission 206713) | Soil microbial communities from Loxahatchee National Wildlife Refuge, Florida, United States - Lox_Sample_3.5 | ecosystem: Environmental > Terrestrial > Soil > Wetlands | place: USA... | reverse complement strand
AGCCGGCGCCGCCGCGCAAACGCCCAAGCGCGGCGGCATTCTGGAGTTCTCGGTTGAGTCGGAGCCTGGGAACTACGACTGCCACGCCAACGTCTCCTTCGCCTTCGTGCATCCGGTTGCGCCGCACTACTCGACGCTGCTGAAGTTCGACGGTGCGAACTATCCCGAGGTGAAGGGCGATCTCGCGGAGTCCTGGACGGTCTCGGCGGACAAGCTCACCTACACCTTCAAGCTGAAGCCGAACGTGTTCTTCCATGACGGGACCAGGCTCACGGCGGAGGATGTGAAGGCGAGCTACGAGCGGATCGTGCGGCCGCCCCAGGGGGTCATCTCCGCGCGGCAGGTGAACTATTCCGCGATCGGGACGATCGACACGCCCGATCCGCGGACGGTGGTCTTCCATCTGAAGTGGCCGGAAGCCGCGATGCTCGCGAACTTCGCCTCGCCCTGGAACTGCATCTACAGCGCCGCAAGGCTCAAGGAGGACGCGGACTTCCCGAAGACGCACGTGATGGGAACGGGAGCCTTCGTCTTCGTGGAGCACGTGAAGGGGCAGCGCTGGGTGGGCAAGCGCTTCGACAAGTATTTCGAGCCGGGCCGGCCCTATCTCGACGGCTACCAGGCGGACTTCCTGAGCGGCAAGGCGGTGGTCGAGGCGATGCTCTCGGGGAAGATTCTCGCTCAATTTCGCGGCTTCACCCCAGAGGAGCGGGACACGCTGGTGGCGAAGCTCGGCGACAAGGTGACCGTGAACGAGGGCCCCTGGATCAACAACCTGCTCGTCGTCTTCAACGCCAAGCGCTCCCCCTTCGACGACGCGCGCGTGCGCCGTGCGCTCTCGCTGGCGATCGACCGCTGGAAGGCGGCGGAGGATCTACAGAACACGACCTTCCTCAAGTTCATCGGCGGTGTGATGCGACCGGGCTATGCGATGGCGACGCCGGAACGCGAGCTTGCGACGCTGCCGGGCTTCTCGCGCGACATCGAGGCCTCGCGCGCGGAGGCGAAGCGGCTGCTCGCGGAGGCGGGCCAGAAAAACCTCAAGATCAAGTTCACCAACCGCGACATTCCGATCCCTTACGGGCCGGCGGTCGACTTCATCATCGAGGCCTGGAAGGCTATTGGCGTCGAGGCGACGCAGGAGAAGCTGAACACCAAGGCATGGCAGGGAGCGCTGGAGAAGGGCGAGTTCGAAGTTGCGATCGACTTCGTCGGCGACTACTTCGACGACCCCACCTTGCAGCTCACGAAATACGTCTCCGTGGATCTCTCGCCGGTCAATTACTCGCACGGGACGGACCGCTTCCTCGACGCGCTCTACATCGGTCAGGCCGTCACGGGCGATCCGCGCCAGCGCAGCAAGATCGTGCGCGACTTCGAGCGCCACGCCATGACCGAGGCTTATTCGGTGCCATTCCTGTGGTGGAACCGGATCATTGTGAATTCTGCCTCGCTCAAGGGCTGGAATTTCACGCCGAGCCACTACCTCGACCAGGACCTGAGCGAGGTCTGGCTCGACCGCTAGGCGATCACTTCACCGAGGAGAAGGAGGTCGGCTGGAGGATCGTGTTGGTGATCGAGCCGACGATCGGGCCGTCGCGCTCGGATTCCGCGCGCTTAGCAATCCACTCGGGGTCGGCCATAAAGGTCGCCCATTTCTTTTCGCGCTCGGCAAGGGAGTCCCATTGCAGGAGATAATAAAGATCCTGGTTGGATTCGCCGACGACGACGGTCCAGAAGCCGGCTTGCCGAATGCCGTGCCTGGCCCAGAGCGCGAGCGTCGCGCCCTCGAAGCGCTTCAGAAGCGCGGGCAGCCTGCCGGGCAAGCAGTGATAAACGCGCAGCTCGTAAATCATGATCTCCCCTTAGGGTCGATGGATGGCGGAGCGCGACCATATCACGGTTGGCGCGCGCTAGAAGAGCTTGCCTCCATTCGGCACGGGTCTGCTTGGCTCAATCAGCACGACCGCTCCCGCCGCATCCGGGAAGCCCAGAACGAGCACCTCGGACATGAACTTGCCGATCTGCTTCGGCGGGAAGTTGACGACGCCTGCGACCTGACGTCCCAGCAACTCCTCGGGCTTGTAGTGGACGGTGAGCTGCGCCGAGGTCCGCTTGACACCGATCTCGGGCCCGAAATCGACCTGCAGCTTGTAGGCGGGGCGGCGCGCCTCGGGATAGGGCTCGGCCGCGACGACCGTGCCGACACGGATGTCGACCCTGACGAAATCCTCGTAGCCGATGGTCATCGCGCCCTCATCCTGCCGTGACGGCCGCGGACGCTAGCATCGCGGAGGGCCAAAAGAAAAGGAGGCCGCCACGGGGGCGGCCTCCAACACAGACGTCAGCGCTTGGGGGAGGGTTACTGACGCTGGGTGGCCATCTTCTTCTTCGCGAGCGTGCCCCACTCCTCGAGGCTCTCGGTGAAGCGCTTGTTCAGCACCTCGAACGCCTCGCTCTGGGTCTTGCCCGCGAGCTCGACCAGCTCACGCGTGTTCTCGACGCTCTTGTCGAGGGCCTGCTTGGCGTAAGCGGCCTGCTTCTGCAACCGCTCCTCGGCCGTGCCGGTCTCGGTCCAGGCGCGCACGAGAGCCGAAGCCTCGTCCATCGCCGAGCGCGCGATCTCGACCTGCCGCTTGGCCAGCTCCTGGAAGCCCTGCACCGCAAGCTGGTTCGCCTGCGTGAACGCCTCGAGGTTCTTGCGCTGGGAAGCCATCACTGCCTCGACATCGAGGCTAGCGAAAGGAAAACCGGCGAAGAGCTTGCCGACTTCCGTCTCGAAGAATTTTCCGTTGACCATCGCCGTCATCCCGTTTTGGAGGTTGAGCCTATTGCTGCGGTGCAGCATGACGCGAATATGGCTGCGCCAGGCCCCAACGTCAAGTCCCCTTCTACAGAAATATTGCGGCGCACCATAGGGAACGCAGTGGGAGCCCGGAAATCGCCTATCTGTTTGATTTCAAATGTGTTATGAGTTTACTGTTGTGACGGGAGCGATCCGCCCGGCCGCTTGGCATTCGCAGCCGCGGTGGAGCAGCGTCCCTCCATGCCACCCATTGGGGTTATGGCACTGCAACAAGGAGGCGGCATGCCCGCGTTCAGGCCGAAAGACGAGAACTTCGAACCGCGGGTCCGGGATAGCTTCGCCCGCCAGGCGCTGATGCGTCTGATCGGCGCCAGGCTTGCCCGGGTCGAGCCGGGCCTGGCCGAAATCGAGCTCTCCTTCCGGGCCGACCTCACGCAGCAGCACGGCTACCTCCATGCGGGCATCACCAGTGCGATCGCGGATTCCGCCGGCGGCTATGCGGCCTTCACTCTCTTCCCGGCGGAAAGCTCCATCCTCACGGTCGAGTTCAAGATCAACCTAGTGGCGCCTGCAGCCGGCGAGCGGTTCCTGGCGGTGGGTAGGGTGCTCCGCCCGGGACGAACCCTCACGGTCTGCGGCCTCGAGGTCTTTGCTTTGCTCGGCAGCGAGCGCACGACCATCGCACTCGGCCAGCAGACGCTGATTTGCCTCGAGGGACAGCCTGACCGTTAGGCCGGCTGCTTCTCCCGGCCGCCGCCCCAGCGGAATTCGGCGATGCCGAGCCACGGGCCGGCTTGAGAGAGGCGGCGGTCGAGGGCGGCCATGGTCTTCGCGAGATCGGCGCTCTCGTCCTCGATGAAGGTGCGGCTGACACAGAGGTAGAGCGCGGTGAGCGCGCGTGTCCGGAAGCGTCCGCGCGCACCCGCGCTCGAGATCCCCGCGGCCTCGAGGGTCCAGGCCATCGAGCGCAAGAGCGCAGGCGCAGCGCAGAGCGCGAGCGGCGGATCCGTGAGGAGATCGCGGCCGATCTGCTTCAGCGCCGCACGCTGCGGCTTCAGCGCGTCGAACCGGCGCATCAGCACCTCGAAGAGTCGGTCGCGCGGGGTTTCCTCAGGGTCGGGTGCTCCGGTTCCCGCAAGGACCTGCTCGTCCGTCCGCGCCATCAAGCCCCAGAGTATCGCCGAGCGCGAACGGAACTCCGCGTAGACTTCGTGAAGCGGCAGGCCTGCCTCGCCGGCGATGGCTGCGAGCGAGGCGCCGCGCCAGCCCGAGCGCTCCGCGAGCGCGAGCGCCGCGTTGAGGATGCGATCGCGCGGCGTCGCCGGCTTCGCCTTCGATTTGGATGCGGTCGATCGTTTGGCCATGGTGAGCCTCCTGCGATCGAGTGTAGCAAGCTCAGGACGCTGAGCAACCCGGAGGGAACGCTCGCCTCTTATTTGACCGTCATCACGGTCCCGCCGGTGAGCCGCTCGAGCTCGGCGGAGCTCGTGGGAAAGACCGCATGCGGGTGACCCGCAGCCGCCCAGATGACTGCGTGCTCGCGTAGATCCTCGTCGATGAAGATGACGGGCGGCGTCGTGTGCCCGATGGGGGCGACGCCGCCGATCGCATAGCCCGTGCTCGCGCGCACGAACTCCGCATCGGCCTTGCCGATGGGCTGACCCAGCGCCGCCGCAATCTTCTTCTCGTCGACGCGGTTGACGCCGCTGGCGATCACCAGCACCGGGCGCCCGCTTCCGCCGCGGAACACCAGCGACTTCGCGATCTGCGCGACGGTGCAGCCGATTACCGCTGCCGCATCCGCTGCGGTTCGCGCGGTCACCGGGAATTGCATCACCGCGGCACTCGAGCCGGCCGCGCGCAGCAGCTCCTGAACCCGCGCCGCCGCGGGAGCCAAGGATTCGCTCATGTCGTCAATCCGCCAGTTCTCGGGATCGGCGTGTCGCCGCCGCCACCGCCTTGATCATCAGCGATTCGAGCCCGTCCTGCCCCATCAACACATCGAGAGCCGCGCGCGTGGTGCCGCCGGGGCTGGTGACGGCTTCGCGGAGCCGCGCCGCGGGCTCATGCGAAATCCGCGCGAGCTCGCCCGAGCCCGCGACAGTCGCGAGCGCCAGCCGCGTCGCGAGATCGGGCGGCAGCCCCGCTGCGACGCCGGCCTTGGCCAGGCATTCGATGAGCAGGAAGACGTAGGCCGGGCCGCTGCCGGAGACCGCCGTTACGGGGTCGATGAGGCCCTCCTCCTCGACCCAGCCGACCTCTCCCACGGCGGAGAGCAGGACGTCCGCGATCCGGCGCTGCGTCGGCGTCACTCGCGCATTCGCAACCGCAATGGTGATGCCGCGGCCGACGGAAGCGGGCGTGTTCGGCATCGCCCGCACCACTGCGGCCTCATCGTCGATGTGGCGCGCGAAATAGGAGAGCGTCTTTCCGGCGGCGATCGAAAGAAAGAGTGAGCGGCCGACGAATCGCTTATAGGGCTTGAGCACGCCCTCCATCGCCTGCGGCTTCACCGCGAAGACGACGACGTCAGGCGAGAAGGACGCAGGGATCTCTTCCGGCCGCTTGTGGCGCTCGACCAGGCGCTCGCCCGCGAAGGCGTCGGCGCCGGTTCCCGGTTCGACCACGAGCACATGGCGCGCCGCGCCGCGCTCCAGCCAGCCCTTCAGGAGCGCTCCCCCCATTTTGCCGCATCCGACGAGGAGCAGGACCGTCGCGGGCGGCTTGCCGCCCGCGCTCATTAGGCCTCGCCTACGGGATCGATCATCGCCGCCGCAATCGCGTCGCCTGCGTCCTTGCCGCCCCAGATCACGAGCTGAAAGGCAGGATAGAAGCGCTCGCACTCCGTCAGCGCGATGTCCACGAGATCCTCGAGCTGTTCGACGCTCGCCCCCATCGCGCCCCGCAGCAGCACGCCGTGCCGGAAGCAGGGTGCGGGGTCGTCGAGGCCAAGATCGAAATGCCCGATCCACAGCTTCTCGTTCACTGCCGCGAGGAGCTCGTAGACCGAGCCGCGCCGGCCTCTCGCGACCTTCATGTCGAAGCCGCAGGAGAAGTGCAGCGCGTTCGTCTCCTGATGCCAGAGGAAGAACATCCGGTAGTCGCACCAGCGCCCGGAAACCTCAACCACCATCTCGTCAGTGCTGGCGCGGTCGTGTGCCCACTCGTTGGCTTGAACGATTTCCTCGATGAGATCGATGGGATTGGCCGCCGCCGTTGCCGTCTCGAGTGCAATTGCGGTCATGGCGCCCTCCTTCAGTCCCCGCGGGCTGTCGGGTGGACTGGCGTCTCCCGACATCTGGTGGCTCATTCCCCTTCAGCCACCATAGGAGGTAGGGTGCCAAAGCGCTTCCGCGCACGCAAGGCAAGATTTTGTGGGTCTTGAAGAATTACCCACAAAAGAGAGTCGCGCCAAAGGCTTAGGTCGGTGGATCGAATTCGGGCTCGTCGCGGCCCTTGGACCGCCGTCGCGCAGGATTCTGACGCGGCTCGGCGCCGAGCCGCGCCTCGAGCGCCGCGAGCCGCTCGGCGAGGCGCTCTTGCTCGGCTCGCGCCTTGGCGGCCATGGCTTCGACCGCCTCGAACTCCTCCCGCCGGACAAGGTTCATGCGGTCGAGGATGCGCTGGAACTGATCCCTGAGCCGCGCCTCCACCTCCTCGCGCATCCCCGTGAGGGCGCTGAGCGCCCCCGAGGCGACGCGGGCGAGATCGTCGAGAATGCGATTGTCGGTCTGCATGACGTGCCTCCTGCCCGCATTCGCTAGCACAGGCGCGGGCGCTCGGGAATGGTCCGTGGAGCCGAAATTGCCAGCCGCTTGTTCCTTTCCACGCGCCCTGCGAAGGCCCTATAACTCCGCCCGACCCATGCTCGGGCGGGAGTCATGATCGTCATCACCGGCGGCGCGGGATTCATCGGATCGAACCTGACTGCGGCTCTGGAAGCGCGGGGAGAGGCAAACCTCGTCGTCTGCGACCGGCTCGGGCACGGCGACAAGTGGCGCAATCTCGCCAAGCGGGAGCTCGCGCAGATCGTGCCGCCCGACCGGCTCCTGGAATTCCTCGATGCGCACGCAAGGGAGATCGGCGCGATCTTCCACATGGGCGCGGTTTCGGCGACGACAGAGACCGACGCCGACGCCATCATCGCTGCGAACTTCACCCTCTCGCTCCGGCTCTGGGATTGGTGCGCGCGGCAGGCGGTGAGGTTCTTTTACGCCTCCTCGGCCGCAACCTACGGGGCGGGCGAGGCGGGCTTCGCGGATGACGGGTCGCCCGCAGCGCTGGCGCGGCTTCGCCCGCTCAATCCCTACGGTTGGTCGAAGCACCTCTTCGATCGCCGCGTCGCCCGCCTTGCCGAGCGCAGGAAGGCGCTGCCGCCGCAATGGGTGGGCTGCAAATTCTTCAACGTCTATGGGCCCAACGAGTACCACAAGGGCACTATGCGCAGCGTGGTGGCGCAGCTCTATCCGCTCGTGAAATCCGGGGCGCCGGCGCGGCTCTTCCGCTCCTACCGGGCGGACGTTCCCGATGGCGGGCAGCGCCGGGATTTCGTCTACGTCCGCGACTGCGTGGAGATGCTGCTCTGGCTCTATGACCATCCGGAGGTGAGTGGCCTCTTCAACCTCGGCAGCGGCAAGGCGCGGAGCTTCGCCGAGCTCGCGTCGGCGATCTCCCGCGCGGCGGGGCTCGAGCCCAGCATCGAGTATATCGAGATGCCCGCGCCGCTCCGCGACATGTACCAATATTTCACGGAGGCGCCGCTCGCGAAGCTGCGCCAAGCCGGATACGCGGCGCCGACCACCTCGATCGAGGACGGCGTCGCCGACTACGTCCGCACCTTTCTCGCTACGAACGACCCCTACCGATGATCTTCGCGATACCCTATCCCGCCATCGATCCCGTCCTGGTCGAGATCGGCCCCTTCGCTATCCGCTGGTACGCCCTCGCCTATATCGCGGGGCTGCTCATGGGCTGGCGCTATTGCGTGGCGATGGCGCGGCGTCCGCCGAAGGTGCTCGAGCCCGCGGCGCTCGACGATCTCCTGGTCTGGGTGACGCTCGGCGTGGTGCTCGGCGGGCGCACCGGCTACGTCCTCTTCTACGACCTCCCGAAATACATCGAGCATCCGGTGGAGGCGCTGATGATCTGGAAGGGCGGGATGTCCTTCCACGGCGGCGCCATCGGCGTGATCCTCGCGCTCTATCTCTTCGCAAGGCAGCGGAAGATAGATTTTCAGCGCCTGGGCGACATACTCGTCTGCGCGGTGCCGATCGGACTCTTCTTCGGGCGAATTGCGAATTTCATCAATGGCGAGCTCTATGGGAGGGCGACGCACAGCGAATTAGGGATGCTCTTTCCGAGCGAGCTCCTCGCCGATCCGGCGAAAGCCAGCCAGGCGGTGCGCGCCGTATCCGCTGTCGACCCCCGGCTCGATACGGCAGGCGCAATCGTCGACGCGTATCACCGGAACCCCGAAATCGCGCACCTTCTCGCCCCGATTTTGACGCCGCGCTACCCGAGCCAGCTTTTCGAGGCGTTCCTCGAGGGCGCCGTGCTTTTCACCGTCCTCTTCGTGCTGCAGCGATATACCAAGGCGCGCGATCGGCGCGGGTTTCTTTCCGGCGTCTTCCTCGCGGGCTATGGGCTTGCCCGCATCGTCGCCGAGTTCTTCCGCCAGCCGGATCAGCAGCTCGGGTATCTCCTCTTGCAGACCTTCACCATGGGGCAGCTCCTTTCGGTGCCGCTGCTGATCGTCGGCACCTGGATGATCCGGCGCTCCTACCGCCAGCCGCTTGCGGCGTGAGGCGGTACGCGCCATGACGCCGCTCGGCGGGCTCATCGCGCGGCGTATCCGCGCGACAGGCCCGATCACCGTCGCGGAATACATGACCGAAGCCCTGCAGCATCCGCGCTTCGGCTACTACGCGACCCGCGACCCGCTCGGCGCCGCCGGCGATTTCATAACGGCGCCCGAGGTGAGCCAAATTTTCGGCGAGCTCATCGGCCTCTGGTGCGCAGAAGCCTGGATGCGCCTTGGGCGTCCGGACCCAATGCTGCTCATCGAGCTCGGACCCGGTAGGGGCACGCTGATGGCGGATGCGCTCCGCGCGGCGAAGGCCGTACCGGAGTTCCACCGCGCCCTGCGATTGCACCTCGTCGAGACCAGCCCCGCACTCCGCGCACTCCAAGCGAAGGCGCTCGCGGGTGTCGAGTCTAGCTGGCACGCGACGCTCGACACTGTTCCCGAAGGACCGCTGCTCGTTGTCGCAAACGAGTTTCTGGACGCGCTGCCGATCCGGCAATTCCAACGCGGCGATGGCGAATGGCGCGAACGCCGGATCGGCCTCGGCCCCGATGGGGAGAGCCTCGTCTTCGTGCTCGAAGGCAGGGAAAGCCCCGCCGCGGCCCTGGTATCACCGCGCCTCGCGGGGGCAGCCGCCGGCGCCATCGCCGAGGTTTGCCCGGCGGCATCGGCGCTGAGCGCCGCGCTTGCCCGCCGGATTGTGCGCACGGGTGGAGCGGCCCTCCTGATCGATTACGGGCACGTGAGGTCCGCCTGCGGCGAGACGCTACAAGCAGTGCGCGCGCATCGCCCCCATCTCGTCCTCGAGGAGCCCGGCAGCGCAGACATCACCGCTCACGTCGATTTCGAGGCCGTCGCTGCCGCGGCGCGGAGCGCTGGGGCCGTCGTGCGAGGGCCGGTGACGCAGGGCGACTTTTTGCGCGCTCTCGGCATCGACCTGCGCAAGCATCGACTCCTGGAGTCGGCGACGGCGGAGCAGCGCCAATCCATCGAGAGCGGCGTGCGGCGCTTGATCGATCCCGCGGAAATGGGCACGCTCTTCAAGGTGCTCGCTCTCACCCACCCGGCGCTCGCCGCGCCCGAGGGCTTCACGGAGACCGCAACGCCGTGATCGTCGCCGACATCCTCGACACCTCGGGCATCCGACACGGCTTCTTCACGCGGATAGGCGGCGTGAGCGCCGGACTATTCTCCTCGCTCAATTGCGGCTTCGGCTCCGGCGACGAGGCGGCCAAGGTCGCGGAGAATCGTGCCCGCGTGGCCGAGACGCTGGACCTCGACGCAGAGCGGCTCGTCACCTGCTATCAGATCCACAGCGCCGAGATCGTCGAGGTGGAGACCCCGTGGCGGCGCGAAGAGGCTCCGCGCGCCGACGGCATGGTGACGACGGTTCCGGGCATCGCGCTCGGCGTTCTTGCCGCCGACTGTGCACCGGTACTGTTCGCTGACAGGGAGGCAGGCGTCGTCGGCGCCTGTCACGCGGGCTGGCGCGGCGCGCTCAACGGCGTCGTCGAAGCGACGCTCGCGGCGATGCGCCGCCGCGGCGCGCGGCTCGACCGCATCGCCGCCGCGGTCGGCCCTTGCATCGGCAAGGCCTCCTACGAGGTCGGTCCGGAATTCCCTGCGCCTTTCCTCGCGGAGTCATCGGAGAACGCGCAGTTCTTTGTGCCGGCGACGCGGACGGGACATTCGCTTTTCGACCTCGCGGGCTACGTGCTGCGGCGCTTGCGCCGGGACGGCATCACCCGCATCGCGCATACCGGTGGCGACACGCTCGCGGAGGAAGACCGCTTCTTCTCCTACCGGCGCGCCACGCTCCGGCACGAGCGCGACTACGGAAGGCTGATCTCCGCGATCGCCTTGGAACCCTGATGCTCCGGAGGAGTTGAGAGGCATGGCTTGGCAGTTTGCACGCACGCCCGAGGCGGCGGCGGAGACTTGCTTCCCGCGCGACTACGCGGCGGCTCGACAGCAGTTTCTCGACCTCGCGAAGCACGCGCATCTCCCCGTTATGACCTACGGCAATCCCAACAAGGGGCCGGCGGGAGAACCGCTCGGGACTGACGCGGCGCTGCAGGGTCCCACGGATGCGAAGGCCCTGCTCGTGACGATCTCCGCGACGCATGGCGTCGAAGGTTTCTGCGGCTCGGGCGCGCAGGCGGACTGGCTCACGGCGGCGGGAGCGAACCTTCCGCCGGGCGTCGCGATCCTGCACCTCCACGCCATCAATCCCCACGGATTCGCCTGGCTTCGTCGCGTCACCGAGGAAGGCGTCGATCTCAACCGCAACTTCGTCGATTTCGGCAAGCCGCTCCCGGAGAATTCCGCTTACGACCTTCTCGCCGACGCCTTCGTGCCGCGGTCGCTCGATCCCGGCGTGGTCGCCACGGGCGAGGCGCGGATCAAGGCCTATCGCGAGCAGCACGGCGACCGCGGCCTGCAATCCGCGCGAAGCGGCGGGCAATACAAGCACCCCAGCGGCATCTTCTTCGGCGGCACCAAGTCCACCTGGTCGCGCCAGACGCTCGAGCGCGTCATCGGCGACTACGACCTGAAATCGCGCGCTCGCGTCGCCGTCATCGACTACCACACGGGGCTCGGCCCCTACGGCTACGGCGAGCTCATCTGCGATCACGATCCCGGCTCGCCCAACCTCGCGCTGGCGGAGGCATGGTTCGGCGAGAGCGTCACGGTGCCGCTTCTCGGCACTTCGGCCTCGGTCCCGAAGCACGGAACCGCGGGCGTCGATTTCTGGCAGAAGCATCTGGGCCCGCGCGTCGTCTACAACGCGCTCGAGTTCGGCACCTTCAGCCCAGAGCGGGGACGCGGCCCCATGCGCGAGGACCACGTCCTGCACGCGCGCGGCCCCGTCGACTGGGCCGACCCCGAGACGCAGCGCATCAAGCGCAACCTCCGCCGTCATTTCTATCCGGACACGCGGCCCTGGCGAGAGCTGGTCCTGTTCCGGAGCCGCCAGGTGCTGACGCAGGCGATCGCGGGCCTCACGGAATGATCCGCTCTCTTTCGGCGATGGCCGCGCTCGTGGTGTTAAGCGCGGTAATGTTGGGTGGCGCGCGGGCAGCCGAATTCGAGCTCATGGAGGCGCGCGCTCAGCTCACCCCCACCGGCAAGCTCCGCGTGGCCTTCATGCTCGAAAACCAAGCCCTCGTCTCGGGGCAGAGCGAGAGCGGCGAGGTCCGTGGCCTCGCCGGCGATCTCGCGCGCGCGATCGCGGAGCGGGCCGGAGTCCCCTTGCAGCCGCGCGTCTATTCGACCCGGGGCACCTTCGAAGTCAGCCTCGGACGCGGCGAGTGGGACCTCGAGTTCAACACGCGCGATCCCCGCTACGCCAGCTACGTCGATTTCAGCCCCAGTTTCGTCAACGTCGATCAAGTCTATCTCGTTCCGCCCGGCAAGACGCTCAAGGAGATGACGGAGGTCGACCGCAAGGGAGTGCGCGTCGCCGCCATTGCGAATTCCGATGCCGAGGGTCTGCTCTTCGGCTTCATCAAGGAGGCACAAATCCTGCGGGTCTCGCAGGATCCGGAGCCGACGATCCGGCTGCTGAAAACCGGCGCGGTCGAGGCGTTTGCAGGGAGCGCCGAATATCTCTCGGGGATCGCGGCCCAGCTTCCGGGGAGCCGCTTCCTGCCGGGCCGTTTTGCGGCGGTTCCCGCGGCAATCGGCGTGGCACGCGGTCGGCCGGCGGCGCTCGCCTTCGTCAATCAGTTCCTGGCAGAGGCCAAGACGTCGGGACTCATCCAGCGTGCCATCGAGGGCGCGCACCTGCACGGGGTCTCGGTCGCACCCTGAGGGCGCCGCAGACCTGCCGCGCGGCCGGGGCTGTTGCGCGATAGGGGCGAGGCCATTACGGTAGCCGCTCCCTTTCACAACCAACCGACGCGAGTTCCCATGTCTTTCCTTGCCGACCGCCTGATCCGCATCAAGCCCTCGCCCACCATCGCCATGTCGGACAAGGCGAAGGAGCTGAAGGCTGCGGGCAAGGACGTGATCGGCCTCAGCGCCGGCGAGCCCGATTTCGACACGCCGCAGAACGTCAAGGACGCGGCGAAGCGCGCGATCGACGCGGGCGACACCAAATACACCGCCGTCGACGGCACGCCCGGGCTCAAGAAGGCGATCGCTGCGAAGTTCAAGCGCGAGAACGGGCTCGACTACGCGCCCAACCAGATCATCGTCGGCACCGGCGGCAAGCAGGTGCTCTTCAACGCTCTCCTCGCCACGGTAAACGCCGGCGACGAGGTCGTGATCCCTGCTCCCTATTGGGTCTCCTATCCCGACATCGTGGCGCTCGCGGAAGGGACGCCGGTCCCCGTCGCCTGCTCGCAGAACAACGGATTCCGGCTTCGGCCCGAAGATCTCGACGCGGCGATCACGAATAAGACGAAGTGGCTTATCCTGAACTCGCCCTCCAATCCAACGGGCGCCGCCTACAGCGCCGAGGACCTGCGGGCGCTCGCGGACGTGCTGCTGAAGCATCCGCATGTCTGGGTGCTCACGGACGACATGTACGAGCATTTGCTCTATGACGGCTGCTTCGCGACGATCGCGCAGGTCGAGCCGAAGCTCTATCCGCGCACGCTCACCATGAACGGCGTCTCCAAGGCCTATTGCATGACGGGTTGGCGCATCGGCTATGCCGGCGGGCCGAGCGAGCTGATCAAGTCGATGTCTACCTTGCAGTCGCAATCGACCTCGAATCCGAGTTCGATCAGCCAGGCGGCGGCCGTGGAAGCGCTCTCGGGCCCGCAAGATTTCATCCCGAAGAACAACGCCGTCTTCAAGGAGCGGCGCGACCTCGTCGTCGACATGCTCAACAAGGCGCAGGGCATCCACTGTCCGCGCCCGGAGGGTGCTTTCTACGTCTATCCCTCCTGCGCGGGAACGCTGGGCAAGCGCACGCCCAAGGGCAAGACGATCGAGAACGACACCGATTTCGTCCAGTACCTCCTCGAGGCCGAGGGGGTGGCGGTGGTGCAGGGCGCGGCCTTCGGGCTCTCGCCGCACTTCCGCATCTCCTATGCGACCGCGACTGAGGTGCTGCGCGACGCCTGCACACGCATCCAGCGCGCTTGCGCCGCGCTCAAATAAGGCTCAGCGGGGAGGGAAAATTCCGATGGCTCAGCACAGCAAGGTCGCGGTAGTGACGGGGGCGGGGAGTGGCATCGGGAGAGCGGCCGCGCTCGCGCTCATGAAGGACGGCTTTTCCGTCGCGATCGCCG
>Ga0335081_10012325_pt1 | contig 13853 bp, 13 predicted proteins | sample Lox_Sample_35_FD_206713 | JGI IMG/M metagenome (GOLD analysis project Ga0335081, IMG submission 206713) | Soil microbial communities from Loxahatchee National Wildlife Refuge, Florida, United States - Lox_Sample_3.5 | ecosystem: Environmental > Terrestrial > Soil > Wetlands | place: USA... | reverse complement strand
GCGATAGGACAGGAGCAGCGAACCCTGGCGCTGTTCCTGCGGATCCTTGGTCAGCGCAATGATCGGCGGCTTGTTGGGAATGGCGTCGAACGCCCAGGTGACATCGTCGCCGACGCCGCGCAGCGTTGCCGCTCCGGCGGCTTTGATGACAAACCGGCGCTCTTCGGTGCCGGCGGGCGCTTTGACCTGGTCGGTCGACGGCGCGACGCCGCCGGAGGGAGCGACGTCGAGATTGACATTGCCGGTGGCGCGCACGACCAGCGTCGAGTTCACCGGCACCGACAGCGGAGCATTGAGCAGCGCCACCGCCTCGCCGGGATGCACGCCGGGAAGGGTAACCGGCGGCTTCCCGGTATAAGTCGGCGGTATGATCCAGGCATCGATGCGGAAATTCGCCGGCAACACCACGCCATGCCAGTCGAACGCCGCGGCGATGCGCTTCATCCGCTCGCCGCCGGCAGCAAAGAAGGTCGCCAGGCAGGCGAGCAGAACGAGACCGCGCAGCGCGTAAGGATCGCGCCAAGCGAGCCGCGGCGCCGGCCGCCCGGCTTTCAGCGCGCGGGCGGCTTGCCGCGCCCGCTCGACGTGGGCGTTCCACAGCGCCAGCGAATAGGGGTCCTGCGCACTGACCGCGAGTTCGTCGCTGATCGCGGTCGCCGGGCGATGCGCCATGCCGCTTTCGCGGTCGAGCCTGCGCAAGCCGTCGGCCGCCGCCGGCATGCGCAGAATTACCAACGGGAGAGCGGCGGCGACGGCCAGGGCAGCGAACGCCAAAAGCCCGGCGGCGCGCGCGAGCGGCGGCAGCCACAGCCATACGCCGAGCCACGATGCCGCCAGAAACAGGCCGATGACGGTCGCCAGCGTCGCCAGCGCCGGCCACAAGCGCTCCCAAAGAATCGTCCAGCGCGCCCGCTTGAGCGCGCCCTTCAGCAGCCCCTCGCTGCCCCCAGCCTCGGGCGCCGGATCCGGCAAAGTCGCTTCGGTCACTTACGTCTCCGCAACGCGGCTAGCGCGCTCGACAGAATGTCGCAGGATAACACGGAAACATGAGGGCGGGTTCAAGGCACGGCAGTCCTGCGTGCCTTCGCACGTTGCAAAACCGAAGCCAGCGTTACCGAATCCACGGCGGCAGGCGATCGAGTGCAATCAATTGTTCGGCATCGAGCCGCGGCCGCACGATTGCCCATTCGCCAGCGCGTACAAGCACTTCGGGGATGAGCGGGCGGCTGTTATAGGTGCCGGATTGAACAGCCCCATAGGCGCCGGCGCTCATCACGGCGAGCAGGTCGCCGGGCCGCGGCGCAGGCAGCGAGCGCTCCAGGGCGAGGAAATCGCCCGATTCGCAGACCGGCCCGACCACGTCGGCAATGATTCGCGGCGCGCCGGCAGCAGCCTGGTGCACGGGCACGATTTCATGGTGGGCATCGTAGAGCGTCGGACGCACCAGATCGTTCATGCCGGCATCGATAATGACGAAGGTCTTGGCCTCGCCGTGCTTCACGTAAAGCACGCGCGTCACCAGGATGCCGGCATTACCGACAATGAGCCGGCCAGGCTCGAAGATGAGCTTGCAGCCAAGGCCGGCAGTCGCCCGCTTGACCACCGCCGCATAAGCGTCGGGATCGGGGGGCGGCTCGTTGTCCTCGCGATAGGGAATGCCGAGCCCGCCGCCGAGATCGATGTGAGCGATAGTGTGACCGTCCGCGCGTAGCGCGCGAACGAAATCGGCGAGCAGCGCAAAGGCATTCCCGAATGGATCGAGTTCGACGATCTGGCTGCCGATATGCATGTCGACACCGGCAACGCGCACGCCTTTGCGCTTGGCGGCGCGCCCATAAACCTCGCGGGCGTGGCTGATCGGAATGCCGAACTTATTCTCGGCTTTGCCGGTCGCGATCTTGGCGTGAGTCTTGGCGTCAATATCAGGATTGACCCGGATCGAAATATCGGCGGTGCAGCCCTTGCCGGCAGCGATCGACGCGAGCAGATCGATCTCTGCTTCCGATTCAACATTGACGCAGAGAATGCCGTGCTCGACCGCGAGCGCAAGCTCGCGCGCGGTCTTGCCGACGCCGGAAAACATGATCCTGTCCGGAGGGATGCCGGCGGCGCGCGCGCGCAACAACTCGCCCTCGGAAACGACATCGGCGCCAGCACCCAGCCGCGCGAGCGTCGCAATCACCGCCTGGTTGGAATTCGCCTTGACCGAATAACACACGAGCGACTCGACGTCGGCGAAGGCGCCTGCAAACACCCGATAGTGCCGCTCGATGGTGGCGGTGGAATAGCAATAGAACGGCGTGCCGACGGTATCGCCAAGCGCGACCAGGCTGACATCCTCGGCGTGCAGCACGCCGGCGCGATAGTCGAAATGGTGCATGCAGGAGTGTTTAGCTTGCGGCGGCGAAGTTCGCTACCGCGAGCGCGCTACGAGTGCGATGCCGCGCTATTGAATCAGAAAGTCGAGCAGGAATGTTTTTCTCGCGGCTGGCGGAGGCGGGGCGGCTTGCGTGGTCTGCACCGCCGTTGGCTGCGCCCCTCCGGTCGGCGTCGTCGGATCGATGTAACGCGCCGGGGCCGGCGCGGCCGCGGTGCGTGCTTGGGGCGGAATTGCCGCACTCGGCGGCGGATCGAGCGGTCCGACCCGCCCGCAAGCCGCGAGCGCAAGAGGAAGAACGAGTGCAACGGCAAGCACGCGCGCGGCGCTCAGGCGGTTACTAGCCAAATCTCACCCCTGTCCCCACACCGGACGCATCGCACCCGGATCGCCTCAGCAGAGCACCTTCTAGCGGCGAGATTTTGTCGCCAAGCCCTTGCCGACCGGTTTACGCCTTTCCGAGGCGTTTGAGCCAGCGTTTGGCCTGCGCGCGCACGTTTTTCGGTGCCGTGCCGCCAAAAACCCCTCGACTTGCCACCGATTTGTCGACCGAGAGCACGCCATAGACCGCTTTGGTGATCCGCGGCTCCACCGCCTGCATGGCTTCGAGCGGCAGCTTTTCCAACGCAATTCCGACCTCAGCGGCCTTGGCGACGATCCGGCCGGTCGCGTGATGAGCCTCCCGGAACGGCAGCTTCAGTTCCCGGGTGAGCCAGTCGGCAAGATCCGTGGCAGCGGCAAAACCATCGCCGGCGGCCTCCTTCATGCGCGCTACATCAGGCGCCATGTCGCGCACCATCCCGGTCATGGCGGCAATCGCGAGCTTGAGTACGTTGAGCGAGTCGATCGCGCCCTCCTTATCCTCTTGCATGTCCTTCTGATAGGCGAGCGGCAGGCCCTTCATCACCATCAACAGCCCAACCAGCGCGCCGGCGATGCGGCCGGTCTTTGCGCGCACCAGCTCCGCGGCATCGGGATTGCGCTTCTGCGGCATCATCGAGGAACCGGTGGTGAAGGCGTCCGAGAGCGATATCAGGCCGGACAGCGGCGACGACCAGAGCACGATCTCTTCGGCAAAGCGCGACAGATGCATGGCGGTAATGGCGGCGGCCGAGAGCGTCTCCAGGACGAAATCCCGGTCAGCGACCGCGTCGAGCGAGTTCGCCATCGGCCGATCAAAGCCGAGCGCCTTCGCGGTCATCGTGCGGTCGATCGGAAAGGAAGTGCCGGCCAGCGCGCCAGCGCCGAGCGGGCTTTCGTTCAATCGTTCGCGTGCATCGGCGAAGCGGCCGCGGTCGCGCGAGGCCATTTCCACATAAGCTAAAAGATGATGCCCAAAGGTCACCGGCTGCGCGGTTTGCAGATGGGTGAAGCCGGGCATCACCGTGTCGGCGTGCTCGAGGGCGCGCTCGGCGAGCGCCCTTTGGTAGCCGGCGAGCGCCGAGTCGATCTGGTCGATGGCGTCCCGCACCCAGAGCCGGAAATCGGTGGCGACCTGATCGTTGCGCGAGCGCGCCGTGTGCAGCCGCCCCGCGGCCGGCCCGATCAGCTCGGTCAGCCGGCTCTCGACATTCATGTGGATGTCCTCGAGGGCGCGCTTGAAGTCGAACTTGCCGGCCTCGATTTCTGACAGGATCGTGTCTAGACCGTGAGCGATCCGGCCCGCATCTTGCGCGGTGATGATGCCCCTTTTGGCCAACATTGCCGCATGGGCCTTGCTGGCGGCGATGTCCTGCCGGTAAAGCCTTTGGTCGACATCGATCGAGGCGTTGATCTCCTCCATAAGCGGATCGGGCTTTCGACCGAAGCGTCCGCCCCACATTTTGTTGGCCATGAGTGTCCGCCGAGGTTTCGCCACCGATGAATGAGCTTTCTGCCGAACCCTATTATAAGGTCCGCCGCCGCAAGATCGGGGCGATCGTACTTGGCTGCGCGCTCCTCGGTCTGGCGGCCGTCGGCGCGGTATACGGGATCGGCGGTCTGCGAAGCAATCCGGCCGATGCGGCCTGCCGGCACGCGGTCGAGACTGCGGCGCGGATAAAGCCGCTGGTGCATGGCGAAGTGGCCGCTTTGGCCTTGGCCACTAGGCCGTTCCGGGTGCCCGATCTCGCATTCAAGGACGCCCAAAGTCATGATCGGACGCTGGCCGACTGGCGCGGCCGTGCCATCCTCCTCAATCTCTGGGCAACCTGGTGCGTACCTTGCCGCCGGGAGATGCCGGCGCTCGATGCGCTGCAAGCCGCTGTCGGCGGGGCTAAATTTCAGGTCGTCGCCGTCAATATCGACCAGCGCGACGCGCAAAAACCACTCGCTTTTCTTAAAGCTGTCGGCGTCACCCATCTCGCCTACTATTCCGACGAGAGCGCGCAGGTCTTTGAGACGCTCAAAACCGCCGGCAAGGCCTTCGGCATGCCGACCACGCTGCTGATCGATCCCCGGGGCTGCGAGATCGGCGATATGGCCGGGCCAGCGGAATGGTCGAGCGACGACGGCATCAAGCTCGTGCGCGCCATGATCGCCGACGACACAAAAACCGTCACGCGCTGATGTCGAGGCTTGCCCCGATCCCCGCGGCGACGTTGGCGAGAGGATTGGCGCTCTGATCCGCAGCATCGATGAGCTGCGACACCGACGAAGCCGTCTCGGGCGCATTCATGCGCGTCAGCCGCGCTGCGACGGCGAGCTGCATTTCGCCGACTTGCGCGCCGAGGAACGCCGAAATCAGGCTCGTCTCCATGTTGCGTGTCCAGCATGCCGCTTCGACGGTATTTCGATAAAGCTGCCTGGTTAAAGAATTAGCTCGCATCGTGGTGCCTCGCGGAATTCCTTAACGATTTGTGTTTTCAATCGCGCTTTGCCGGCGCTGCGTCATTGCGGTGCGGCGACAAGCACGCCGGAGAGCATTGGTGCACGGCGCCGAAAGCGCGATCACGACGGCAGAGCGCGAGCAGGACAACGTGCTGCGCGCGCGCCGGCTCGGTATTGAAACGCAGCACGAAGCGATCGTGTTCGCGCGCAAGGATTGCCCGGTCTGCCGCGCCGAAGGCTTTGCCTCGCACACACGCATTCGTTTGGCGCGCGGGCGGCGTTCGATCATTGCAACGCTTTATCAGATTACGTCCGACCTGCTGCGGCCCGGCGAGATCGGCCTGTCGGAATCCGCATGGCACCGGCTTGGTCCGGCCGAAGGCGAACGGATCGCGGTGAGCCATCCGCCCGTCGTCGAATCGTTCGGCGCGGTCCGCGGCAAGGTCTACGGTCATCGGCTGCAAGCGCAGACAGCGGCGAAAATTGTCAACGACGTTCTCGCCGGCCGCTATTCCGATATTCAACTGTCGGCTTTTCTGACCGCCTGCGCGGCGCGGCCGCTCGATTTCGAGGAAACAGTTGCGCTCACGGCGGCGATGGCCAATGCCGGCAGCCGGATCGCCTGGCCGGTGAGCAAGGTGATGGACAAGCACTGCGTCGGCGGCCTGCCTGGCAACCGCACCACACCGATCGTTGTCGCCATTGCCGCGTCCTGCGGACTCACCATTCCAAAGACGTCGTCGCGCGCCATCACCTCGCCGGCCGGGACCGCCGACACCATGGAAACCATGGCGCCGGTCGATCTCGATCTGGCCGCCATGCGGCGCGTGGTCGAACGCGAAGGCGGCTGCGTGGTTTGGGGAGAAATGGTGCGATTGAGCCCGGTCGACGACCTGCTGATTCGGGTCGAGCGGGCGCTCGACTTCGACAATGGCGGCCAGCTCGTCGCCTCGGTTCTGTCGAAGAAAATTGCGGCCGGCGCGACCCATCTCCTTGTGGACATGCCGGTTGGCGAGACCGCGAAAGTGCGCAGCCAACAGGATGCGATGTCGTTGCGGAAGCGCCTAGTGGAGGTTGCCGCCGCTTTCGGTATCGAAGCAAATGTCGTTATCACCGACGGCAGCCAGCCGATAGGGCGCCGCATCGGCCCCGCGCTGGAGGCGCTCGACGTGCTGGCGGTGTTGCGCGGCGACGACCGCGCGCCGGCCGATCTGCGTGAACACGCGCTTGGGTTGGCCGGAGCGCTGCTTGAACTCGGTGGCGCGACAGTGGGCAGCGGCTATCACGAGGCGCTCGCGGCGCTCGCCAGCGGCCGCGCCTGGGACAAATTCCAAAAAATTTGCGAGGCGCAGGGCGGTATGCGCGAACCGCCGGTTGCCAGGCAAAGTCGGCCGATCGAAGCCAAATCGGAAGGCCGGGTCAGTCGCATCGACAATCGGCGTCTTGCAAAACTCGCCAAGCTCGCCGGTGCCCCAGATGCCAAAGCAGCCGGCATCGAGCTCAACGTGCGCATCGACGATTACGTCGACGCCAACGAGCCGCTGTTCACCATTCATGCCGAAACGCGCGGCGAACTCGCCTATGCGATGGATTACCTCGCGGCCGCCGGCAACATCGTGACACTCAGCGACGCATGACAATCGGCAGAACCCGGGTTCCTGCTGGCCATTTTCCTTTCTGAGCCCGCCATCTGTCATCCATCAGCGCTCTCTTGACAGTGCCATCTTTCGCAGCCTACACTTAACCATATGGTTAAGTTTTTGGACGCCGCACTCGACCGTACTTTTGCCGCGCTGTCGGACCCAACCCGGCGCGCCTTGGTGTTGCGGCTTGCATCCGAGCCCGACCTCTCGGTGAGCGAGCTGGCGGCGCCTTTCTCGATGTCATTGCCGGCGGTCATGAAGCATCTCGACGTGCTGTCCGATGCCGGGCTGGTCGAGCGCACGAAAACCGGACGCACCGTCGCCTGCCGGCTCGATGCAGGGCCGATGCGCGACGCGTTCGAATGGCTCAATGCTTACGAAAAGTTCTGGTCCGAGCGGCTTTCCAGTCTCGCCGCGTTTTTGGAGGAAGAGTCATGTCCACCCAAACAGTCACCAAGCCGAGCCTCACGCTCAAGCGCCGTCTCAAGGCACCGCCCGCCAAGGTCTTCGCCGCCTGGACCGACCCGGAAAAAGTAAAACGCTGGATGGGCCCCGGCGAAGGCAAGGCGCTCAGCGCCGAATGCGATGCACGCGTCGGCGGCCGCTATCGCTGGGTGATGCAGAATCCGGCGGGCGAGGTGCACGACGTAGGCGGCGTGTATCGCGAAATCGTCCCGAACGAGAAATTGGTTTTCACCTGGGCCTGGAAATCGACACCAGAGCGCGAGTCGCTGGTCACGGTGCTGCTCAAGCCCGACGGCGACGGCACGCTGCTCACCATCACGCACGAACAATTCTTCGACGAAGAGGCACGCGATCGCCATCAGCAGGGCTGGAACGGCGCGCTCGACAAGATGGACAAGTTTCTGTCGTGAGCTTCGCCGGTTTGACATGAAGCCGGGCCAACAGACGGCTCGCCATTCAGGTTGGAGTAGTCCATGACCACGACACACGGCAGATTCTACTGGAACGAACTGATGACGCGCGACGTCGAGCGCGCCAAGAAATTCTACGCCGATACGCTCGGCTGGAATTTCGACGGCATGCCGATGCCGGGCGGCATCGGCACCTACTGGGTCGCCAAGACTGGCGGCGAACCCGTGGCTGGAATTTTCGACATCAGCGCGCCGGAATTCGGTCCGGTGCCGGAAAGCTGGATGGCCTACATCGCCGTCGATGACGTCGACGCGCGCGTCAAAAAGGCGACCGCCTCAGGCGCCAGACTGATGAAGCCGATTTTCGACGTGCCAGGCGTCGGCCGCATCGCCATCCTGATGGAGCCCGGCGGCGCAGGCATCGGCTGGATGACGCCAGCGCAGTGAGGACCATCGAGCATCATGGTCGATACAAAACAGTCATACCAGCAACTCAAATCCGCCTTACGCCGCAAATAAGAAACCTCTGCCGCAAACGGCGCGACGGTGTCACCCAAACCTCGGGAGTCCATCATGAAACTCTACGGCTTTCCTGCTTCGCCAAACACCTGGAAGGTGCGCGCCCTGGCCGCCCAACTGAAAATGCCGCTCGAATTCGAATTCGTCGATCTGGTAAAGGGCGCACAGCATGCGCCGGCCTATCTGGCGCTCAACCCGACCGGACGCACCCCGACCCTGGTCGACGGCGATTTCAAGCTTTGGGAATCGAACGCCATCCTGCAATACCTTGCAAGCCAGAGCGCAACGCCGCTCTATCCGAACGACGCACGCGCCCGCGCCGACATCACGCGCTGGCTGTGCTGGGACTTGGCGCATTGGGGCGCTCAGGCCTGCCAGCCGCTGATCTTCGAGAATCTGGTGAAGAAATTCGTCAACATGGGCCCGCCCGCCGCCGCCGCCGTCGCCAAGGCCACTGAGGCTTTCAACAAGGAAGCCAAAATGCTCGACGCGCATCTGGCCAAGCAGAAATATTTGGTCGGCGGCGCACTGACGGTGGCGGATTTCGCGGTGGCAGCGCCGCTGTTCCACGCCGAAGGCGCACAGATACCGCTCGGCCCCTACGCCAACATTCGCGGCTGGTTCCAGCGCGTGTCGGCGCTGCCGTCTTGGGGCGAGACCGCCCCGCAATTATCGGCGGCGGCCTGACGGAACCGCGTCCGGCTCGCCGCCTTTCCAGCGCCGTGCTCCCCGTCGGTTCGGCATCGGACCGAGCCGACGGCTCCCGTTCTTCGGGGAAAGGGCGTAAGAGAGGGAGCATCGACCAATTGGAAAAAGCGCGAGTTGGGCAAAATGACTCAAGGCAACAAACTGCCGTCACGTTCGCTCGGTTCAACAGGGATCAACGTGTCGGCGATCGGACTCGGCTGCATGTCGTTGTCCGGCGTCTATGGCGCAAGCAACGACCAGGAAGGCATCGCGCTCATCCATGAGGCGCTCGACCGGGGCATTACGCTGCTCGATACCTCCGACGCCTACGGGCAGGGTCACAACGAAACGCTGCTCGGCAAGGCGATTGCCGGGCGGCGCGGCGATGTCGTGCTGGCTACCAAATTCGGCAATCTGGGCGGCCGCGGCGGCAAGGTCGCCGACGGCCGTCCGGAATACGTGATCGAGGCGTGCGAGGCGAGCCTCAAGCGGCTCGGCGTCGACACCATCGACCTTTATTACCAGCACCGCATCGATCCCACGGTGCCGATCGAGGACACGGTCGGCGCGATGGCGCGCCTCATCCGGCAGGGTAAGGTCCGCGCCCTGGGCTTGAGCGAAGCGCGGCCCGAAACCATCCGCCGCGCGCACGCCGTTCACCCGATCGCCGCCGTGCAGAATGAGTTCTCGCTGCTCTACCGAGTTGAAGCCGAAGAGACCTTGAAGACGACACGCGCGCTCAACATCAGCTTCGTCGCCTACGCGCCGCTAGGCCGCGGATTGATGACCGGCGTGGTCGAGGATCCGAAGGCCATGGCCGACAGCGACTCGCGGCGCCGACATCCGCGCTTTGCTGCGCAGAATGTTTCGCAGAACCTGGCGCTGGTGCGCGGCCTTCAAGAAATCGCGCATGAACGGCGCTGCACGCTCGGCCAGCTCGCGCTGGCTTGGCTGCTGGCGCGCGGCGACGACATCATACCGATCCCCGGTACCAAACATAAGGAAAGGCTGGCCGAGAATATCGGCGCGCTCTCGGTCAAATTGACTGAGGATGATCTCGCACAGATCTCCGATTCCATTCCCGTCGGCGCCGCCGCCGGGCTGCGCTATCCGGAAAATCAGATGCAGAGTCTCTATCTCTGAAGGCGGCGAATGAGCATCGGCGCGTGGCGCTGCTCGTGTCTGAGATTGACGAACCTGACGGGATCGAAGAGGCCGCCCGCGCAGCGGAACAATCAGCGCGTCGGCACCGGCTTTTCGCCGCGATAATCGTAAAAGCCGCGCTGCGTCTTGCGGCCGAGCCAGCCGGCCTCGACGTATTTCACGAGCAACGGGCACGGCCGGTATTTTGAATCGGCCAAGCCCTCGTGCAGCACCTGCATGACCGAGAGGCAGGTATCCAGCCCGATGAAATCGGCAAGCTCGAGAGGCCCCATCGGGTGGTGTGCACCGAGCCGCATTGCAGTGTCGATCGCCTCGACGTTGCCAACGCCTTCGTAGAGCGTGTAGATCGCCTCGTTGATCATCGGCAGCAAGATGCGGTTGACGATGAAGGCGGGAAAATCCTCCGACACCGCGATCTGTTTGCCGACCTTGGCGATAAATTGTTTGGTCGCTTCAAACGTTGCGTCATCGGTGGCGATGCCGCGGATGACCTCGACCAACTCCATCAGCGGCACCGGATTCATGAAATGAATGCCGATGAACCGCTCCGGCCGATCGGTGGCGGCGGCGAGCCGCGTGATCGAGATCGAAGAGGTGTTGGTGCCGATGATCGCATCGGGCCTGAGCGCGGGACAGAGCGCGCCGAAGACTTTGCGCTTGACGTCTTCCTTCTCGGTCGCCGCCTCGATCACGAGGTCACAGTCGCCGAGGTCGTCGAGCGTTTTGGCAGGCGTGATGTGCTTGATTGCGGTCTGCCGCTGCTCCTCGCTGATGCGCTGACGGCTCACCTGGCGCGCCAAGTTGCCGCTGATCGTGGCCAACCCCGCAGTGATGCGTTCGGGAACAACATCGTTGAGCAGAACGTGAAAGCCGGACAGCGCACAGACATGGGCGATGCCGTTGCCCATCTGGCCGGCCCCAACCACGCCGATTTTTCGAACCGGCGTATGCTCTGTCCGCGCGGAACGCGCCACCGGCCGCTCCCTAACGTCATTCATATCGTTTGCCTTTTCTACGACGATCCGCCGTCATGCGCCACACCGCGGAACGCCAATATTCTCCAATGGTCAACGCCGCACCTTGCCGAGTTCGGCCGCCAGTTCCGGCAGCACCTGGTACAGATCGGCAACCAGGCCGTAATCCGCTACCTGAAAGATCGGCGCCTCCTCATCCTTGTTGATGGCGACGATCACTTTTGAATCCTTCATGCCCGCGAGATGTTGAATGGCTCCAGAAATACCTACGGCGATGTACAGGTCGGGCGCCACCACTTTGCCGGTCTGGCCCACCTGCCAATCGTTGGGCGCGTAACCGGCATCGACCGCAGCGCGCGAGGCGCCGACCGCCGCGCCAAGCTTATCGGCCACCGGCTCTATATATTTGGTGAAGTTCTCACGGCTCTGCATCGCCCGGCCGCCGGAAATGATGATCTTGGCCGAAGTCAGTTCGGGCCGCTCCGATTTGGACAATTCCTCGCCGGCGAACTGCGAAATACCGGGATCGGCCGCCGCGGCCACCGGCTCGACCGGCGCCGAACCGCCCTGCCCGGTGGCTTGGAATGCGGCGGTGCGCACGGTGATGACCTTCTTCGGTTCGCCCGAGCGCACCGTCTGAATGGCGTTACCCGCATAGACCGGGCGCTCGAATGTGTCGGGCCCCGCCACCTTGATGACGTCGGAAATCTGCATGACATCGAGAAGCGCCGCCACGCGCGGCATGAAATTCTTTCCCGACGTGGTTGCCGGCGAGACGATGGTCTCGTAGGGACCGGCGAGCGAAACGATCAAGGCCGCCATGGGCTCGGCCAGCATGTGCTGGTAGGCTGGCGCTTCGGCGAGCAGCACCTTGCCGACGCCGTCGAGCTTCGCCGCCACCTCCGCCACACCCTTGCAGCCCTGGCCGGCGACCAGAACATGCACATCGGCGCCGATCGCCTTGGCTGCTGTGAGCGCCTTGTTGGTCGCATCCTTAAGTGAAGTGTTGTCGTGCTCGGCGATCAGCAAAGTCGGCATCAAATCGCCCCCGCCTCGTTTTTCAGCTTGTCGATCAATTCGGCGACGGTTGCCACCTTCATGCCCGCCTTGCGCGTGGGCGGTTCGGAGGTTTTGATCACTTCGAGCCGCGGCTTGATGTCGACGCCGTAATCGGCAGGCGTCTTCTCGTCGATCGGCTTTTTCTTCGCACGCATGATGTTAGGCAGCGACGCGTAGCGCGGCTCGTTCAAACGCAGATCGGTGGTCACGATCGCCGGCATTTTCAGCTTCACGGTCTGCAGACCCCCGTCGACCTCGCGCGTGACCGTAAGCGCCTCGCCGTCGAGCGCCACTTTCGAAGCGAAAGTGCCTTGCGGCCAATTGAGCAGCGCCGCCAGCATTTGGCCCGTCTGATTGCAGTCGTCGTCGATCGCCTGCTTGCCCATGATGATCAGACCGGGCGCTTCGGCGGCGGCAATCGCCTTGAGGATTTTTGCAACCGCCAAAGGCTCGATCGCACCGTCGGCCTTCACCAGGATGCCGCGGTCGGCGCCCATGGCGAGCGCAGTGCGAATGGTTTCGGCCGCCTGCTGCGGTCCGATCGACACGGCGACGATCTCGCTCGCCTTGCCGGCTTCCTTGAGCCGGATCGCCTCCTCGACAGCGATCTCGTCGAATGGATTCATCGACATTTTCACATTGGAAAGCTCGACGCCCGAGCCGTCCGCCTTCACGCGGATTTTCACGTCTTTGTCGACCGCCCGCTTCACGGGCACCAGGATCTTCATAATTGGTCTTGTGCTTTATCTTCACTGCCGCCGGTCAATGACCGGCTTTGCTGCGGTGCGGGAACCTAATGGCCGCAGCGGCGAAGAGTCAACGTGGCGGGGTCGGCGGCGGCAGGTGACCCCGATAGTCGCCGTTGACCGGGATCGGCGGCGGAACGACCTGCGGTCGCGCGCATTCGAACAACTGCGTTCCCGACGGACGCATGACCAGGAAAAGAGCGGCGCCGGTGGCCAGCCCGCCAACATGCGCCCAATAAGCCACGCCATCCTGCGCCCGGCTTGCGGCTTCCACGACTTGCCAGATCGCCCAACCGCCAATGACCCAGAACGCCCTGATCCGCAACGGGATAAGGCCGAGCAGAACCGTAACTTTTTCGCATGGCCGGTACATCAGATAGGCGGCGATCACGCCGGCTATCGCGCCGGAAGCGCCGATCAGTTCGGTTTCCGCACCTGGCGAACTGAGCAGAAACGCAATTCCGCCGCCGACGCCGCAGACGAGATAAAAGATGAGAAAACGCCAATGTCCGATCAGCTCCTCGATATCGTCGCCGAACACGAATAAAAAAATCATGTTGCCGAACACATGCCAGAAGTTGGCATGCAGGAACTGATAGGTAATCAGCGTGAGCGGCGCCGGCAGTGCGCCGGGAACTTTGAGGGTAGTGAACGCCGCAGGAATCAACCCGGCGAATTGGTCGGCGCGATCCATTGCAACCGGACCCGCGCCGGCCTGCAGAAAAAAGACGCCGAAGTTGGCGACGATCAATAACCACATCACGTAGGGTGGCCTCGGCCACTTGAACGGGTTGTGATCCCAGATCGGCATGACCATGATGCGCCCCCTTCTGCCGCTCAGCGATTTTGGCCCGGCACCCAGAGCACATCGCGTGCGCCTTTGTCATTGGCATATCGACTGGCGACGAAAAGAAAGTCGGATAGACGGTTGACGTACTTGAGCACTTCCTCGCCGACGCTCTCGTTCGGCTTGTCCCGGAGTTCCGCAATGAGCCGCTCGG
>Ga0335081_10012323_pt1 | contig 13855 bp, 12 predicted proteins | sample Lox_Sample_35_FD_206713 | JGI IMG/M metagenome (GOLD analysis project Ga0335081, IMG submission 206713) | Soil microbial communities from Loxahatchee National Wildlife Refuge, Florida, United States - Lox_Sample_3.5 | ecosystem: Environmental > Terrestrial > Soil > Wetlands | place: USA... | reverse complement strand
AACTTTTGCTTTGAATTACGCCGAGATAACTTCCGAGATATTGTCGAGGCTGCTGGAGAGTCCTGCTGTATCCGTGGAACAAACTAGCAAAAGCGGAAATAGCAAGGTTTACCGCGTGCGCTGTCAAAATGGCAAAGATTATGCGGTAAAATCTTATTTTCAACGCACCATTAATGGCTTGGATCGACTCGAGGTCGAGTATTCCAGCCTCGTTTTTTTATGGAACAGTGGAATTCGCTGCGTTCCCAGGCCGATTTCCGCTGATCCTGACCGACAAATTGCCGTGTATGAGTATGTTGACGGACAAAAAATTGATTGCCGAGATGTCGTGGCTGAGGACATAGACCAGCTCGTGCAATTTGCGGGCGAGTTGAAAAGCTTAAGGGTGTCGCGAGAAAGTCAACGACTTCCCCCGGCTTCTGAGGCTTGTTTCAGTATTAAAGCGGCTGTCGAGAACATTGACTCTCGACTTGAGCGTTTAACCGAATTGAAAGAACAGGGAGCCAATTATGGTGCCCTATCGCAATTCTTGTTCGAAGATTTTGTACCCACGTTAGACATTATAAAGACACGGACCATTGAAAAAGTGGGGAGAAAAGTGTTTTCTAACGAACTCCCGCGGCGTTATCGAACCCTCAGTCCTTCTGACTTTGGGTTTCATAATGCATTGAGGCGGGCCGATGGCAGACTGGTTTTTTTGGATTTTGAATATTTTGGGTGGGATGATCCGGCCAAAATGATTGCAGACGTTGTATTGCATCCGGCAATGGATATGAGCGCACAGTTTAAAGAACTGTTCGTGCGAAAGATGCTGGCATGCTTTGCGCAAGATAAGCTCCTGAAAGATCGCTTGGAAAGCTTGTACCCGCTCTTTGGACTTAAATGGTGCATAATTCTTCTCAACGAGTTTATACCGAAGGATCTAAAAAGACGTGAATTCGCGGCGGCGCGTCCAGAGGATACTGCGGAAATTCAAATAAGACAACTTGAAAAATCCAAACGTATGTTAGGAAGGGTCAAGAACGAAATGCAAAACGTTCCTTACCTGAAACAAACAGTATGAGCGCCAACCCAAAACTTGCTTCGGGACTCGACCAAAGATCTATTGATCTTCGCAGAACGATCGTCAAGGTCATAAATTCTGCGGGTCGCGGGCATTTTGCATCTGCTCTTTCGATAGTTGAGATGTTACGAGTACTGTTTGATAGCGTGCTGAAGTATGATTCCAAAAATCCCAAATGGGATCGTCGCGATCGATTTATTCTCAGCAAAGGCCATGGCTGTTTAGCCCTGTACGTTATACTCGCGGAAAAAGGATTTTTCCCTGAAGATGAGCTCTGGAAATTTTGCCAATTTGACGGAATTCTGGGCGGGCACCCCGAGCCCAAGGTGCCTGGGGTTGAGGTCTCGACGGGCAGTTTGGGACATGGTTTGCCGGTCGGAGTCGGGATGGCTATAAACGCGAAATACGAGAAGGCCGACCATAGAGTCTTCGTAGTACTGGGCGATGGGGAGTGCGACGAAGGCTCGGTGTGGGAAGCGGCTATGAGTGCCAGCAAACATAAGCTCGACAATTTGGTAGTGATTGTTGATTACAACAAGCATCAGTCTTATGGCAGTACGTCCGAAGTGCTGGATCTTGAACCGTTCGCCAGTAAATGGCGTTGTTTTGGTTTTGGCGTTAAGGAGACGGACGGCCACGACATAGCATCGCTTGCGCGGGCATTCGCTGAGATTCCCGTCGAGCGTGGAAGACCTACAGCTATTATTTGCCATACCATAAAAGGCAAAGGAATCAGTTTTACTGAAAACAATTTGAAGTGGCATCACAAGAGCGGGCTTAAGGAGAGCGAGGTGCAAGCGCTATTAAAAGCTCTTGAGGTTGAATAATGCGCGAGACCTCTCTGGAAGAAATCTACAAGCTGGCCAAGAAGGATAAACGCGTCATTTTTATTGGCTCGGATCTGGGCGTGGGTACCTTGAATAAATTCAAGGAGGAGATGCCAGAGCGTTTTTTCATGGAGGGAATTTCAGAGGGCTACCTGATCGGCATGGCAAGCGGGCTTGCGCTCGAAGGCAAGGTCGTCTACGTCAACACTATCAGCACCTTCATCACCAGACGCTGCTACGAGCAGCTGGTTGTTGACGTATGTTTGCACAACCTCAACGTCCGGATGATCGGCAACGGTGGGGGCATGGTCTACGCACCGCTTGGACCAACGCACATGGCGATTGAGGATTTATCGATCATGCGCGCTATTCCGAACATGACTATTGTCGCCCCGGCTGACGCGGACGAAATGCGCAGGCTTATTCCTCAAACACTGGATCACCCCGGCCCAATATATATACGGCTTGCCAAGGGAAGCGACCCCATCGTGACGCGTGACAGCATCCCTTTTCGAATCGGAAAGGCCCTGCTCATGCGGGAAGGGCGTGACGTACTGCTTGTAACGACAGGAATCACCCTGAAAATTGCTCTCGACGCAGCCGATCAACTCGGTGCGCAAGGCATCGAAGCGGCCGTTCTGCACGTTCCGACGGTCAAGCCGCTGGACGTAGAACAGTTGCTCGACCGTATTTCTTCAGTGCGGGCCGTCGTGTCTGTCGAGGAGAATAGCATCATCGGGGGGCTTGGCAGCGCCGTTGCCGAAATTATTGCCGAGGCCGGTTTAGAGCCGGCGAAGAAATTCAAGCGGCTTGGGATTCCCGACGTATTTCCTGACAAGTACGGCTCCCAAAATGCACTGATGGATCATTACAAGATATCGATGCGAGAAATCATTTTTTCGGTTACCGGTCTACTTAATGCTCCGTCGAGATCTGCAACAAAATCCAAGATAGCGTAAAGGAGACACTCTGTGGGACGAATGCTTAATATTGTTACCCCGCTTCACAAAAGGTCAAAGCGCGATTACCTGCCACGCATGGTGGACAATAAATTGGAGGCAGTGGCAAAAGCGAAGAAATACGGCGCCGACTATTGGGATGGTGATCGGCGTTACGGTTATGGCGGCTACAAATATGACGGCCGCTGGAAGTCAGTGGCGGAAAAGCTGATCGACGAGTATAAGCTGAAGTCAGACGCGCGCATCCTGGACGTGGGCTGCGGCAAGGGATTTCTTCTGTACGAATTTAAGCAGCTGCTGCCCGAAGCCGATGTCGTTGGATTCGATATTTCTGAGTACGGAATTGCGAATTCCAAGGAAGAAATTCGCGACCGCCTGTTCGTCTACAAGGCCCAGAACGCATACCCCTTCGGCGACAAGTCCTTCGATCTCGTAGTTTCCCTAGGATGCTGCCACAACATCCGAGTGTTCGAACTGGAGATGGCGGTGAAGGAAATAGAGCGTGTTGGCAGGAACAAGTATTTCATGGTGGAGAGCTACCGAAATGAACTGGAGCTCTTCAACCTTCAGTGCTGGGCACTCACTTGCGAGTCGTTTTTCGATACTGCCGAGTGGATCTGGCTCCTCAACCGGCTCGGATATACCGGGGACTACGAGTTCATCTATTTCGAATAAACTGGAGAGCGGAATGCTGGGACCTGGTAAGATCAAGGCCGCGGTGCTGGTCAAGCTGCACGCGCCGCTGGAAGTAGCAGAGCTGGATCTGCCCGACGCGCTCTCGTTCGGGCAGGTGCTGGTCAAGGTGCACTACAGCGGCATCTGCGGTGCTCAGATCAATGAAATCGAGGGAGCAAAGGGCCCCGACAAGTTTCTCCCGCACCTGCTTGGTCACGAGGGCTCAGCCACAGTGCTTGAGACCGGCGCAGGGGTCAAGACGGTGAAGAAGGGCGATCGGGTGGTCATGCACTGGCGGCAGAGCAACGGCATCCAATCCGAGACCCCCGCATATCGCTGGAATGGCCAGAAGGTGAACTCCGGATGGGTAACGACATTCAATAATTATGCTGTCGTCTCGGAAAACCGGGTGACGCCGATTCCGGCAAATTTTGACCTCAAAATCGCGCCACTGTTCGGCTGCGCGGTAACCACCGCAATGGGCGTGATCAACAACAATGCCCACGTCAAAGTCGGCCAGTCGGTGGTCGTGTTCGGCGTTGGCGGCGTCGGGCTCAACATCGTCCAGGCGGCGGCGATGGTGTCGGCTTACCCGATAATCGCAATTGACATTATTGATTCGAAGCTGGAAATCGCAAAGCGATTCGGGGCGACTCACTGCTACAACTCGAAGACGACCGCAAATCTCAACGAAGAAATCCTGAAAATCGTCGGCCAAGCCGGGGCTGACGTCGTGATTGAAACCACTGGTATCGCGCGAGTCATCGAGCAGGCCTACGGTTTGACCCACGCGGATGGCAAGACCATCTTGGTCGGCGTTCCCACGAAAGGCGACAACGTCTCGATTTATACGCTTCCCCTCCACTTCAAGAAGGTGCTGAAAGGCTCCCATGGGGGAGACGCCGAGCCCCACTTGGATATTCCGAGATACATCCGGCTTATCCAAGTCGGCAAATTCAAACTGGATGGTATTATCACGCACGAATTCAAGCTGGACCAGATAAACGAGGCCATTAAGCTGGTCAGGAGCGGAGAAGCCGGCCGAGTCCTGATTGCCATGGACTAAACCAGACCCCGGCTATAGCAGGGTAGGCGGGTGCCGGACAAATATGCAATGAAAGAAGCCGATTAAAAGAATGCAATAGCCAGGGAGCCGCGGCGGTGTTTTTGTTTTATGGCCGCGCGAAGTGAGCCATAGAGTCGAGGCAGTTTGATTTAGGAGATATTTGTGGGACAGGTAAGCCTGGCGGGACACCAACTGTCCCCCGATTTCAAAGGAATTTGCAATGAGCAGTTGCCATCTATGTGGGGAAGAGAAATTACTTGCTTTGCTCGATTTTGGTGAACATCCAATTGCACACCGTTTTGTTACCGACCTGTCTGTGCAGGAATATGTCCATCCGGTAAGACTGTGCTTTTGTGAAAATTGCGGGTTGATTCAACTGGACGACCCTATTCCGCCGGAAAAGTTGTACACAACGTATTCTTGGCTTAGCGCATGGAAGCCCCAGCTACATATACCCCGCCTAGTATCGTTAATTAGCCAGCTGCCTGGCATCAGCGCGGAATCAAAATTTCTTGAGGCGGGTTGCAATGACGGGACATTTCTCAAAGCCCTTGAGGAGAGCGGGTATCATAACGCCATTGGGATAGAACCGGCGCGGGACGCTGTCGAAGCTGCTCGTCGCGAGGGGCTCGAAGTAATCAATGATTACTTTGGTTTGCGAGCTGCACGAAACCTGGTTGAGTCATTTGGCGAGTTCGACGTTCTGGTGACGCGCCAGGTACTGGAACATGTAATTGCGCTGAAAGGATTTCGGGAAGGAATTCGCGCAACACTTAAAATCGGGGGCCATGCCCTGATCGAAGTTCCCAATTTTGAATTCAGTCTCAGGACAATGGACTACAGTGCGATCTGGGAAGAACACGTGAACCATTTTACTTTATACACTTTGAGCCGCTTTCTGGCGGACGGAGGTTTCAGGGTGGTTCACACAGAGACTGCGCCTTTCTGCGGAGAAGCATTGATTGTTATCGCGCAATATTTGGGGACGCCTGTTTCCCTCTCTTCTTTTGAAGTTGAACAAGCAAGGGCGAAAGCTTTTGCATATCGAGACCATTGGTCTCGGTATCAGCGGGGCTTGATCAATTACTTACGTGAGTATCGCGCGACCGGTCGAAAGGTAGCGGTATACGGAGCAGGATGCCGCGCCTGTTGCTTGATCAATTACGCCGGCTTGGCCCCGTACGTTGATATCGTTTTTGATGATCAGTCGGAAAAACAGGGTAAATACATGCCGGGGTCACATCTCTGCATCTATCCCGGGGAGTTGCTGGAACAGAATTCCGTTGACTTGTGTCTGCTCGCCGTCAATGCGGAGAATGAAGAAAGGGTGGTCAGCAAGCATCAGACTTACCTCGCCAAAGGTGGGCGGTTCGCGTCAGTGCTTCCGCCGAGTAACCGGCTTCTCGATATTGAGTTGCCTTAGCGTATTTTGATATAGAGCCGGATTGTGCGAATAACCCAATTTAATGAGGAAGTATTTTATTCCGACGACAAGATTGTCAAAGTTGGTCGAAGTGAAATTGAATTGCTTAAGCAGAAAGCGCTGTCCAACAAGCGCAAGCGCGTCAGACTGTGCGCGCACAGAAGCACCGATGACAAGCTTCACGAGATGCTTATTATCCATACGAAAGACACCTATATAAGACCACACAAGCATCTGAACAAATCTGAGTCATTCCACCTTATTGAGGGGGTGGTCGACGTAGTTGTCTTCGACGACGAGGGCGCTATCACCGACGTGATTAGCATGTGCAATATCTCACCATCATGCTTGTTCTACTATAGAATGTCTGACCCATACTTTCACACGCTGATCATCAGATCAGAATTTCTGGTATTCCATGAAATCACGAGTGGTCCCTTTGACCGCAAGCAAACGGTGTTTGCGCCATGGGCGCCCGATGAAACGGACAGCGCCGCACAAGCGGTTTTTTTAAAACAGCTTTCACAATCCGTCGATGGTTTTCTTTCCTTGCAAAAGTGATGCGCTACGGAACAAATTCCCCGCATTTTTTGTTCGAATGAGTCACAAGCAATACTATTGGGCAAGTACGTGAACAACAAACACGCACTGATCATCGGGGGCACCAGAGGAATTGGCCGTGCTCTCGTCAGGATGTTTTCGGAACAAGGCCTGCTGGTGTCGGTCATTGGACGACGTCCGGCGTCGGATACAGACCGGCAAGTCCCGTGCACGCATTATTGGGCGGTTGATCTGGCGGACAACTCGAGTTTTTTGGGGACCTTGGCCGAAATTGTCAGCAAGAATGGAAAGCTTACACAGCTGATTTTTTTCCAGCGTTTCCGCGGCGACGGTGACTCCTGGACAGGTGAAATGCAGACAAGCCTTACGGCGACAAAGATTGCGATAAATCATCTGGCGGAGGAATTTGACGGGAAACCGGAAAACTCGATCGCCATTGTCTGCTCAGTGGCCAGCCGCTTCGTTGCCGACGAGCAACCAGTTAGTTACCACGTAGCCAAGGCTGGACTAGTGCAAATGGCCAGGTATTACGCAGTGGTTCTGGGGGCCAAGGGAATACGGGTAAATTGTGTCTCGCCCGGGATTGTGCTCAAGGACGAATCAAAGCACTTTTACCTGGAAAATCAGCAGTTGTTGGATTTTTATAAGAAAATCATTCCGCGCGGGCGTATGGGCACCGCAGAGGAGATCGCGAATGTTATTGCTTTTCTTTGTAGTCCGGAAGCTTCGATTATTACGGGACAGGAAATAATCGCTGATGCGGGACTTTCTTTGCAGTGGCACGAGTCACTTGCCCGCCGTTTCACGAAGCTGAAAAACTTGGAAATTACACGTCAATTTCGGGAAAAATCAAAAAATGAGTGAAGTAGTGCATCGACGCGACACTTGCCGGTTGTGTCGTGGAAAACGGTTAGATCTCGTTCTCCCGCTTACGCCTACTCCACTCGCGGACTCTTACATTCCCACGAGCCGGCTTCCCGAAGCCCAGCAAACATTTCCGCTTGAACTTTATTTGTGTAACGACTGCGGTTTTCTGCAGTTGCTGGATGTCGTGCATCCAGAGGCGATCTATTATGACTACATCTATGAGACGACGAGCTCGCTCGGCTTGGTCGAACACTTCGGTAAATATGCGGAAAATGTACTGAATTTTATAAAGCCCGCTAAAGAAGCGCTGGTGATCGACATCGGCAGCAATGACGGCACACTGTTGCGGTTCTTCAGGGACTGCGGAATGCGCGTATTGGGTATCGATCCAGCTCGCGATATCGCCCGTAAAGCCACTGAGTCAGGCATTAATACACTGCCTGAATTGTTTACTCCCGACCTCGCCAGGAAGATTCGAAAGGATTATGGCCCGGCGGCAATAATTACGGCAAACAATTTATTTGCTAACGTAGACGATTTGGACTCGTTTATCAACGCGGTAAAGTTGCTGATGGCGCCGGACGGAGTTTTCGTATTCGAGAGCTTCTATCTGGTGGACTGGCTGCAAAATATGGTGTTTGACTTTGCATACCACGAACACCTTTCGTATTTTTCAGCAAAACCACTTCAGGCATTTTTCCGCCGTCTCGGAATGGAATTGATTAACGTTGAACGTGTGCCTACGAAAGGCGGTTCAGTGCGCTACACTGCCCAGCTGGCGGGGGGGCAGAGAGCAGTTTCGCCCTCGGTTTCAGAGCTGATATCGCTCGAAATCGGTCTGGGTACTGACCGGCGTGATACTTACAAGGCTTTCGCAGCGAAAATCGACACGGTGAAAAGAAAGTTGGTGTGCATGCTCAAAGACATTAAAACGAGAGGAAAAACCATAGCAGGATACGGCGCATCAGCGACCACGACGACGCTGATTTATCACTTCGGTTTGAGTGAATTCCTGAGTTTTATTGTTGACGACTATTTGTCCAAGCAGAATCTGTACAGCCCTGGGCACCATATCCCAGTGCTTCATCCAACGGCTATCTATGAACGGAAGCCGGATTATGTTCTGATTCTAGCGTGGCGTTATTTTGAGCCGATCGTCAAAAAGCATCAGGCGTTCCTGGATAGTGGCGGCCATTTTATTGTTCCTTTGCCGACCGTTCGAATTTTATAATGAGCGGTTCGCTAAATTCATCGGCGGCCCGCTTTGCATATTGCCGAATCATGGCGACGAAAGGTCAAAATGCGTTTGTTTCGCGGGTGAAGGTGGTCGGATCAGCATCAGTCCCGATTAAGTTGGAAAACGAGCAGGATCAAATCACAGAATGAAGCATGGCACCTTGCACGAATACTATGGCCAGCAAGAGTTCTTGCCGACCTACGGTGCGTTTAAATCCGACCAAGATCTCAAAGTTCATGAGCAGCACCGGCGGCGTTTGTTTACCGACAAGCTGTATTTGCCCCCGCGTGCGTTTTTAAATAGCAGGCTTCTGGAATTTGGTCCGGATTCCGGCGAAAATTCACTCGTTTTCGCGCGATGGGGCGCCGATTGTACTTTGGTCGAGCCCAATCCCAAGGCGCATCCGGCGATCCAGGAGTATTTCAAGCAATACAATCTTTCAGATAAGCTCAGACGACTTGAACGCTCGGATATAGCGGAATACGCGCAACGCAGCGGGCCCTACGAGAAGTACGACATTATCGATGCTGAAGGCTTTATTTACACCGTTAAGCCTGATTCGCTATGGATGAAGTTGTTCGCCCGTCATTTGGTCGATGATGGCTTTGTGGTGCTGTTTTACTACGAAGCGTTCGGGAGTTTCTTGGAACTTGTGCCAAAGGTGATCCATTCAAGGATGCGGCAGTTGACCGGGATAAATTCTGTAGAAGCCGCTCAGAAGCTTTTCAATTCGAAATGGAATTCCATTCCGCACAAGCGCTCGATGGAATCGTGGACCATGGACGTACTCGAAAATCCATTTGTGCGACTTGCTAACTTTTACGAGCCTCAAGCGCTTTGCCGGTCAATGTATGAGGCGGGCTTTTCCCTTTACTCTTCGTGGCCGCCTTACAGGGACGGACTCGGTATACACTGGTTTAAGAGGGTACCGTCAGGCGACGAACAGTTGGAAAGCCAAAATCGTTTTGTTGCCCAGAGCAGGTTAAGCCACACATTTGGGCGGAAGCTGTTCTTGCTGGAAAGCAGTAGAGATGTGGAACAGACGCTTAAAGGTTTGCTCGCAGCAACTGACGCGATGTTGGACAGCTTCGATCAGCATCATGTAGATAAAGCCAGTGGCTACCTCGACTTCTTGGCGTCGATCATTTGTTCCGATGCAGTTTTCGCGGAGGCCAAGGACAAAGCCGGTGCTCTCGCGATTATTCGGACCCTCCAGAAAATTTTGGACCTTCTCGCGAAGGGGGCCGTCCCCGATCTAATCGCGTTCTGCAATAGCGATGAAGCGTTTATTAGCAGCTGGGGTATGCCATCTCATTTTGCCGTCTTCAGACTCGACCGGCGTCAAAGCGCTTAGGAGACTAAGCTTTGCGACGTTTGACGATCGTTGTGCCTGCGCTGAATGAGGAAGCCTATATCGCGCAAACCGTGGGTGAACTCGTCTCCGTCGCACGGCGGATACTCGATGCGTTCGAAATCATCTTGGTGGATGACAGTAGCACTGACAAGACCGGCGAGATCGCCGATGAACTTGCTGCGAAAGATCGAGAAATCCAGGTAATCCACAACCCGGAGCGGCGCGGCGTTGGGTGGGCTTTTTGGGAAGGAATTGCCAGGTCGCGGTTCGAATATTTAACTCTGGTTCCGGGAGACCACGCATACCAAACGGAAGCGCTGATCCCGTTTCTTGAGGCGACCGGCACGGCCGAACTCATTATCAGCTACAGGACGAACCAGATGCACACGCGACGGATAGTTCGCGCATTTTTGTCCGGAATCTACCAGCGCCTCATGCGACTCATATTCGGCGTTCGGCTCCGCGATTTCCATAGCACGGTAATATATCCGGTAAATCTGTTGCGTGGGATAGGAGTGCGTAACATCGGCTACACCTATCAGTTGGAGGCGTTGATAAGGCTCTTGGGCTTAAATATGTCATTTGTTGAAATTCCCGTTTCTCTGAACTTTGATCGCCATAGTAGTGAGGCGATTCGACTAAAGACTCTATTCGATCTTGCCGGAACAATCTGGCGTCTAAAACGGCTGAAGAGTCAAATTAGAACTTAAAACGGTACGGTAAATCACATGCACCCCGGCACGCTGCGACGCCATCTTAAAGCATTGGGCCTGATGGTCCCGGCGCTGGCGGCAACCTTGGCGTTTCAGTTAGACCTGCCATTCTCTACCATGCTGTTCACTGGCGGGGTAAAAGTGCTTCTCACCAATCTGGCGCTCGTCATCTTGTTTCCATACTTCGGCGTATTTCTGCTGGCGCTCGGAAAACTGCTCCTGCCGGCCCCACCCGCGGTAACGAGTAGTCGCCTCACTGATTTCGACGTTAGGCTTATCCAATTCTTTGGGGGCGCGGCAATACTGGTCATGACTGGATTCGCGCTTGGGTTGGCGACCCTTCTTTATTGGTGGGTCACCGCCCCGATTTTTTGCGCCGTCCTGTACGTTTATTTTCTGCGGTCACCTGGAATTTTTTATCAGGCGTTAGCGTGGATTATAGGTCGTCCGGCCAATTCGGAAGAAAGTGCCGAACTGGATCCGGTGGTTCGTGATGTTTCTGCGGCGCTGCGTGTCCTCACACTGCTATTCGTGCTGTTCATCCTGTTGACAAGGGGGATCCTGATAGACGTAAACACTTCGGATAACATTCAACTGTACTTTCCGTATTTAGCGGAGGTCAGACTCCAGCACAGTATTTGGCTGGACCCGTCTCATCCAGTGTATTCGGATTTCCTGATCGGCCGGGGAAATGGGGCGCACCTCTTCTTCTCCAGCTTTACAAATCAATTCATCGGCCAAATCATTTCGGTCGTCTATCTGGTGTCGATAATTTTTGTGATTCACCGAGTGGTCTCATTGATCATTCCAGACGAGCCGCGTGCGCCTTTATGGGTAACGGCAAGACGCATCTTGCCAGATTGCGCGATGTTTCTTGCGCTCTGTTCCCCCATCGTGGAAATGGACTCAGCCAAGTACCACCTCCAGACGGGGGCGTTCATCACATTTCTTAGCTGGAGCGGGCTGCTTTTTCTATTCTACGACCGGGATTCGGCCAAATGGTTGTTCCGCGTGATGCTGCCCGTCGCAATCGCGGTACCTCTTATGCTCCCGCAGTATCAGGCGTTTGCGACAGTGGTCCTTGCCGTCAGCGCGCTGGCCATTTTTATGGATCGAGGCATGGTTTGGGCAAAATTCGACCTTTACTTGATTGTAATCGGCTTGATTGCCACCGTCGGCTCGTTGCTGTTCAACCAACTCTATATTGGAATTGGCGAGCTAAACCCGCCTTTTCTGTTCCTCAAGTTCGCCAACTTGGAGAAATTGAGACACTGGACGAGCGTCGAGTTGATCCAGTACCTGAGCTTGACGCAGAGTTTGCCACTGTCGGCCGCAATCCATGGATCGGCAGCCGAGTTGATGGAGAAACGAATCTGGTTTCGTCTAATGTATGTTGCGGTACTGTTTTACCCGACTTTTCTATTGTTAAAACGTGGTGCCCACATACTACTCTGCGCGGTGGAGCGGAAAGGACTTAATCCGGTTGTGCTCCTATTCACTGGCATTTTCCTCATTTACTACTTGGTTAGCTGGTGGGTCCCGACCAGCTATCCGAGCGTAACGCGGTTGTTGCAGTTCCGTTTTGTGTATGGACCAGCGGCCCTTTTCATCGCAGTGGCGGTGTGCATCGTATTGCTGGAACCTGAAACGCGAGGAGCGGGCGCGGGAGAAAATAAATGGCTCACGCCGCTGGTGGCATTGATTACTGTTCTGGTACTAATTGATGTTTCGTTCCGAACCGTAATTATTGCATTAGTGATAGCTGTATGCCTGCTTTCAAAACGGTTACGCGAGTGGCCGTCGTCTCCCGTCTTCGGCCAGACAATAGCCCCCATTGGGACCGCCATTGACAAGGCATGGGCGCGGCGCTTCCGCTATTGGCCTGTCATTATGTTAGTAATCGCCTTGGGCACTGTTTTAAGTGGTGTTTTCCACTTCGATGCGTATAACACGAAATGGAGCCGAGAAACTACCGGCGGCGCGGTGGAGTCCAGAGCGGCACATTTTTTTCTGGGAACAGAAGGATTGATCAAATCGGTCAGAAAGGATGGGAACAAATTTGACCCATGGGGATGGAGTAAACCCTTCAATTTCGCACGCTGTGGTGAAATTGAGGAGGCCGTGCCGGGAAACGCCCGGGTACTGCCGCTAAATGCCTACTACAACATCGTTCCATGCCACAATTCTTCGCTCTTGCCGCGAAACAAGATCGTGCACCATTACGAATCGACACTGGCGCCGTATTTCGATGATGTGACTTTTGGGGATCCCGAGCACGCGGCTGAAATATATCGGAAACTTGGCATCAATTACTTTTACGTCGAGAAAGGCGACATCAATTTTTTCGGGCCAGGTTTCGGCAAAATCTTCAGCCGCGACAGTCTGGAGAAACGATTTGACGTGTACCGAGATACCCCCGGTTTCCTCATCTTAACCTGGCGTGGGAAGGGGGCGACTCCGGTTTCGCCGGAAATGGCGGCGTATATTGACCGGCTGAGGGAAGAAAGTTGCCATAATGCCACTCTGTATATCGACAATTGCGCAGGGCTTGTCCGTTTAAAAGAATGGCGGGAACGACAAGGAAAAAAATGAAAGCGGCAGAATTTGCCTCCTGCGTCGGGGTTTCGGACCATGGTTCCTTTCGAACATATATTGTTCCGCGCATTCGATCTGCTACGCAAAACGGAAAACCGGGGATTAAGTTTAGTTCTGCCTTGCACTATTGCGATGCCGCGGTGATGCGGCTTTATCGAAGCCGCATTGCGCCGTCGCGTTTCTGTTGAAATTACCATTGCGACCACTTAACCCGATGTCTTCGAGCAGGCTGCGATTTTTCCTGAAGCTGGCAATTTCGGCAACATTAATTTGGCTGATTATTGGGCGGCTCGATCTCGCCGATGTCGCTGAGAGGGTCAAAGCCTTGTCAGTGGGCGGCGTGCTTCTGGTCGTGTTCCTGCTGCTGCTGCAATGCGTCGTGGCGAGTATCCGATGGGAATGGATCATCCGCATGATGGGGTGCTCCTTCCCTTTCACCTCTGCACTTAGAGCGTGGTTGATCGGCTTATTTTTCGGGCAGGGTTTTCCATCAATACTTGGACAGGACGCATTTC
>Ga0335081_10012322_pt1 | contig 13855 bp, 17 predicted proteins | sample Lox_Sample_35_FD_206713 | JGI IMG/M metagenome (GOLD analysis project Ga0335081, IMG submission 206713) | Soil microbial communities from Loxahatchee National Wildlife Refuge, Florida, United States - Lox_Sample_3.5 | ecosystem: Environmental > Terrestrial > Soil > Wetlands | place: USA... | reverse complement strand
CCTTGTGAAAGCGTTCAAACAATTCTTCGGCTTCGGCCCGGCTTTTGCCTTTCAAACTTTGCGTCATCATGGACGCCGACGCTTTCGAAATTGCGCAGCCTGAGCCTTGGAACGTGACGTCGCGAATGGAATCGCCTTCCATGTGCAGGAACACGGTGTAGTGATCGCCGCACAGCGGGTTGTATCCCTCTGCCTTGTGGTCCGCATCGTTCAGTTCACGATAATTGCGGGGAGCCTTGCTGTGCTCCAGGATCAGTTCCTGATAGAGATCGCGCAGATCAGCCATCAGGCGAAAACCTCCCGCACCTTTTCCAGGCCGCGCACCAAGGCATCCACTTCTTCTTTTGTATTGTAGAGGCCAAAGGAGGCGCGTGCCGTGGCATCAAGCCCAAATCGTGTCATGACCGGCTGCGCGCAATGATGGCCGGTGCGAATGGCGATGCCTTCCTGATCCAGGATGGTCCCGATATCGTGGGGATGCACGCCATCCATGACGAACGATAAGACGCCCGTTTTCGCCTTCGCGGTACCGACCAGGCGCACACCAGGAACCTTGGAAACCCGCTCGGTTGCGTAGCTGAGTAGCGCGTGTTCGTGGCGAGCAATGTTGTCCATCCCGAGCCGCTGCAGATATTCAATGGCGGCGCGCAATCCGATCGGGCCGGATATATCGGGTGTGCCTGCCTCGAACTTGTGCGGCACCTTGTTGTAAACAGTTTTTTCAAAACTGACGGAGCTGATCATCTCGCCGCCGCCTTGATAAGGAGGCATGGCTTCGAGCAAGGGCAGCTTGCCGTAAAGGACTCCAATGCCCGTGGGGCCGTAGGTTTTGTGGCCGGAGAAGGTGTAGAAGTCGCAGTCGAGGGCCTGCACATCGACCGGCATGCGCGGGACAGCCTGGGCGCCATCGACCAGTACTGGGACGTTTCTCGCGTGGGCTATCTTGACGATCGTGGCGATAGGGTTGATGGTGCCGAGCGCGTTGGAAACGTGACCCACAGCGACAATCTTCGTACGCGGGCCTAGAAGTCTTTCGAATTCTTCGAGGATCAGTTCCCCGGCGTCGTTGATCGGGGCCACGCGCAGCTTTGCGTGCTTCTCTTGGCAAAGTAACTGCCATGGAACAATGTTGGAATGGTGCTCCATGGCGGTGATGAGGACTTCATCGGCTTCACCGACGTTTGCTCGCCCGTAGGTCTGGGCAACCAGATTGATGGCCTCTGTTGTACCGCGAACAAAAATGATTTCTGAGGGCCGAGCTGCGTTTATAAATTGTTGTACGGTTTTCCGGGCGGCTTCATACTCCGCGGTTGCACGCTCGGAAAGATAATGCACGCCGCGGTGAATGTTCGCGTTGTAGCTCTCGTAATAGCGGACAATCGCGTCAATAACTATCTTAGGTTTCTGCGAAGTGGCCGCGTTGTCCAGATAAACCAGCGGGTGCCCGTGGGCTTGCTGGTGAAGAATTGGGAAATCCGCACGCACTCTCTCGACGTCGAAGCCAGGCTCGACTTCGTGCAGGGCTGAACCTCGGGATGCAAGTGGGGATCTTGCGAGCGTCGTCATCCAACTTCCTCCCACGAACGTTCTTTTTTACCAGCCGCCGGTGTGCGGGATCGATGATGCGCAAATGAGACCAAATGCTTACGAATCAGGCGCTCCGCATGGTCCCGCGCTAGGCCAGGCTTCATGCGATCCAGACATTCACCAGCGAACGCCAGCAGCAACAGCCTGCGAGCCGAGATTTCGTCGATGCCGCGCGATTGCAGGTAGAACAGCGCGTTCTCTTCGATCTGGCCAATCGTTGCGCCGTGGGTGCACTTCACGTCGTCGGCGTAGATTTCGAGTTGAGGCTTGGTGTCGATCTGTGCATCATCCGAAAGGAGCAGGTTGCGGTTGGTTTGCTTGGCGTCGGTCTTCTGCGCATCTTTGTGAACGATGATGCGGCCATGAAAGACGCCGTGGGCATGGCCGTCGAGAATTCCGTTGTAGAATTGGCGGCTGCTGCAATGCGGTTTCGCATGCTCGACGTACATGTAATTGTCGAGATGCTGCCGGCCATCGCCGACAAACAGACCATTAATCAGACATTCACCGCCTGCGCCGGCCAGCACAGGATGGACGTTATTGCGAACCAATCCACCGCCAAGCAAGAGTGAATGCGACGCAACGTTAGCGCTTCTTGCTTGCTGAATGCGCAGTGTGGATACATTAAAAGCGTCGCGATGCTCGCGTTCAATCATGTAATGCGAAACGGTGGCATTCTCGCCAACGATTAATTCGGTGACGCTGTTCGAGAGCGCCGCGCCCTTGCCCATGGAAACATATTCTTCGATCACTGTTCCCTGACTCTCGTCTTCGAAGACTACCAAATTCCGCGGATGCGACATGGTGGGCGTCTCGCTCTCGATCGAGACGAAAAGCAGATGAACCGGCTGTTCTAAAACTGTTGCACGGCGAACATGAACGAATGCGCCATCTTCGAGAAATGCAGTGTTCAAGGCGCAGAAAGCATCACGTTGAATATTGGCGTACTTCCCGAGGTGCGCTTCGAGGTCTGTCGGCTTGCTGGCAATCTGATCCTTAAGGCTGCGAATCTGTACGCCTGGCAAGTTCGCAGAATTGGACAACGGAGGAGCAAAGCGTCCATCGATAAATACCAATTGCGCAGCGGCTCCAGTGATGGTCCAAGGGGTCAAATCATTGTTGGAAAACGCTTTTTGCTGCTTGCCAAAGACAAACTGTGTGCGAGCAATCGGCGACACGTTCGTGAAACGCCAATCTTCGTCGTGGGTGGTGGGAAACCCGGTCTCGCAGAAGCGGGCGAATGCATCTTCACGGAGTTTGCGCAGCCAGGGTAGTTTCTGGTCTGCAGCGCTCTTCGCGAACTCAGTAAAAGTCTCTAAATAGTTTCCGACTTGTTGAATTGCCGTACTCACATTTCCTCTTGATCTCAATTTGGCCCCTTTGCAACCAGAGAGGGCACAGAGGCGCACAGAAAAACCGATCAGACGGAAGCGGGAGCGTTCTGTCGCGCCTCGTCTTCAATCCAGCCGTAACCCTTTTCTTCCAGTTCAAGCGCCAGGTCAGCACCGCCGGAGCGAACGATGCGCCCATCCACAAGCACATGCACAAAGTCCGGCACGATGTAGTTCAGCAGGCGCTGGTAGTGCGTGACCACGAGCATTGCTCGCTCGGCGCTGCGCATGGCATTCACCCCTTTTGCGACGATGCGCAGTGCGTCGATATCCAATCCTGAATCGGTTTCATCGAGAATTGCCAACTTCGGCTCGAGCACTGCCATCTGCAGAATCTCGTTGCGTTTCTTTTCGCCGCCGGAAAAACCTTCATTGACCGAGCGGTTCATCAGTTTCTCGTCCATTTCCAGGAGCTTCAGCTTCTCGCGAAACATGGGAAGGAAATCGACGGCATCGACTTCATCTTCGCCGCGATACTTGTGAATCGCATTCAGGGCCGAGCGCAGAAAATAGGTGTTGCCGATACCCGGAATCTCGACCGGATACTGAAATGCCATGAAAACGCCTTCGCAAGCGGCTTCTTCGGGCTTCATCGCTAGCAGATCCTTGCCGTTGAAAAGAACCTCGCCCTGAGTGACTTCATAGGTTTGGCGCCGGGCCAGCACTTGCGCTAATGTGCTCTTGCCCGATCCGTTCGGGCCCATGATCGAGTGGACCTCGCCGGCATTCATGGTGAGGTCGATACCTTTGAGAATTTCATGTCCAGCGACCGTTACGTGCAGATTCTTGATTTCCAACAAACTCATTCGTGGTTCCTCTCAAATTGTCAAATAAGGATGCGAGTCAACCGCGCGATTGTTGCGTCGCTTTAAACGCGACACGTCGCGCGACTCGCCCGGATCCCTCGCTGCGCAAAGAACGCTCGCTCGGGATGACAACCAGAACTTCTTATCCGACGCTGCCTTCCAAGCTCACGCTCAGCAGTTTTTGTGCTTCGACGGCAAATTCCATTGGCAGCTCGCGAAATACCTGCTTGCAAAAGCCATTCACGATCATGGAAACCGCATCTTCGGTCTTCAATCCGCGCTGCTGCAGATAGAACATCTGGTCCTCGCCAATTTTTGAGGTCGACGCTTCGTGCTCCATCCGCGCCGTCGAGTTCTTCACTTCGATGTACGGAAAGGTGTGCGCGCCGCACTGGTCGCCGATCAAGAGCGAGTCGCATTGCGTGTAGTTGCGTGCACCGGTCGCACTCTTCTGAATTTTCACCTGGCCGCGATACGTGTTCTGGCCGTGTCCAGCTGAGATGCCCTTCGACACGATCGTGCTGCTGGTGTTCTTGCCGAGGTGAATCATCTTGGTGCCGGTGTCGGCTTGCTGGTAATTGTTCGTCAGCGCAACGGAGTAGAACTCGCCGATCGAATTCTCGCCCTGAAGAATGCAGCTGGGGTATTTCCAGGTGATCGCCGAACCGGTCTCCACCTGGGTCCACGAGATTTTCGAATTCACGCCTGCGCACTTGCCGCGTTTGGTGACGAAGTTATAGATTCCGCCGCGACCCTGCTTATCGCCGGGATACCAGTTCTGCACGGTTGAATATTTGATCTGAGCATTGTCCAGCGCCACGAGCTCAACCACTGCCGCATGCAACTGGTTTTGGTCACGAATGGGAGCGGTGCAGCCTTCCAAATAGCTGACGTATGAACCCTCATCTGCGACGATGAGAGTGCGCTCGAACTGACCGGTTTCGGCGGCATTAATGCGGAAATACGTGGACAGCTCCATCGGGCAACGCACGCCCTTGGGCACATAGACGAACGATCCATCGGAGAAGACGGCCGCGTTCAGTGCGGCAAAAAAATTATCGGTATATGGAACAACCGAGCCGAGGTATTTCTGGACCAACTCCGGATGGTTCTTAACCGCATCCGAAAATGAGCAGAAAATTACTCCCTTTTCCGCCAGCTTCTCTTTAAAAGTGGTGGCGACTGAAACGCTGTCAAATACCGCATCAACCGCAACTCCTGCCAGGCGCTTCTGTTCTTCCAGAGGGATGCCAAGCTTCTCGTAGGTTCGCAAAATCTCGGGATCGAGTTCATCAAGACTATTGAGGCCGGCCTTCTGCTTCGGGGCTGAGTAATAAACGATGTCCTGATAATCGATGGGGGAGTACTTCACATTGGCCCACTTCGGTTCAGCTTGCGCCTTCTCTAACGACTCCCAGTGGCGATAAGCCTTCAGCCGCCAATCAAGCATGAATTTGGGCTCGTCCTTCTTGGCCGAAATCGTGCGGATGATTTCCTCATTCAGGCCCTTGGGCACCCGCTCGGCTTCAATTTCAGTAACGAAGCCCCACTTATATTCCTGCTCCGCCAGATCGCGGATAGTATTGACGTTGGTACTCATTGCACTCTCCCGGACGTTGCGCTTTCAATCTGAACGAGGTTGCCGCGGTTGTCCCTCACGGCAGCGAACTGCATGGGCCGGATCAAGTCCCAAAGCATGACTTTCTGAAGGGCCCCTCGGACCACCTGGTTAATCAGCCGCTGATTATCTTTGATAGGGCAGGACGGCTCCAAGTCGCAGAGTCCCGCCACCTCCATGTTGCACTCAGTCAGGGCCAGCGGACCCTCGAGCGCGGTGATGACTTCGGCAACGGAAATCAGGCGTGGCTCACGAGCGAGGCTGTAGCCGCCTTTTATTCCACGATGCGACTGCAGTAATCCGCCCTGGAGCAGGAGCTTCAACAGTTTGCTTACGGTGGGGAGCGGCAGCTGGCACTTCGCAGCAAGGTCACGTGCTGTATGAAGCTCTGTTTGCGGGCGGCGAGCCATCTGGCTTATTAATACCAGCCCGTAATCAGTCAATTTGCCAAGGCGAATCATTTGTAAGTTGCTGTGTACTAAGGCTGTATAAAGCGCCCGCCAAATAGCACTGTTTTAGTACGGTTTAATTATACGACCAAATGAAGGTTCGAGGCAAGACGGGTGCGTTTTCTTTGTCGCTGCTGATTCCGTTATGCTTACGAGTATGACGCTCCTGGATGCTCAGCAGTACGATGCGGCGCGCGAACGGCGCCGCCGGAAGTTGATCATCGTAGTCATACTTGTTGCGCTGCTGGGCGGATGGTTGGCCTACCATCTTCGTGATCACGGTGCGCGAGTCACAGTTAGAAAATTCTTTGGAGACCTGCAGAAGCAGGATTACGACGCCGCTTACGGCCTATGGTTTCACGATCCCAACTGGAAGCAGCACCCGGCAAAATATCCGAATTACCAGTTCAACGATTTCTATCGGGATTGGGGCCCAGGCGGCGAGTGGGGACTGATAAAGTCATATCACGTTGACTGCTCCCTAAGTCCCAGCGGAGGCAACGGGGTGATTGTGCAGGTTAATGTCAATCATCGAGCCGACCATGCCTATGTCTGGGCAGACAAAGGAGACAAGACATTGTCGTTCTCGCCGAATGACATCCAGTGCGGAAACTGGCTAGGCTGGCTCACGGAGTAGGGCAAAGGCAAAACAGCAGAAAGTAGTACTGAAGTCTTAATCTCGCTCCCGCTCGCCTTTTCGATACTTGCCGAATACCATTTCCGGCAAGCAGCTCAGAATTGCCGCTCCAACAAGGACTGTAAGCCCGATCACGGCCCAACCATTTCTACCCAGGGAGACGAAACCAACGCCATAGAGGAGTGTCACAACCGCCATGATCAGAAAGAAAGGCCCAGTAATGTAGCAGTGTATGCGCCCACAGCGCACAGCGTTGAAAATGCACGAAACGGCTATTACGGTCAGTGCGCAGGTCCAAACAGCCGTTTTCCAGCCAGGGCTAATGCGATTGCTGCTGGTCGCCACCATGGCAATGGCAGGAAGGCAAAATAGAATACAAGACAGCAGTGGCTTGGAAAAAATGTCGCCCGACTTGTTTGTCGCACGACGGGCCATAACCTATCCTTCTGGTTGACGCTGAGATCGGAATAGTCAGGCTCTCACGGCAAGGACATCGAGCACTTTTTGCAACGACGCCTCGTCCGTCACGTTCACGCAAGTCTTGGAGCGGTCGATTTGCCGCATGAGACCACACAGAACTTTACCGGGACCGAGTTCGACGAAGGTCTGCACGCCCTGATCGATAAGCAAGCGCATCGACTGCTCCCACTTGACCGAACCAGTAACTTGCCGGACGAGCGCGTCACGAGATTGCTCAGCATTCTCTACCAAGGCGGCATCTGCATTGCAGGCCACCGGAACCGCTGGATTCTGAAAGGCGACACTACCTAAATCCTGAGCCAGCCGATCCTGAGCGGGCTTCATGAGCGAGCAATGGAAGGGGGCGCTTACCGGAAGGATCTTGGCGCGCTTAGCACCGCGTTCGTCGGCCAATTTTGTGGCCCGCTCAACGGCTCGGGTGTGACCGGAAATAACGATCTGCTCGGCGGAGTTGATGTTGGCCGGCTCGCAGACTTCGCCGTCGGCTGCGTCCCGGCAAACCCCGACAACCTTATCTAGTTCCATGCCAAGAATGGCCGACATCGCACCCACTCCCACGGGAACCGCCTCCTGCATATAGCGGCCTCGTTTGCTGACTGTGCGGACAGCATCGGAGAACGCCAAAGTTGCTGCCGCGACATGAGCCGAATATTCGCCCAGGCTATGCCCAGCCACAAAAGTCGGCTTGATGCCTCGTTCATGTAGAACGCGCCACGCCGCGACGGAAGTGGTCAGGATCGCAGGCTGCGTGATTTCGGTTAAACGGAGTTTTTCTTCGGGACCTTCCCAGCAGATTTCAGCAAGCTTATAGCCCAGCGCCTCATTGGCTTCGTCAAAAGTTTGCCGCGCAATGGGGTACTTCTCGGCTAGTTCTTTTCCCATGCCGATTGCCTGCGATCCTTGGCCGGGGAATAAGAAGGCGATCGACCCGTTGGTTGAATGCGTCATGCGGTCATGTCCAGATTTCGGAGCAAAGATCATACCGGATTTCGTGGACTACCTGCCTTTCGCGTGAGTTGCAGGATTAGCTGGTTACCAGCGCCGGTGACTGGATGGATGCGAGTTCTTTTTCAATCTTTTCGTTAATTCCGCTCTGGGCGAATTCCGCCGCCACGCGAATGGCGTTCTTAATTGCATTCGCGTTTGACGAACCGTGGGTGATGAAACAGACGCCTTTTACACCCAGAAGCGGCGCGCCACCATACTCAGTGTGGTCGAGACGCTTTTTGAAATCGGCGAAGGCACTGCGTGACAACAAGTATCCAACCTGCCGCGTGATGGTCGCTTTCAGCGATTCTTTTAAGGTGTAGCGCACCAGATTGGCCAAGCCTTCGGAGATTTTGAGAGCGACGTTCCCCACGAAGCCATCGGCGACAATGACGTCCACACGGCCGTTGTAGAGATCACGGCCTTCAACATTGCCCACGAAATTCAACGGGAGCTGCTTCAGGCGCTGGAAGGCCTCTCTGGTGAGGTCGTTGCCCTTGGTTTCCTCCTCGCCAATGGAAAGCAATCCGACTCGTGGGCTGCGGGTTCCGAACATGGTACGGAAGTAGATGTCACCCATGACGGCGAACTGTTCGAGGTTGTGCGGCTTGCAATCGACGTTGGCGCCGACGTCAAGCAGCGAAGCGACTGTGCCGGTAGCGGTTGGGAAAACTGCAGCCAGCGCAGGGCGATCGACTCCTGGGATGGCGCCCAGCACCATCTTCGCCGTAGCCATGGCCGCGCCGGTGTTACCTGCGGTCACGAATCCGACAGCGCGGCGCTCTCGCACCAACCGCAAGCCAACTCGCATCGAAGAATCGCGCTTGCTGCGAACTGCCTGCACGGCTTTGTCGTCCATCTCGATAACTTCGCTGGCGTGGACGATTTCAATGGGCAAGTTTGCAGCGGCGGGGTAGCGGCTAAGTTCTGCTGAAAGCGTCGGCTCAGGCCCGACGAGCAGAACGCGAACGTCATAGTGCCGCGCGGCCTGGATCGCACCTTCAATCTCAGGCTTGGGCCTACGATCTGAACCCATCGCGTCCAGAGCTATGACGCTCGGCATGGTGTAAAGCGAAGTTAGCTGGCTTCTTCGACTTCCAGAACTTCCCGGCCTTTATAGTAACCGCACTTGGGACAGGCGCGATGCGGCAATTTGCGTTCGTGGCAGTTGGGGCATTCAGATAGTGACTGGTGTTTCAGGGCATCGTGGGCGCGCCGGTTGCTGGTGCGCGCCTTCGAATGTCGCCGTTTTGGATTGGGCATTTGGATTCCTTGTACGACGGCCAATCGGCCGCGATATTGGCGGGCATTATGTACCCGCCGAAACTCTTATTGCGCCTCATCGGCGCGTGACTGCGTTTGTTACACCAACCCGGCACTCACGTGCCGGGCTGGAATATGGCGCTCCTTCGAAGCTGAAACTGGCTCTCATCGCCCAGAGCACTACCAAAAGGATTGCTACAACTTGCTACGCAGATCCTTCAGCGCCGCCCATCGCGGATCTTCCATGGGTTCTGCGCATGAGCACTGGGCAACGTTCAAGTTTGCCCCGCACTGCGGACAGAGCCCTTTGCAATCCTGCCGGCAAATTGCCTTCAACGGAACCGCCAGCACAACCTGCTCGCGGAGGACATCTTCGAGCAGCAGGCCCTCTCCTTCATAGTAGCTGATTTCGGACTCAGTGCCGCTAACCGCATTCTCTTCGCGTCCGGCGTCAGCGCCCAGAGGACGATAAAGGAGATCGAAGTTCCGTTTGACATCCTGAACAACCGGTTCGAGGCAGCGCGCGCAGGCAAGCTCAATGCCTGTCGCCAGTTCCCCGTTGAGCCGTATGTCTTTGATCAGCGAACGCTTACCGCGATGCTCTTCAACCAGTTGGGCACGCCCCGTGGTATGCAACTGGCTACTCTGCCTAAAGTCAGTTCCAAGTTCGATTGCGCCGGGCGGAAAGTTCTCGTCAAAATCGATCGGATGCCGTTCCAGCTCATGAATTTCAATGAACATAAAGATCTCCGGGGCCCCATCAGATACTGCCACCGGCGCAGGAGACGCTCACAGGCGCAAGTCCTCTCGGGAGCTAAAGTCAAGAATAAAGGCCGTGGAAGAAGGGTGTCAAGAAACGCACGGGCGGGTAGTGGGCTAGCGCAGATGGGTAGCGTCTAGCGTTTCAGCGCCAACTTGTGGGTGGGTTGATAGAGGCCGATCTCGCCGCCGCTGGGTAGCGGGATAGTGGTGCGAATTCCCCAATCTTCTTTCTCGACTTCGGTACACTTCACTTTCTTTTTGGCGAGAGCCTTAATCGTTCTCTGCAGGTCGTCGCACATCAGGTAGAGAATGGCTCCGTTCATTGCATGGCCAGCGTGAGACTGACTGGATTCGCCATCCAGCGGATGCACAGCCATTTCGGTTGGTGGTGTGCGGAAAATGAGCCAGCCGCCGCCAACATCGACCGCTTTAAAGCCCAAAACATCGCGGAAGAATTTTCGATCGGCTTCGGCATTTTTGCTATACAGGAGAACGTGAAGGCCGAAAATCATGGCGGAGAGTCTAGCATGTGGCGGCTGACTACGGTTGACCCGATAGAATGTTTCCACAATCGATTGCAAGAGGAAGAATGAGCTACCAGCAACAAATAGTTGTCCAAACAAAGGGCCATGGCCAGATGCATGATCTCACCGGGCAGATCGCGGCGATCGTGAGTTCGTCCGGCGTTCAAACTGGCACAGTGAACATTTTCAACGTTGGTAGTACAGCCGCTGTCGGGACCATCGAATTCGAGCCGGGACTCAAGCAAGATCTGCCCGCAATTCTGGACAAGCTGATCCCGCCGAGCCGCTCCTACGGCCACGAGCAAGCCTGGCATGATGGCAACGGGCATTCGCATTTGCAGGCGACGCTGCTCGGGCCGTCGCTGACCGTGCCAATCGCGGAGGGAAAGCTGGTGCTCGGGACCTGGCAGCAGATTTTTCACCTGGAGTGTGATGTGCGCGGACGCCAACGAACAATTGTGGTGACGGTCGTCGGAGACTAGGCCATGAGTATGGAAAATCACATTGTTGCAACGATTCGAAAGATTCCGCGAGGCAAGGTTGCGAGTTATGGATCGGTGGCACGCGCGGCGGGGTATCCTGGCGCTGCAAGGCAGGTGGTCGGCGTGTTGCGGCGATCGTTCGGGCTGCCGTGGCATCGCGTTCTTGGCGCAGGCGGAGCAATAAAACTACGCGGCGATTCGGCGATCGAGCAGCGGCTTCGGCTGGAGGCGGAGGGAGTGATTTTTCGCGGTCGCCGCGTCGACATGAAGCGGCATGAATTTAAGTTTCAGAAAAGGCAATCAGAGCGGCCAAAAAAGGCAAGGAGGGCTCATTGACTCGCTCAGGGTGCGATGCTCGCGTTGCCTGTGTGTCGGAGGTTTCAGCAACTTCCTTAACCATCGAAGGCAGCAACTCGCCCCGGTTATGACATCTCCCAATCCGATCAAAGCACTTGAGACTTAGAGAATAAGCACGGTCGCGGTCCGGGGCATGCGGGGTCAGGCGCACCCAGACAACGCTTGGACGGTTCGAGAAGGGAGTCACTAACCGAGGCTCCGTGGGCGACTGGGCGGCCTCTTCTACAATGACGCCAAACATAGTTGGTTCGAACACTCCACAAAGTAGGCTCATGCTGACTAGGTCCACACGACTCTGATGGATTTGCACCCGTACTCCAAAAACAAGCCTTGACGCTAAACCTAATCGCGACAGCAAGGAATTCTCGTAGCCGAAATCGAAGAAACATGCTTCCTGCTTATCTCCGCCGTTATCGCAAGCAGCGGGCTCTGGTTTCAGCAACGAGCGATGATAGCCGCGATGATGAGCCGCTATCTCATTTACCTCGTCAAGGGTAGATTCCCCTACGCGAAGGCCGCGCAATTCGACAAGAAGATGCTCCGCGTCCTCACGCTCCCTGCAAGCTTCCCACTTAGCGTACGCACAAATGGCGACGCCACTTGTTACTACCACCAGCAAGACGCAGAGTATCGACTTAGAAATTGGCACCCTGCTCATCTTTTATGATTGTCCGCATGGATGGTTGCGCCGAAGACTTTAACAAAGCTACTAGCTACTCTTCTTGAACTTTTCATCGATTTCGACTTGATATCCCGCGACCAGCCGATTGGTTTCATTCGCCATGCCCACGACGGCCATCAACTCTTTAAACATCGCATCGGTCATGCCTTTCTTCCTGGCCGATGCAGTATGCGAGGCAATGCAATAGTCACACTGATTGCTGACGCTGACCGCGACGTAGATCATTTCTTTGGTGAGCGGATCGAGGGCACCCGGGGCCATGATCTGCTTTATATCTTCCCAGGTGCGCTTCAGGGTGACCGGATCGTGGGCTATCGCTTTCCAGAAATTGTTGATCCAGTCGGTTTTGCGCGTAGTCATAATGTCGTCGTAGACCGCCCGCACTTCCGGGCTCGCGTCTTTGTATTCAATGAGTCCCAATGTTGCCATCATCATCCTTTCGGAGTTTTTCCGCTGAGTAACCTGCCCAGTTCGCACCAGGAACATCGTATGCCGACGTAGAAATGTCCGAATAGCGCGTATACGGCGCTGACTTCGTCGAAGCGCATTTCGTAGATCAGCTTCTTGAAAACGATGGGATCGTCGGCGAACAAGTCGACTCCCCACTCCCAGTCGTCAAAACCAATCGATCCGCTGATAATTTGTTTTACTTCGCCGGCATAGCGCCGGCCCACGAGGCCATGCTCGTTCATCTGCCGGGCACGTTCTTCCATCGGAAGCGTATACCAGTTCTGATCTTCTCCACGGCGCCGGTCCATCGGATAAAAGCAGATGTAGCGATGCTTGGGAAGCTCGGGGAACAAACGAGGCTTCATCGCTTCGCGCTGCCGATTCAGAGTTTCGTTGATTGCCTGGTTCCATTCCTCGGAATGCGGCTGCACACCTCGGTCGACCAATTCGTTGTAGGTCTTCATGCTGGACTCGTACAATCCGAGTTCGATCACAGACAAGTAGGAGGACGTCGGCTCCAGAAAATCACTTAGCTTCAGCCGCGCCAATCGAAGTTCCGCCTGATTCAAGTCCTCGAAGGTCGGCCGGAAGTGGACGAACATCAAATCGCCCTTGTGCCCGAGCAGCGAATAGAGCCCAGATTGCCCGTTTGGGTTCTGTTCCATTTTCGCCAGCACGTTAGCGGCTTCTTTTACGATCTCGTCCTTGATCGACGCCCTCAGCGGGCGCCAGGCCGACCAGCGAAAGCGCATCATCTGGTGCAACACGCTATAACCTTCGATTGTCAGTGGAACCGGCGGCGCTTCAGCCGAAGCGGTTTGTGGCCGGGCGGTGCGAGTAGTCGCCATACGTGTTTTCCTTGCGCACTATTCTACCCCGCTCTGTGGTGTGATGACCGTTCGTGCGATATTGTGGGGCTGCAGGAAGCTGCTTGCGGGGCCGGGGCTCTGAGATCAAATGGCTCGCAGTACCAGTAGCGTCGCATCGTCCTGGAATGTTCCTTCGCAATGTTCTGAAGCCTTGTGCAACAACTGATTCAGCAACTCGGCAGCGTCGCATAGTGGGTTCTGTTTTACCGTCTCCATTAGTCCCCATTCGCCGAATGGCTCACCTTCGCTGTTGGGGGCCTCGACTAATCCGTCGGTGAACATGAGTAAGCTGTCGCCATGTCTCAGTGGAAGTTCACTTTGCTCGTAGGCCCAGTCGGGAAATTGCCCAAGGACCGCGCCGGCGGCATTCAACTCGATGCCCGTCCCATCGCGGAGCACAATCGGCGGATTATGGCCGGCGTTGCAATAGGTGAGCCGGTGCTCCTCGTTGTTTAGCACGCCGTAAAAGAACGAAATAAATTTGCTGACGGGCGTGATCTCGCAGAGCATG
>Ga0335081_10012320_pt1 | contig 13855 bp, 14 predicted proteins | sample Lox_Sample_35_FD_206713 | JGI IMG/M metagenome (GOLD analysis project Ga0335081, IMG submission 206713) | Soil microbial communities from Loxahatchee National Wildlife Refuge, Florida, United States - Lox_Sample_3.5 | ecosystem: Environmental > Terrestrial > Soil > Wetlands | place: USA... | reverse complement strand
AGTCGCACGTGACCATGCCCGCTCCCCAGCCGGCCTGTGACCCAAATCCGTGGACCAAGGTCCCGCGGCCAGTTCACGGTCGCGGGATCTCAGTGCCTGGTCCACCGCGGGCCCCGTTGCCCGCCAGTCTGCGTAGCAGGCGGCCGCGGAACGCGCCGTGCTGGCTCCCAGGCCGCATATCCGGCCGATCCTGGCAGCGATACAACGCTGCCCCGCCTACCGGGTTGCGGTCATCGACCGGCGGCTGCCGCAGCCCGCACCGGCCACGCACCGCTGCGCTCGGGCGGGTGATCGAGCCGGGCGCACGCCTGTGTTCGCCGTCAGTCGGGTGGAACGCACGCGACGGGGCCGTGCGCGTGGTTAAGGACCGCGTGCGTGACCGAGCCGACGCCTGTCCGGTCATGCTCGCGGTGCTTACCGAGAACGACCAGGTCGGCACGAGCCGACGCGCCAGCGAGCACCCGGCCCGGGTGGGCGTGCACGACTTCCCAGCCAGTCTGTACGTCCCGGTACTTCTGCCGCCATACGGCCAGGGTCTCATCCAGCCGCATGGCAGCGTACGCCTGCACCTCCTCCGGGTCGATCGCCGCCCGTTGGCTGCTGCCTTGCGCCCCCCGGGATCCGATGGCTGGACCGAACCGGAACCAGGCATGCAAGGCGAGCAGCCGGGCCTTGCGCAGGACCGCCTCCTGGAAGGCGAACTCCAGTAGGGCCGCCGACTCGTCCGGGTCCCGGATGCCGGCCACGATCTCCCGGTGCACGGCCATGCTTTCCTCGCGCGCGATCACCACCGGCACTGGCGAGTGAACGGCGGCATACCGGCTCACCGACCCGAGGGTCATCGCCGCGAACCCGCCCGCGCCGCGGGAGCCGACGACCAGCATGGAAGCGTGGTGGGCGGCATCGATCAGGGCTTGCGCGGGCGGCCCGGACAGCAGCTCGGTGTCGATCGTCAGGCCGGGGGCCACCTCCGCCGCACGCTCGGCGGCGCTGGCCAGAGCCTCCCGGGTTCCCTCGACCACCAGGCCGGCGACCGTCTGGCTGCCGGCCGGGCCGGGGCTCATCCGAGGCGGCAGTTCAGGCGCGGATACCACCCGCAGCGCCGCTGTCCGCCGCACCGCTTCCCGCGCCGCCCATTCCACCGCCCGCAGCGAGTCCTCTGAGCCGTCCGTTCCGGCGATGATCGGGTTGCCGTCCATGTCTGTGCTCCTTGCCACAGTCGCGCGCCGACAGTGCCAGCAAGATCGGCGGGCCTGGCCGTGTCGCCGGTCCATGGTCATGCCAACCGAACAGCGGGCCGCCTGGGTCAGGCATGAGCGGATCCCACCGCAGACTGCCCGGACCGTACTATCCGCCGCCCGCTGAAGCCGCGGGCGGCCCGGGCGGGCTAGCCGGCTTTGGTGATCGCGATCCGGCGGCCTTCCGCCTCGGCCTCCGGCACCGGGATGCTGATCTCGAGGATTCCCTTGTCATAGGTGGCGGTGATGTGCTCGGTATCCGCCCGGTCCGGGAGCGCGACCGACCGGGTGAACGAGCCATACCGGAACTCTGACCGGTGCGCCTCCTGCTGCTCCTCACGGCGCTCGGCCCGGATCATCAGCGTCCCGCCCTCGACGGTGATCTCAATATCCTTGTCCGGGTCCATGCCGGGCAGCTCGGCGCGGACAACGTAGTTGTTGCCCTTGACGTGATCCTCGACCCGGAACATGCTGGCCGGACCGAACGGCAGCAGCGGCGCCCACGGGGCATCCAGCCAGTCCCGCAGGTCCGGGAGCAGATGGGGTGCTTGCCTGCGCGCAGGCAGCTTGGCCATGGCAATCCCTCCTTGGTCCGCCGGTTCCAAGCTTCCATCCCACGCCTGTGGACGCTGCTAGCCCAGCGGGCCGAATGCCCTGATGCCCGGGACCTTCGGCCCCGCAACTGCGACGACAGCAGAGCAAGCCACCGCAGTTCGGTCCGACTGCCATGCGGCTAGTGCCGCCCGGCTCGATGCCGCCGAGGTGGGCGCGGCATGTCAGCGGCTGGCGGCAACCTGGCATCCAGTGGCGGTCGTTCGGCTGATGGCGCGGGGACTTTCGGCCCTGCCTGCCTTCGAAACGCGGTCTTACACATGAAGGAACGGAGGGCACGGAGGTCAGGTCATGAGGTGGAAGCCGATCCGCAAGAGTGGCCAGAAGAGCGGTTTCAACCTCGCCGACTATGAGGATGCGGCGCGGGAGTTCTCATGGGAGTGGGCTCGCGCGCAGCTCGACGGCCTGCCCGGGGGCCGGGGCCTCAACATCGCCTACGAGGCGGTGGACCGTCATGCGGCCGGGTCGCGCAGCGAGGCGGTTGCCCTGCGCTGCGTGGCGAAGGACGGCAGCGTCAGCCAGTTCACCTATGCCGACCTCGCGCGCCAGACCAGCCGGTTCGCCAATCTGCTGCGCACGCTGGGGGTGGGCCGGGGTGACCGGGTTTTCACCCTGCTGGGCCGGGTGCCTGAACTGTACGTCGCGGTCCTGGGCACGCTGAAGAACACCAGCGTCGCCTCGCCGCTGTTCTCGGCCTTCGGCCCCGAGCCGATCCGGGAACGGCTCCGGCTGGGCGACGCCAAGGTCCTGGTGACCAGCCCGGAGCTGTACCGGCGCAAGATCGTGCCGATCCGGGACTCGCTGCCAGGGCTGGAGCATGTGATCATCGCCGGGGAGGCACCGGATCCGGCCACGATCGGGCTGGCGGCCGCGCTCGCGGCCTGCGGCGAGGACTTCGATATCCCGGCCACCGATCCCGAGGATATGGCGCTGCTGCACTTCACCAGCGGCACCACCGGTACGCCCAAGGGCGCCGTGCACGTGCACGATGCGGTGGTAGCGCACTACGCCACCGCGGCATTCGCGCTCGACCTGCACCACGATGACGTGTTCTGGTGCACGGCTGACCCGGGCTGGGTGACCGGCACCTCGTACGGGATCATCGCGCCGCTCACCCACGGGCTGACGATCCTGACCGACGCGGCCGACTTCGACGCGCACCGCTGGTACCGGCTGCTCGCCGAGCACAAGGTGACAGTCTGGTACACCGCGCCGACGGCGCTGCGGATGCTGGTGCGCTACGGGCCCGAGCTTCCAGCCACTCACGACCTGTCCGCGCTGCGTTTCATCGCCAGCGTCGGCGAGCCACTCAACCCCGAAGTTGTGGTGTGGGGCGAAGAAACCCTCGGCCTGCCGATCCACGACAACTGGTGGCAGACCGAGACCGGCGCGATCATGATCAGCAACTTCGCGGCGATGGACATCCGGCCGGGGTCGATGGGGCGCCCGCTGCCTGGTGTGAGCGCCGCGGTGCTGCGGCGCGGCCCGGACGGGCGGGCGCTGGTGACCGGCGACCAGGTGTCGGTCGTCACCGAGCCGGGCGCCGAGGGTGAACTCGCCCTGCGGCCGGGCTGGCCGTCGATGTTCCGCGGCTACCTGCACGACCCGGAGCGTTACGCCAGGTGCTTCGCGGGTGGCTGGTATCTGACCGGCGATGTGGTCCGCAGGGACGCCGACGGCTACTACTGGTTCGTCGCCAGGGCCGACGATGTGATCAAGTCGGCCGGCCACCTGATCGGGCCGTTCGAGGTGGAGAGCGTGCTGATGGAGCACCCGGCGGTGGCCGAGGCGGGGGTGATCGGCAAGCCAGACCCGGTGGCCGGGGAGATCGTGAAGGCCTTCGTCGCGCTCAAGCCGGGCCGGGAGCCGAGCGATGCCCTGCGCCGTGAGCTGGTGGCGTTCGGCCGCCGCCGGCTGGGGGCGGTCGCGCCGAAGGAAATCGAGTTCGACCAGAACCTGCCGCTGACCCGCAGCGGGAAGGTGATGCGCCGCCTGCTCAAGGCGCGGGAGCTGGGCCTGGAGACAGGCGACGTCTCGACCCTGGAGAGTGCCCGGTGAGCCCGCGCCGCCGCCCAGCCGCCCCCGCTGCCCGCCAGGCAGCCAGCCCGCCCGCCGCCGCGCGCCAGCCCGTCATGCATAACGAGCCTGGCGGGTCGGCCGCTCACCGCACAGACCTGCTGCGCCAGATGCTGCTCATCCGGCGGTTCGAGGAGAAATGTGTCGAGCTGTACAGCGCCGGGGAGATCCACGGCTTCGTGCACCTGTACATCGGGGAGGAAGCGGTGGCGGTGGGGGTCAACCAGGCGCTCACTCCCGATGACGCCATCGTGTCCACCTACCGCGAGCACGGCCACGCGCTCGCGCGCGGCATACCGATGACGGCGGTGATGGCCGAGATGTACGGCCGGACGACCGGGTGCAGTGGCGGCCGCGGCGGGTCGATGCACCTGTTCGACGCGCAGACGCGCTTCTACGGGGGGAACGCGATCGTCGGGGGCGGGCTGCCGCTGGCGGTCGGCATCGCGCTCACCGACCGGATGCGCGGCCGGTCCCGGGTGACGGCCTGTTTCTTCGGCGACGGGGCGGTGGCCGAGGGTGAGTTCCACGAGTGCCTCAACCTGGCCACGCTGTGGCAGCTGCCGGTGCTGTTCTGCTGCGAGAACAACCTGTACGCCATGGGCACGGCGCTCGCCCGGGCGCAGGCGCAGACGGACCTGGCGGTGCGGGCCGCCAGCTACGGCATGCCGGCCTGGGCGGTGGACGGAATGGACGTGCTCGCGGTCGAGCAGGCGGCCCGGCACGCCGCGGACGCGGTCCGCGGCGGCGGGGGGCCGCACTTCCTGGAGCTGCGCACCTACCGGTTCCGCGCCCACTCGATGTACGACCCCGACCGGTACCGGGACAAGGCCGAGGTGGAGGAGTGGAAGCGGCGCGACCCGATCGACGCGCTGGCGGCCCGGATGCGGGAGGCGGGCGAGCTGGCCGGCGATACGCTGGCGGCCATCGACGCCGACCTGACCGGGGAGCTCACCGACGCGATCGACAAGGCCCGCGGTGGCCCGCTGGAGCCGGTGTCGGACCTCACCCGTTTCGTGTACAGCCCGAGGCAGCCATGACCGGATCCGGGCCCGGCAAGACCACCTACCGCGAGGCCATGCGGGCGGCGATCCGGGAGGCGATGCTGGCCGACGAACGGGTCTTCCTCATGGGTGAGGACGTCGGCAGGTACGGCGGCTGCTTCGCGGTCAGCCTGGGGCTGCTGGAGGAGTTCGGCCCCGAGCGGATCAGGGACACCCCGCTGTCGGAGTCGGCGTTCGTCGGCGCGGGCATCGGCGCCGCGATCGGCGGGATGCGGCCGATCGTCGAGATCATGACGGTCAACTTCAGCCTGCTCGCCCTCGACCAGATCATGAACAACGCGGCCACCCTGCTGCACATGTCGGGTGGCCAGTTCAGTGTCCCGCTGGTGATCAGGATGACGACCGGTGCGGGCCGCCAGGTCGCGGCGCAGCACTCACACAGCCTGGAGGGCTGGTACACGCACATCCCCGGGCTGCGGATCGTCGCCCCGGCGACGCTGGAGGACGCCCGCGGCATGCTGTGGACCGCGCTGGCGGACCCCGACCCGGTGCTGATCTTCGAGCACGGCTCGCTCTACAACATGGCCGGCGTGCTCGCCCCGGACGCCGGGGCGGTGGACATCGACTCAGCGGTGATCCGCCGCCCCGGCACCGACGTCACACTCATCACCTACGGCGGCACCCTGGGCAAGGCGCTGGACGCGGCGGAGGCACTCGCGGGCGAGCAGATCCAGGCGGAGGTCATCGACCTGCGCACGCTCCGGCCACTGGACGACGAGACCGTCATGGCTTCGGTGCGCCGCACCCACCGCGCGGTGATCGTGGACGAGGGGTGGCGCTCGGGCAGCCTCGCGGCCGAGGTGAGCGCCCGGATCATGGAGCAGGCGTTCTACGACCTCGACGCCCCGGTGGAGCGGGTGTGCAGCGCCGAGGTGCCCATGCCCTACCCACGGCATCTGGAGGAGGCCGCGCTGCCGCAGGTGCCAGCGATAGTGGAAGCGGCGCGCCAGGCGGTGGGCTGAGGTGGCCGAATTCCGGATGCCGGCGCTGGGCGCCGACATGGAGCAGGGGACGCTGGTCGAGTGGCTGGTCAAACCCGGCGACCAGATCCATAAGGGCGACATCATCGCGGTGGTCGACACCGACAAGTCGGCCATCGAGGTCGAGTCGTTCCACACCGGGACCGTTGAGGCGCTGATCACCCCCGTCGGCGAGACCGTGCCCGTGGGCACCGTCCTCGCGACCATCACCGAGACGGAAGCCGAGCCTGCCAGGCCGGGCGCGGCGGAGGCTGGCAGGCCGGGCGCGGTGGAGGCTGGCAGGCCGGGCGCGGTGGAGGCAGGAGTGCCCGCGGCGATGGGAGCGCCGGCCGCTGCGGCCGCCGGGCCGGCTGCGATGGGCGCTGGCCCGGCTGCGGTGGAAGCCGGGCGGCCGGCCGCAGCCGGGGCGCCGAAAGGCAAACGCGCGCCGGGCAAGCGTGCGCCGGGAAGAGCCCGCCCGGGCCGCACGCCGGCGCCGGCGGGGCCTGCGGCACCAGTGCACAGCACGCCGCTGGTCCGGCACGAGGCCGGGCAGCTCGGGGTCGATCTGGCCGCCGTGCACGGCACCGGCCGGGGCGGGACGATCACCCGGGCAGACGTCGAGTACGCGGCCGCTTCCCGGCGGGTCCGGGCCACCCCCCTGGCCCGCCGCCTCGCCGCCGAGCTCGGCGTCGACCTCGGCACCGTCACCGGCACCGGCACCGGCGGCGCCGTCCGGGAAGCCGACGTGCGCCGGGCCGCCGCCGCGGGCGCCCCAGCGGCCCAGCAGCCGCCGGCCCAGCCCCCGGCAGCCGCGGCCGCCGCCGGGCAGGCGCCCCACGCGGGGGAGGCCGGGCGTCCCGCGACAGCCGGGCGGGCGGGGACAGCCGGGCGGGCCGAGTCCATGCGGCAGGCGATCGCCCGGCTGATGGCCCGGTCCAAGCGGGAGATCCCGCACTACTACGTGACCAACACCGTGGACATGGGCACCGCCATGAGCTGGCTGCGCGAACGCAACCGCCGCCTGGAGGTGTCCCAGCGGCTGGTGCCGGCCGCACTGCTGCTGCGTGCCACCGCGCTCGCCGCCCGCCAGGTGCCCGAACTCAACGGGTACTGGGGGGAGGACCACTTCGTGCCCGGCCCGGCCGTCCACCTCGGGGTGGCGATCTCGCTGCGCGGCGGCGGCCTGATCACCCCCGCCATCCACCACGCCGACGACCTGGCGCCCGGCGAGCTGATGGCCAAGCTGCGCGACCTGGTGAACCGGGCCCGCGCCGGGCGGCTGCGCAGCTCGGAGATGACCGACGCCACGATCACCGTGACCAACCTCGGCGACCAGGGGGTCGAGTCGGTGACCGGGGTGATCTACCCCCCGCAGGTCGCGCTCGTCGGCTTCGGCAAGATCGTCGAGCGCCCGTGGGCGGTGAACGGGCTGCTGGGCATCCGCCCGGTGGTGGTCACCACGCTCGCCGCCGACCACCGCGCGACCGACGGCTACACCGGCGGCCGCTTCCTCACCGCCATCGCGCAACTGCTGCAACGACCGGAGGAGCTGTGACACCCGAGCAGGCACGCCAGATGATCAAGGACATCCTGCGGGAGATCGCGCCCGACTGCGACCCGGACACGCTTCCCGGCGATGCCGACCTTCGCGACTCGCTCGAGCTCGACTCGCTGGACTTCCTCAACTTCGTCGAGGAACTCGCCCAGCGGTCGGGACGGCGCATCGACGAGGACGACTACCCCAAGCTCGCCACCCTGGCGAGCGGAGCCGCGTTCCTGGCCGGGTCGTGACCCAGGCACGTGACTTCCTCGACCGCTTCCGCCCGGCGGGCGCGCCCGGCTCAGCGGCGCGCGCGGGCGTGCCCGCCGACCGGGCCAGGGAACTGGCCGCCGAGGTCGAGCCGGTACTGGCGCTTCTGGACGATACCCACGCCGAATGCGAGCAGATCATCGAAGCGGCACGGCAGGAGGCCGGCCGGATCATGGTGGAGGCGCGCGCCGCGGTAGCCAGGGTCGGGCAGGAAGCCGGCCGGAACGCGCGTGCCGCGGGGGAGGAGGCCGCCGCGGAGGTGCTGGCGCAGACCAGGGCCGAGGTGCAGGGGACCGCGGCTGCAGCCGGCCAGCAGGCGCTCCAGATCAGGCGGCTGGCGCAGCGCCGCCTCCCCGAACTGGTGGCCGTGGCGGTCGGCCTGGTGCGGGCCGGGCCCACCGGCGTCGGCGGGCCGCCGCCGTGAGCGTCGCCTGGGTCGCGGGGAGCGTGCGGGCGAGAGGGCTCGCCCACCGCCGTATCGGCCCGGAGGCGGCCCGGCGTGTGGCGGCCGCCGGGTCGCTGGAGGACGCGCTGCGGCTGCTGGCGGCCACCCCCTATGGGCGTGAGGCACGTCCGGGGCAAACACTCGCCCAGGCGCAGCACGCCGTCGCCGCGGCGGTCCTGTGGTACCTGCGGGTGCTCGCGGGCTGGCTGCCACAGGGCGGCGCTCACCTGCTGCGGACGCTGGCCGCATGGTTCGAGATCGCCAACGTGGACGAGTTGCTGCACGGCATGGACACCGGCCATCCCGGCGATGTCTTCACGCTCGGTTCGCTGGCGACGGCCTGGATCCGGCTGCGGGAGGCGGGCAGCGTGGCCGATCTGCGGGCGCGGCTGGCCGCCTCCGCCTGGGGTGACATGGGCGCCGACGACGCGTTTGCGGTGCGGTTCGGCATGCGTGCCCGCTGGGGATCGTGGGCCGCTGGCCTGCGCGACCCGGTCCGGACCTGGGCCACCGCCGCCACCGCCCTGCTGGTGGCGGGACAGCGGTTCGTGGCTGGCCAGGCCATCCCCGCGGCGATGCTGCCATCACTGCGTGCAGTGACAGGTGCCGCCGCCGAGGCAGACACGCTGGCGGCGATGGCCGCCGCGCTACCCGCCCGGGCCCAGTGGGTACTGGCCGGTGTCACGTCGCCCGGCGGCCTGTGGCGGGCGGAAGCGGCCTGGTGGGCGCGGGTCGAGCAGGATGCCTTCTCGCTGCTGCGCACGTCTGCCAACGACAGCGCACCCGTCATCGGCGCTACGGCTGCGCTGGCCGCCGACGCCTGGCGGGTCAGGGCCGCCCTGGCGATCGCAGCCGGCGCCGGCCCGCTGGAGGCATACGATGCCGTGGCTTGATGCAGCAGCGCCAGTGCGGATGAGACGCGTTGCCCTCGTGGCACCCGCCGCTTCGCTCCGGGACGTCCTCGTCGAGGTCGCTGACGCGGGGACGATGGAGATCGACCAGAGCGGCACCGACGCCGCCCGGCCCGGCCCGTGTACGCGCCTGCTCCGGGCGGCCGGGCGGGAGCACCAGGCCCCGGCACTGTCCGCCGTACCGCCAGACCCCGGTGAGCTGGACCGGGCCGGGCGGTACGACCTGCTCGCCGGGGAGGCGCAGCTGGAAGCGCACGCGGCCGGGGCGGTCCGGCGGTCGGGAGCCGCCGGGCTCGCGGGCTGGCTGCCAGCCCACCGGCTGCCCGAGGTCGCCGGCCGGATCGCGGATCTGGGCGGCGCGCTGGTGCCGCTTCCCTACCCCCCCGGCGTCCAGGCGCCCACCCTGATCGGCGGGCCGCCACTGCGGCGTTCCCTGACGCCGCTGGTGCGGACCTACGGCACCGTCCCCTACGCGGACATCGACCCGAGCTGGCTCGCCTGGTTCAGCTACGTGCTCATGTTCGGCATGATGTTCGGTGACGCCGGGCAGGGCATGCTGCTCGTCGGCGCGGCGGTAGCGCTGCGGGCAGGCTGGCCCGCCTGGGCGCGCCGGTACCACGCTGCCTGGCCGTTTGTGGGCGGGGCCGGGGTGGCCGCGACTCTGTTCGGCTTCCTGTATGGGGAGTGCTTCGGCCCCACCGGCCTGGTGCCCACGCTCTGGCTGAATCCGCTCGACGAGCCGATCCCGCTGCTGCTCGCCGCGCTGGCGGTCGGCGCGGTGCTGCTGGCCGGAGCCTACGCGCTGGGCGCGGTCAACCGGTGGCGGGAAGGCGGCTGGCCGGTGGCCCTGTACGCGCCGTCCGGGGTGGCGGGCAGCTCGCTGTTCCTCGGGGTCGGTGTTGCCGCCGGTGGCTGGTACTTCCACCAGGGTGCGCTGGTCTGGGCGGGCGTGACCATCGCCGTGACCGGTCTGGTCCTGGCCTTCATCGGCTTCTTCACGGAGGCCGGGGGCCGCGGCACGGGTGTGGTCCAGGCTTCGGTGGAACTGTTCGATCTGGTGATCCGGCTGGGCTCGAACGTGGTCTCGTTCGCACGGCTGGCCGCATTCGGCCTGACCCATGCGGCGCTCGGGTTGCTGGTATGGGAGGGCACCATCGCCCTGTGGCACAAGGGCGGGGCGATGATGGTGGCGGCGGTCGCCGTGTTCGCCGTCGGCAACGCGGTCACGTTCGCACTGGAGGCGCTGGTCGCCGCCATCCAGGCGCTGCGGCTGGAGTACTACGAGCTGTTCTCACGGGTGTTCCAGCTGCAGGGCCGGGAATTCCGGCCCTGGCACGTGCCGGCCAGCAGCGACCCGGTGCCGGCCAGCGCCGCACCGGGACCGGGTAAGGAGGTGGGGATGCCATGTTCGCCTGGCTGATCGGGCTGCCGGTGATCGCGGTCGCGGTGATGGCGGCGCGGCTGGCCGCGCGGCGGGGCCAGCGCGCCGGTTACGTCTTCGCGGCGGTGGGCATCCTGCTCGCCGTCGGCGCTGTCGTGCTGCTGGTCGTCGCCGCCGGGCCCGCGGGCGCCACCAGCGCGGCCGCGACGGCCACGACCGCCGCGGGCACAAGCGGCAGCACGGCCGCACTGCTGGGGGCGGCGATCGCGGTGGCCGGCTCCACCATCGGCGCGGGGGTCGCGGTCGCCTATACCGGGGCGGCGGCCCTGGCCGCGATGAGCGAGCGGCCGGAACTGTTTGGCCGGGCCATGGTCATCGTCGGGCTGGCGGAGGGCATCGCGATCTACGGCCTGATCATCGGGATCATCCTCATCGGGAAGGCGTAGGCCAGGCGCGATGTCCAGGGTGGCGGTGATCGGCGAGGAGATGCGCGTCCGGGGTTTTGCGCTGGCCGGGGCGCTCGTGTTCGCGGCCGAGAACGCCGCCGGGGCCCGCGCCGCCTGGCGCTCGCTGCCCCCCGACGTCGCGGTCGCCGTGCTCACGCCCCGGGCTGCGGGCTGGCTGCGGGGCGTCACCAGCGGCGGCGCGGCGGCCGCCCCGCCAGATGGCCTGCCACGTCGGCCCGGGGTGCTCCCGGTTGTGATGCCGCCCGAGGCTGAGCCAGCCGAGGCAATGCCAGCCGAGGCAATGCCACCCGGGGCAATGCCACCCGGGGCGGGGCCAGGGAGGTGACGCCGCGGTGACCGGCACCCTGCACCGCGACCCGGAGACGGCGATGGAGGCCGCGCTGGCGCCGGCTCGGGCCGCACTGCTGCGCCGTGCCCGCGAGCAGGCCGCCGAGATCACCGCCCAGGCCCGGCGGCAGGCGGCGGACGCGCTGGACCAGGCGCATCGCGACGCCGCCGACCAGCTGATCCGCGCCAGGGAAGCGGGGCGGTCGGACGCCGTCCCACTGGCGGCGGCGCTGCGCACCCAGGGCCGCCGCCGGGCCCGGGCGGTCCTGCTGGGCGCGCAGCGCGAAGCCTACGAGGAGCTGCGTGCCCGGGTACATGCCTCGGTGGTCTCGCTCCGCGACGGACCGGGCTATGACCAGCTGCTGGAACGGCTCCGGCACGACGCCCGCGCGGCGGCCGGGCCCGGCGCGGTGCTCGCTGAGGCGCCCGCAGGTGGTGTCATCGCCCGGGCGCCGGGGATCGTGGTGGACTGCTCGCTGCCGCGGCTCGCCGACGCCGCGGTGGAGGCACTCGGTGACCAGGTCCCGTGGCTGTGGACGCCGGGCAGACGCGGGCGGCGGCCATGACAGACAGCGGAGCCGGTGGCCGGGTAGTGCGGGTGAACGGCCCCCTGCGGACGCCGGGCATACGCGGGCGGCGGCCATGACGGATAGCGGAGCCGGCGGCCGGGTAGTGCGGGTGAACGGCCCCCTGGTGGAGGTCGAAGGGCTGGCCGGCGTCGCGATGTACGACATCGTCGAGGTGGGCGCCGGCCGCCTGCCCGGCGAGGCGGTCTCCATCCACGGCGATCTGGCCACCGTCCAGGCCTACGAGTACACCGGCGGGCTCGCCCCCGGCGATCCCGCCTACGCGGGCCGCGCGCCGCTGTCGGGACGGTTCGGGCCACACCTGCTCGGCGGGATCTTCGACGGGTTGCTGCGCCCCCTCTCCGGCGAGCCAACCTGGCTCCGGCCGGGCCGCGTCGGCTCGCATGACGAGACCCCGTACCGTTTCACCCCCGAGATCGCCGATGGGGCCGCTGTCCACGAGGGTGACCGCCTGGGCTCGGTGACCCTGCCGGGTGGGGTCCCCTATCGGGTGCTGGTCCCGCCCGGGGCCGGCGGCACCGTGACCGGGGTCCGCCCGGCCGGCCCCGCCGATGGCCGGGCCGTGGTCGCGACGGTGGGGGGCACCGCCGTTCGGCTGACAACCACCTGGCCGGTCCGCCGCCCGCGCCCTTTCCGCGAGCGGGTGGAGGGCGACGTCCCCCTGCTCACCGGGCAGCGGGCGGTCGACATGCTGTTCCCGGTCACCCGGGGCGGGACGGCCGCGGTGCCGGGCGGGTTCGGCACCGGCAAGACCGTGCTGCTCCAGCAGATCGCCAAGTGGTGCGACGCCGACGTGATCGTCTACGTGGGCTGCGGCGAGCGGGGCAACGAGCTCGCCGAACTACTCACCGAGCTGGCCGATATCACCGACCCGCGATCCGGCGGGCGGCTCGCCGACCGGACGGTGGTGATCGCCAACACCTCCAACATGCCGATGATGGCCCGCGAGGCCAGCGTCTACAGCGCCGCGGCCGTGGCCGAGCATTTCCGCGACATGGGCCTGGACGCCGTGATCATCGCGGATTCCACGTCGCGGTGGGCGGAGGCGCTGCGCGAGTTCGCCTCCCGCACCGGGGAGCTGCCGGCCGAGGAGGGGTACCCGGCCAGCCTGTCCTCGGCGCTGGCCGCCTTCTATGAGCGGGCGGGCCGGGTGATCACCGCCGGCGGCGGGCTGGGCTCGGTGACCATCATCGGGGCGGTCTCCCCCGCGGGCGGGGACATGACCGAGCCGGTGACTGCCCAGACGCAGCGTTACGTGCGGTGCCTGTGGTCGCTGGACCGTGATCTTGCCTACGCCCGGCACTATCCGGCTCTGTCCTGGGCCGGCTCGTTCTCACGTGACGCCCCCACGGTGGGCGCGTGGCATGCCCGCGAGCGGGACCCGCAGTGGACGGCCCGGCGCGCCCGGCTGGCCGCCATGCTCGCGGAGGCGGACCGGCTCGGGGCGCTCGCGGAACTGATGGGACCCGGCGCGCTGCCACCCGGGCAGCGGGTCACTCTGCTGGCAGGCCGGCTGATCAGGGAGGGCGTGCTGCAGCAGAGCTCACTGAGCCCGGTGGACAGTTACTGCGACGCCGCGCGGGGCGCCGCCCTGGCCGGTGCGGTGCTGGCGGTCGCGGATGCCTGCCAGGAACTGGCCGCGTCCGGGGTGGCGCCCACGGCGATCGAGGAGGAGGACTTCTCGACGGTGCTGCGCGCCCGGGAGGAGGCCGCTACCGCCGCCGAGGTGGACCAGCGGCGGGATGTCATGCTGACGCGGCTGGCCGCGCTCGCCACCGGGCATGGGCCGCCGGTCACCCACCTGCCCGCGGCGGATACCGCTCCTGTCCGGGAGGCGCCGGCATGACGGACTGGGCACGGCCGGAGTACACCAGCGTGGCGGAGCTGCGAGGCCCGCTGCTGGTGATGCGCGGCGTGAGCGGGGTGGGCTGGGACGAGTTCGCGACCATCAGGCTGCCGGCCGGCCCACCCCGGC
>Ga0335081_10012319_pt1 | contig 13856 bp, 12 predicted proteins | sample Lox_Sample_35_FD_206713 | JGI IMG/M metagenome (GOLD analysis project Ga0335081, IMG submission 206713) | Soil microbial communities from Loxahatchee National Wildlife Refuge, Florida, United States - Lox_Sample_3.5 | ecosystem: Environmental > Terrestrial > Soil > Wetlands | place: USA... | reverse complement strand
ATTTTGTTTTTCTTGTCCCGCTCTGGGAATTTTCGAGAGCGGCACGGAGGCACGCCCGCGTTTGCGACCACGTGTCCTTGCGGAGCATCTAATGTTCAGTGCTACGATAGAGGTCCCGAGTAAATCGGTGCGAGTCAAAGGTCTACCGGGAACGGATCAATTGGAGGAGAGCGGAATGGCGAGCAACGCAATTGTCGAAGTCAGCGATGCGACTTTCGACGCGGATGTACTGAAGTCGGACAAGCCGGTGTTGGTGGATTTCTGGGCAGCGTGGTGCGGCCCCTGCCGCGCCATCGCGCCTATCGTGGAAGAGCTTGCTACCGAGTTCCACGGCAAGGTCAAGGTCGGCAAAATGGACGTTGACCGCAATGGCGCCACCCCCATGCGCTACAAGGTGACTGGAATTCCCACCCTGCTGGTTTTCAAGAACGGACAGGTAGTCGAGCAAATGGTGGGCTATCGTTCCAAAGAAGACATTCAGAAAGCTCTGCAGCGGCACGTCGGCTGATCGACGAGCACTTCGCACACAGTAAAAACGCCCGGAGATGCCGGGCGTTTGGTGTTTTCAGGGAACCTCATTTCCGATCGGCTGACCAAAAATGTGCGTTCGGAAGCTCACTTCCTTCGGTTCGCAGTAAGTAGTATTCATTGATCGGCCGATCGTCGGTCAAAGCGGAAATGACAGGAGCTTTAGCGACCAGGGTATCGGGAGAGATTTCTTTCTCGAGAACGGCCGCGAACTGCCTCTCGGCCGTTGAATTAGGACCCCATTCGACCAGATCGGCAGCGGCACTGGCCGGCAATCGCTGCGCCAGTTCCTGCGCGCTCCGAGACGGAATCGGATCCACGCTGGCCAGCAGGTGAATCCCTCGCCCTTCGATCGGGCCAAATACCCGGAGATAAGGAAAGCTCTGCTGCATCGCCCTGGTCACAGAAGCTTGCACCTCGGGATTTTCACCGGGAAGCCACTGCGCCAGAATCCCACCCGGCCGCAATTTCCGTTTGGCGATGGAATAGAACTCTACCGAATAGAGCAGACTTGAGCCTGCGGCCGAGATCGGCGGAGGAGGATCGATGGTGATTACATCGTATGACTCCGAAGTTCGTTCCAGATAACGCCGGCCATCGTCGATCACGATTTGGCCGAGCGGATTTGCCAGAATCTCCGGCGCATCGGGATGAAAGTAGTGGAATACAGCGGGCACGCTCGGAACTAGTTCGGCGGCCTCGGCGTGAATTTCCCAGGAGAGCAGAGAGCGATATGTCGTGCCCATGCCAAAACAGATATCGAGGGCGCGCTCGGGCGGCCGGTTTAGAAAAGCCAGCGGCAGGTGTGCCATGAATTTGGTAACGGACACCAGCGCCGTGATCCCTTTGCCGTTGATCAACAAATTCTTGTGCCGGCCTTCTCCGGTTGCGATCACGGTGGCGGTGGCGTCGCGCAGCACCAGACGGTCTTTGAAAATCGTCTCGAACGAGCGTGTCCTGAGTAGGTCGAACGAAATCCCAAGTGAGACAAGGAAAAGCAACTGTGGGATGAGCCATCGGGAATGCCTTCTTCCAGGGCTGCCAAACGCGAACCAGGCTCCGGCCAGGAGACAGACAGCGGCCAGAAGCGCGAGCGACCAATGCTCTCCCATGCTCGGCAGCAAAACGAATCCCGCCAGCAGCGGCCCGAGGATGCAGCCCGTAACGTTCACCGCATAGGCCCGTCCGGCCTTCTCAGGATCACCGCCGGAAATGCGGTCCACCAGCATAGGGGTGAGGAAGCCGAGCCAGAGCGTGTACAGCGCTATTCCCGCCACGGCGCGCAGAATGTATTCGGCGGGAACGTTAGATGCGAGCAGAGGAAATCTGAACCGCGGATTGGCCGTCTTGAGTGCGAGCATGGCCACCAGTCCCAGAGTGACCCATAGGATCGTGGAAAAATCCCATGCTGCCGATTTCATCCTGCGGTACCAGAACGATCCGAACGCGGTAAAAGCCAGGTAAGTGGCAAGAATGGTGGCGAAGGCGTAAACCTCGGTGCCGAGATAGGGCGTGTAAAGCCGAATCCACACCACCTCCATGCCCATGCTGGTCAAGCCGGTCGCAAACAACAAGGCGTAGTAGAGGGTGGAGTTGTCCGCCGCCGAGGTCTGGAAAGGTACAGGGGTTCGCGATACCGTGCCGCGTCGCGACGCCTCTTGGCCTTGCTTGCTCAAAGCGAACGCCCAGGCGGCGAGGAGCACGTTCAGAATCCCACCAACACGCAGCGTACGCTGGAATCCGAGTATCTCCACCAAGACCAGTGGCGCCACCGCTCCGCAAAGGGCGCCCAGCACGTTTGCAACATATAGATAGCTGAAGGAACGGCTGCGATCTTCGCCTGCACTCTCCCGGATCGCCCACATGGCGAGCGGGAACGTCGCTCCCATGCATATGCACCACGGAAGCAGCGCGACGGCCAGCCAGAGGCCTGCGATCACGTAATAGCCGAGCGAAGAATAGAATCCGGCCGACTCGAGTAAGCGGCGTCCCAGCGACAGCTCATACGGAACCACCAGTGAGCCGATGCCGATCAGGAACTCCGCGAGAGCATAGGCACGCAGCCGGGGAAACTGGTTGCGCCGATCGAGAAGCGTTGTAAGTCCTCCTGAAGCCCACGACCCGACGCCCAGACCGCCCATAAAAACAGAGATCACGGTCGAGGTCATGGTGATGGTCACGCCAAATTGCGCCATCGCCAGCCGTAACCAGATCACTTCGTAAAGCAGGCCGCAAAATCCAGAGATCAGGAAAAAAGCAAAAAACCGGGCTGGGATCTTGCCCGCCGCGCTGCCGGGGCTGCATTGCAGACCACCTGCTTCGGCCGCTATATCTGCCGTCGGTTGTTTCATTTAGGAATCCTGATTGATGAGTTTATGAATTGTACTCAAGCGCCCGATCAATACCTAGTCCATCCCAGCTTAAACTTCTTTGCCGCGATGCTCCGTGTGCAGATTGGATTGGAGAGGATTTCGCTACCAGGAATGTTGCGGATGTTCACAACGCCGACCCCGGCCACTGGTTCTCCGCTGGCCACTGGCCACTGGCCACTGCTTCTCAGTACTTCCTCAATACCCCTATCACTCGCCCCTGGATCTGTACGGTCGCTGCCGGAACCATGATGGGCTGCATGGCGGCGTTCGAAGGCTGCAATCGGATAATGTCCCCTTCACGGTAGAAGCGCTTCAAGGTGGTCTCATTATTTTCCACCAGCGCGACCACGATGTCTCCATTGTGCGCCGTCTTGGTTTTCTCAACCAGCACGTAATCTCCGTCAAGAATGGCTTCGTCTTGCATGGAATCGCCACCTACTTCGAGCACGAACACTTCTTTCGAGCGCACAAAATCCGCCAGAGAAATGGTTTCGTCGGTGCTCTGTACGGCCTCGATCGGTCGGCCTGCTACGATCCGGCCCGCCAGCGGGAGCACGAGACCCGTATTGATCGCCATCGACTGCTTGAGCTTCCCTTTCGGCGGCAGCAGATCGATGGAGCGGCTCCGGTTGTAGTCGCGAGTCAGCAGACCTTTCTTTTCCAGATTGGTGACGTGCTTGTGCACCGTGGCCAGAGAACTCAGACCCATTCCTTCTTTGATTTCTTCGTAGGACGGAGAGTATCCCTTCTCGGTTACGAAGCGCGAAAGGAAGTCATACAGCTCATGTTGACGCCGGGTGATCGCCATGGCCACATTGTGGGCGAAAATAAGGCGAATGTCAAGAGAAGTTCACCGCCGAGACGCAGAGAACGCCGAGGAGAACCAAAGAGTGTCTGGGAAACGAGGTGGTACTGCAAATCTCGACGTGCTCTGCGTCTCGGCGGTGAGAAAAGTCCGTCCTACTTCTCCAAGACTCTGACTGCTTTCTTTACCGTGGCGTGCTGCTCTCGGAAAAGGCGGGCTACATCGCCCAGGGGCATTTCCTTCGACGGTTGTGCGAATTCCCACAGCGGACGTTCCCCCTGCCCAATGCTGCTCGCAGTTCGGACGTACAGGTTTTGTTGCGGGCGCAGAGTTCCCTCGTACGCATGTTGCTCGTGACTCGGAACATGCACCGGGCGCGCCTCGCTGCTAATGTAACCGCCACTCAACTGCGCGAGCGCGGCGCCGCTCGAAAGAAAGCAGAAGGTGAACAGGGTCAGCAGGGTCATTTTCATGGCAAGCTCTCCGCCGGGCCAGTTGCGATTCATGTTCCGGCATAACTCCTGAGTGCAAGCGCCATACCAGAAATCGCGCGCCTAAGTTGTTGGTTCTGCGATCATGTGCGCCGACAAGGCAATTATTTGCAGAAATGTGGCGGGCATCGAGAGTGGGTACGGAAGTAATCTAACGTCGGCTTCGGGCCACGAGCTTCGAGCTCCGAGCGAACACATGAATGGCTCGTTCCGGCGGTGATCCTCGTGCCAGACAATGCTTGGATTGCTCGTAGCTCGTAGCTCGTAGCTCGTAGCTCGTGGCTCGAAGCCACTTCTGCAATCTGATCTCTTACCTCTGACCTTCGTACCACTTCTTCCATGCTGCCGGATCGTTAGGAAGGTTCTGTGCCGTGATATCGCGGAGCGCGTGATAGCTCCAGGCGCGAGTCGCGGGGTCGAGCCCCGGATCGTCGACGTACCGCAGTAATGTGGGAATGGCCGTGCGCCGCTGTTCATTGGTCAGCGTTCCGGATTCTGCGAGCCCGCAAGCGGCGCGTTCGCGAACCAGCGGCGAAACATCGTCGTGCATCGCCTTCAGTAGCGGCGGAATGCTGGCATCGCTGCCCGTGTAGGAAAGCGCCTCGGCCGCCCAGTGCCGCGACTCGACATCGTTATCCGATAAATGTGCTTCCAGCAGGGCGACGATGTGATCGCTCTGGATTCCACGGCTTGCCAGCAAGCCCAGCGTCCAGATCGCCCAGATGCGGGTGGCGTGATCGTTGGATTCGGCCTGGCTGGCCAGCCGATCGATGGCCGCATCGTCAGCCACCACATTCATCGCGGCCAGATCCGCCTCAATCGTGGCGCGGCGGGCGTTCAGATCGCGAGCGTTCAACCCGGCCGTCACCAGGCTCGTCAGTTGCGGAGTGAGTTGAATGCGTCCCCGCCAAACCGCGGCGCGGGCTTCGACCTGGCTAACAGCGGCGGAATCGTTGCGGGCCACGCGCGCAAGCAACTGCTCGGCTTCCTTCTGCTCGGCAGCATCGTAATGATTGCGTGCCGCTCCGCCAAATCGCGCGCTGCTGGTGGTCGGGAATTTTCTCGCAAACTGCTGGGCAATCAAACCGGCAAATGCCAGCATCAATCCGGCCATGATCGCAAACGTCCGGATGGCCTGAATCTGTTGCGTTGGGAGCGGCTGGCGTGTGGGTGGTGTAGTCGTCGGCAAGCCGGTCTTGAACGCAACCCCGAACAGACTTTTCTTGGCCCGATCGTTGCCTGCGTTGATTGCACCGCCGTTGTCGAGCTTAATATCCGAGCCTGGACCGAGGGTGCCAAAGTCGGACGAGGGCTGCACTTCGTAATCGGGAGTCGGCGTGTTCGGAGGCGTATCCACGAGGAAAGCATAGGCTTACGGCGAGAACGGCGAAAGTTACCGTGGTGAAACCAAATCACGGGTCACGGGTGACAGGTCACAGGAGGCAGGTGGCAGTCTTTGACGCCATCCCACTGCAATCGCGATCCTTCGCTTCGCTCAGGATTTCGGCTGCGGGCTCCCGTCGCCGTCCCCTTCGCTTTGCTCAGGGTCCGGCTCCTCACGCCCGCAAAGCGCCTCAACTTCTGCAATCTGACTTCTGCCTTCTGACTTCCTGATAAACTCACAAGTTGGCTTCTGGCCAGCCATCCTCTTCTGTGCAGCAGGACTCATGTTGAAACCAGGTGATATCGCCATCGTCAGCGGAGTGCGCACGCCCTTTGGCCGCTACTGCGGCAAGCTCAAGGATCACACGGCGCAGGAACTTGGCGCCGTTGCCGCCAAAGGCGCTATCGAACGCGCCGGCCTCGATCCGAAGGAATTCGATCATGTCGTTTTCGGCAACGCGCAGCAGACTTCCGGAGACGCGCTCTATGGCGCGCGTCATGTCGGCCTGCGCGCGGGGCTGCCCATCGAGACTCCCGCGCTTACGGTAAACCGGCTTTGCGGTTCGGGCATGCAGGCGATCGTCAGCGCGGCGCAGATGATCCAAACGGACGAGGCGAAAATCGTGCTGGCTGGCGGCATGGAATCCATGTCGATGGCGCCATTCGTCATTCGCGGACGCGACGGCTTCACCCTCGCCCCCGGCGGCAAGCTCGAAGACTCGCTCATGGTGGCGCTGCTCGATTCCTACTGCGGCCTGTACATGGCGAACACCGCCGAGATGTATGCCGAGCAGCAGGGCATCACTCGCCAGGCGCAGGACGAACTCGCGCTGCGCTCGCAGAAATGCGCCGACGACGGATATAAAGCTGGGCGACTGCAAGAGGAACTGGTTCCGGTTCCGCTGCGCGATCGCAAAGGCGACCCCACCGGCGAGATGTTTACCGAGGACGATCACCGGCGCCCGCAGACCACGATGGAGGGGTTGGCAAAGTTGCGTCCAGCGTTCGGTAAGAGCGGTACGGTGACTGCCGGAAACGCCAGCGGCATTGTGGATGGCGGGGCGGCCGTGGTCGTGATGTCGCTCGAAGAGGCAGGCAAAAGGAATATCAGCCCGCTTGGCCGGATCGTGAACTGGGGTATTGCCGGAGTCGACCCGAAGCTCATGGGACGCGGCCCGGTGCCGGCGACGAAGGCCGCGCTTCAACGTGCTGGTCTGACGCTCGATTACATCGACCTGATCGAAGTGAACGAGGCGTTTGCCGCGCAGTATCTGGCGGTCGAGAAAGAGCTGGGACTTGATCGCGAGAAGGTGAACGTGAACGGCGGAGCGATCGCGTTGGGACATCCGCTCGGCGCCACCGGCACGCGGCTCGTGATCACGCTGCTGTATGAACTCCGTCGCCGAAAGAAAAAGTACGGCTTGGCGACGGCGTGCATCGGCGGCGGCCAAGGCATCGCCATGGTGGTGGAGAGTTTTCAGTAAGAGCGTCTTCACCACGGAGGCACAGAGACACAGAGCAAAAAACAAGACCTTAGTTGTCATTCCGAACGAAGTGAGGAATCTGCAGTTCTCGTCCAAGCGGAGGAGCGGAGTCATGTTCTTGCTTACGAAGTTTGCTCTCGCGACGTGTGCTGTCTATTTAGGGCTCGCTATTCTGATTAACAGTGCGATTTTTGGTATCGTGCGTGGAAAAGCCTTCACTATTCTCATCCTGAGGAGAGGAGCGAGCGGCCCGTTAGGCATCGGGTTAGTGCTCTTCAGTGCGATGTGGCTTACCGCGTTCCTGATCTCATGGCGGATCGTCATAAGTCCTTTGCTGGCTGGTATCGAAAAGAATTGAAATTCCGTGCCTCCGTGTCTCCGTGGTGAAATTGCACTAATTCGCGCGAAAGGAAACTTCATCAATGGAAATCAAGAAAGTTGGCGTTCTCGGTTGCGGTCTGATGGGTTCTGGCATCGCCCAAGTCGCGGCGACGGCCGGGTTTGATGTCACCGTCCTCGAAGTCGAACAGAAATTTCTCGACAAGGGCTTTGCCGGAATCGGAAAGTCGCTGGAAAAGATCGCCTCCAAGGGCGGCATCACGTCTCAGCAAAAGGACGAGACGCTGGCGCGCCTCAAGGGCACGACCAACCGCCAGGACCTCGCTAATTGCGACATCATCATCGAGGCCATCATCGAGAACGTCCCGGCAAAGAAAGAGATGTACGCTTCTCTCGATGGCATCGTGAAGCGCGACGCCATTTTCGCGACCAACACTTCTTCCATCTCGGTGACTGAGCTGATGTCCGCCACCAGGCGTCCCGAGCGCTTCATTGGCATGCATTTCTTCAATCCTGTGCCGTTGATGAAATTGGTCGAAGTGGTGCGCACGATCGCCACCGCGCCCGAGGTGTTCGACGCCGCCTACGAGTTCGGCAAAAAGCTAGGTAAGGTGCCGGTGCGCACCTCCGACAAGACCGGCTTCATCGTGAACCGGCTGCTGGTGCCGTATCTGCTCGACGCGATCCGCGCCTACGAAGAAGGCGTCGGCTCCATCGAGGACATCGACAACGCCATGAAGCTCGGCGCCGGCTATCCCATGGGCCCGTTCACCCTGCTCGACTTCGTCGGCCTCGAAACCACCTACTACATTACGCACGTGATGTACGACGAATTCAAGGAGCGCCGCTTCGCCTCGCCTCCGCTGCTCAAGCGCCTGGTCATGGCAGGATGGTACGGGCGAAAGACAGGCCGCGGATTCTACGATTACTCGGACCCGAATAACCCGAAGCCGGGGAGCTTCTGAAGGTAAAATCAGTTTGTCATCCTGAGCGCAGCGAAGGATCTATGTATCCTCGCTAATCACCGGGTACATGGGTCCTTCGCTTCGCTCAGGATGACATTGGGAAACTGCGGATCGAATCAAGAAACTCGGGAACGCGCTCACCCAAGCCTCAGTAGAACAGGTACTTCCTCCACTTGTCGTCCGAGTGCCCCATCAGCCGCATGATGTGCCGCGACGTGTGGAGATTAAACGCGCGCGGCTCGCGCATCAGCATCATATTGGCTTCCTTCGGCAGCTGATTTCCCTTGCGCCGATTGCATGGATGGCAACACGCCACCAGATTCTCCCAGGTCGACAGGCCTCCGCGCGAGCGCGGGATCACGTGGTCCAGCGTCAGTTCCGAAGACGGCAGCGTGGTCTCGCAGTACTGGCAGGTATTGCGGTCGCGCAGGAGAATATTTTTCCGCGAGAGCGCCCGCGACTGATGGGGGATCCGACGATACTCAAGCAGACGGATAACTGATGGCACACGCATGGCAACCCGGGCCGCGTGCAAGAAATGACCATTCTCTTCCTCGGTCATCGCGATACCCTTGAGCACCAGCACAATCGCGCGGCGCGCGGCGCACACGTTGATCGGCTCATAGGACGCGTTCAGCACCAGCACGGGCTGGTGTAGAGCGTAGCCATCGTGATGGACGCCGACGCCTCCGGCGATCACCGCCGCCGGTACATAGCGCGTGCTCCCGTAATTGTGCATTCGTGACGACATATCCAGTTCACGCTACTGCCAAATGCTCTTCGTGCTCCTCCATGGCTTCCGTGCGGAAGCCTTGTACTGCGGCGAATTTCAGCGTGCGAGCTACCGTCGCCACCCACACCCGCTGTGCCCCGGACCGTCGCAAGACTCGTGCGCACTCCGATACCGTCGTACCAGTAGTAAAGACGTCGTCTACCAGCAACACCAGGCGGCCGGCAATGTCCGCACCCGAAACGGCAAAGGCGCCGCGTAAATTCTCTCTTCTTTGATGCCGGGTTCGGCTGATCTGGGACTCAGTCTCCCGCTGCCGGATCAGCGCGCCGGTCAATAATTCGAATCGTTCCGGACGGTGTACCCGCTTCAGCGCCGTGCGCGCCAGCATCTCAGACTGGTTAAACCCGCGCTCCGCCTTTTTGTGTCGATGCAGAGGCACTGGCACGACGGCGATCCGCCCCGCTGGAATTGCCGGCTCCAGCCGGGCCATCGCTTCCGCCAGCATCGGTCCCAAGACATGAATGGCAGGACGCACCTGCTCGTATTTCAGCAGGTGAATCAAATCGCGCAACGCACCTTCGTAACTGCCGTAGGCCAGCGCCTTCTCGAACGGAGGATGCGCTCGCTGGCACAGTCCACAGAGCGCGTCTGTGCGTCCTTCAAACAATGGCGAGAGCAGCGCTTCGCCACAGACCGCGCAATAAGATCCGTCCAAGGACCGCACCAACTCCAAACAATTCGAGCAAACCGGCACGCGGGAAACTTCAAGTAAAGGAGAACCGCAGATACGGCAATCGGCAGGAAAAAAGGTGAAAAACAGGGTACCTACAACTTCTTCGGCCCAGCGTGCCAGCGCACGCCCGGCGCCATGCTCCCCTCGTATTCGAAACCCCGTACTGCTGAAGACAGCCTCCCGCAACCCGGCAAACGATCGGGGGCTCCCGCCGAGCTACACGGCTCAGTATAGCTGCGCTCGGAGGGCTTATGCAATGCGCGATGGACCTGCCGTAACGCCCGCGGGTTGAGCCTGGTTGTGGCGGCCTGCTGAAGTTACGCGCCTCAGGGCCTGAACAGATCGCAGCGCGTAGCTCCGGTGGTAGCAGCGCGCGCAGCGCACCGGACGCAATAGAAAAAGGGGCAGCAGGAATTTCTCAAACAACCCACGAGAGCGTGAAAAGTAGGCCTCATCGTGGCCACATCCTGGGCAGTTGAATTCGGACGTCATGTTCCAGGTTGAGGGAGAAAAAGCCGCCATGAGACTGTCTCCTAGCAGAGACTTAGAATGTTAGCGAAGCGGCAGGCGCTCGAGCACAAGGAAAACACTGTAGGTACCTTAATCGGTACTATTTTCGGGGTACGCAACCTGACGTTGCGCTGCCGGAGCCGAATGTCCGGATGGAGTCTCCTGCGGTAGAGTTCCACTTGTAAATGAGCACCTTCGCGTGTTAAGGTGCGCCCGTTCTGCTAGTGTTAATCGGTTAAGAATCGGTAAGACGCCACGAGGACCTTATGAGCACTACTACTGCAGTCCCGCCCACCGTTCGCAAGCATCGTCCGTATGTTCCCGAGACCATGGAGATGAAGGAATTCACCTTCCGGGCGGTATTGATCGGTCTTTGTCTGACCGCGATCCTTGGATCCGCAAACGCCTACCTTGGGTTGCGTGCCGGAATGACCATTGCCGCGACCTATCCCGCCGCGGTCATTGGCATGGCACTGCTGCGGCTGATGAAAGGTTCTCTGCTGGAAGAGAACATTGCCCGAACCGTGGGCTCGATCGGCGAGTCGGTGGCGGCAGGCGCGGTGTTCACGATTCCGGCATTTGTCATGGCTGGTTTGTGGCCGGCACTTGAACCCAGTTTCGGCAGCCCGAATTACTGGAAATCGGTGGCGCTGATGGTGATCGGCGGCACCCTCGGCATCCTATTCGTAACCTTATTACGCCGCGTGATGGTCGAGGACCCCGATCTTCCTTTCCCGGAGTCCGTGGCCGCTTCGGAAATTCACAAGGCTGGACAGCAGGGCGCCAAGGCCGCCAAGATTCTCTTTGCCAACATGGGCTTCGGGGCACTCATGTATTTCCTCGGGGCCATCAACGTTTTCAATCCGAGCAATACTTTTCCGATCAAGATCAGCGATCTGGGAAAGAAATTACTGTTACGGACCAGCACGAATCCAAACGTTGCAACGACGGTCACAGGCGGGATGAGTTTATTTACTGCGCCGGATATCAGCCCCGCCTACCTCGGCGTTGGTTATATCATCGGACCGCGGTTGGCGGCCCTCAACTTCGCCGGCGGCGTTCTGGCTTGGGGACTTCTGGTTCCACTCCTAACCTTCACCGTCGGGCCTTATCTGCAGGCGGTACAACCGGCCGGCCAACCGATCTCCTGGACATTGCTGGCAAGCGCCATCTACTTCTCCATTGTGCGTCCCATCGCGGTAGGCGGAATGTTGGTGGGAGCGAGTTACACGCTGTTCAGAATGCGCAAGCAACTGGCAGCGGGCATGGCGCGAGCGGTTTCAGATCTGAAAAAATCCGCGGCGGCGCACTCCGCTACCAACCGCACCGAACGTGACCTGCCCGCCAAAATTGTGTTCGTCGGAGTGGCGTTGGTATTCGTCGCCATGATCCTGCTGTATCACTACTTCATTAGCGGCGCCGGCGCACTCTCTAGTTCCACAGTCATGTCCGGGTCACTGGTTGCTGCCGGTGTCATGATCATCATCGGATTCTTTTTTGCCGCTGTCTCCGGCAATCTCGTCGGCATGATCGGCTCGTCGAACAATCCCGTGTCGGGCCTCACGCTTTGCACGCTGGTTATCGCGGCTTTGCTGATGGTGGCGTTGGGAGTTTCCGGGACGGGTGGGGTTGCTGCTGTGTTGGGAGTCGCGGCCGTGGTTTGTGTATCTTCGGCGGTTGCCGGCGAAATGCTGCAGGACTTGAAAGTTGGACATATCCTGGGCGGCACGCCATCGAAAATGCAGGTCGGCGACATCTTCGGAATCATCGTCGCTTCGTTCGTTCTGTTCTTCCCACTCGCCGTGCTGGACAAGGCCTACCACTTCGGCAGCGCCGCGCTTCCTGCCCCGCAGGCAGGTCTGATGGCAATGCTTTCCAAAGGAATCGTCGGCGGCGACATGGCTTGGCCGCTGGTGATTGTCGGCATTCTGATGGGATTCACGGCCATCCTGATCGAGGTCAAGAGCGTGATGCTGTTTGCGGTCGGCATGTACTTGCCATTGGGCACTACCTTCGCGATTTTTGTCGGCGGCATCATTCGCTGGCTGACCGATAAACTTCGCGACCGCCGCGGCTACAACGATGCGCAGAAGGCGCGCGTGGACAACGCCGGTGTCCTGACCGCCTCGGGTCTGATCGCTGGGGAAGCGCTGTGCGGACTGGTCATTGCGGGCCTGGTCGGCTCGGGGCATGACGTGACGTTGTTCAAGTGGACGCCCTCGTTCTTCCTGGCGCTGGCCGCGCTCGCCATATTGGCGTTGGTCATGATTCGACTCCCGCTGGCGAACGCCGGGAGGCCGGAAGACCCAGCGCCGCCGACGGCGATTATGTGAGGTCAGAAGTCAGAGGTCAGATTGCAGAGGTAAGAAGCAGAATGTTTTAACCACGAAGGACACAAAGGTGCACGAAGGAAAGAAACCAGGAGGTACTTCCTTCGTGGTACTTTGTGTCCTTCGTGGTTTTTGCTTTTATGTCGATTGCCGAAAACATCGCGGGGGTGCGCGAGAGAATCGCCTTCGCCGCCCGCCGCGCCGGACGCAACCCCGACGACATCACCCTCATGGCGGTCAGCAAGACATTTCCTGCTGAGCGGATTCGGGAGGCCTATGCTGCCGGGCTGCGCGTCTTCGGCGAGAATCGGGTGCAGGAATTTGCCGGGAAAGCCGACGCGCTACGCGATCTGAGCAGCGCTGAGTGGCACCTGATCGGACATTTGCAGAGCAACAAAGCGGCGAAGGCGACAGAATTGTTTTGCGCGGTTGACTCGGTGGATTCAGTTCACCTGGCGCAAAAAATAAATGCGGCCGCAGAAAAATCCGGCAAGAAACTGTCAATTCTGATTGAAATCAATGTTGGCGGAGAGGAAGCGAAGAGCGGCGTGGCTTCGAGCTCGCCCGAACTGGACGCGATTGTAGCATCCGCGCCGCAGTGGGAGAACCTGAACATTCGCGGGCTGATGACCATTCCGCCATTCACGGAAGATCCAGAGGGGGCGCGACCGTTCTTTCGGGAACTGCGCGAACTTCGCGCCCGAATTGCTGCCCGCCACTTGCCGACGATAGCCATAGATGTGCTCTCCATGGGCATGTCGCATGACTTCGAAGTCGCGATTGAAGAAGGATCGACCTGTGTGCGGGTGGGAACGGCAATTTTTGGAGAAAGAAAGGCCACGTAACCACAGAGACACAGGTGGATTTTTGATTGTTGATTGGTGATTGCGGTTCACGTGGATAGTCAACAATCACAAATCAAGAATCAACAATGTCTTTCTCGTGACTCTGTGGTGGATGAATGTTCGAGGTTCGTGACACCACTTCCGGGGCTACCCTCGCCATCAAGGTCCACCCTCGCGCCAAGAAGAACGCCATCACCGGCGAGGTCGGAGACGCGCTCAAGGTTTCGCTCACCGCTCCTCCGGTCGAAGGGCGCGCCAATGAAGCGTGTATCGAATTCTTCGCAAAACTTTTGAATGTCCCGCGTTCCTCCGTTACTATTGCAGCCGGCCAGAACAGC
>Ga0335081_10012318_pt1 | contig 13856 bp, 11 predicted proteins | sample Lox_Sample_35_FD_206713 | JGI IMG/M metagenome (GOLD analysis project Ga0335081, IMG submission 206713) | Soil microbial communities from Loxahatchee National Wildlife Refuge, Florida, United States - Lox_Sample_3.5 | ecosystem: Environmental > Terrestrial > Soil > Wetlands | place: USA... | reverse complement strand
GCACTACTCAATCACGTACCCGCCGCAGCCACCTGGATCATGCAGGAGGGCGGCACACTGGCAACTGACCCACTCGGCCTGTGGCGAGCCATGGGCTGGGTCGCTCGTACAGTTGTCATTATCCTGTTCATCATGTCCGGATGGTCCATCGGTGTGATGATCGATCGCGCCATGGCTTACAGCGCGGCTCGTAAGCAATCGCGTGCCTTCGCTCCAGCAGTCGCTGGCGCGCTGCGCGATGGCCGCATCGACGAAGCCATCAAGGTTGCCGAGCGCAATAAGAAGAGCCACTTGGCCAAGGTTGTTACCGCTGGCTTGATGGAATTCAAGGCTCACCAGGACAGCCCGGGCGCTATCCCTGGCGAAACCATTGAAGCTTCGAAGCGCGCATTGGAGCGCACCGAAGCCATCGTTCACGCCGAGTTGAAGCGCGGATTAGGCGGACTTGCGACTATCGGCTCGACGGCCCCCTTCGTGGGACTGTTCGGAACGGTGATGGGCATTCTGAACGCCTTCATCGGCATCAACAACTCGAAAGCCACTGGTCTGGCTGCCGTCGCTGGCGGTATCGCTGAAGCCCTGGTGACGACCGCGATCGGATTGCTGGTTGCGATTCCGGCCGTGATGATGTTCAACTACCTGACCGGCCGCGTGGAAGCGTTCGACGTCGAGATGGACAACTCGTCGAGCGAATTGATCGACTACTTCCTGAAGAAGCGCGGCGACGTTCGCCGGTAAAACCGACTTGTTTCCGCAATGAGTTGCTTGTCCGGCGCTGGAGTAATCCGGCGCCGGGCCTTCCCAACTTGAAAGCGCGACGCGGAAGCACGGGAGATATGAAGCTATGGCAATCGCCAAACGAAACGAAGGAGCCAAGGTCACGTCGGAAATCAACGTCACGCCCATGGTGGACGTGATGCTGGTTTTGCTGATCATCTTCATGGTGGTTACGCCCATGTTGCAGAAAGGCATCAGCGTCGACATGGCCAAGGTCAACAATCCGGAACAGATGCCGGACGCGGATAAGGAAGACGCTTTGCTCGTTTCCATTACGCGTGACGGCACGATCTTTTTCGGCAGCGAACGGACCACAGTCGATAACTTGACCGAGAAGGTCAAGGACCGGCTGGCAAACAAGACCGACAAGCGCGTGTATGTGAAAGCGGATATGCGTGCGCGTTACGGCGGAGTCGTGCAGGTCGTCGATGCAGTTCGCGCCGCCGGAGTGGACGATCTCGGCTTGCTGACCGATCAGAGAAAGACGAATACGCCCCCGCCGCCTCCACCCGCGGCCGGGCAATAGGAGAACTACCATGGGAATGGCAGTTGGCCCGAGCGGAGGCCAGAGTGCGAATATCAACGTCACACCGCTCATCGACGTACTTCTCGTACTGTTGATCATCTTCATGGTGATCTCGCCGGTGACGCCGAAAGGACTGGATGCGCTGGTGCCCCAGCCGCCTCCGCCAAATGCTCCCAAGAACACGCAACCGGACCGCACGATCGTCGTGCAGTTGATCGATCGCGGTGCCGGACAAGATCCCGGCGTCAAGATCAATGACGAAGACGCGACTTGGGACAACCTGCAGGGGCGTCTGACCGATATCTATAAGCAGCGCGCGGAGAAGGTGATGTTTGTGAAGGGAGATGATGCGATTCCTTTCGCCAACGTCGCCAATGTCATCGACATCGCCCATGCTGCCGGTGTGGACAAGGTCGGTCTGATCACCGCAAAGATTGAAGCTGGCAGCTAGACTGCCCGTTGTAAGGTTCAGGGCCGCATTCTTCTCATTCGGGCCGAACGGCACGGAAGCAACCGCTTCCGTGCTGCCCCGGGCCCCGCTTGTCAAATCGCTGTCTCTGGGCCTAGGATGCTGTGGCGAGGGAGACTTATACCGCAATGAATAAAACTCTAAGACTGATGACGCTAGCGGCAGTCGCGCTGGCGCTTTTTTCTTCTGTGGGATGCGACAAGCTGAAGGCTCGTGATCAGCTGAACAAAGGCGTCAAGTCCTACAAAGACAATCACTACGAGGAGGCAATCGACCATTTCCAGAAAGCTGTGCAACTGGATCCCGGTCTGATCAATGCCCGTATGTATCTGGCCACCGCGTTCGTCTCGCAATACATTCCGGGAGTCGACTCACCGGATAATCTGCGGACAGCGCAGCAGGCTATCGACGAGTATCAGAAGGTGATTGATGCCAATCCTTCGCGGGAGCAGAAAGTGAATAGTGCGAAAGGCATCGCTTACCTGTATCTGAACGAGAAGAAATGGGAAGATGCCAAGAAGTATTACCGCATGGCGTCGGAACTGGATCCGAACGATCCCGAGCCGTACTACTCCATCGGCGTGATTGACTGGACCGCTTGCTATCAGCCTCGTATGGAAGAGCGGGCCAAGCTGGGTATGAAGCCGGAGGAGCATCTGAACGCCAGCAACAAGGATCAGAAAAAAGTCTGCGAAGAGCTGAAAGAAAAGAACTCGCCGTACATTCAGGAAGGCATCGACAGCCTGAACAAGGCGATTCAGTTGCGCCCCGACTACGATGACGCAATGGCGTACATGAACCTGATGTACCGCGAACGAGCGGACGTTGAGTGCGAAGATCCTGCGGCCCGCGCTGAGGATCTGAAAACCGCAGATCACTGGGTCGATGAAACCCTGCGCGTCAAGAAGGCGAAGGCCGAAAAGGCGGCACAGAGTCAGGGTGGCGGAATCACGATGGATTCGACGAAATAGCCCTTCTAGCTAACAAATTAAGCCTCCTGCGATCTGGTCGCAGGAGGCTTTTGCTTTGCCTGAAACGTGCCGTGGACTCTACTTTGAGTAGAGAAGGACTTGAACTTTAGGAAACTCCCGTTTCTCGACTCGCGGAAATTCGTTCGACAGAACATTGGTCAGCATCGTCGTCGTTGGATCGGGGTTGCCCGCGGGGCCATTGTTCATCAGCATCACCCAGACTCGTGGATGCGGCGACACGGCGCTGCGCACAAAATCCGCTGTGGGTTTACCCGTGAAGTCGCGATAATCCAAACCCGGTCCATGACTTGGGAACAGAATCTCCGGCCCCAATTGCCCGTTGTATTTTGGGCTCGCGGTATTCTCTCCCGCGCGCAAAGAGCGGAAGAATTCATACGGGATGCGGGTTTCGGCGATGTGAAAGAGAATCGCGTCGCCGGATTGAGCATGGTCCAGAATGAAGGTGGCTGCCGCTCCCGAACTGTCGCGTTCGTTATCGAAGTCGTGTGCGTAAACGAAGAGAATTCCCTGTGATGCCAGCAACAAGACCGCCGCAACCGCCGCGCCAACGGCCCACGCACGTCGCAAGCGAGCTATCCCAGCCGCGGCGAGGATCAAAAGCGGCGGCAGGCAAAAGATCATGTAGCGCGCAAGGAACACCGGCCGCGCAAACGATAAGACAACCGTCAGCACGACCGGGAAGACAAGCCAGATCAGTAGAAACTGGCAACGCCATACGTCCCACGCTTGGCTTCGCTTGAATATCTTGGCTGATGAAGGTGCGATCGCGAATCCGGAGGCGATGGCTACAACCGCCAGCATTTCCCAGCGATTACCTCCAGAGAGATGCTCAAAAAAATGCAACAAGTCACCGAGACCCGGCCGTTGAATCCACTTGATCGGTCCCGCTCCCGTCTTTGCGACAAAGATCAGTAAGGGTAAGACAGCAATGCCGATTGCGATCCACATGCGGCGAAGCCCGGCTGAAATCCCCTCGTCCGCGTCACCCTTGAGACGAACAGCAATCCACTGAGCCGCAATCAGCAGTAGCGCATAAAAATGCGCGTAGACAGCAAGAATGCTGAAGACGGCGTATCCGACCCGATTGCGCGGCGCCGGATTACACAGCCAGGAAACCAGGAATCCCGACGAAATCGCGGCCAGCAGCACGAACAGAGCGTAACTGCGCGCCTCCTGGGAATAGCGGACGTCGTAGGCGTTGAAGACGAACAAAACGGCGGCGATCAGCGCAACTCGGCGGTCATAGAGAACCTTGGCAAGCCAATAAATAACCGGTACCGTCGCAGCGCCGACGACCGCGGACAAGCTTCGAATGAAAAAGGGACTTCGCCCAAGATGCAGCCAGATCCGCAGCAGCAGGTAATAAAGCGACATGTTCGCTTCACGCCACCACAGCAGGTGAAAGAAGTTGCCCCAACCGATGCGAGCAATTTCGACGCTGAAGCACTCATCAAACCAGAAAGGTTTGCAGACGAGACACCACAGCCGAATAGCAAGCGCGGCCGCGGACAAAAGCGACATGGCCAGCCAGGTGAACGGACCAGTCGACTCAGACTGAGTTGTTGGAGTCGTTGCCGAATTCATGGCTTGAGATGACTGCATGTGAAAGCGTTCAGCGCCAGTTCTTAACGGATCATAGTATGGCGCCCGTCGCGTGAGTCTAGCACTCAATCAAGTACAACATGCCTCCCAAACACCAGCGCTCACGGAAAGGCAGTACAATAAGCGCTTTGGCCGCCGGGAACCGACTGCATTTCGAAGAATTCTCCATGTTCAAAAAGATTCTGATCGCGAACCGTGGTGAAATCGCTGTACGAGTCATTCGCGCCTGTCACGAGATGGGCATTGCGGCTGTCGCGGTCTACTCGGATGTTGACCGCGCCTCGCTTCATGTCCGCAAAGCCGACGAGGCCTATCCCATCGGCCCCGCAGCTGCTGCCGAGTCTTATCTGAACATTCCGAAAATCATTGATGTCGCCAAGCGATCTGGAGCCGATGCTATCCATCCTGGTTACGGATTTCTCTCGGAAAATCCAAAATTCGCGAGAGCCTGTGCCGACGCAGGAGTCAAGTTCATCGGCCCAACGGCGGCGGCAATGGACGCCATGGGCTCGAAAACCCGCGCCCGGCAGGCAATGGAGCGCGCCGGCGTTCCGTTTGTTCCGGGGACTTCGCGAGGTCTCGAATCGCTTGAACAGGCAGAACAGGTTGCTGCTCGAATTGGGTATCCGGTCATGTTGAAAGCTGCCGCGGGAGGCGGTGGCAAGGGGATGCGCCTCGTCCATGCACCGGAAGATCTGAAATCGGCGCTTGAAAGTGCGCGCAGCGAGGCGGAACGCGCGTTTGGCGATGGCGAGGTCTACCTCGAGAAGGCGATTGTGAATCCTCGGCACATCGAGATGCAGGTTCTCGCCGACGAACATGGGAATACGGTCTATCTCGGCGAGCGCGAGTGCTCTTTGCAGCGAAGGCACCAGAAAGTTGTGGAGGAAGCGCCATCGCCGATCGTTGATGCTGAAATGCGGCGGAGGATGGGCGAAGTCGCCGTACGAGTCGCGCAGTCGGCAGGATATGCGAATGCGGGGACCGTCGAGTTCCTGGTCGACCATGAGAAGAATTTCTATTTCCTAGAGATGAACACGCGCCTGCAGGTCGAGCACCCGGTCACGGAACTCGTCACCGGACTGGATCTCGTTCACCTGCAGATTCTCATCGCCAACGGAGAGCCGTTGCCGTTCACCCAGGAGCAGGTCAGCATCCGAGGGCACGCGATCGAATGCCGCATCTACGCCGAAGATCCCGATAACAACTATTTCCCGAGTCCCGGCAAGATCACGCTGTTGCTGTTGCCTTCCGGGCCGGGCATTCGCCGGGACAGTGGAATGTACGAGGGCTGGACGGTTCCGATGGACTACGATCCTCTATTGGCCAAGCTGATCGGGTACGGCACCGATCGAGATCAGGCCATTGGGCGCCTCAGCCGCGCGCTGAACGAATACTTTGTTGGCGGCATCAAGACGAACATATCTCTGTTCCGGCGAATCCTGCGCAATCCCGAGTTTCGCGCGGGGAAGATCGATACGGGATTCCTGGATCGTCTGCTGAAACAAAAAGATTTGGGTCCTGAAGCAGACTCACAAGTGACGGAAGTTGCCGTGATCGCCGCAGGAATGTTCGCAGTGCTTGGCTCATCGGCTGCAGTACCTGGCGAGCGCGCCGCCACAGATGGGACCGCCCGCGAGTCGAGATCGTCCTCAAATTGGAAGAATGCGGCCTATCGCGAAGGCTTGCAGTAAATGCAACTGAGAACCAGGACCTGAGAACTGACAACTGTTTTCTAATGACTTACGACATCGCCATCGACGGCAGGCACTACCGGCTCGAACTGGAGTACGCCGATGGCGGATGGAATTGTCGTGTCGACGGAAGAGTCGTCGAAGTCGATGCCGTCCTGGCGCGTCCGAATGTAATCTCGCTGCGCATTGGCAACAAGGCATACGAGATCAAATGTGAGCGGGTTAGTGGCGATCTCCATCTTTGGGTTGGTAGCCAGCGTTTTGGGGCGGAAATCCGCGATCCCCGCTCACTTCGCAGCCGCGCCCGCGCCAATGATGAGCAGGGTCCCAAAAAACTGACTGCGCCAATGCCGGGCAAGGTAGTTCGTCTTCTCGTTGCGCAAGGGGCGGAAATCGAAGCCGGCGCAGGTGTTCTTGTCATCGAGGCGATGAAGATGCAGAACGAAGTGAAGTCGCCGAAAAAAGGGATTGTTCAGAAGATCCTGGTTGCCGAAGGAGCGGCCGTGAACGCCGGGGATGTTCTGGCGATCGTCGAATAGGCGCTACGGTTTCTCGATCCCATTGCTGTCGAGGATCTTTTTCGCGTAGTAATTCTCGACTTTCGCACCGTCGCGCAGAACCTCATAATATGCGGACTTTAGCAGCTGTTCGCGGCGGTCGCGTAGTTGCGAACGGATCGCCTGCTGCACTCGCGGATCCGAAAGCTCGCGTTGTCCGGCGGGCTCCTTGGCTACGAGTTTGACGATGCGAAATCCCATCAGCTGACGAGATGCGGGATTTGCCACTACGATGATCGGGCTGTATTGGCCGGGCTTCAGTTTCATCACCGCATCGCGCGTTGCCGGGTCGGTGCCTTTCAGGCCAGACTCGGGCACCGTGCCCAGGTCGCCGCCGTTTCCGGATGTCTCGGGGTCTTCGGAATACTTCATCGCGAGCGTGGCAAAATCGTCGCCGCTATCGAGCCGATTGGCGATCATCTGAATCTTCTTGCGCGCATCGGCTTCGTTTTGCGCCTTGTCATTTTGGTTGTGAGCCTGCGGATTCGGCATCGGCGTCACCATGATCTGCGCCAGGTGATACTGCGGCTCGATGAGATTGAACTCAGTCTTGTGCGCATTGTAGTAATCGGAGATGTCCTGATCGGTGACGTTGATCTTGGAATCCACTTCCTTGTTCAGGACTTTATCTACGGTAATGGAGCGCCGAATGTCGCGCTTAAAGTCGGCTTCAGTGATCTTTTTCTCCTGGAGCCGTTTCTGAAATTCCTCCTGCGTAAAGGGAGCCTTAATCTCGTTGTACTTTTTGTCGACGTCATCATCGGTGGCCAGGAGGCCGAGCTTTTCGGCGCGCCGCATCAGAATTTCGTCGTCGATCATCTGGTGCAAAATCTGCAGCCGCAAGGCCGTGGCCTGTTCCCCAGTCGGAGCCGGTTGCGTAGAAGACGCCTGGTAATTGTCGTAGTACTTATCCACGTCCGAGCGGAAGATTTTGCGCCCGTCTACTGTGGCCATAACGTCACCACTCGGCTGGGAATTGCAGGCCGCGAGGATCGAGAGCAGCAGGACAACCACGAACCCAGCAGCGGCCCGGGTCCGGAATGAGCTTTTCTTCAAGGATGTTCTCCGTTACAAACGAAAACGAAACTCAGGCCGAGAGCCGGCCAACGCCGAAACAAACGCCCCATCGGCCCTCTTTACTTGGATGCAGGCGCGGGCGTTGAAGCCGGGGCTGCCGGGGCATGTTCCGGGACGGGGTCCCCCGCATCCTTCAACGCGCTATCGAGCGCCGCTCGCAGTTCGCTGACGGGAACTGCTCCATCGATCTTCTGGCCGTTGATGAACAAGGTCGGAGTTGCGCTTACTCCAAGTCCGTCGCCCTCTTTCATCGACGCTCTGACGGCGTCTTCATTTTGCGCCTTTACGCAAGACTGCAGCTTCGTTACGTCGAGGTTGTGTTTCTGCCCCTGCAGCATCGCCATCTTGTCGATGGCGTCGAAGCGAGCTGGTTGCGTCTTTTCTACGTCCACATCGTGTTTGTTGGCGTGAATGTAGTCCGCAAAATCCCAGTAGGCATCCGTATTCTGGCTGGCGAGGCAATTCGCGTCAACTGCGGCATGCAGCGCCCAAGGATGAATTTCAGTTAGTGGGTAGTCTTTGTAAATGAACGTTACCCGGTCGCCGTATTCCTTCAAGATTTCCGGGAACAGTGTTTCATGCATGCGGGCACAAAACGGGCACTCGAAATCGTCGTAGTTGACCACGACCACCTTAGCGGACTTGGCCCCCCGGCTGGGACGCCCGTTTACATCGATCTTGCTCATCAACTCGGCGAAGGGATCCTTGGTCAGATCAAACTTCGTCACCCGTAGAAGTGTGTTGCGATCTTTCGACAGCAGGAAATTGTAGTCCTTTTTCTTGCCGGGGCCCCCATCGATGTTGACAGAAACCGTGTCGAATCCGGGAAGATCGCTGTTCGGCGTAATGTTCCCAACGACCACTTTTACCTCAGCCGGAATGTTGTAAAACGAGCGCACCTGATGCTCGATCTTCAGAGCCACTCCAGGAGGTGCCGACTGGGCCACGCAGCCCAGACAAACCAGCAGCAAAACGAACAGGGAACGCCGAAATAAAATCACTAGAAACCGCCTTAGCATGTCTTTGATTAAGGATTGATTATCTCACACGGTGCTGGGCCAAAGGCCGCCCGGAGAGCCTTTCACCCGGCGCGCCGAATCTGCTCCGCAGAGAGCAGGCCGTTCATCGATCCCGAGCGGAATCCTTCCAGATCGAGGGTGACGAACTTGAATCCGAGCCGTTTGAAGACAGTCGCAAATTCGGCCGCCATGGACGGATTCAGGGCGCGGTCCATTTCTTCCCGAGCGATTTCGACGCGGACGATGTCGCCGTGATGCCGCACCCGGAACTGCCGGAACCCGAGGGCGCGGAGCGCATCTTCGCCGCGTTCGACCATGTCGAGCGCTTCGCGCGTGACTGGCCGGCCGTATTCGATCCGTGAAGAGAGGCAGGCCGATGCCGGTTTGTTCCAGATCCGAAGGCCAGCACCCTGCGCCAGATCGCGAATGTCCTGCTTTGTGAGCCCAGCCTTGAGAAGCGGCGCCGCCACATGATGCAGTTTGGCCGCCTGCTGTCCTGGCCGAAAATCACCCTGATCGTCCTCATTCACGCCGTATGCAATCGTATCGAAGCCACGGGCGGCGCGAAGGTCTTCCATAACCGTGAACAATTCGTCTTTGCAATGGAAGCAGCGTTGCCCGTCGTTGCGCGCATACTCTGCCCGCTCAAGCTCGAATGTGGAGATTACTGCAACAGAAATACCCTGTTCATTCGCAAACGCCAGCGCATCGGCCAGATGGGTGCGGGCAAGACTGGCAGAATCCGCGATTACGGCCAGCATGTTCTCTCCCAGAGTCCGATGAGTGATCCACGCGAGATATGCGGAATCGACGCCTCCCGAGTAAGCGACCAGCACCCGTCCTAACGAGCGCAGGTCGGATTCGAGCGCGGACGATTTCTCGGTTAGGCTGGGCCCGGGAACCGGCATGAGTACTATCGTATCAGCCTTGCCCGTTCAGGCGGACTCAATACAACCGTTCTTGTTTTCTGAGATTGCCGAACGATCCGATATTGGCCAGGCTGAACGTGAAGCGGAATAGATTCTCATTTCGCACGTTGGCGATCGCATACCGCCGGTACTCCAGAGTCAGCCCGCAGCAGTCCCAGTTGTAGGTGGTCTGCGCGGTCGCGAATTGCAACTGACCGGTTTCCGAGTCGAAGCCGAAGCTGCTCGCGGCGCTTGCCCCACGTTTGGAAAGGCTGCCGTAGCCCAGCGCCACCCGAAACTGCTGAAACTTGCAGGTGACCTGGCTCCCGTTAGTGGTAGGGCCGCAGGTGCCCTCACCCAGAGTCGGCGGATTCGTCACCGTTTGGGGGATCTGCAGGAATGCGTCGCCCCCCCCAACTGTGAATTTCCCGAGGTTGTAGTTCACGAGGAGCGTGCTTGCATTGATTCGTCCAAGCTGGAAGTCGTAGTCCATGTCCCACTCGGTGTCCGTGCGGCTGCTGGTCGCGATCCGTAGCCGCGAAATCAGCGGCGAGAGTTGCCGCGGTTCCGTCGCGAATGCGATTCCGGTGAGTTCTTCCGTTGTGGTAAAGACATTGCGCTGTCCCGGTATCAGGGCTCCGCCAAAGTTAGGATCGAAGAAGTATTTCTGCGCCAGTTCCCAGGTAGCGACCTCCCGGACTTCAGGTTCGGGGGTGCAGGGCTGGCTCTCGAGGCTTGTCATCCGCGCCCACGGGACTGTCTGTTCCGGCGCAGGCGCTCCGACAGCAAGGCCGGTCATCTGCGTTTCGCAGTCTTCAATCGACGGTGGCTTTCGCTTCGCGTAAAGACGCGTTATGACACCGTACTCAACCTCGTTTGTATCGCTCAGAATGTCGCGCTCGTCGAAATGAAGCACATTCGCGGAATCATTCACGCCAGTGACATACCGATAGATGGCGCGCGGTTCGATTACGTGTTTCCATCTGCGGCCCAGAAATTCTTTGCCGAAAACTTTCTCCAACACCGGAGGCCGGACTTCAGCGAATGTTTCCAGCGCCTGACGATTCGTTGGATCGTGCACATCTACTCCGTCGACGAATCGCTCGGTGTAATACGTTTCGTGAAGAGCCAGTCCTGGACGGAACGACCATCCGTGGAATTGCACCGGCAGTGAGACTTCAGGGCTGAAGTCGAAACGGCCTATCAGACTGCTTGTCTGGAACCCGGGTTCGCTCCGGGAGAGCCCGGCCAGAGACGCATCAAAGGACCATTCAAACGGAGAATGCCAGAGCTGCCGGTCGACGCTGGAGGCATCGATGCTCGGGGTGTGCAAGATCCGAATCGAATCGAACGCAGGAGTTCCGTTCGGTGCTGTGGTCTGGAAGAAGTTCTGATACCGCTCAACCATCCCCCCGAAAGAGAATCCGTTAAAGTCCTTGGCGAGAAAGAGCTGAGACTTTACTTCGGAGTTGATGGCTTGGGTGAATACGTCGTTAAAAGCCAGCCGAAAGATGAACGAGCTCAGGTAATCGACATTCGAAACCGCGCGGAATCCGTGTGCATTCCCTTCAGCGATCAGTCGCGCCTCTTGTCCTCCTTCGCGCAACAGTTGTGGTTCGGCAGCAGCAGCGGTGCCAACTTCTATGCCACGATCGATCACGCCAAAGAAACTCAGGTCGACATAGGAAGTGTCGGTCGGACGCGCCCGGAATTCTCCCCTTTGCGACCAGCCGCGCTTGGAGAAATATTCCCCGCCGATGGTCGCGTCCATGCTGCGGTTGATGACCCAATAGAACTCGTCGCCGATCTCATTACCGTTTGTGGATGACCGTCCAGCGCTCGGCACCAAGAAACCGGTCTGCCTGGTTTCATGGGCCACTGGGTGGGTTGCATACGGGAAGTAGAACACCGGGATACCACGGATCAGGAAGGCACTGTGATAGATCGTGGCATTGCCGCCGACATCGACGACGACTTTCCGCGCGTCGAATTTCCAGTTAGGGTGCGGGAGTTCGCAGGTCGTTATGCTTCCGTCGAAGACCAGATAGTGTTCGGGAGTGGTTTTTTCCACGAGCTTGCCGTTGAAAGCGAATGGGGCGGTCGAGGTGAGCGTGATTCGGTTGCCGCGGATACGCATCCCTGTGGTCGCGGTGACGTCATAAAACTTACCCGTTTCAGCTGTCAGATTGTATTCGCCATGGCTGGCTTTGATGTGGTCGTCATTCGGCCCCCCGTCCAGGCGAAAATGGCCCGAGGCCGTTGCTTCTCCGCTATCGGAATCGTAGGTGGCTTCGTCCGCACGGAGGATGTATGTCCGGTAGTGGATTTCCACATCTCCATGCAGCTTGTAAACGTCACCCACTTTTTCCTGCTGAACAGCGCAAAAAATTGTGCCGTCTTTGAGGACGGTCGCGGCGCGGCTGCCGCATGGCGCTTCTGCAGTTTCGGGACCGATGTTTTTGACCGTTTGCCCTGCCGAAGAATCCGCAATTTGCGCAGGAATCTGCGATAGCAACCTGCTGGTTACTAGCCCCGACGCGAGAACCTGATGACAAAGAAACAGCGCCGTGATAAGGAATCTAGTGCGGAAAATCATCGGGAAAAAATCAACAGAAGATCGCAGTCCACCGCAGGCGAACCTAACCTTTCGCGTGCTTGTCGCGGCACCGTGAACTTAGCACGGCGCTGCCCGGGAGGAAAAGTATCGCCCGAGGGTAGGATTGTCCCTGATTCTCTCCCGGTTGTATCGTTCGAGTTGGCGAGATTGAAGTTTCTGGATTCATATTCATGAATTGTCCGACGTGCGGTGAGGATTGCAGCTGTCCGGTGGATTCCTCTGGCAATGTTTCTGCGGATTCAAGTACAGCGGAACCCGAAGTGCTTTCCGCCTCGGATGGGTCGAGTGCTGATGGAGAGACGCAACCGTCTGAGTGGCGCAATGAACTTTCAGCGCGTCTAAGCCGCTATCGATCGCGCCACAAAGCGCCTCCGCCGCGGTACCCGTCCCTGAGATTGCCGTTTGAGCCGCTGGCCTCCGCCGGCAAGCCCGCCCCGAGCGAAGATACATTTCAGAGTTTCGGACCCGCGTCGAATCACGCGCTTGCTCTTGATGGCAGCCACGAGACTGCTTCATTTCCTGAACTCCACACGGAACCGGAGCCAAGTCAGCCTCCTGCTCGCTCGGCCGAAATGGGATCGCTCTCTCAGCCCGCGATCCATCCCGGCGCGAAGATCATTGAGTTTCCGCGCTTTGCCTGGGCTCCTCCTTTGCCTCCGCCGGACCAACTCGCCGAGCCGGTCATGGATCGGCCCAGGATTCTTGATGTGCCGGAATCCGAGCCTCCATTACCGGCGCTTGGCGGAATCACGATCGAGCCAGTCGAGAGAGAAGAACCAGAGAAACGTCCCGGAATCGATGTTCCTCTGCACAAAGTTCCACTGGTGCGGCGCCTGATTGCGGGTGCGATTGATAGTCTCTTGATCGGTGTAGCGGCAGCCCTTTTCGGATTTATCTTCTGGAAGATCGCCGCGGTTCGGCCGCCAAGTCTTCAAATCGTGGGCGTCGCAGTCGGACTGTTGCTTGCGCTCTGGGCTTGGTACAACTACCTACTGACGGTGTACAGCGCCAGCACTCCCGGCCAACGCGCCACGGGACTCCACCTCGCGAAGTTCGATGGCACGCCCACGAGCCGTTCAATGCGGCGCTGGCGCGTTCTGGCGTCCTTTCTATCGGCAGTCTCCGCCGGTATGGGATATGTCTGGGTCTTCCTCGATGAAGATTCGCTCTGCTGGCATGATCGGATTACGCGCACCTATTTAGCTCCAGCCAAGAGGACGGCCGACACCACGCGTCCATAGGGCCGGAAGCTCACCAGCAAGACATCGCAGAGATTTCTTCCCGCCTCGAACCTCCTCTGGTACGCTACTACGCCATGCGTAGCCTGCTTGCTTTCCTCACCTTTCTTGCCTGTTCCGCCAGCGCCTTCTCGCAGAGTCCCAAGCCGGTCGCCGAACGCCTCGCCGAACAGAACGCGATCTTCGACGAGCAGTACGAGACCGATCTGCGCAATTTTCCGGAACGCGCGACTGCCTTCGGAGACTACCGCTACAACGACAAGCTCAATGACTTCTCCCTGAGCGGGATCATGAATCGTCACGAGGCGGATGTCGCTTTCCTGCATCGGATTGAAGCGGTGCCGACCACCGGCTTCTCCGACCAGGATCAGTTGTCGCAC
>Ga0335081_10012317_pt1 | contig 13856 bp, 22 predicted proteins | sample Lox_Sample_35_FD_206713 | JGI IMG/M metagenome (GOLD analysis project Ga0335081, IMG submission 206713) | Soil microbial communities from Loxahatchee National Wildlife Refuge, Florida, United States - Lox_Sample_3.5 | ecosystem: Environmental > Terrestrial > Soil > Wetlands | place: USA... | reverse complement strand
TCTGACACGCGGATTAACGCGAAAGAAGACGATGCCGGGCGAAGAAGAAGGGGCAAAGGACATTACTCCAAGAGATCTCGACATTGCGAAGGCGGCGATTGCCAGCGGCGGAGGCATCAAAGGGACTAGTGAGGGCCTACAGCTTGCGTTGACGGTCGATGATAAAGCAACCCCGTTGAATGCGGATCCGGATCAATTGAAGTCTCAGTCGGAGAAACCCCCAGGGTCGAGAGGGTCGTCTAATCACACGAAGGAACTCAGCATCAGCAGTAGGAATGGAGCGGAGACCGGACTCTTCCAAATTGCGGTTGTCGAGGGAAAGGGATTTCCAAGCGGCAAAGATATCCGCGTCATCTTGAAAACACATCACAAGGAGTTTTTCAAAACTAAAGCGGTGAAATCTTCGGAACCTTCATGGTGAGGCTGATCAAATCCGAGACTGATGTATGTAGGAATGAGAGTTATTCTCTTACGACTTCGCTGGCACAGCAGATTATTGTGTCTGTTGTGGAACACCACACTTTCGGGTCGGACAAAGAGCTGGGGGAAAGTTCGTTTGTCGTCGAGGAGCATCGGGCGGGGGATTTCTGGGTTGATGTTGGCGGCGGGCCTAGCGTGAGATTGAGGACCACATTCCAGGAGAAGAAGCCTGGAACGCCCGAGAAGAGGCCGTCGAACTCTCCGTTTAGGAGAAGCAAGTCGTAGAGTTCATTCCTGGAAGATATGATTGCGAAGGATTCATTTTGGTTTTATGATTAGTGTGTGACATGAAAAATAATTGCTGGCGGGGATGGGACTGTTCGTTCTTTCAACTGGAGTGCGGAGTTACTAATCCGGTGGTTCGTTTGCTGACTCTTTCTACATTCATTTGTGGGATTGCTTACTTAACTTTGGGGCTGGCTTTCTATTTTCTTAGCCTGTAAGGGGGGCAATAATAATTGAGGGGACCATTTGAGCTGAATATGTCCCATCCGGTGATGAAGTTATTTTGCCTTGGCCAAGGTCGGTTTCTCTTCTTGATTCATAAGTCCGTGTGCTGCGATTTTCAGATTGAAGCTGGGATTAATGTGAGGGGTTAAAGGACGGGAGTTGATTTGCAAGGGGACGGGGGGAAATTACGTAGCCCACGCGGAATCGTGGTCACAGTCATCGAGCAGCCGACCTGGGCTGCGAGCAAACAGGGCGGAGCCACGGGGAACGGCTACCAGTCCCGGCGACACAGACAAGCAGCGCATCAAAGCTCCTTTCTCTGTAGGTAGAAGCAGGTTGCTCTTTCCCCCTGTACCTTTTGGCTTGGCGCGCCGCCCTACCACCGATCTCCCTTCCAAAATGAAGAATCTCTCCCTCGGTATGCCAACACTCGAGCCCTTCGCTTGACGCTGTTGTCAGGCAGGCCTCAACGCCTTGTTATCTGTTGGAAACTGACTTTTGTGCCCGACAGGCAATTCAAAGAAGGAGGATGACAACGAAAATGTCGAGCAGCTCGAGGATGAGAACAGGGTCCGGTCACAAGAATCCCCCCCCCCCCAACAAAAAAAATAACTGCGGTCTTATTCGTTATCAACGAACGCATTTACTAATGCATGCTGCTATCTAGAACATCTTGCTTAGCATGATCTCACAACTCCGACCTGGCATGGACTTGACTCGAGTGACGCTGCCCACTTTCGTCTTGGAGCCAAAAAGCATGCTGGAACGGATCACCAACTTTATGTCTCATCCCGAATTCCTCCTTCCCATCCCCGCCCACGATGATCCCGAAAAACGCTTCATCGAGGTTGTCCGCTTCTACCTCTCAGGATTCCATATTCTGCCTCCTGTATACCGTCCGTTATATGATCCATCTTTGACATTCTCCAGGGTGTGAAGAAGCCTCTTAATCCTATTCTTGGGGAGCACTTCACATGTAAATGGAAGTTTGAAGACGGCTCCGAATCTCTCTACTTAGCAGAGCAGGTTAGCCACCATCCGCCCATGTCCGCCTATTTCTACATGAATCCCGAACACCACATTCGCATCGACGGTCTCTTGAAGCCAAGATCTAAATTCCTTGGCAACAGGTTGCCACCGTGTCTTGTGCTTATATATACTTACACATTGCAGTGCGGGAACGATAATGGAAGGAAGAGCCGTTCTCACCTTGCTTAATCGCGATAATGAAGAATACCTCATAACTCAGCCCAATATGTATGCGAGGTTCGTATTCTGACAAATGCGGCTGCTTTTGCTTACCTGATCAGAGGCATTCTTTTTGGCCGAATGAAGCTTGAACTCGGCGACCACAGCTGGATTCGGTGCGAGAAGACTGGCCTCGTCTGCGACATCGAATTCAAGGTCAAAGGATTCATCTATGGCACGTACAACGCCATCGTCGGCAAAATAAAGCGAAACGGCCCCAATGGCGAGCCCCTCTATGAAATCACGGGCAAATGGACCGAAGAGATGTGGGTAAAAAACTTGAAAACGGGCGAAAAGGAGCTCTTGTTCAACGCACATGAGGCCAAGTACACTCCGTGTTCGGTCCGTCCCTTGGAGGAACAAGAGGATCGCGAGAGTCGAAAGTTGTGGAACAAAGTAACTTCGGCCATTATTAAACGTGATCAACCAACCGCAACGGAGGCAAAGTCCGCCATTGAAGACAGGCAACGAGAAGAAGCCCGCATGCGCGATGCTGAAGGAGTCGCATGGCAACCTCGCTTTTTCAGACAACTCGACGACAGTTTTTACATCCTCAATCACAAGATGTGAGTGTCGACTTTGGGTCTTTCATTCTAATTTAAATAGCGATGCCAGTCTTCCTCCCGCCGAGGTCAAAGCCAAGATCGAATCCATTGCGAGGATCTCACCCATGAGCGACGGGCCGTCAGCATTACCTCCGGCCTCACCAGTAATTCCTCCCCACAATCCTCAAGGCAAATCTACAACTGTGCCCAAGTATGCTGGTGAAAAGACCCTGATATCCTTTGACGATGATTCGGATGAATTTGTGGATGCCCATGAATGAGCGACTTGCCCGTTTGCGTTTGCTTCAGGAGAGAAATGGATGTAATATTATATCGGGAAGCATTTCGAACACAGTTTCTTGCCGTTGAATTGATTGATGATATTCCAAGTCTCTATAAATTGATATGATTAGCTTCGCTGAATTGACGTGAATTGTGTTGCGTTGTACGTCAAGGTCCCCGATATCGTAGGTTGGTCCTATCATGAGACCAGATGATGATTGGTGGGCTGAATTCCACGCACCAGATCCGAGTCAAGGGTGGCCCGCTGCGGTCAATACATTGCAAATGGACACCGATATTGGAACGGAGCTGTTCGCCGGATACGAGAATGACTTCAACCTCATCATCGCCGACATATCCTCCAAATTACAGGGCCTTCAAGACCAAGAAGGCGAGGCGAGAAAGGCCGCTCTCCGTGCTGCAGAGAGAGCGATAGAAGAGGCTGAGGAGATTGTACCGACCCCGCCCGAGCGGCAGCAGCGTTAACGCTGATTCCATAGATTGGTCAAATGGAACTGGAGATCATGAACATACCGAATGCCCAGCGTCCAAAGGTAAATGCCCGCCTCCGCGGACATAGAGCAACTCTCGCCAAGTCAAAGACATCTGTGGTAAGACGCTTTTTGGAGCACCGAGCCTAACGCGAGCCAGAAACGGGCAACCCAGCCGACAGCCAGGGAGGCTCTATTCGGAAATCGTTATCCAGAGCAAGGAATTGACCTTGAGGCGCAGGATGACCAGCGTGCCCGTCTTCTCTCTGGAACGGAACGGCTCGAACGATCCTCACAAAAATTGCGTGATTCTCAACGTGTGGCGAATGAAACTGAGAGCATCGGGGCTGGCATTTTGAACGACCTGCATGGGCAAAGACAACAGATCCTCAATACTCGAGACACCTTAATGGAAGCCGATGGCTATGTGGACAAAAGCTTGCGCACCCTGAAGGGAATGGCAAGAAGGTATCATTGGGTGTTGTCCAGACTTCTTTAATTGGTTCTAGGATGCAAACGAACAAAGTCATCACTGGTGGGATCATTGCTATCTTGATTGTGATAATAGTGCTTATTGTATGGGCAAAACTTCGCTGAGGAGCTTAATTATTTATCTTGGGGCCTGGTCTTTCGCTATTATAGATTGTTCTCGAATATCGTTATGACGTATTTGTGATTCTGGCATCTTTTATAGCATGCCTCTACCTCGCAAATAATTATCGTTTTTGATCTTCTCCTTGTTTATCTTCTTATGATACTTTGCACTCCGCTCGGGCGGTAGTTCGAACTTCGGCGGCACATAGAGCTCTTCCTTCTCACGATTCAGCAACCACGCCGCGTTCTGCCTTTGCCTTTGCACTTGTTGTTTCTCCTCCACTGTCCTCGTTTTACCAGGCTCAAGTAGACCGAGATTGGGGACCTTAGCCAATTCTTTGTCAATCGCCTCCTCTTTGAGTTGGCGAAGGTATATTTGCTTCTTTTCTTCGATTTCTTGTCGTGTCGCCTTTCGCTGCTTGACCGATTCCGGATCCTCGAAAAACTCCCATAACCAGTCGGGGTAATAGTCGTCAGGAAGAGCAGTGATCTCGGGTTGTCCTTTGAGAATCTGGACTCCTCTCAATACTGATCCTGCCTTGGCTATCGATGGGGGATGAACAAAATTTGGGTCGTTGTCAGGCGGCCGTTGCACGGGCGGATAGGGGGCAACGAGGCTGGACTCGGGAGTTTGGGCGGTTGCCGGAAGTCGTTGCTGTCGGGAGCAGACGACCGCAGAGACATGGAGACATCGAATGGAAGGTTTATTCGGGCGAGGTATCCGTCTAGGCAGAATCCGCAGGATCATGGAGAATCGAGCCGGCACTGAGGGCGGAGACTTTTTTTTAACCAAATCACGACGCGGATCGTCAGGACTCTGACGGACAAAAAACATGGGCTCGCTCAGCAGCGACGAATGCCGTCGGCTGCTCTCAGCCTATGAAACGGCCCTCGCTGCAAGAATTGAAACACACCGTTCGAAGTCCGCTGGAGAACTTGTCCGGTTGGACTCATGGCGCTTGAATGAGCTGCCAAAAGCTGTTCGAACTCGAGCGTCTCCGTTCATGACCAAGAATGAATTGGAGAAGTTGATGGAGTGTAAACTGTAGGCACTTTTAACTGAAGGTAACTGAACAGAAAGAGCACGAGGAAAGTTTCGTCCGAGATTACAACAGCTCATTTCGAGCAACGCTGCCGCGGACGTCAAGTCGACCACCCAAAATGCCTTCAAGGAAATTAGTGAGAACGTCACAACCGCGACGATTATCAACGCGGTAAAGACCCTGTCGGAACTTAAGGGCGTGGGTCCGGCTACAGCCACCATGGTGCTCCAGGCTGCCTCTGACTATGTTCCGTTTATGAGTGATGAAGCCATGCTGCAAGTCTACAACGGCGACAAAACAAAATTAAAATATGATCTCAAAACTTGTGAGGTCTATATCAGCAGAATCAACGAGGTGGTCAAACGATTGGAAAATGGTCAATATGCTGCCCATCTTTGGCTGACGTGCAGAATACAATGATGCCGAAATAGAACGAGCGTTGTATACCAAGGAACTCATTGGCGCGAATATACCAGTTGAGAAGAACGGGAAGCGACCGTCGGAACCGATTTCGCTTCCACTAACGGAATCAAAAAGAAAAAAGTTAGAAGGAAAGAATAGCACTACGTCATCCAATGGCACGAGACGAACTTCATCACGATTGAACGGAACGGCAGTGGAAAGCAAAGCAAGCTCGGAATCGACTAGTAGCTCAGCGGTGTCTGGAGCACATATTGCCATTGGAGGGCCTAGAGTTGGAGTTGGGGTTGTGGTGTTGAACAAGGAGCACAACATTCTTATCGGGAAGCGAAAGTCTCCGCATGGACAAGGTACGCATATCCGGAGAGATCAAGCTGACGAGGAAGGTACCTGGTCTTTACCGGGTGTAAGGAATCCAGTTTCGCCGCGCTGTCTAATCTCAGGGTCACTTGGAATTGTTTGAATCGTTCAACCATTGCGCACAACGAGAAGTGCTAGAAGAAGCGAATTTAGAGTTGGCGGACGACCTCAAGTTCGTATCTCTTGAGAACAACTTTTTCAAAGATAGCATTCCTCAGAGACATTATGTGACAGTGTGCATGGCTGCTCACGTCGTGAACGAAGGGGAACTGGAGAACACGGAACCTGACAAGTGTGAAGGGTGGGAATGGGCCTCTGCGTCAGATCTCGTAGACGATTCGGGAAAGTATCGTCCGTTGTTTGTCCCACTGAAGCATATCTTTGTCACAATGGGGTTGATCGAAGAATGAAAAGAAAACTTTAGCAGAACTGTGTTCGAGATCACAACCTAAATACCATTTTAATCAAATACTTCATGACATCCATAATAACTTCGCCGACAAAAAACAGGTCCCACATAAACGCCCGACAGAAACACGGATGAAGACACAAACTGTAACTCAACATCTCTAGCTATCGCTGGCGCTCGTGCCAACCACTTAATGCTCCAAGATCCGCAAGGAGCCGGTAACAACGACCTGCAGGCTTAGCTCAAGAAATAAGTATGCGATGTACGTTTTCAAGGACGCTGCCAGGAGGAATGTCGATTGTGTCGTTGTTGCTCGCGACGATGATGACAGTTCCTCGGAGTGTGATGTTCTTTCCTAAATTGACGTTGCCGGTGATGGTCAAATGATCGAGTTCGAGAATGCGAGGGATATTCGGGATCCGCCTTTGAAAGTCAGAGACTTTCTTGTAGTGATTTCCCAATTTGACGAGCGGGGCCATGGAAGGGAATCGGTGCGGATCGAGAATGAGAGTTCCATGTGAAAGAGAGTAGAGATCAGATTTCACTAGGAAGAGATCCGAGCAGGTCTATTTAATTAGAGCGAAATGATCAGAATATTTTATTACCTTGACTGGAAGGAAACGCCGACGAGGGACGTTTACACCATGTGCTCCATGGAAGTGTCGAATGGCAGCACCGACCGCAGTTTCCAATTGCAGGACTCCCAAATCGCTCTCACCCTTTTTGTCTCCAGGAATGGATTTCTTGTTGGGAATGATCTCCATCTTGAGCTCATGATTGTTAACAACGCGCTTGATGGCCTTCAGATTGAGCCAGATGTTGTTTGTGTTGAAGTATTTGAACTTTTTGATACTCTTGAACTCCTCGACGTGGTCAGAGGGGACCTGGGCAATTTCCAAAAGACGGACGGTACCCTCATAGTCGATGATGGTACCACCCTTGACATCTGCCTTTGTTTTGTCGGTCAGTTCCATAATGTACTCGGCCTGAGTTTTGACCATGTGGTTGAGGATGTTCACGTCGACAACGGCACCGAGGTTGTCGACGTTGCTGACAAAGACGTATTCCTTGCCGCGAGCGATCATGGCGTCGAGGGCGCCGCTGTTGACAAGGGCATCAAAGATATCTCCATGTCCCGGCGGATACCAGGCTTCGATTGGGGCATCGTACTTGCGGGGGACGGGGAGAAGAGAGTCTTTGTCGATTCTGGGAAAGCGGGATTGGTGGAAAGTGATGATGTCGATGTTGTGGCCCTGGTACTTTTGAATGACGCGTTGGGTGTCGTCTTCAGTGTTGAAGGAGTTCATGAGGGCGAAAGGGACGTTACAGCCATATGTACGATTGAGGTACTAACAGGTCGTCAGACAGCAATTCCATATCCACCTGAGAAAACAGGTCTGCAGGATTTGACCAATTACCTCAATTTGCCGAACCGTCAAGTCGAGGAACGTGTTTCCCTCTCTGACTTCAATGACGGACTTTGGACCGACGCAACCCATGCTTGTGCCGAGACCGCCGTTGAGTTTAAGGACGACGAGTTTGTCCAGGTAGGCAGCGCCCTCGACTTTTGGAATGTCGTCATAGGCCACGACTTGCTCGGGATTGGGTGGATGGATTCGGTCCCATTCGCTAGATCCGGTCAGAAGAAGATCGATAAGTTGCGGCCGAGAGGGAGGGTGGGATTGTGTGCATACATTTCATTGCCTTTTGCCTTGTCGCTGAGGTAGCGTTGGAACAAAGCGAAGAAATTGTCCATTTCAATGCTGAATTTCTAGCCGTAAACGAGTCAGCATGCATCATGCGATAGAAAGGTGTGGAGGAGGTAGGAGTGAGTAGTTTGCAGGGGAGATTGTTCGGTTCGTTGAGGGAAGAAGAGAGGGTTTTGGAGGATCGGAGAAATTACCTCTCTCATGGCATGGGGGGCAGTGTCGACGAGCTTCTTCAATTCGTTGCGCATTGTTGTGGCCGCGAGGTTGCTGCTTGTGTTGTCATAGTTGAAGGCCGACTGGCTCTTCGAATGCCGTCTTTCCTTGAGGAGAGGCCCATTGAGCTTCGCGATCACAGTCTCAAGAGGTTTATTGTGAGCCGCCATCGTCGAGAAGAGAAATCAAGAAAATCGTGGAGAAAGGGAGGAAATGGAGGGAGAAAAGCAAAGAGGAAAGAAGAGAAGAAGAGAATAAGGCTGTCAGGCAAAAATTGATCAACGAAAGATGATGAGGATTTGGCGTGTGGAACAGAGCAGAGCGCAGTCGCCCAGTTTTATACCGGGCGAATAACAATATGTGCCAGATTCGGAAGAAAACGCGAGGGAAGAGCGACGAAGGCTGCAATGGATTGGTTGTTGCTGCTTCCTTCTCTTGCTCTTCGTCTTCTGATGCTGCTTGGGAGCGCGGAGACGACGGAAGAGTGCGGAGGACTGTTGAGGACTAAAGGGGAAGGAAAGGTGGGGGAAATCAGGGAGAGTTGCTCGTCCTGGATCCGCGGACGTCACACTGCTCCCTGGGGAGCCAATCGCTCCGCTCGTCGCGGAGCACAAACACGGAAACCCGCTGATATAAAGTTTCCCAAGCCAGCCAATCACGGCGCACAATTGGCCCCCCTTGTGCGCCAAAGTCCGTCGTTCGGATAACACTTACGAAGGACCAACGGACGGGAAGGCCACCGCGAGGCAACGCTTTTTCGTGAAACCCGAAAACTTCCGAACAGCTTCTGAGATGTAACTTCTGGTCAAATAGAGATGAAGGCTAGAAAATGGGCATGGTGGGCTTCATTTCTTCATAATTGCATAGTCCGACAAGGTGAGTCAGTGCTTTCGGAAACGGTGTATGAGCCAGAATGGCTGGCCGACCCCTGACGCCCATCTCTCGCATCGACTCCGGGTAACACCGCATTTGGTCAAGCGTATATACTCTTTGGTCTCCTCGAAAGGTGGCGCAAATGGCCAATCAGAAATCCACTCCCCGTCACACAGTCCCGAAATCAGAAAAATTAGACTGGTCTGACGGATGGAACATATCTCAAATCTCAAAGGGGTCCCAGACGACGGAAGAAATCGGGAAACGGCTGTACGGAAGGGCCCTTTTTCGCAGGTCTTAAACATGTTATATCTACAACGTCTTGAGGATGTCTCCCGAATCCTTGTTTCGGGAGGGCCGGGAAGCTTCTGGAAATCTGTCCACGTGGAGAAAGGCCAAGAGATGTCGGGTGTTTTCCGTAAAATAGTGGGGCGGGAATTGAAGACAAACCAAACCTCCCCAAGCAAGCGAAGCGATGTAAATGCAGAAAAATTCGTATAATAAACACTAATGCAACTTTATACTACAAATTTTGACGACTCGTAACCTTGTGCGGGGTGAAGTTCCCGTAGCAAGCTTTGGATGAACGGAAGCAGCTCTGGTGGACAATGTCGTCTGATGTGAGTTATCAAGTCTCCCCTCTGTCCTGAATATGGATGTATCCCGTGTGAATCATTGTTGGCAAGAAGAACCCCTCCAGCAGATATCCTCAAGCCGAGCATGCATCGCTCAAGCATTCGGACGTTCCATTTTCTCTCTCCGTAGTCGGTCCTCCCTTCTCTTGAGCCGTTCCTGCTTCAGCCGCTGCACCTCCACCACCATTTCGGTTCGGTCATGAGGTATTATCGGCTGGTCCTCTGGTTTAGGCCAAAAGTTCAACTTGTGCGTCAGCTGTGCAAAGGGCAGTCCCGGGAGGGCTACCGGACGGACTTTGTGGTTGTAGAAGTCGGGATGGCCAAAGTAGTACATTATTCCGATGGGGATCATGATATAGATTCCAAACTGCGCGATCAGCCATCGCTAGGGGCAGATGCAGACCTTCACAACCTCAAGTCGAGGGCCTCCCATGATCGTTGGGCTGTGTCAATGCAGGGAATGACGTGGGCGGTTGGCCTGGCGATCCTCGCTCGGCCGCAGTGGAAATCCCCCATAACAAATCCACCCCGCTCCTTCCATCAATAATACCGATACCAACTTCGAACGGAACAGGCCCAATCTCGCTACGGGATCATGGCTTAGCCATAAAGCTGTCTTCGTCGACTCGATTGCTACATACTGTTCGTACTATACGTCTTTCATGGCCTCGCCCAGACGGCCCGTGACCTCTAACTAGCTGCTGCTTCCCACGATTCAGTTCTACATGCTGCCGCCGGTTTGCCTTCTCTCCAACGTTCCTCCTCAGTGACTGATTTCACAGAGAAGGCATCGTGGCAGAGGCGTTGCCAGGAAGACAGCGCCCTTCCGCCTCAACGACCGACCCACGAGCCCCGCTTCCCAGCGCTCGGCCTCCCCCGCCCCCTCATTCGGCGAAAAGCTCGCATACATTGAGCGCAAAGGCCTCGTCCAGCGCGAAGCTTGCGTCGAATGCCAACAACGAGGTCTTGCCTCTCACTGTCTTGTCGCTGCAAGAATAAGTCCGCGCTGTGGGAACTGTCTCCGCGCAGGCGAGAAATGCCATTTCACTCAGCTCATACAATCAAGTGGTGATGATGATGGTAATAACGATGATGACTACGACGACGATGATGATGAACGAATGGAGGAGGGGCTTGATCACATTAAAACCATGAATACGAGGACGACTGCTGTCGATACCAAAGAAGATGATGTTCCTGCTCAAGGGACTCCAAGCAGAAGAGGCCTCGTAGTGCGGCTCTGTGTTGGCATTCGTTAATCTGTGTTTAGCGACGCCCAGAAGTGATGAATCTCGTGAATTATGATCCAGAGGATACCGACACCGCCCGTTCTCGTCGACGGCCCACAATCTCCGCTCAAACTTCTTCGTCCGCCACTCGAGCTCCAGGGATCCGATCCCCGAAATCTCCGGCAAGGCCAGCAGCGGCACGAAAGCACGCCGTTCGAAATCCACATCCCTCGTCAAGTCTCTCGCCACCATCAGTATCTGCTCCCCAAAGACCCATAACCCCAACCTTGGCAATCGGCGCTTTCGATTCCGCTGGTCTCATCGTGCCCTCTCCTGTTCTCCCATTGACACCGGCACGCCCTTCGACGGCACCTGAACTTTTACCTGCAGAGCGGAATATGATCATCTTGGCAATTCAGGAGCAAGTAGATTGGGCAGCGGTAGCCGCCAAGTCTGGGCTGAGTGTGGATAAAGTCATGAACTGGTGGATGAAAGCAAGTGTGGAGATCGCACGACGTGCTTGAAACTTGTCATGAATATCAGGAAGAAACAAAATTCATTTTCTTCTTTTCAGTGACCCCTTCCACTCAAAGGAACTCGGCTTTTAAAATGAGGCGTTCTTTGGCAATGAGGGTTGCGTGATATTGTATGTTTAATCGTACGATCTTGGTCTGACACAATTCGAGGTTCAGGGGGTGTGTCTGTCAAACCTTCCGTAACTTCCGCCACGTTGCTTCCAACGTCCGTGCGCGCAGGGTTCGCTCATTTCAAGTCAATTTTCCCATTGGACTGATGTATTTAACGAAATACGCCAAGGCCCACTAGACTCTGTGGTCAGACACCACCGATTCGGCTAATCGTGGTGATGGGAGGCTTAAGCGTTAATCTCGCTTCGAAGTCCCTGCGACGCGACGCGTTTCGTGGAAATTACACTCCTCCTCAGGAGCAACCAACCTCATCTGACATGCATATTGAAAGGGACTTTCGAAATAGGGGCGCTTGCAATCACCCCGATCCCCTAAGCCCTTCGCGGGAATCTTGTGAGCCGCCCAGCAATATGTAAAAGGCTTCGATTCCGCCCACCAAATTCACCACTTTCCTTTTCTCGGCTGTTATTTTCATTCTTTCGTTAAGGACAGGAGCCTACGGTAGCAATTCGGGAAATATTTCACTGATGGATAGCACTGGTTGCATTCTTTCTTCAAAGCATTTTGTTTAAATTTTCTTCTGCAAGATGAAGACTATATCGACCGTCGCCCTACTTATCGGACTTGCCTCTGCGAGGCCAATTGGCGAAATCGCCAAAAGAGAAGTTCCCCAGGAACATTCCCACGAGCAGTTTCTGACGTACATTTCCTGGCTCGCGCAACTCACCCTTAGTATCGTGGATACGTTCCTCTTTAAGAATAATCCATTCGGCATCGTCGATTCCGTCTTTGGCCTCCTTGGAGATGCTGCTGCCGCAGGCGGAGCAGGCAAAGTCACCAATCTCGATTGTCTTCAACAAGTCACTGCGGACAGTAAGTGTTTCCTCTCTTGAACGTTGCTAATCCAAAGCCGCTTTCACCAATGCCAAGGCCGAAAATAACGTCGCTGGAATGACAGCGGCCTTGATTTATCGTATTCCCAACCTGACAATTTTCGACGCTGACAAGTATCAAGGTTGTCTTGAACGCAATACTGGTGCCGTCGGACTAGCCTCCACCCTCTGTAACGAGACGGCGCAAAACCCGGAGATCGCCGCTCTATCCCAACATCAGGATCCTGCTTCGCCAAACGCCGCATCGATCAACAAGCAAATTGCCCTGAACCTGGCCGGGCAAATTGCCTCGATTGGCGGTAATCCTCAGGATGCGATCAAATCGGGCACTTTCGCACCTGGGAACATCGGAGATCCCACTGCCAAGGGGAATACTTGCGATGATGCCAATGACCCCGTTGGATGTATCTTTACTCAAAACTTGCTTGTTCCTGATGTGACTGCGGATGAGATCAATGAAGCGTAATTCCAACCACCTTCCTGTTAGATGATGCTGAGATGGGGCAGAGTTGGGTCAGCGGGCACGGGCAGTACATCAACGTCCAACATATCCTCCGACAGCACCACAACACAATCAGATACGTCCTCCACTACGAGCACAACAACGTCGGACACGTCCTCGAGTACCAGTACCAGCACCGCAAGCGCCGATAATGACGATACCTCGGAAGATTGCGGGAACGAAGTCGATGACGCGTCGAACGATTCAAGTATTAGCACGACCGCCACGGCTGGCAAAACAGATAAGGAATCGAAGACCTCGGATACAATGAAGGGCAAAGATCACGGCAAGAAGGATTCCAAAAAGAAGGGAGGGAAAAAGGATTCGAAAAAGGGCAACAAGAAGGATTCCAAAACATCGACTTCGGAAGCCCCGGCTGCGGCGAAAGGCGACGACAGCTCGACCGTTTCGACAACCGCGGCAGCGGCGACGAGCACTTCTACGAGTTCCTCAAGTGTCACCGACAGCAGCAGCGTTTGTGTCTCCGCCGGGGAATTAGGAGGTCCCCCACCTTCTGTCACAGAAGACTCGACCTCCCCCCGCCCTTTCTCGGTTGACGGCAGCACCTTTTTGAACAAAGCCGCTGCATGCGGTCGCGCATGTGATGTCCAACACAAGTACAGAACCCCCCGGTTTGCTTTCTGAGATCCGAGCTAATATCAGTGCTTGTGCGAACGCTGCCAATAAAGGGGGAGTCGATTTTACGGTAGCGGATTGTGACAACCAAGACACGGAATGCAAGTCAGCAAACAACGCGAGTTGAGATAGTGGGTGACTTCTGTATTTAGAAAACCTTAACAAAGTTTTCGACCGCATGATGATTTGTGGGGTAC
>Ga0335081_10012316_pt1 | contig 13856 bp, 9 predicted proteins | sample Lox_Sample_35_FD_206713 | JGI IMG/M metagenome (GOLD analysis project Ga0335081, IMG submission 206713) | Soil microbial communities from Loxahatchee National Wildlife Refuge, Florida, United States - Lox_Sample_3.5 | ecosystem: Environmental > Terrestrial > Soil > Wetlands | place: USA: Florida... | reverse complement strand
ACCAGACGCACCCCGCGCCGGTGCTCTCCAGCAGCGATCCCAGTTTCTCGGCGCCGAACGAGTGGGTGAAGCGGATGCCCGACTCGGCTGTGGCGTCATCAAACCGGATCGGCGCCGGTCCGCCGCCCGCCAGCGCGCATGCCGCCGCGCCCAGGGTCAGAATTGCGAACGTCCGTGTCGTCATTGGAATGCCCCCATCAACTTCTCGGGAACAATGGTGCGCAGCAGGATTTCCGGCGCCCTGTTTTCGGGCGAGCGCTCCGGCCCCATATGGCAGCCTACGCAGATGCGCTGCTCACTGGGGCGCATCCAAAACCACCCTCGCTCCGCGCGAACCGGAAGGCCTTCGGTATTCACCAGTTCGATGCGCAGCGGCCGGTCGGCGGGAACCTGCACGTAGAACGATCCGTCCCCCGCGACGTTCTGCCGCCCCAGAAGAATTGGCTGGCCCGCCGCATCGCGCGAATAGACTTGAACGGCTGCCACCCGGCCGGCAATCGGAACCCTGGAGGCCCGGGCATCGAGACAGAGCAGATTCCCGTTGGTCCGCGATGTCACCAGGCCCGACGGGAACTGCCGCGGCGGATCGCGCCGCCGCACCATCGACGGCTGGAGCGCGTTCATTCCGGCCGGAGTCTCCAGCGGCTCAGTCCGGCCTCCCTCTTTGGTCCAAAGGTAAAGCCCGAACGGGCCTTTGGACTTGCGAAGGGAAACGACCCATTTTCCCGGCGACACTTCCGCGATGGGACCGGCCGACTCGCAGTCCGGCTGCGCGACATCCGTCTGGGTTGCCAGCGCCGAAGTGAACCGCGCCAACTGATCCGCGGCCCGGAAGATCACGTCCCCCGAGGAGATCTGGCGGGCATCGCGGCGGCGCGGGCCGTGATCGCAGCGGAGCGTTTCCACACCGGTTCCGTCGGGGTAGACGGTATAGAGTTCGCCTTCGGACTGATAGAGGATCCGGCCGTCGCGCAACACATCCTCGGTGACGTGCCGCCCCGGCGCGAATGTCAGCCGCTCAGGCGAACCGCCGTCCGCGCTGGCGGTCTCGATATCAGAGCCCATAGCTGTGGCTCGCGTGTAGGCGATCCTTCCGTCGGGCAGGTACAGCGGATGCGTGCAATCGGCCTGGCAACGGACTACCTGGCGCGGGCTGCCGCCGCTGACAGCCACTTCCCAGATCTGCCAGGGGCTGCCGGCGGACGCCTTCCCCGTAAAGAGAATCCGGCCTCCATCGTATGAAACCACCGGGTCCGCCGACGCGTAGAAGCCCGGTGCGATCGGGCGCCTGCCGGTTTGTGTCGCCAGGAATACGGTGGCGCCTTTGGGGAAGCGGTCAGGCGCCTCCAGCCCCGCGGCGGAATCGTACTGCGGCGCAACCGTGAATACAAGTGGCCCGACGGCAGGTTCGCCGGCATCCGCCGGCGACCAGAAGGCGGCAGCTACCGCCGCGGCAATGGAAACGGCAGCACGCAAACATCATTTTAAGTCTATCGGGTCTTATTTTCACTAACCTAAAGGAATTACCAGACGTGGGTCGCCAGGACGCGGGGGTGTCCTCCCGCGCCGTGCACCACCGGAACGCTCAACACGATCTGAATGTTCCGGCGGTACCAGTCGTGCGGAAGTTGGGGAATTGCCTCGGAAAATTCCGTGGGGTCGCTCAGAAACTCACCCGCCGCCGCGGTGCCGAATTGCGTGATTCCCGCCGCGATCACCACCATGCGGTCGGTGGTGCGGTCGAGAACGCGCGAGACGATCGCGTAATCGACGGGAATATCCCAGTAGGGCCAGGAATTCACCAGTTTCCAGTCGTTTTTCTCGGGATGATCCCGGTCACGGACGATCTCGAGCCCCTGGAAGTCCTTGTAGAACGTGTAGCGCAACTGCCCGGTGGCCCGGAGCGTCCACTCGTTATCGAAAGCGCCGATGAGCACGGTGGGATGCTCGCGCAGATCGGAGAACGAGGTGGAAGCGCCGCGAATGTTGTACGGTTTACCGTGCTTTTCGAACACGGAAGCCAGCCGGAGCAGGCACATAGCATCCCCGACTGCGAAATAGCGGTCCCACAGGGGAACCAGGTCGCGGAGCGGGACCATTTCCCGCGACGAAGCGATTTCGGACGGGGATAGGCCTTGAAGCATGGTTTCCATATCCCTTTGCCGTGCGTCGGAGCGGAAATTGTAAGTCCGCGGCTGGGCCACCCCGAATAGCGCGCTGGCGGGCGAATCGAGCATCGGCTCCCAGAAGCGGTCCAGAGCCGGCTTCCGCCACTCTCTGATCAGGAACGTCCCCGCAAAAGTGACAGCCAAAGCACCCAGAAGCATCACCCACGTATGCCGCGATAGCAGCCTTCGTCTAGGCCCTTCCGCCGGAGGCACGGCTACCGGTGGGGCGTGGAACTCGGGGATGTATCCGCCGCGATTCAGCTCGATCCGGATCTCCCCGGTGTGTTCGGGATCCTGGTAGTACAGCGCCAGCTTCTTCCGGACCTCGCCAGCCGTTCCCCGCGCTACCGGGTCGGCATTGGTATCGTAATCCGGCATCCGCCCGAATACATCAATCCCTAAGGTTCGCTCCTTGAGCGTACCAGCATCCCCGGAGAGGGTGCGCTCCGCGACGTATCGCAGCAAGGCCTGGCACCGGTGACTGGTGCGAAACGGCGCACTGTTCAAAACCCGCTCGATTTGCGCCCGGACTTCACCGGCGTCCAGCGACTCCCGGCTATTCCATGAAGGCGCACTTGCAGCAGGGCTGGCGCCTTCGCCTGCCCCCCGCCTCTCGGAATTGTGGAGCACTATGCAAAGGCTTTGCACGCGGAAGGCCACGTAATGTACGTCGAATCTTTCAACAGGCATCCGCGCGCCAAGTTCCTATAAATACTACTTTTGTACCTTTTTACCCGTATACAACGGTACGCTACTTGGAAGCATTCCCGGTGCTCTCTATGATTTGTGGTAACAGCTCTGGTTAGTTAGAGATTTTGTAACTGCTAAGTGAGAGATGGCGGTCGTGCCCAAGCCTTTGGGGTTGGGTGAGCGCCAACGCTCAGGAGTGTGATATGAGCCATCGAGGATTGTTTCGCGTTTTGACAATTGGGATTCTTTTGGTTGTCGTTGCCTTCCTGGCATGCGCCCAGGAAGCCACCGTCGTCGGGACGGTGACAGACCCCAACGGCGCCTCGATTCCCAGCGCCAAAATCACCATCACCCACACAGAAACGGGCCGCGTGACCAGGTTGGCGAGCAACGCGGCGGGGGAATTCGTCGCCCCCGGCTTGGCCATTGGGCACTACCTGGTTACGGTCGAGGCGCCAGGCTTCAAGACCGCCCAACGGAAGGACTTGGCTTTGCAGGTCGGGGACCGCATTCGCCTCGATTTTCCAATGGAGATCGGCTCTGTGACGGAGCAACTGACCGTCGAAGCGAGCCCGATTGCCGTGCAATCCGATTCGAGCGAAGTCAGCCACATGATCAACGGCGCGCAGGTGGCCGACATTGCCACGAACGGACGCAACATCTATCTGTTGACCACGCTCTTGCCGGGAGTATCGAACGCCATGAGCGGCGATTTCCAACTGCAAACGCCGGTAAGCTCGGATGACAAAGTCAGCTTCAATGGGAACCGTCCCGGCCACGGCCTTTTCATGATCGATGGCGGCGAGGCTTACGATCGCGGCGGGGAAGGCCGTCTTAGCGTAATGCCTTCGCTCGAATCCATCGCCGAATTCCGCGCCCTCACTTCGAACTACGATCCGGAATACGGCCTCTCTTCGTCGGGGACGGTAACCATGGTACTCAGGTCCGGCACACAGACGATCCACGCCGAGGCCTGGGAGTTCCTCCGCAACGACTGGCTGGGCGCCAGCAACTTCTTTACCAACGCCGCCGGACAACCGAAACCGGAGCTCCGCTTCAATGAGTGGGGATTCAATGCCGGCGGACCCGTGACGTTCGGCAAATTCTACAACAAGAGTCGCGACAAAACTTTCTTCTTCTATAACATGGAGTGGCGCCGGTACGTCCAGGGGAATGGCGTCATCAACCAGACGGTGCCGCTCACCGGTTGGTACGGCGGCAACATGTCCGGAGGACCCACGCTCCATGTGCCGTGCACCAACCAGTTGGCGTCGAGCATCGCAGCCAGGTTCGCCGCCGCCGGTTTAACGCTGAGCACGCCGGATCCCGCGACTGGGAATTGCAGCGGCGCCAACGCCAAGCTGCAGCCTTTCCCGAACAACACGATTCCCACCAGCCTGCTGGATCCCAACGCCCAACTCCTGCTGAAAGCGGGCATCTTCCCGGCCCCCACCAGTGGCACGCAATTCATCAAAGGTGCGGTAGCTCCCACGAATTTCAAGGACGAGACCCTCCGCATCGACCACCATTTCAACGACAAGGTCACGATCTTTGCGCATGCCATCATCGAGCAGATCCAGCAGGGCTTTACGGAGTCCATGTGGAGCGGCGACAACGTGCCCACCATCGGCAACACCTTCGATAACCCAACCTACAGCGCCGTCGGTCACATCGCCTACACCATCAGCCCCACGCTGCTCAACGAGGCCACGTTCAACTACAACGGCAACCGCATCAATATTGTGCCCACGGGAATTTATGCACAGCCCTCCGGCTTGGCCATTCCGCGATTGTTCTCCGGCCCCAACGCCCTGAACCGTAATCCGCAGATCAATCTCCAAGGCTCAACCGGGACCAGTTATCAGACCGCGAGCTGGCCGTGGACCAACACCGCCAATTCTTACCAGTGGCGCGACGACTTCTCCTGGAGCAAGGGCGCCCACCAGCTTAAGTTCGGCGGAAGCATCATGTGGTACACCAAGGTCCAGGAGCTGTTCGGCAACACCAATGGTTCCTATAACTTTAACGGGACCTACACGGGGAACGACTTTGCCGATTTCCTGCTTGGCTATTCCAACTCGTACTCGGAGCAGGCCGTTCAGGACATGGGTTACTGGAACAACAAGTCGTATGCCCTGTATGCCCAGGACAACTGGCGCGTGAACCAGCGCCTCACATTGAACCTGGGCTTGCGCTGGGACGGAATTCCGCACACTTACGAGAGAAACAACCGGATGTCGGATTTCTATCCCAACCTGTACAACCAGGCCAACGCAGCGATCCTCCTGCCGGATGGTTCGATCAGTCCCTCCAGCCCCGGCTTAATCACGAGCCCCAATCCGATCCTGAAGGGCGTGCAATTCTACGGGAATGGCATGGGCATTGCGGGCGCCGGCGGCATTTCCAACGGCCTGGTGGACAACCACTGGGCGGCTTTCGGCCCGCGCGTGGGTTTCGCATATGATCTGACCGGCCGCGGCAAGACCATCCTCCGCGGCGGCTTCGGCATCATGTACGAACGCATCCAGGGCAACGACATGTACAACTCCGGCGGCAACATCCCGTTCAGCGACAACGTGACGTTCACCAGTGTCTCGCTGTCGAATCCGGGCATGAGCTTGCTCTCCGGCCAGACGTTGACGGCGCCGATCCTGCCCGCCAACATCCAGGCCCTGAGCAAAGACAATTACAAACTCCCGACGGATTATCAGTTCAGCTTCGGCGTCCAGCACACCCTCGGCCAAAAGAACGTCATGTCCCTCGGCTATGTCGGCAGTCTCAACCGTCACCAGAGCGAAAACGAATTGCTCAACGTGCCGGCGCAAGGTTTGTTGCCTGAACTGATCAACAACACGGTGCAATTCAACAACGTGAATCCGTATCCGGGCTACGCAGCCATCCAGGTGTATGCCAATGCGGCGAACAGCAGCTACCACTCGCTGCAAGCCAGCGTGAACTCCCGGCTGCGGAGCGATCTGATGTTCCAGGTCGCGTACACGTACTCGAAAGCCCTCGATTCCTCCTCCGGTAACGGCAGCGGTGGCGACCTGCAAAACCTGCAGAACCCGTATAGCCGGCAGTACGGATGGGGACCGGCATGGTTCAACCGCGGGCAGGTGTTCAACGCCAACTTCGTCTATGACGTTCCGTTCCTCCGGAACGCCAAAAACCGGGCCCTGCGGATCGGATTGGGCGGCTGGCAGTTCTCCGGCTTCATCACGGCGCAGAGCGGCCTGCCCCTCAACATCACGCTGGGCGGCGCCCAAGGCAGCAACGGCTTACCCAATGGCGCCAATGGCGCGACCGGGACCAACCGACCCAACGTGACCGGACAAAACAGCTATCCGCGCACCCTCAACCAATGGTTCAACACCTCCATCTTTTCGGCGCCGGCCGTCGGGCAATGGGGCAATGTGGGTTATGACTCGTTGTACGGCCCCGGCCGCTTCAACGTGAACTTCTCGATCTTCAAGACCTTCCAGATCAGCGAAAAACGCGGCAGCAGCATCGAGTTGCGTGGGGAGTGCTTCAACGTCTTCAACCACACGCAATTCCAGAACGTCAGCACCTCTTTTTCGGCCAGTAACTTCGGCCAGGTCACTTCGGCTTTTGATCCGAGAGTATTCCAACTCGGGGCTAAGGCTCGCTTCTAATCAGCCATTACAGTATGCCCCGTCCGCGGCCCAATCAGCCGCGGGCGGGGCGTTTCTATTTTGGCCGTGAGTTTGCCGGTGTGAAGCCCGGGTGCCGCCAGAGCTTCGAAAGGGTGGCAATCGAGTTAAGATACAGGTTCGAAAGGCCGGAAATCGGTCTCATGAAATCAGCCCTGATGTCGCTGTGGCTTGCCGGGTGCTTGTGGCCGGCCACGGACCCGCGGGCCGCCGCGGAGGCAAATGCCGCGCTGGCTCTGGCGCACGAAGGTAAATACGAACAGGCCATCCCCCATTACCGGGCCGCTCTGAAGCTGGACCCGGAAATGGCGGGCCTGCGGATGAATCTGGGGCTGGCGTATTTCAAACTGAACCGGTTTGCCGATGCGATCCCCTGGTTCGAGCAGGCCGTCGAAGCCGACCCGGACGGTTTTCAAGCCCGCGTCCTTCTCGGAATCAGCTACTACGGCACAAGGCGCTTCGCGGAGGCCGCGGCCCAGCTCAGGCCCGCGTCGGCGCAGCAGCCCGACAATCTCGAGCTACGCTTCAAATTGGCACAAAGCTACCTGTGGTCCGCGCAATATGAGGCTGCCAAAGAGGAGTTTCGGGGCCTGCTCGCCAGGCAGCCGGATTCCGCGCCCGTGCACATGCTGCTCGGGGAAGTGCTCGACGCGGCCAACCAGGAACAGCAGGCGACCGGGGAATTCGAAGCGGCCGCAAAGGCCGATCCGCGGGAGCCCGAGGTCCATTTTGGACTTGGGTACATGTACTGGAAGCAGAAACGCTACGCGGAGGCGCGTCTCCAGTTCCAGGCGGAATTGGCCAACCAGCCGCAGCACTCGCAGGCGCTGGCCTATCTGGGTGACACCGAAATGCAAGCGGGCGACCGCCGGCAGGCGGCCGATCACTTGAGGCGAGCTGTGAAGCTGGATCCGCAATTGCGGCTGGCGCATCTGGACCTCGGCATCGTTCTGTCCGGTTCCGGCCAGGCCGCGGAGGCGGAGCGCGCTTTCCGCGAGGCTATCCGCCTGGACCCGTCGCGCCCCGATGCCCATTACCACCTGGGCAGGCTTTTCCGCTCGCTCGGCCGCGAACCGGAGGCGCAAGCCGAATTCGCCAAGGTCAAAGAACTGGGCAAGGAGCAACCGCCCCCGCCACTCCTTACGGGTCCGGGGCGGAGCCGAGGATCGAATTGATGGCCAAAGCCTCACTCCTTGCCGCGCTGATTGTCGCGCTCTTGGGCGTGGCCACCAGTCAGAACACACCCTCGCCGCTCCATTTCACCTACCACCCCGTAGACTTCCGCCTCGACAGTTCGGAAACGCCCCAATACCACGCCCCCGAGACCATGGCCGGCGGGGTCGCTATCTTCGATTACAACAACGACGGCAACCTCGACATCTTTTTCACCAATGGCGCCGATATCCGGACGCTCCAGAAGACCTCGGCCAAATTCTCCGATCGGCTGTTTGAGAACGACGGCAAAGGCCACTTCAACGATGTTACGGAGCGCGCCGGTCTGGCGGGCGCCGGTTTCGACAACTGCGCGGCCGTCGGCGACTATGACAACGACGGCAACCAGGACCTGTTTGTCGGCGGCGTTCACGGCAACCGGCTCTACCACAACAACGGCAACGGCACGTTTCGCGACGTTACGCACCAGGCCGGCTTGGACAAACCCGACGCCCAGTATGGTCCGCTGTGGTCGGTCGGCGCGGCCTGGGTGGATGTCAATAACGACGGGCTGCTCGACCTGTTCGTGGTCAACTACCTCGCCTGGGATGTGGACCACGAGCCGCGCTGCGAAGCCGGGGGCGGCCGATTCGACTACTGCCATCCCAAGTTCTACAAGCCCACGCCCAACCAGTTGTTTCTGAACAACGGCGACGGGACCTTCCGCGACGCCTCGGAGCAGTATGGCATCCGCGCGCACCCCGGCAAAGGAATGGGCGCCGCCATCGCCGACTACGACCAGGACGGCTGGATGGACATCTTCGTGACTAACGACAAGCTCGTTAACTCGCTATTTCATAACAAGGGGGGCACGAAATTCGAGGAGGTGGCGTTCGAGAGCGGCGTCGCGCTCAGCGAGAGCGCCCAGTTCATTTCCGGTATGGGGGTGGACTTTCGGGACATCGACAATGACGGTCTTCCCGACATCGCCTTTGTGGCGCTCGACAACGAGACTTTCCCGCTGTTTCGCAACCTCGGTAAGGGCATGTTCGCCGATATCACGCAGAGCAGCGGAATGGCACGGCTCACCACGCCCATGGCGGGCTACTCACCGACCATCGGCGATTTCGACAACGACGGCTGGAAGGACATTTTTGTCACACGCGGGCACGTGCAGTCACTGGGATATGGCTCACGGACACAGGTGGCGCAGCCCAACACCGTGTTCCGAAACCTTCGCGGCACGAAGTTTCAGGCACTCACCGCCGAGGCGGGATTGACCGCCCAACCGCCCAGCCGCCACCGGGGATCGGCGACCGGCGATCTGAATGGCGACGGCCGGATGGATGTCGTGACCAGCGCACTGAGCGCGCCCGCGGAAGTCTGGGTGAACGACAGCCCGGGCGCGAACCATTGGATCGCGTTTCGCTTGGAAGGCAGCAAGAGCAACCGGAACGGCATCGGAGCCCGGATTAAGGTCGTAGCTGGAGGCAGCGTCCAGTACGACCATGTGTCTTTTGCCGCGGGGTACGCGTCATCGAGCGCCGGACCCACTCATTTTGGCTTAGGCGCCAGTCAGACGGCCGAGTCGGTCGAAGTCCGCTGGCCCTCCGGTATCACGCAGCAACTCCGCAATCTGACGGTGGACCGCGTGGTTACGGTAAAGGAGGCTTCGCAGTAGAGTTGCTGCACGCCTTGGTTCAACTCGGTGCGGATGTACTCCCGGCTCGGTGGTGGGTCAGGATTCTGGCTAGCCTGGTGGGTTTCGCGATCCGGCTGTGGCTTCTGCGTGAACACGGTGGAGCTTTCTCCGCGTTGTAATCCGGCCGGGGCGTGGTAAGATTCGTGAAACCGGGCGTCCATGATCCCCCCGTGAAATTCGCCCATCACGGCCAATTGGACGGGAAACGCGCATCCCGCCATGTGGACAGGCTCCGCATGCGCTGGCCAGCACCGGGAACGGTCGGCGCAGCTCTTCCCGCGCGTACCGTGCGATAATCGGGGTCCCATGGCCCTACGGTGGCGGATCGCACTGATCTGGGTGTGCTTTCTGGCGCGTCTGGCCTTCTATTCTGCCGTCGTTCCACTTTGGGAGGGCTACGACGAGTGGGCGCACTTCTCGGTGATCCGCACCATGGCCGGGGGTGGTGAAGCACTGGTTGCGAGAGATCAGCCGGTCCCGCGCGACGTGGCGCAGTCGCTACAACTTGCACCCGTGCCGTGGGAGCTTCGCAGTCTGCCGCCGCCTTCCGTCACGGAGGATGCGTACTGGGGATTGTCCTCCGAAACTCGCGCGCAACGCGAAGCGGCGTTTCGCGCGATGCCGGCGGAGCGGGGCCGCGAGGACAGTGCGGCGGGGCTGACCGCTTACGAAGCGCTGCAGCCACCTCTTTACTATTGGGTAACGGCGCCGTTACTGCGTTTCATGGGCAGCGCCAGCCTGGCGAGCCAGGTTCTCGCCATCCGCTGGCTCAGCGTCGCCGTGGTTTCCCTGATGATTCCTCTGGTGTTTTCGATCGGGCGGATGACGCTGGGGGATGAGCGGCTCGCTCTGGTTTGTGCGGCGGTCGTTGCGATCATGCCGGGGTTGGCGATCGACCTGGCCCGCGCCGGCAACGAGTGCCTGGGGGTGCTGTGGTTCACACTGCTGATCTGGATCGGGCTCCGGCGGACCGCGTGGTCCCTGCCTGCCTTGGGCGCAGTGCTCGGGCTCGGGTTGTTGACGAAGGCGTACTTTCTGGCGGCGGTCCCGGCGGTCGTGCTGTGGCCACTGTGGCGGAATCGGACCGGCTGGAAGAATGCGATTCTCCCGGGAATGGCTAGCATGGCAATTGCGGTGGGTATCGCCGGCTGGTGGTATTGGCGGAACGTGGCCACTACGGGAACGCTCTCGGGACTCAGCGAAGCGGTCATGCTGCGCGATATGGGCGCCGGGGCACTCCTGCGCCGCGCGATTTCCCTTCCCTGGGGCACCGCGGTGGATGCCATCCTGCTCTCTCATATTTATTTCGGAGGGTGGAGTTCGCTGACCGTTCGGAGCTGGATGTACCACGCGTTTTACGTGGTGATTGTGCTCGCCGCTTGCGGGCTGTGGAGCTTGCGGCGGCAGCCTGCGATCATGTGGCTGGCTGCAGTCTACGCGCTGTTTTGGGCCGGCCAAGCCTACAACGTGGTGCTGCTGTATGTGAGCAAGGGATTGCCGGGCTCGATGGGTTGGTATCTGTACGCGGTGGTCGCGGCGGAGGTGGTGCTGTGCACCGCCGGGCTGGCTCGGCTGCGTGCGTGGGCTCCGCCGGCAGGCGTGGCTCTCGTGGGGATGTTGGACCTGTATACCGTTCACGGCGTCGCGATTCCTTACTACACGGGCATGATCGCGCACAAGCCGGGAGGCGCACTCGCCGCCTTGCACGTTGCCGAGGCGCGACTGGTCGGAATCAGCGGTGCGGTGGAGCGGCTGACCGCCTTTAAGGCGCCGTGGATTACAGGAACTGCGATCGTGCTGCTTTGGATCGCGTACTTACTGGCCACTGTCTGGCTGATGCTTCTGCCTTGGACGACGTGGCGCGGACACTCGTGTCTGCAGCGCCCCGACTCATCGGGGCGCTTTTCTACCGACTCCAAACAGGCTTGATCGAACAAGCCGGCACGGTACTGGTGGCGGCCGATAAGCGTCCCCATGAGTGGCCACGGAGTTGACGAAAGTTTTCGTTGACTTTGACGAAGTTCTTCGTCAATAATACGGACATGGCGTCCAAACAGCGTCGTCCCACCGAAGGCGAGCTTGCCATCCTGCGGGTTCTGTGGGAGAGCGGCCCGCTCGCGGTGCGCGACATCCAGCACAGACTGAATGAGGCCAAACCCACCGGCTACACCACCGTCCTGAAACTCATTCAGATCATGACGGAAAAGGGGCTGGTGGAGCGCGACGAATCGCAGCGGCCGCAGATTTACCGCGCGCGCTATTCCCAACAGCAGACGCAACGTCAATTGTTGCGCGACCTGCTCGACCGCGCCTTCGGCGGATCCGTGAAATCGCTGGTACTGCAGGCCCTGGCCTCCAAGCGCTCCTCCAAAGAGGAACTGGAGGCTATCGAGGAACTCCTGGATCGGTTTGAGAGAGGGGAAAAATGACAAGCGCGTACGCACATGCTCTCAGTGCGGCTCTGCTCCACTTCGTGTGGCAGGGCCTGTTCATCGCCTTCCTGCTGTGGGTGGGGCTCTTCCTGCTGCGGAAGCAGTCCGCCAATTCCCGTTACCTGGCAAGCTGCGCGGGGTTGGCGGTGATGGCCGCGATGCCCATCATCACGGCGAGCATCCTCTATGAGAGTCCTGCGACCGGGCGGGTGAGTGACCCACCGGGGGCCGCGTCGCTGCTGCCGGCAGCCGGCGTGGCGAGCGGTCCGTTGCCGGCTCCCCCGGTCTGGTTGGCGGCATGGCAGTCGTGGGCGCTGCCGATGTGGTCTTTGGGCGTACTCCTGTTTTCAGTCCGGCTCGTCTGGGGCTGCAAGCAGGTCAGATCGCTGCAGCGGCGCAGCGCGGCGGCCGAAGGCGCGGTGATCGGCGCGGTCGCGGCGCTCGGACAGCGTCTCGGCCTCTCGCGCCCGGTCGGTGTCCTGATCGCTGCCGCGGCAGACGGCCCGAGCGTCGTCGGATGGATTCGCCCCGTGGTTCTGCTGCCTTCGGCGACTGTTTTAGGACTGACGCCGGAGCAACTCGAAGCCGTGCTGGCGCACGAACTGGCGCACATCCGGCGGCACGACTACGTGGTGAACCTCGCGCAGAACCTCGTCGAGACGCTGCTGTTTTACCATCCCGCGGTGTGGTGGGTGTCGGCGCGGATCCGGCACGAACGCGAACTGTGCTGCGACGACCTTGCGGTGCGCTCCTGCGGCAATGCATTATGCTACGCGCGTGCACTCACGCAGCTCGAACGGCTGCGCCTGTCGGCTCCGGATCTCGCGATGGCGGGCACCGGCGGCCCGCTGTTGTACCGCATTCAGAGGCTCATCGGCCTTCGCACGCAGGAGTGTGGGCCGTCCAAGCTGTCCGGCATCCTGGCGCTCGGATTGGGACTGGCCTGTTTCGCCGTGAACGTGCATTGGGCGCGCGGGCAGTCGCAGGAGGCGCACAAACCGCCCGCCTATGTCTTTCTGCGGGTGAACACCAGGGAGGGCGACTCTCCCGGCGTCAGTGTCGATCTCGGGGGCGCCCCGGTAATCCACCGGCCATCCCTGGAGTACCCCGGGCCGGCGCTGGAAAAAGGCATACAGGGCACCCTGGCGGTGGAGGTGACGCTCGACGCGCGCGGCGATGTGAGCGACGCGCGAATTCTCAGCGGCCCGGCAGAGCTGCGGAGATACGTGCTCCAGTCGGTGTTGGAGTGGCACTTCCTGGCGGAAGGCAACGGCAGCGTGCGGCAGATCCAGGTCGCATTCGATGCCGGCGTTGCGGCACAACACCGGGAGCCCGAGCAGCGGGTAGCTGTCGCGTTCACTGGAAATCCGGAGGAACGTGAAGCCCAGGGAAAGATTGATGAGCTAAACCGCGAGATTCAGATCGAGAACGAACTCACCGACCATCGCAATCAGGAGATTCAGACGCAGGTGCGAGAGATCGAGGAGCAGGTGCTCGAGCTTCAACGTCGGCCATCTCAGGAGTCCGCAGTGCAGCTTCGCGCCCTGGAAGCGCAAATGGCCGAACTGCGGGCGAGGATAGAGGAAAGCCGGGCCCAAATCGCTGAGGTGTCCGAGCGAGCCGCTCGCGCGGTCGGCCGCAAGCTCGCGCGGATCGACATCGAAGGCTTCTCTAACGAGGTGCGCCAGGCGCTCCTATCCCGCGTCCCGGTGCACCTGGGCGACATCCTGAACGAGCGATCGCTGGAGCAGATCGCAGAAGCGCTGCGGAACTTCGACGAGCACCACGAATTTCAGGCCGGCGCCACCCTGGAGGAACTGGACGGAGGCGATTTCGCGCTGCGCATCGTGGCGCCGAATCGCCGCTGATCCCGGGCGATGTACAATCGGTTGGGTTGGGCTGCCCCACGGCCCGACCGATTGCTTTATGGCCCCCGGTAAACTGGATGGCGTCAGCGCCTTGATCAGGTCCCACCTCGACGCAGAAGTACAGGCGGGATTTCCCAAACTCGCCCGCACTCCGAGCACGGGAGTCATCCGAT
>Ga0335081_10012315_pt1 | contig 13856 bp, 12 predicted proteins | sample Lox_Sample_35_FD_206713 | JGI IMG/M metagenome (GOLD analysis project Ga0335081, IMG submission 206713) | Soil microbial communities from Loxahatchee National Wildlife Refuge, Florida, United States - Lox_Sample_3.5 | ecosystem: Environmental > Terrestrial > Soil > Wetlands | place: USA... | reverse complement strand
AGCGCCTGCCCTTGGACGCCGAGCAGCAACCTGCCTGGCCGAAAGCCTGATCGCGCGAGCTCGCTTGTTATCATTAAAGTCTCCCTTCCATGATTGCCAAGGCTACTTCCGTCCGGTTCGATTCAATCTCCCTCGATAGCGGGGCTTCATTGGGGCCGGTCGAGGTGGCTTACGAAACGTACGGAGAGCTGAACGCGGCGAAGTCGAATGCCATTCTGGTGCTGCACGCCTTTTCGGGCGATGCGCACGCCGCGGGGATCGGCACCGAAACCGGCAAGCCGGGCTGGTGGGACAACATGATCGGGCCGGGCAAGGCCTTCGATACCAACCAGTACTTCGTAATCTGCTCCAACGTGCTGGGCGGGTGCCGCGGTACAACCGGGCCGGCGTCGATCAACCCGGCGACGGGCTGCCCGTACGCCATGTCGTTCCCGGTAATTACCATCGGCGACATGGTGCGGCTGCAAAAGATGCTGATTGACTGGTTCGGGATCGAACGGCTGCTGGCAGTGACGGGCGGGTCGATGGGCGGAATGCAGGCGCTGGAATGGGCGGTAGCATATCCGGGCTGCGTCGTTTCGGCGATCCCAATTGCCACCACGACGCGGCACAGCGCGCAGCAGATCGCATTTAATGAAGTCGGACGCCAGGCCATCATGGCCGATCCGAACTGGAACGGCGGCGACTACTACGGCAAAGAGCCGCCGGCGCGCGGGCTGGCGGTCGCCCGCATGGTAGGCCACATCACCTTCATGAGCGACGACTCGATGCACGAGAAGTTCGGGCGGCGGCTGAGAGGGAAGGAAAACTTCGGATTCGACTTCGACGTGGATTTCGAAGTGGAGAGCTACCTGCGCTATCGCGGCAGCCAGTTCGTGGAACGGTTCGACGCCAATTCGTATCTGTACATCACCAAGGCGATGGACTATTTCGACCTGACCAACGGGCATGGTTCGCTAACGGCCGCGCTGGAACGGGCGAAGGCGCGGTTCCTGGTGATCAGCTTCAGTTCGGACTGGCTGTACCCCAGCTACCAATCGCAGGAGATGGTGCGCGCGCTGCGCGCGAGGAATTGCGACGTGGCGTACGTGGAGCTGCAGTCGAACTACGGCCACGATTCTTTCCTGGTGGACGTGGCGGAGCAGGCCGGCCTGGTCCGCGGCTTCCTGGCAAGTACCTTCGAGAAGGCGCGATGAGCGCACACGCCGCCAGGAAGCAGGCCTTCGTTCCCGAACTGCTGGGGCGCAGCGACTACGAAATCATCGCGGAGATCGTGGAGCCCAATACCAAAGTGCTGGACCTGGGGTGCGGTGAAGGCGAACTGCTGGAGTGGCTGGCGCAGAACAAAGGCGTAGAGGCGCGCGGCGTGGAGATTTCAAGCGCCAAGGTACAGCGGGCGATCGCGCGCGGCGTATCGGTTTTCCAGGGCGACATCGATGCCGGGCTGGCGGACTATCCCGACCGGGCTTTCGACTACGTGATCCTCAGCCAGACGCTGCAGGAGACGCATCACCCGCGCGACGTGCTGCGCGAGATGCTGCGGGTGGGGCGGCGCGGAATCGTGGCGTTTCCGAACTTCGGTCACTGGAGGGTCAGGCTATCCATGCTGACCAGTGGCGGCGCGCCGCGGACCAAGCTGTTTCCCTACGAATGGTACGAATCGCCGAACATCCACTTCCTGACGCTGCACGATTTCGAGGACCTCGCCGTGAAGGACGGGTTCCAGGTGCAGCGGCGGTTCTTTCTGGCTGGGCATCGCAAGGTGGAGTGGATGGCGAACCTGCTGGCGGAAGTGGCAGTGTACCTGGTGAGCCGGGATGTGGCGCGCTAAGAGCCCGCCGACTCAGCCGTTGCCTGCGAGTCACGGTTAGCTCTCCTTGGGGGACGGGTTCATGATTCCGGCGATGGCGGCGGCCAGCTGGGTCCAGCGGCTGTGCTCGGAGGCCAGTTGCTTCTTGCCGGCCGGGGTGAGGCGATAGAACTTGGCGCGCTGGTTGGCTTCGGTGACCTTCCATTCGGAGTTGACCCAACCCTGCTTCTCAAGGCGATGCAGGGCGGGGTACAGCGAGCCGGTTTCGACGTGAAGTAGCTCGCCGGAGTTGGCGCGGATGGCGTTGGCGATGCCGTACCCGTGCTGCGCGCCCCATTGCAGGGTACGGAGGATCAGCATGTCCAGTGTACCTTGCAGCAGCTCGATGCGGTTCTGATAACGGTTCCTCATGGGCCGTAGATATTCTACTGCCTGGAGCGTAGAATGTCTACTGCCTAGGGGAGAGTTGTACCGAAAGAGACCCTAGCGCGCGCTGAGAAAGTTCAGTTGGCCAGAGGCGCTCTCCCGGGTGACGGCGGATTGCTGTCGCAACGCCAGCAAGGCCGCAACAAGGCCGACGCCGGCGGCAAACGACACCCACAAGCCCGGTACGGCCTGATTCCCGGTCACATGGATCAGATACGTGCATACCGCGGGGGTGAATCCTCCGAAGGTCGCGGTGGCCAGGCTGTAAGCCAGCGAGAACCCGGAGGCCCTGACCTGCGGAGGCATCAGCTCGGTCAGGAAGACAACCATGGCGCCGTTGTAACTGGCGTACAGGAATGACAGCCAGAGTTCGACCGCCAGGAGCTTCGAGAATGTGGGATGGCCGACCAGCCAGCTCAGCGCGGGATACGCAGTCAGCAGCGCCAGAGTGGTGCAGGCGATCAACAGCGGGAGGCGGCCGACGCGGTCCGATAAAGCGCCCATAAGCGGCAGCCAGATGAAATTCGACACGCCGACATAAAGGGTGACGATCAGGCTATCCAGGTCGGACAAATGAAGAACGGAGTGGCCGAAGGTTGGCGTGTAGGCCGTGATCATGTAAAAAGAGACCGTAGTCATGGTCACGAGCATGACGCCCAACAGCACCAGGCGCCAGTTGAGGGCGATGGAGCGCATGACTCCACCGAACGAAGGGTGCTGCCGGCGGGCGCGGAACTCTTCCGTTTCGTCGAGCCCGCGAATGAGCAGGACCAACACCGGGATGATGAGGCATCCGATCAGAAGGGGGACCCGCCATCCCCACGCCGTCATCTGCTGCGGCGTAAGGGTAGTGTTCAGCGCCACTCCCAGGAGTCCGGCGAAAACAACGGCGCACTGTTGGCTCGCGGACTGCCACGCCACGTAAAAGCCCTTGTGGCCGGGGGTGGCGATTTCGGCGAGATAGACCGATACGCCGCCTAACTCAACGCCCGCCGAGAAACCCTGCAGCAGGCGCCCGCCGACTACCAGCAACGGCGCGGCGACCCCAATGATCGCGTAGCCGGGAACAAAGGCGATGGAAGCCGTCCCCACGGACATCAACGCCAGGGTGAGGATCAAACCGGAGCGGCGCCCGCGGCGGTCGATGTAGGCGCCGAGGATCAGGGCGCCCAGCGGGCGCATGAGAAAACCCACTCCAAACGTGGTGAACGCCAGCATCAGCGTGGCGAATTCGCTGGTATTCGGGAAGAAGGTTCGACCTATGGCAGCGGCGTAGTAGCCGAAGATCATGAAGTCGTACATCTCCAGGAAATTCCCGGTAGCCACGCGGATCACGGCCATCACCTTGGAGCCGCGGCCGCCGTTGGATTTCGCCATTTATCCCTTTGCCTCTGAGTTGCTCCGATTTGACCGCGTGCGTCGAGGCAGGCGTCGCCGTCTGCCCCATCACGTTATATCGCCTATCGCGTCACCAGATTACCTTGATCGCCAACTGAATCTGGCGCGAGGTGGTGGCGGTGGAAGTCAGCACCCCGGCGGTCGAGATGGGCTGCAGACTCGAATTGAATATCTGGCGATTGGCCGGAACGGGCACCTGGAAATTCGCGTGGTTGAGAATGTTGAACAGCTCGAATCGGAACTGCACGTTGAACGTCTCGGAGATGCTCCTGACAGGGTTGTTCTTGAAGAGCGAGAAATCCAGATTCTCCAGGCCAGGACCGATCAGAGTGTTGCGGCCGTCATCGCCCAGCCGCGTGCCGGGATTGGGCGCGGCAAAACACGAGGTGTTGATGTAGTGGCCGGGATTCCCTGGATTTACCGGGCTGTTGCACCCGGGAGAATTCAGCCGGTCGGGATATGCGTAGGGATCCGCGCTCTTCAGACCGAGGGGGTCGCCGCCTATGGTGGCGGTGAAGGGCATTCCGCTGCTGACCTGGAAAATGCCGCCCACCTGCCAGCCTTTAGCCGCCCACGCCAGCGGGCTGGTCCAGCCTGCGGGCGTGCTGATCTGCCACAGATAGCTGAACACGAGATTCTGGCGGATATCGAAATCCGACAACCCCCGGCGCAGTCTGGGGTCAAAGAAGAACAGGCTCGAAACCGAATTGCCGAAGGTGTCTCCCGCGATCGAGGAAGAGCCGCTGTCGATGCTCTTGGCCCACGTGTATGACGCTTGAAGCTGAATGCCGTGAGCCATCCGGCGGGTCACCTGCGCGTCAAGGCCCTGGTAAGCGGAAGAGACCTGCCACATCAGGGCGCTGATCTGCCCCACGTTGGGATTGAGCAGCGTCCCGCTGCCGGCGGGCGTCGGCCACTGGTAGCCCTGCGGCGTCGCAACCGGCTGCACGGTATTCACGTCGTCGGCACGGAAGGGAATGTGGACGCCGTGCGAGCCGATATAGCCCACCTTGAGCGCCAGGTCTTTCATCAGTTCCCGCTCGATATTGAAATTCCACTGCAACAGGTAGCTGCGCCGGGGATTCTGTTCCACGTAGCTGTAGCGGAGGGTTGTAGGGGTGAGCAGGGCATACGCACCAGTGGGGAAGGTTCCGGCCGGCAGGTTGCCGACGCTGCCGGCTTCGTTGTACGGCGCGGTCAGAATCGAAAGCAACTCGAACAGGTAGGTCATCGGCAGCACGTCATAGACGCCGAACGCCCCGCGCACGGATGTCTTGCCGTTGTGAAACGGATCCCAGGCGAAGCCGACTCTCGGTGAGAAGTTCCGCAGCGTGGGGTTCTGAAAATATGGCGGCCCCAGGTGCGGAGTTTTGTCCGTGAGGCTCGCGAGCGTGGACAGCTCATTGTGCACCTCGGTGGGCACGGTAGTGATTTCGTATCGCAGCCCCAGATTCACGGTGAGATTCGGCTTGGCGCGCCAGTCATCCTGGACAAAGGCTCCCACTATCGACTGCCTCAGGTCGCGCGGCGTAATGGTTCCGCTGAGCGGAGCGTTGAAAGTGGTGGGCTGGTCGATCAGAAAGTTCTTGAGCGAACCGAAAATGAACTGGCCGGCGGGATTCACCTTGCCGATCTGATTCGCCTGGAGCCTCTCCACGGATACGCCGAATTTGATGGAATGCGTTCCGCGCGTGTAGAAGGCCTCGTCGTAGAGCTGGTAGGAGTTGAAATTGAAATCATATTCGCCCACCGCGCCGAGGCCCCCCTGGAAATTGGCAACACCAGCGATGTTAATCAATCCCACGTTCTGTCCGGGAAAGAAGCCGAGGCTGGGGTCGGAAGCCACTTTGTTGATGGCGTCGAGCGCGCGGGGTGCGTCCGAAACGCTGCGGCTGTAGCCGAAACGGAAGGTGTTCACTAGCGCGGGCGACGCGATGTGCGTCTCTTCCAGGGTTGCCAACTGGCGCCCGCTGAAGGATGCCGTGGTCCGGACATCGAACGGGTCGGGAGCGACTACATTGCCGGTGTCATACAAGTAGGTTCCGAACAGGCTGTCACGATCGTTGAAACGATGATCCACGCGCGTCGTCGCAAAGTCCTCGACGGTGACTTGCTGGTAGGGAAGGGAGAACGTGCCGTAATCGCCGTTAACCGCGCCGTTGGGCTGGGGATACAGCGCCAGGAAGGGTGCCACCCGGGGATCTACGGTCACCGGTCCGGCCACCAGTTGGCCGCTGCGCGCGGCCAGCGAGGGCACAGTGCTGAGCGCGGTCACGCCCAGGCTCTGCCGCAGGCCTTCGTAGTCGCCGAAGATAAAGGTGCGGTCGCGCTGGATGGGCCCGCCGGCGGAAGCGCCGAACTGGTTGCGTTTGAATGGGGGGATCGCCTTGTCGAAGAAGTTTCGGGCATCCATGGCGCTGTTGCGGAGAAACTCGTAGCCGGTTCCGTGAAAATCGTTCGTGCCCGAGCGCGACACGGCATTGACCACACCGCCGGAAACCTTGCCATATTCCGCCGACGCATTTCCGGTCACGACCGAGAACTCCTGGATCGAGTCCACGCCCAGATCGACGCCCAACACGCTGCCCGGTGCACCGTTGGAGTAGTCGTTGATGCTGATCCCGTCCACGCGGTAGTTGTTCTGCTCGGGGCGGGCGCCGGCCACCGTGAGGAAGCTACCCAAGCCGCGATTGGCGCGGTCGTTGCCGTTAGCCACGGCTTTTTCGGTGCGGACCGTGGCGACGCCCGGCTCGAGAGCCGCCAACTGGGTCCAGTCACGGCCGTTCAATGGGAGCTCGCGAATCGTGCCGCCGCGAACCGAGTTACCCAGACTGGAGGTGGCCGTTTCGAGGTCGGGCGCTTCGCCCGTCACCTCGACCTTCTCAGAGACTTCTCCCGGCTTCAATTGAATATTGATCTCCAGCTCGGCGCCGACCGTGAGAACCAGGTCGGACCGGATGAAGGTGGTGAAACCAGCGGCGGACGCCGTCACCCGGTACGGGCCGGGGATCAAGTTGGGCGCGCTGTAGTAGCCGCGCTCATTGGTGGTGGCGGACCGGCTGACCTCGGTGCCGCGGTTCTCGATGACCACGTGTGCGTTGGGCACCACGGCTCCCGAAGCATCGGTGATCACGCCGGAAATAGTGCCCCCAGCGCCCTGGGAACGGGCCAGATTCGGAACACACAATCCGGCCAAAGCGATCACACCGGCCAGCGACAGACGTGGAGCTGTTGAAGAAAGGATCTTGGGTATCAGCATCGTACCCTCCTCTAACGGTGATGGCACGGTGACGTGCCGGTTTACACGACCAACGCGGCTCACGGAACCGCGCAAAAATCCCCTGGATGTCCAGAACGAGCGGAGTGTATCACACGAAACCTAAATTGATGATTAACGCTCAATGGAGCGGCAGGGTGACGGTGAAGGTCGTGCCGTGGCCAGACTCGCTCGTGAGAGCGACGCTTCCGCGATGCGACTCCGCGGCAACTTTGACTATCGATAGCCCCAAGCCGCTGCCGCCGTGCGCCCTCTGGTTCGCGTCCTCGCCGCGATAAAAGCGGTCGAAGATGCGCGAGCGGCTCGCGGCGGGAATGCCGATACCGGTGTCGGACACCACCAGGCGCGCCGCGCCGTTCCCGGTCAACAGACGGACCTGAACACTGCCCCCTGTCGGGGTATAACGAATCGCATTGTCCACCAGGTTGAGAGTCATGCGCTTCAGGAGTTCAGCATCGCCGTAAAACGCGACGTCCTCACTGGCCTCGCAGACCAGCTGCACTCCAGCGCGGTCGGCCAGTCCCCGAGCCGCGCCGCAACACTCCTCCACCAGATCGTTCAGATAGATTTCCTCGAAGCGTACAGTTTGCTGGCCGGCATCGGCGCGCGCCAGCACCAGCATGTCGCTGACGATACGGCTGGTCCTGCGGGCCTGCTCCCGAATCAACTCCAGCGACTTGCGGTACTCGGCGGCGCCGCGCTCCTGAGACAGGGTGACGTCGGCCTCCCCCTGGATGATGGCCAGAGGGGTGCGCAACTCGTGCGAAGCATCGGCCATGAAATCGCGCATGACGCGAAAGGAAGCCTCCAGGCGGCCGAGCAGCGCGTTAATCACCTTGGCGAGCCGGCCGACCTCATCGCCGGGATGAGTAACCTCCACCCGCGCACTCAAGTTCTGAGCCGTGATCTGCTCCGTCTGGCTGGAGATGCCTACCATGGGGCGCAGGCTCTTCCCCGCCATCAGAAAACCTCCGCCGGACGCCAGCAGAAGGGCCAGCGGGATTCCCAGAAAGAAGACTCTGCGCATTTGCGTCAACTGATTGTTCAACTCGGCGAGCGGTTCCAGCATCACCACCTGGTAGGAAATGCCGCCAACGATCAAAGGAACGCAGGCCAGGCGCGCGCCACGGCGGGAATCCGTAGCCAGAACGGTCTCGCTTCGAGCCCGCGCGGCCTCCAGGATCCTTGTGGATTGAATGGCGGCCAGAATCGCGGGGTCGCTCGAAGCCAGGATGCGGTCGGCCTGCAGAATGGCCGGCCTGGCGGCGCCCAACTGCAAATCCCGCACGGTTTCCTGAGCCCCGGCTTCCACGCGGTTCTTTTCGGCGAACTCGCTGAAATAGTTGGCGGTGGCGCGGGCGGACCGCAACAATGAGTCGTCAAAGCGCTGGGCGAGATCGCCTGCCAGCAGGAACTGAACTTCGGCGCTGAAGATGATCAGCAGCAGGCCGAAAATGAAAACGTACCAGAGTGTGAGCCGGCTGCGGATGCTCTTAAGCATGGGGTATGGGAGGCTCCGCCAACAGGATGTAGCCCTCGCTGCGCCGCGTCTGAAGCAGCGGCCGGTCATAGCCGTGATCGATCTTCTTCCGCAGCCGGTTCACATACACATCGATCAGGTTGGAGAACGGATCGAAGCTCTCGTCCCATACGTGCTCGGCGATCACCTCGCGCGTAAGGATTTCTCCGGGATGGAGCATGAACAACTCCAGGAGCGCGTATTCCTTGGCGGTGAGGCGGATGGCTTTGCCCTGGCGGGTGGCCGTGTGATCCAGGGTATTGAGGACCAGATCGCCGACCACCACCGTATTACGTCGGACGTCCCGGCTCCGGCGGGAAAGAGCTCGGATGCGTGCCAGCAGCACGCCGAAGTCGAAGGGCTTGGGCAGATAGTCGTCGGCGCCGGTATTCAACCCGCGAATCACGCTTTCCGGATCGTCCAGCGCGGTGAGCATGAGAATCGGCGCGCCAAACCCAGCTTCGCGCAGGTGGCGGCAGACGGAAAACCCGTCCCGCTTGGGGAGGCGCACGTCCAGAATCGCTAAGTCGTAACGGTTGATCTCGGCGTAGTACAGGGCTTCTTCGCCATCCGAGGTGACGTCCACCGCATAGCTTTGCTCGCGCAGCCCCTTGGCGATGAAGCCTGCCATTTCCGGCTCGTCCTCAGCCAGCAACAGCCGCATAAGGAGTCCTTTCGTGTATACCATAAACCTCCGAGGGAGAAACCCGCGAGCCACGAAGCGCGTTCATGCTGCATTCATGTTGGCTGGTGTAGGATTTCGTGCGGAGAGCGGAATGAGATACCTGAGAGCCTTTCTGTTGAGCGCGGCGCTGGTCCTGCCCGCGGCCGCGCAAAATTCGGGCATGTTGTACGCGCAGAAACTGGTCGACAATACGCTGGCGAAGAACTCGGACGTGGTGATCCTGGCCATGCACGTTACACCGCCGAAAGGTTCCAAGAACGTGATCATCGCCTCGAATATCGGGCGCATCGGCAAGATCGCGGACGAGGACGATCTGCGGGTGATCAACACCGGCAAACCGAACCTCGAGGTCAACACGGCCGGAAATCATTTTGAGGTGGAGCTGGTTTTGCTGGACGGCGCCGGCAAGACGATCGGCGCGCTCGGAGTGGTTTTCAATTACAAAGAGGGAGCGGACAAGGCGGCCATGCAGAAACGGGCGGAGCAGGTGCGGGATGAACTGCGCGCCCAAATTCCGGGCCGGGACAAGCTGTTCGAAACCGTGCCTTGGCCATAGGGGCAACACAAGCCATACACTAACACCGGGAATCTAAATGCACGATGAATGCGGCGCGGCGCCTGGCTTCGCAGCGAGCCGGGACAAGCTAAAGCATGTCCCTACTGGTCAGAAAACCATGTTGGTGGGCTTGATGCGCCGGCGCCGGCAACTGTCGAGGTAGATGCGGGCGTAGCTCAGAAGGGTGTAGTCCTGCTCGGAGAAGCCGAGCCGGCGGGCGGTGCGGTCGATCCAGCGCGGAGAGCCTTCCAGCTCGATATAGGTGCCGACCGGCGTCTCGTCGAGGGTAGCCATGCAGGCGCCGCGATTCTGGCGAAACTCGGTGCGGTACTTCTCGTAGCGGAAGACGGGGTGCAGGCCGAGGCGCTCGAAGATCGCGCCCAAGGCGGCGGCATCGCCGATCTCGAGCTCCAGTTCCTCGCGGGTCTTGTGCTTGGCGGTCAGAGGCCGACCCTTGTATGTGACGGTGGTAACACCTCCGGCCTCACGCACGCGTAGCAGGGTGCTGGCTTTGCGCAGGGTGAGCTTAGGCGTGTCGAAGATCACGTTGCTCTCGAAAACCCGGCGGCGCGAGATGGTGAAGCCGCCCGCGCGCAGGAGACGGCGCGCGGTTTTGACGTCGGGAACCGCCAGCTTGATTTCGGTTTCGTTCGGGCCGTGCGCCATGCGGATGGGGCTACTGCGGGCGGTCGCCGCGGTGATGGTCGCGAAAATCCTGGTCGATGGGTTTGCGGCCGCGGAACCCTTCGTCCACACCGTGCCAGAATTCGATGGCCGATTCGCCCAGCTTCCAGCACAGGTAGACTTCCTCGCCGCGGAAGAACGTGGGGAAATCGATGAGGCCCATATCGAGGTCTTTGACCACGCAGCCGAACTCTTGTACCTGCTCAATCACGCCGCGCAAGCTCTGGGCTACTGCGTTCCGGCGGTTCTTGGCGTCGATCACCTGGCCACGGTCCACGATCACGCCACCCATCATGGCGACGCGCTGGGCGAACTGCTGGACGGCGCGCTCTGCCTCCTGGTAGTCGGATTTCAGCGAAATGGCCTGACGCAAGAGCGGGTCCACTTCGGGAATCAGGCTTTGTGCTTCGGCGAGGGTGAAGCGTTTGGGCATGCGCTATCCCGCGTAGTGCGAGGCCACGTAGTCGTTCAGTATACCGATGAATTCGGCGACGATGCGGTCGCCCTTGAGCGTGGTCAGGAGGCGGCCGTCCACGTAGACCGGCGCCTTTGGCTCTTCGAAAGTGCCGGGCAGGGAGATCCCTATGTTGGAGTGCTTGGATTCGCCCGGCCCATTCACCACGCAGCCCATCACCGCGACCTTCATGGTCTCGACACCTGGATGGCCGGCCTTCCAAACAGGCATCTGGTTGCGGAGGTAAGTCTGGATCTCATCGGCCATCTCCTGGAAGAAGGTACTGGTGGTGCGGCCGCAACCGGGGCAGGCGGTGACCTGGGGCGTGAAACTGCGGATGCCTAGAGATTGCAGGATCTGCTGCGAGACGGCGACTTCTTCGGTGCGGTCGCCATTGGGGAGCGGAGTGAGAGAAGTGCGGATGGTGTCGCCGATTCCTTCCTGCAGAAGCGGGGCAAGCGCGGCCGTGGTGGCGACAACGCCCTTATTGCCCATGCCGGCTTCCGTGAGACCGAGGTGCAGGGGGTAGTCGCAGACCGCGGCCAAGGTGCGGTAGACGTCGATGAGGTCCTGCACGCCGCTCACCTTGGCGCTGAGGATGATCCGGTCGTGGCCCAGGCCGTGGCGCTCGGCCGCCTGCGCGGAATGCATCGCGCTCGCCACCATGGCGTCCAGGGTGACGGCGCGGGCGTCTTTGGGTTCGGGGAGCCGCGAGTTTTCGTCCATCATGCGGGTGAGCAGGGCGGAATCGAGCGAGCCCCAATTGACGCCGATGCGGACGGGCTTGCGATTCTCGATGGCCACCTCGATCATGGTGCGGAAGTTGTCGTCGGTCTTTTTGCCGATGTCGGAATTGCCGGGATTGATGCGGTACTTGGCGAGTGCACGGGCGCACGCGGGATACTTCTTGAGCAGGATGTGGCCGTTGTAGTGGAAGTCGCCGATGATGGGAACGGGCACACCGAACTTCTGGATCGCGTCGGCGATCTTCGGCACCGCAGCAGCGGCCTGCTCGGTGTTGACGGTGACGCGGACCAACTCCGAGCCGGCGCGCGCCAGGGCCATCACCTGGTTCACCGTCGACGCGACATCGGCGGTGTCGGTGTTGGTCATGGATTGGATGACAATCGGATGATTGCCGCCGACCTTCACACCACCAACGTCCACCACGACCGTCTGCCGGCGCGGTTGTACAGCCATGCACTCTCCTCCAATAGGGGAAAATTCAATTTTAGCAGGGAGGGGGTTAAGGCTTCTTGCCTGCAGCACGCACAGTGTATAGAGTGGAGGAGTGACCGCGCTGGAGGCGTACGAGTTGACAACCCGGGGAGGCGCAAGCGACTTCGCACGGCTGATCGCAGCCTGCGAATCGTTCGGACCTTACTGCGTGATCGGCGGTCTGGCAGTCAACTGTTACGTGGAGCCGGTCTATACTCTTGACGCCGACATCGTGGTGATTTCAGCAAAGCGCCTCGAGCTTGCGGCGTACCTCGAGAAGCAAGGTTTCAAGCTGGAGGCGCATGCGCATTCGTTGAACGCGGTGGCGTCGGGAAGCGAACTTCGGATCCAGTTCACTACCGACGAAAGATATCAAGCCTTCCTGGGCCGGTCCATGTCGGCGGAGGTGCTGGGCACGCGTGCGAAAGTCGCTTGCGTGGAGGATGTGGCGCAGGGGAAGCTCTGGGCGTACAGTGATCCCCAACGGCGCCTGAGCAAGCGCAAGAAAGACGAGTTGGACCTGATCCGGCTCGCCGAGGCCTATCCGGCGCTGAAATCGCTGTATCCCGCGGAGCTGCGAGAGCAACTCGACCGCGGATGATACGCATCCAGATGTGCTCAGCGGGTTAGACTGGGACTCTCGATGCTCCTTCTCCAACTGGCGCTGGTGCTGGCGCTCCTGGCGGTGTGCGGCTTCGCGCCGGGCTTCTTTTTTGTCCGCAGGCTGCGATGGAATCCTTTGGAAAAGCTCTGCGGGTCCATCGGTCTGTCGCTGGTTCTAGTGTACCTGGCGTCCTGGACCATTTATTGTTTCAGCCCGCGCGGCGACGGCATGCCAATCCATGTTCTGCCGTTCGCACTGGTGTCGGCCGCGAGCGCGGCCATGGGAATTGCGGCGTGGAAAGACATTCGCGTACTGGTGCGCTCTACAGCGGTTCGCCGGGCGCTTGAGGGCTACGGGTTCCTGCTGGTCTGGACGCTCGCCCTGATGGCCATGATCCGCAACTACTCCGGGGCGCTGTGGTTCGGAGACTGGCTGGAACATTTTCAACGCAGCCTGTTTTTCCTTCGCGGATTCCCGGCAGACACCATCATCTTTCCGGGCTACGCGCTGCCGGCGCGGCCGCCTATGATGAACGTGCTTACGGCCTTCTTCCTGGCGCAGACTCAGGACCGTTTCGAGCTCTTCCAAGTGGTCTTCGTCTTTCTAAACCTGCTGCTGTTCCTGCCCTGCTGCCTGGTGATGCCTGCGCTCGGACGCCGGGCCAGGCGGCGCACCTGGCTGCTGGTCGCGCTTTTCGCAGTGAACCCTGTGGTCATGCAGAATGCGACATACACCTGGACCAAGGTTCTGGCGGCGTTCTACGTGGTTCTGGCGCTGTGGCTCTATCTGGCTGGGTGGAGAAAGAACGACCGGTTGCGGACCACCGCTGCGTTTGTGGCTTTGGCGGCAGGAATCCTGGTGCACTATTCGGCCGGTCCGTACGTAGCCTTTCTGGCGCTGCACTATCTGCTGCGGGTTTTTCCGAAGCGGCAGTGGAAGTGGCGGGAACTGGCCGGAATTACCGCGGCGAGCGGCTTGTTGCTGGGCACCTGGCTGGTTTGGTCGCTGGCGGTATATGGTGCGAAAGTGACGTTCGCGTCGAATTCCAGCGTAACCGCCAGCCAAAAGTACACGGGCAGCACGGCGGGAAAGATCGCGCTCAACTTGTGGGACTCGATTGTGCCGGTGCTGGCGCGCGACCCGGCACTGCTGCGAAACTTCGATCAGCCGAGTTCCACCGGCTCGCTACGCGACAAGGCTTTTGTGTTCTACCAGCTGAATCTCG
>Ga0335081_10012314_pt1 | contig 13857 bp, 12 predicted proteins | sample Lox_Sample_35_FD_206713 | JGI IMG/M metagenome (GOLD analysis project Ga0335081, IMG submission 206713) | Soil microbial communities from Loxahatchee National Wildlife Refuge, Florida, United States - Lox_Sample_3.5 | ecosystem: Environmental > Terrestrial > Soil > Wetlands | place: USA... | reverse complement strand
TCTTTACCCATGCAGCTTGAGGTGGTTTGAAGTCTGCTCCTGCAAGCCGACTTCGAGGGGGCTTCCCCCATCTCCTGTGCAACCTCGTGGCGCACTTACGGATTGAAATAATGGAAAACAAGTTGGTATGCACCGACACTTCTTTAACCCACCCATTTGCTCAACGGTCATCACCATTTCCTTAAAAAAGTTCTCGAATAATTTTCACTCTCCTTTCCCCACCAGGACAAACGGAGCCCGATGGCAGGATAAGAAAGAATGAAAGAAGAATGAAGAGTCTGTATTTTGTGGAAAGAGCCATGGGTAAATCCTCCCTTACCCTGGCCCCTTGTCCCTTTTCTCTCCTTGAAAGAGTGGGTGAAGTTGAGAAAAGAGGAGAGATTTTTCTCTTGAGTAAGAAGTTCAGGGTGATGATTCTGTTTTTGTTATCCTGTGCGAGGCCATCTCTTAATTGACGAGTACACGAATCATCAACGATAGTGGTGTACAGGTGAGAAGTAATTTTGAGTACTACAGCGATTCTTTTAGATTATTTATAATAATGTCCCTTGCTGTATGTTCCGCTGCAAGGGGTACCTCTGCTATTAATTGTTCGCAATTGTTAGCAACATATTCACGTTGGCTCTTTTTTAGGTTGAAATCTCTGGAGCGATAAAAAAAGTGTTTCTTAAATATTTTATCTCCATTTGAATTCGTCATAACCATATCCCCATCAATGGTAAGTCCTCCAACAATTGTGAGCCACATAGTATGTATATCGAATAGAATGAAGGCGCCATCCTTGTATTTATACCCCCTCTCGACGGGGTTATTTACTGCAGTCATTATTGGCCAGCCAGGAATTTCTGCTTTTACAATTTCCGTAAAATCCTTCATCAATAGTTCCCCATAGTCTGGCATTATAGTATCTTTTGTAGCTTTTTTCCCTTTATTCTTGTCAATAGTTGATGCTACTACTGTTGGAACTATTGCACCCCCACCTACCAAATTTATAACGACACCTGTCAGTGTTTTAACGTGTAAATCTGGTGTCTTATACCTAACAACCTTGATCGTCTCAATAGAATACAAATCCTTCTTGGTAAGCTTTAAGCTACACGCCTGAAGTAAGAGTGTAGATATTATTAATATGAAGATTACAATTTTTGAAGATGATTTTCTCATATTGTCTCCTTTTTGTGTTGATCTGATTTATCGTTCGGGTCCCTCCTCACGAAAGGGTTGGCCTTACCGGCAATATTTCGAAAAAACAATGCCCTGCAAAATGCAACTTCAATGCCAAGAAAGATTTTCTGGTTGAACTGATTGATTTCAAAAGGGCTTTGTGGAAAAACAATTTTTACATTACTTACGGGAAGAAAAGGGAAAGGCCTTTTTATTGCATTAGATTGTACATAATGTCGCAAAATAAATCTTCGCTCACGAGTACTATTGCAGATAACCATTACCAAATGAAATCTTGCATCATAGTCGAAATCTGTCAGCCAACGATTTCAGGAAAAAAGTCTTGATGGGTCCGACTTTGGCTGGCGGAATCATAACGACGCTCCAAATTCAAAAGCTTTCTTCAATGCTTTTTGATCTTTTTTAATCTCTCCTCTCTCGTACGCCTTGGCCAAAATCTTTCCCGCAAATTTCATTTTCAAGTAATCACATGAGAGGCGGAACATTTCGACCAGGAGTCCGCAGGAATTTGGACCTTCGGCGGATGGCGGGATTTGAAAACTCGGAAAATCCCCCTAAATCCCCCTTTGCCAAAGGGGGATTATTAGACCAACGGAAAAACCGCCGTCATCGAATTAGCCTTACAGCCCGAAATAAGCGGACTTCACATCGGGGTTGTCCACTAATTCCTGGGAGGAACCTTCCAGAACAGCGCCTCCATTTTCAAGAATATACCCGTGGTGAATAATCGGTAAAATGGGGCGGGCATACTGTTCCGAGATAAGAACGGTAATTCCGGTCTGTAGATTGATGTCGTGGACAGATCGAGCAAGCATGGCCTCCATCAGAGGACTCAACCCAAGCAAGGGCTCATCGAGGAGAAGCAATTTGGGCTGTGCCATCAAAGCCCTTCCAATGGCCAGCATCTGCTGTTCGCCCCCGCTGAGAAAACCTCCCTCTCTCCTCTTCAGATTTCTCAGGGGCGGGAAGATGGTGAAGATATATTCCAAGGTCTTTTTCGCCTGGGCTTTTGTGGCCAAATAGCCTCCTATTTTCAGATTCTCTAATGTGCTGCTTTCTGCGAATATCCTTCGCCTTTCAGGGCAGAGGATGATCCCTTTCCTGGCTCTCTCGCTCGGTTTCATGGATGTGATATCCATTCCCTCAAACGCGATGTGGCCCAGGACGGTGATCCTCTCTCCCCCCTTCATCTCTTCTTTTTTCTTAACATCCAATATGATTCCGGAGATGGTATACATCAGCGTGGACTTCCCCGCGCTGTTGGCGCCAAAGATGCCTGTGACTTTTCCCGCTTGACATTTCATGTTGATATTATTGATGGCGATGGCGTTCTCATAGAATACCATGAGGTTCTTAATCTCCAGTATTTCACCGCCTCGTGTCTCGGAATAAGTCATATCCGCTTCTATCCTTGTCTTTTTTCTTTGGATATTTTTCTACGTTCTTCCGCTCTGATTTCGCGCCTCAGGAGTTTTCCAACTTTTGATTTCGGGAGCATGTCCCGGAATTCAATGTATTGCGGGATCTTATACGGGGCGAGTCTTTCCCGGCACCATCGGATCAACTCGGAGGCGTCCACTCCCCGCGCGTCTTCCTTGAGGACCACCATGGCTTTAATCCGTTCTCCTACTTTGGCGTCAGGAACACCGACGACACAGGCGCCAATGACCGTGGGGTGGTCTTGTAACACGGCTTCAATCTCCGAAGCAGAGACCCGGTAAGCCTTGTGTTTGATCACATCTGCCGATCTTTCGACATAATAGATGTCTCCCTTTTCACCCTGTCTGACATAATCGCCCATGCGATAGTAGACTTTGCCATCGATGTTTACATAGGATCGGCTCGTCTCCTCTGGTTTGTTCCAATAATGCTTTAACGTATAGTCTGATGTGACCACAAGCTCCCCTGTTTCGCCAACTGGGACAGGCTCCAAAGTATCTGGATCGACCACTTTGCATTGCCTAGTCTTGAGGGGTAATCCTATGGATGTGAGCTCCGGCTCTCTGTCCAGACGGCTGTACGTGACATGGCCCGCTTCAGTGGAACCGTAGACCTGATAGATGGAGACACCAAGATGCTCCTTCCATCTCTTAAAAACTTCTATAGGAAGCACATCTCCACCACAGTAGCAGTATTTTAGGGAACTCAGGTCATATTGGTCCAGGCGGTCGTTTTCGAGAATCATGCGGTACAGAGCCGGGACCCCGAGCATCCATCTCACCCGATATTTTTCGATGGCCTGCAAAATGGCATCGACCTGCGGAACAGGCATGATGATTGTGGTATTGCCATAATTAAGACCGATGGCAACGAAGAGCCCGAGAGCCATGATGTGGAAAAGCGGGTTGATCGCAATATAGGTATCCTTTCCCTCCTCAATATATCCCCCAGCCACATCCGTCATGACATCTCTGACATAAGAGGTCATGCCCATGTGATTGCCGGGAACTCCCTTAGGAAATCCTGTGGTTCCACCCGTATAAAGGATGTAAGAGAGGTCCTTCCAGGGATCTATCTCCACATCCAATTTCTCGGGTGATTGTTTGATCAGATTCTTGAAGAAATGGACGTTTCCATCCTTTTTGACGATGCCATTCGGAATCTTGTCGAAGAGGAAGCCAACGGTGCGCTTCCAAAGAGGAAGGATATCGACAAGATTTGTAACAATCGCTCGCTTCAAAGAGGTCTTGGAAAAAACATCCTGCACATAACCGAAGTTCGTATCGAGGCAGATGATCGTCTCCGCACCGGAGTCGTTGATCATATATTCGATTTCGAAAGAAGTGTAGATGGGCGCTACCGGCACCACCACCGCCCCGATCTTTTGAATCGCGAAGAAGGAGATCACCCATTGGGCAGAGTTGGTGATATAGAGCACGACTTTGTCGCCCTTTCGCACCCCCAGGTGACGGAGAGCCGTTCCAAATCGATCGATTAGATTTCGCAACCGGGTAAAGGTAAACTTCTCGCCGAGATAAATGATGGCGGGCCGATCCGGATATTTTTCGGACATCCTCTCAAATTGGGTGAAGACGAGTTCAGGTTCCATTTCTCTTGAATCCCTCACCCTATCCCTCTCCCCGCCGGGGAGAAGGGAGGTGAGGGGTGGCTTTCCTTTTTCTTACGCTTCAAACTTATAATCGAGCAGCTTCTCCGATCCCAGGTAAGCCTCCTTTACCCTCTCATCCTGCATGACCACTTCAGGGATACCCTCCGTCAGTTTTTCTCCGAAGTTTAAGACCATCACGCGACTGGCCACCCGAAAGAGTTCCCTCAATCTGTGCTCAATCATCACCAGGGTGATTCCATCCATCTGCAATTTTTCTATCAGGGGAACCATGCTGGCGATTTCACTCATGCTGAGTCCGGAGAAGACTTCATCACACAGGATGAGATCGGGTCTCAGGGCAAGACATCTGGCCAGTTCAAGGCGCTTCAGATATCCCGTCGGGAGGCTGGATGCGAGTTTATAGGGTACGAAGGAATCTCGCTCGAAACCGATCTCTTCCAAAATATCGATGCTGACCGTTCCTCGATCCCCGAGTTTGCCTCCACCCCGCCATCCGCCTTTGCGCCTCGCTCTCGGGGAGAGAAGGGGAATGATTAGATTCTTGTATGCGGGAAGGCTGTAATAGGGCCTCATGATCTGGAAGGTTCTTGTAACGCCAAGATTAGCAATCTGATTGGGTGCCTTGTTGCTAATCTCTTTCCCTTTATAGAGAACCTTGCCGGAGTTCATCTTGATGAAACCGGTGATACAATTAATGAGGGTCGTCTTCCCCGACCCGTTGGGGCCAATAATTCCAAAGACATCCCCCTGCTGAACATTAAAGCTGACATTCAATAACGCCTGAACACCGCCAAAAGACTTGCAGACATCTGTGACTTCGAGAATATTCTCTCCGCTCATACCTTGATCCACCTCTGAAATTGATGGTATTTCCGCTGGGCGAAGACCATGACGCCTTCGCTTCGAAACATGATGAACGCCATCAGGATGACAGAATAGAAGACAATTCTCAAAGTTCCAAAGGTTCGTAACCATTCTGAGATAGGAACTAGAAAAAAACAACCTAATAAGGGGCCTACCAGAGTACCTCCTCCACCGATCACGGTAGCAGCAATAGGAATGACGGAAAAATCGAGAGCGAATTGTGAAATTCCCGACCACATATAAATATGGGCAAGATAGGCTCCTCCAAGACAACCAAGTCCCGAAGCAATAAAGACAGCGATGGCTTTGTAGCGGGTGATGCTCAATCCGGAGGCCCTAACAGACTGATCATTATCCTTGATGCCCCGAAAGACAAGTCCGATATCCTCATTCACCAATCTCCTTAAACCAAACAGTGCGAAGATCACGATAAAGATAATGAGATATTGCTCAATCCATGTGTTGGGAAAACCTGCTACTCCAAGAATACCATCCGTTCCGCCGAAGATATTCAATGCTTCAATAATTCTCATGAGAGCCAGAGGGTACATTAGGGTCACAATGGCAAAATAGACCCCTCTCAGAGGAAGGGCAGGAAGAAGGAGAAGGGTGCAAATAATAGCCCCGCCGACGGTGGCCATAGGGATAGTAAATAGGGGTGAGAGACCCAAAGATTTATTCAGGATCGCTGCGGTATATCCACCCACCCCAATAAAGAAAGCTCCTCCCAAGGAGACGAGCCCCACAAAATGGGCTAAGAAATCAAACCCGAGAGCGAGCAGGCCATATATCGCTGCATAAGATACCACCCGTTTCCAATACGGTCCGAAAAGAGGCGGAACAATGAGGGGAAGGAGAAGAAGGCCTACGATCAAGACCAATCTCGGGAGGACGAGGTATGCCACCTCTTGCCATGAGGAAACAGCATAGATCCCTTCTGTGCGGACTTTGATGCCACGGTCAATCCGCTCTTTCCGTCTCTCTGTTGTATTTGCCATAGCTATCGGTATCCCCAGAACAACCTCAGACCCATTCAAATTTCAAATTATAAATCACAAATTCCAAACAATATCGAAGCCCCAAATTCAAATGTTCTAAACTGTTTCGAATTTAAGTCATTGGAGTTTGGGACTTATTTAGGGTTTGGAAATTGGGATTTGGAATTTCTTCACTAGACACGTTCTTCCAGTTCCTTCTGTCTGCCAAAAAGTCCTGAAGGCCTGAGTATAAGAGTGATGATAATCGCTAGAAGAGCAACCACCATCTGGAAATGCGATTCAATGTAGGCGACAGTAATAATCTGAAGGAATCCGATCATAAAAGCAGCAAGGATAGCACCCACCCAGCTGCCGAGGCCTCCCACAATGCAAACGGCGATGGAAAGGATCAAAACGTTATAACCGGCTTCGACGACGATATTGCCAAGAGGAAGCAAGACAATGGCGGAGAGCCCCGCCAAAATTGATCCCATGGCCATGGCGATAACGGCCATCCAATCGGAATCGATTCCTAACATCATCGCCGCATGCTCGTCCTGTGCCATTCCTTTTAATGCCAAGCCCGTCCTGTTGAAATGGGTAAAAAGCCACATAAAGGAGACGACGACAATCCCTACTCCGATGACAATTATTCGTTGGAAGTCAACAGGGACCCCTCCTATGTTGACACTGCCTTCAATGAAAACAGGGAGTGTGTACGTCATCCCCTTGAACCCTCCCCAACGCAGGAATTCAAGAATAGCAAGTCCAAGGGCATATGTAGCGATGATCTCAGAGGTGGCCATCCCTCTCACTCGAATGAGGATGAATCGATAAATGGCCGCTCCAATCATTCCCATAAGTGCTAATGCAAGGAGAATAGAAACAAGATAATTTAGATGGAGTTTGTGAACAAACCACCAGACACCGAAGCCCGTGATGACATAGAGCGCACCATGGGCGAAATTTGGGAGGCGGCTGATTCCGTAAACCAAAGTAAAACCGATCGCCATCAAGGCAAGGGAAAAACTATTGATGATTCCGTAAATGAGGATATCCATGATGAATCCTGTGATAGCGAATCGTGATGGTGACTCGTATTTTAGATTAACCAATCACTCAAAGCGTTCACGAACATAATTTATACAAAAAAGGGGAGGGATCTCCCCCGCCCCTTTTTCCCGAGGAAAGTCATTCTTACTTCTTCATCCAGGGAGGAAGCTTGACCTCGCCCATGGCAATTTTAGGCGGGAAAACCACAACCCTTTTCCCGGCCTGCCACTGGAAGATCGTTCCCACCGCGCCCTCTTTTGGATCAACGCTGGGGATGACCTGGTGGTTTTTGGGGTTAAACCTTATTCTCCCATAAACCCCCATCAAATCCGTCTTCTCAAGAGCAGCGACCACAGCGTCTGAGTTGAGAGATCCCGCACGCTCGATCGCATCTTTAAGGACATAGACCGCCATATAGCTTGAGGAAGTCCCGTAACCTTCGGGCTCCAACCCATATTTCTTCTTATAGGCATCAACAAACTTCATCGTCCACGGAGTGGCTCTGGAGGGAGCATTGCCTGCGTTGACTACGCTTGCCATGCAATATTCACCCTTTCCCTCTGTGGCCTTCCAAAACCCAGGTTCCTCAGCAGCAGAGATGATCGTACCAAAGGGGAGAGCAGGTACCTTCATATCATACCATTGTTTAAGGAGGATGGAAGTCTCGGGCATATCCATCCAGATCAGGATCACCTGGGCATTTTCTTTCTTGGCCTTCATCAGCCCCACAGAATAGTCTGTGGTTCCGGTAGGGAAGATCTCCTTTCCAACAACCTCCCAACCTTTCTCGGCAGCCAATTTGGAGACAAGGTCTCCTCCCGCGCGTGCATGAGCGACATCCTGGATCATGATGAAAAGTTTATTGAGGCCATATTTTGCTTTGATCTCCATGAGACAGGGAATAAATTCTCCTGTAACCATCCAACCGACTTCACCGGAAATTCTAAAACAATATTTAAATTTATCATATTCAGCTTCCACCCGTTTGGAATAGGCTGGAGTCAAGGCCCCCGTTGTCAATATGGAAACCTTCCTATACTTGGAGAGCAAGTCCATGGCTGCAAGAGCTGCTTCAGACCGGACAGGACCTCCGATGATAAAATCGGCGTTTTTCTCTAAAATCAGCTTTTCTACCACCAGTAGAGCATCGCTGGTGGGGACGCCAGGTTCAAGGTCGCGGGTATCCATGACTTCTACTTTAAATGGTCTTTTTTCTTTACCTACAGTAACGCCTCCTTTTGCATTGATCTCCTCCGCGGCCAGTTTCATTGCCCTCTCCGCATCCCAGCCGTACAAGAAGGCTGTCGCAAGGGGAGCTCCGATCACAATCGGTTTGCCCGCTGCGTTTGCCTGATGCCCTAAAAAAGGCAAGCCCATTAAAACCAGCACAAGTGAAAACACTCCTACCCATCGTTTCGCCTCTTCCATTTTTCTACCTCCTTAATGACCGTATTTTCCCCACCCACGGAGATGTTTGAAAAATCTTGTCTTTGAAACGAAATGATTCAATTTTCCGACAATCACCTTTTTACTACGCTTATGTGCTATTTTTGTCAAGATAATTGATTCAATTAATTGAGATATTTACGCAAGATTTGTGCCAGCTATCTTGTCACACAATAATTGATGAAATTACAACTTGTTATGAGACTTAGCGGGAATATGGTCTCTCAGTCGATTTGAATAGATCTTTTACTTTTTGAAAATTATTTTCAACAGCATGATGTAACCGGTTAGCCTTTGGGCTGAAATATATAGAGGAAAGCTTACCTGCAACATTAGCGGGCTGCTGAAAAACGCCCATCTGCGGCGTTTCCCTTACTTTCCTGGTGTCCAGCACGGGGCAGGCTCGTTGCGGCGTACACTCAAGTACGCCTCACTCCTCAGTCCCGCCGGCGGCGGGATTCGTGGGCCTCGCATCTGGGCATTTTTGAGCACCCTGGCCTAAATCACTTTTTCAACATCCGTAGTTTGTATTCGGGCCGCTTGAAATTTCGTATGTTTTGAGTTTATGGCGGAGTGTGGGGCGTGAGATCCCCAGGAGCTCACATGCTTTCCCCAGATGCCAGTGAGTATGGTTGAGTACCCCTATGATGTACTCCTTCTCTATGTCCTTGAGGTTCTGTTCTCTATTGCGCGCTTCTTTTGAATTCTGATGGTTTGGTAACTTTTTTCCAAGGAGGGGAATCATAGATTCCTCAAGAATGATTTCTCCTTGGGTATTGATAGCTGCGTGAGTGAGGATGTTCTCCAGTTCCCTGACGTTACCCGGCCAATCGTACTCTGTCATCCTCTTGATGGCTTCTTCTTCAACTTTTCTTATACCTTTGCTGAGCTGATAGTTGATTTTTCTAAGAATATGTTCAACCAGGAGCGGGATATCAGACTTCCGCTCCCTGAGCGGGGGGACCTTTATGGTAGCCACGTTCAGCCTGTAATAGAGATCTTCTCTGAAAGCACCCTCCTGGACCATTCTCCACAGATCTTTGTTCGTTGCAGTGATGACCCTTGCATTCGATTTAATCTTCTTTTCTCCACCGAGATGCTCGAATTCTTTCTCCTGCAAAAATCTCAGGAGTTTCGACTGGAGTTCAAAAGGAATGTCGTCTATCTCGTCAAGAAAAATGGTCCCATGACCGGCGAGTTCAAACTTCCCCTTCTTTGAAATGGATGCACCGGTGAAAGCTCCTCTCTCATGACCAAAAAGCTCGCTTTCCAAGAGTGTTCCCACGATGGTTGAGCAGTTTATAGCCCGGAAAGGATGCTCCTTGTAAGGACTATTATAGTGGATTGCCCTTGCGATCAGCTCTTTGCCGGTACCCGTCTCGCCCTCGATGAGAACCGTGACCGGGTTCTCTGACAGCACTCCTATGGCCTTGAAGATCTCTTTCATTTCCTTGCTTTTACCGATGATTTTGCCCTCTACATACAATAAAGAAGGATCTACGGATACGGTCTCGGCAGTCTGGGCCGAGCTTGAACATTTCAGGGCTCTATCTATAACCCTGTCGAGTTCCTCCACATCTATGGGTTTAGGGATATAGTCGAAAGCGCCGAATTTTACTGCCTTAATCGTGATATCCATATCGTGGAATGCGGTAATGATGATAATGTTCTTTCTGCCATTACGAATCAGCTCTTGGAGCACATCAAGGCCGTTCATATCGGGAAGGCGGATGTCAAGGATGATCACGTGGGGATCAAAGACGGTGCACTGCTTCAGACCTTCTCTCGCAGACATCGCACACCCTACTGCATAACCCTTCTCAGTGAGGAACATTTCAAGGGTTTCAAGAAGGGGGCGTTCATCATCAATGATGAGAATCCTCTTGGCTTTCATGCCATCTCCCTAAAAGGAATTGTAAGACTGACCCGCGTTCCGTGAGGCTTTCGGACCACCACACTCCCGGCGCCTCCATGGGCCTCTATGATCTTCTTCACATTGGAAAGACCGAGGCCCGTGCCCTTCTTTTTGTTGCTGAAAAAGGGGTCGAAAACATAGGGAAGGTCCTCCGTGCTGATTCCGGGTCCGTCGTCGCTAATTTCGACCTGAAGAGCCCTACTGTCCTTCCTCAACTGCTTCGTGACGATCTCTATGTGTCCTCCTTCTGGTAAGACTTCCACGGCATTCAGCAAGACATTGAATATTGCCTGTTCTATCTTCTCCTGATCAAGAAGAACCTGAGGTAAGCCCCTGACGTATCGCTTTTTTACGGCGATATCCTTTTCTCTAATCCTGGCATCCATGATTTCGAGGCAAGCGTCCATCACGCTATTGATCGAGGCAGGCTCAAGGTTCAACTTTACCGGCCTTGCGAAGTCAAGCATCTCATCGAGAATTCTCTCCAGCCGGGATATCTCGTGGTCGATGATCTCCATGCGCCTCTTGTCGTTGCCGTCAAACTCCATATTTTTTAGGATAATCTGGCTGTTCATCTTGACTGATGACAGGGGATTCCGTATCTCATGGGCTAGAGACGTAGTCAGTTTTCCGATATGGGCCAGACGCTCAGACTCTCGGATCCGCTTCTCCGTCTCGATCCTCTCCGTGATGTCCCTGCAGATACCAGCCACGGCATATTCACTCTGGTAGAATATCCGTTTCACCTTATTCTCTGTAGGCAGGATGCTGCCGTTCTTGTGACGGCGAAAGTAAATGTAAAGATCCGTTGTATCCTCACCGGAAATTCTCTTCTCATAGAGTCTCCGCACCATAGGGAGTGACTTAGGGGCGACAAGGTCTGGGTAAGGTTTTCCCAACATTTCCTTGGAAGAGTAACCGTGGAGGTCGCAATACGCCTGATTTGCAAAAACGATTCGCCCATTCTGGTTGACAAAATACCCGTCGTTTATCTCCTCAACCAGGACCCGGTATTTAGATTCTGATTCGGCAAGTTCTTTTGTTCTTTTCTTCACCTCCCCTTCAAGATCTTCGGCATAATCTCTTAAATGTTTCTCATGCAATGACTGGAAATAATTGCTGAATTCTGTAATGGTATAAAAGAGACAGTGATTTATACGCCTTAAGGCACCCTGAAGGTCATTCTCATCTAACTCATTCGGAAGGAGAGGGAGGAGAACGGTTCGATAAAGCTCGTACGCACTTTGAACTTCCGAGAGAGAAAAACCTCCTTCAAGGCGTAAATTGGTAATCCACCGAATATGGTCATTTATCTTCGAAGAATCATTATGGATGAGTGCTGCACAATTTGCTTCACTTGCCCTTGAAACGGTGTGAAAGAGTTCATCTACTGGTCGGCCACGGTAGCGTTCGCTTACCTCTGTGTGGAGCCGATAAATCCATTCATCCACAATCCGTTCATGGTGTGTTTTAAGGATTTCTGCAAGCTTCATTGGAGGGGAATTTATCACTCTAACTATTTTTAGTCAAGCTGTAAAAAGTACTATAAAAAAAGTGCAATCCCCTCTCCTATCTTCCTACGGAGATGAAGCTTGTCTGTCGAGAAAGTTTTCCATCTTTGACGACAAAGATCCTGGATTCCACACTGGGCCGATGGTCTTTGGAGGTGATGGTGAGAGGCGGCGTGAGGCCCCCTGTGACAAAATCTTTAAACCCTTCCAGAGCAAGCCTCACCTTTTCGCGGGAGAATCCCTGTCCGATAAGGGCTCTTCTTAAAGCCTCTGATATTACCATTGTCGTCGCCCACCCTTCCACGTAGGAAAGGGTATGAGAATCATAGGGGTGCCACCTGTGATGGGCCTCTTTGATGGCAGCCATTCCCGGGATATCTTCGCCAAAAGGAGAGATAGGCTGCACTCCGAACACGCCGTTAAAAGGCGCCAGATTCTCGTCAAAAGCCGTCTTGCCGCAGATCCATTTGGTCTTGAGATCCATTTTCGTAACTTCCTGGAGGAGGAAGGAAGCTTCTTTGGAGGTCACGCTCAGGTAGGCGAAATCGGGGTTGTAGGCTTTGATTGTTGCGAGGGGGAGAGCGGTTTCTTTTTCCGCCGGATCTTCGGGCTGGGGCAAGTCGGAAATCCGGACATCCGGTCCGATGTCAATTCCCATGGCCCTTGCAGATTCTTTTGCTTCGTCCAAGAAGTGGCGGCCGAAAGGATCAGAGGACCCAACGAACATCACTTTAGGCCTTCTCATTTGCAGGCCGGTCTTGTCGGAAATGAAGTTCATTCCAATCCTTGCCAAATCGACTGGGGTTGGCGTGATTGAAAAAAGATACGGGTACTTGGAGGCGTTGGAATATTGGGAAGGCAGGGAACTGACGAATGTTGGGATTCGGTCGAGATGGGAATAGGGGGCCAAAGCAAGGGCCGTCTCCGGGGAATAGACGTAGAGAGCCAGGATACGGTCGGCCTCGTTCAATTTTCGGTAGGCCGCTAGGAATTCAGCTGGCTGGGCAGGGTCATCGATGAGAATGATCTCCAATTTTCTTCCGGAGATCCCCTCCCGTTGGTTGATCCATTTGGCTGCATCCGACATCCCTCTGGCACATTCCCTTCCCGAATCTCCCCATCGGCCTGAATGGGGGATCAGGGCTCCAACCTTGAGAGCAGGCAGGCCGAAACTGGGAACCGGTAGGGCGATGCAGAAAAACAGGGGGAGAATGAAAAGGCCTAACCAAATCCCAAATCTCAAATCCCAAATTTCAAATAAATTCCAAGTGCCAAAGAACAAATGACCCAGAGAAGTTTGCAATTTTGAATTTCTTGGATTGGAATTCATTTGTGATTTGGTGCTTGTCGTAAAATAATTTTTACGTCCCCGCCGTATACAGCACCGCCAGGATTCTTGTTACCCTATCCCGGTGGCATTGGACACGATGAGGGATGTTCGAATCATAATATATGGAATCCCCTGGGTAAAGGACATCGGTATGATTTCCCAGAATCACTTCCATCTCGCCTTCGAGGACGAAGATAAATTCCTCTCCGTCATGCACAGAGGTCTTCGAAGTCTTAACGGTGGCGGGTTCAAGAGTGACGATGAAAGGCTCCATATGGCGGTCCTTCTTCTCAAGCCCCAAAGATTCGTACGAATAGCCGTACTTCACTCCTTCTTTGGAGGCGAATCGAGAGACCGTCTTTCGTTCGTCCTTTCTTACGATCGCAAAAGGTTCACCTTCTGTTTCACCCAAGAAATCGCCGACCCTAACGCCCATTGCCTTGGCCAGTTTGATGATCGTTCCGAGGGACGGGGAGACAAGGTGATTTTCCATTTGGGAGAGCAGG
>Ga0335081_10012312_pt1 | contig 13857 bp, 13 predicted proteins | sample Lox_Sample_35_FD_206713 | JGI IMG/M metagenome (GOLD analysis project Ga0335081, IMG submission 206713) | Soil microbial communities from Loxahatchee National Wildlife Refuge, Florida, United States - Lox_Sample_3.5 | ecosystem: Environmental > Terrestrial > Soil > Wetlands | place: USA... | reverse complement strand
CGTGTACCGATTCCGCCCTGGCCCGGGCATCTCGCGGGTCGGGCTGACTGTCGAAGAACTGCCGCAACATGCCGGTGACCACGTAGCTGGGGCAGATGCTGTTACAGCGGACGCCTTCGGGTCCGTGGTCGATGGCGATCGCCCTGGTCAGGGCCAGCACCGCTCCCTTCGACGCGTTATACGCCGCAAGACCAGGTTCAGCCCAGAAACCGTCGACCGACGAGATGTTGATGACGGAGCCACCGCCGGCTCGCCGCAGCAGCGGCAGCGCGTGCTTGGTGCACAGGAAGACACTGCGGACGTTGACCGCCATGACGTGGTCCCACTGGGTAACCGACGTCTCGTCGATGCGCGCCTCGAGCTCGACGGCGGCGTTGTTGACGAGCACATCGAGGCGTCCGAACGCACGCTCGGCTTCGCGCATCACGCCGACGACATCGTCTTCGCTGCTCACGTCCCCGGCCAGCGACAGGACCCCGGCAGCGGCGCCGGGCGCCGCGGAGCGGCTGACCGTCGCGACGCGGGCACCTTCACGCTGGAACCGCCTGGCGATCGCCTGGCCGATTCCGCGGGATCCGCCGGTGACGAGGGCCACCTTGCCCGCGAGCGGCTGGGAGGTGCCAGCAGGCGGTGTCAACGCCCTCACGACGCCGCCGGGCGGGCGGCGCTCATGCGGGAGAAGACCTCGTACAGCCGTTCGCCGAAGCGTGTCAGGTGGGCGGTCAGCAGGTCCGCCGCGGCCGCCGTGTCACCGTGGACGAGGTGCAGGTAGATCTGGCGGTGCTCGTCGACGATCGGCCCGGGTTGCTCGACCTCGCGGTCCAGAACGGACACGACCGAGAAACCGAAGCGGACCTCGTTCGCGATGCTGCGGTAGAAGCGGTTCAGCCGGGGGCTATCCGCGAGTTCGACGATGCGGGCATGGAAGCCGATGTCGGCGGCGACGAGGCGGGCAACGTCGTTGCTCGCCGCGGCCGCCTCGAAGTCTCTTATCGCCCGGCTCAGGCGCTCTTCCTGCTCGGGGCGCAGCCGGCCCCCGGCGCGGACACCCTCGAGTTCCATCATCAGCCGCAGCCGGTAGATGTCGCGGATGTCGCCGGGACCGAGCTCGGACACGACCGCGCCACGCTGCGGGTAGTGCTGGACCAGTCCCCCGGCGACCAGGATCCGCAGCGTCTCACGGGCCGTGTTCCTGGAGACGCCGCCCGCGTCCGCGAGCGCGGCCTCACGCAGTGAGGTGCCCGGCCGGATCTGCCCGTTCACGATCCGCTCGAGGATCTCGTCGGCAAGCTGGTCCGCGCTGCCCCGTCGGTGCAGGGAGTTGCCCAGGCCGGCGAGCCCGGCGCTGTCCGTGCTCACGAGCCGACGCTGTTCCGGACGAGGTTCTGGAAGTGGCTGACCGCGTGCTCGTGCCTCATGATCAGCCGCCCCTGGACGACTTGACCGGATGCCATCCCCCGCTGGGCCGACTCGCAGAGGACGATGTCCTCGATCATCACCTGGTGGATCAGCGCGCTCGTGGCCTCGGCTTCGGCTTCGTCAACACCGTCCTCGAAGAAGTACTCGTAGACGGCCAGGGTGTTGTTCTCGTCGACCGGGATGATCTGGTTGGTCGAGACGTTGCCCCCGCCGGGGTAGATGTTCAGGCTGAACGTCGGCCAGAAGAAGTTGTAGCGCCCCTCACGCACCTGGCGAGTGCGCTGCGTGTCATCGGCCTTGGGCGGGCCGTGCTGGGTGGAAAAGTAGCCGTATTCCTCGCTGTCGTAGCTGCTGAGGTCGATGACGTCGGCGAAGGCTGGATGCGCGTTCGGGCAGTGGTAGCACTCGAGGAAGTTCTCCACGACGACCTTCCAGTTCGCCTTCAGCCGGTACTCCTTCCGGTCGCGCAGCTCGAGGCGATCCAGGTTCACCCCGGTGCCGGCGACGATGACGGGCAGCTCCGCGAGATAGGCAGCGAGCGGCTCGATGCCGTCGTCAAGCGATACGAAGATGAACGGACCGTAGGTGTCGACCAGGACCTTCCGCAGCCCGAGCTGCGCCTTGTCGAAACCGGCCTCCTGGCGAGCCCGCGGAGCCGATGCCAGGGAGCCGTCCAGCGCGTACGTCCAGGCGTGGTAGTGACACGTCGGCGCGGGGCAGTTACCAGACCGCTCGAGCTTGACCTCGGCTCCCCGGTGCCGGCACACGTTCACCATCGCATGAAGGCCGCCATCGTGGCCGCGGGTGACGAGGACCGGAACGCCCCCGATATCGACCCGGAAGAAGTCACCGGCCTTCGCGACCGCATGCACCGGGCCGGCGTAGAGCCAGGATCTGCCGAAGATCTCGGACTGTTCCCGCCGGTAGATCCCGGGATCGGAATACCACGAGAACGGGAGCGTCCGGGTGTTCAGCGCAGCAGGGCGTGGTGCAGGCGCCGGGAGCACTGACATGCCTGCCGTCCTTCTGATCAACTACTCAGTTGCTCGGTGACTCGATTGTTGAGCAACCCTCCCTCAGGCTGTGACATACGTCAACCATCGGTCCCACCATGCGCCGCTTCGAGAGAGGAGCCGCGATGACACGACATGCCGGAAAGGTGGCACTGGTCACCGGGGCAAGCAGGGGAATCGGAGAGTCCATCGCACGCCGGCTTGCCTCCGACGGCGCTCACGTGGTCAATGCCAGCATCATCGACCCCACCTATCCGGACGTGCCCTCCATTACCTTCGAGCAGCTGGATGTCACCGCCCCCGAAGCGGTCCGCGAGGTGATCGGGCGGGTGGCAAGCGACCACGGGAGGCTGGACATCCTGGTCAACAACGCCGGCGTCGAGGTCGAGAAGTCCGTCCAGCTCACCCGATGCATCGCCCTTGACCACGCCGCCGCTGGCGTTCGCAGCGTGGCGATCTGCCCGGGCTACGTCAGGACCGAAATGCTCGAGCACTACTACCAGAGCCAGCCAGACCCCCGGGCAGTCCGTGATGCCGTGACCAGCCGGCATCCACTCAGGCGGCTCTGCGAGCCGGACGAGGTCGCCTCTTTCGCATCCTGGCTGGCATCAGAAGAAGCAGGCTTCGCCTCCGGCCAGCCCTACATACTCGATGGAGCACTCACCACGGGACGCGCGTTCACCTGGAACGACAAGTAGCGCCTAACCCGTAGGCCGCGGCCGCCCAGTGGCCCGGGACGGGCCGGGGCCGCCCCTAGCATGATGGTCGCGTCGGGCGGCGGTCGCGGCCGTCGGCTTCCTGATCGTCGATGACGAGCGCCATGAGCATTCCCTCCCGTCGTCAGGCCTCTGGACGAGGCTGAGATTTAACGCCGACGGTGGCAGCTGCGGCTGGAACAGGCCTGATGCGGCGCTGAAACGGCAGTACCCAGGGCCTGCCGCAGGATTACCGCGGTACCTCGGTGCCTGGCCGTCGAGGGGAGGCGCGTTGGCGATAGTACGGTGTCAGAGTGGCTGTTGCGGAGACCGTGGCCCGTGTCCGGGTCGGCAGCGAGGCTCCTGTCAACCAGCTGGTGTGCCATCCACGACTTCCCCTGATCGCTGGCCTGGACTCTGAACGGCCGGCGGTTCACGTCTGGGACTGCGGGGCAGGGCAGCTGGATGAGCTCGGGACCGCTGGCGCTGACTCACCTGCCGACGGCGATGCTGTGGGCTGGGAGCGGAGGCAGCAGACACCCGCGGCGGCATGGCATCCGGACCAGCCGCTGCTAGTGGTGGCGAGCCGGGGTGCAGTAGTGCGGTGGACCCCTGCCGGGCTCACCGAACTGTCCGGTCTTCCGCCCGCTGCCGCGTACCGCAGCCTGGCGTTCAGCCCGGATGGTCAGACGCTGTGGGCATCGCCGTCCTCAAGTGACGCGGAGACCGCATGGGAGTCCTCTGACTGCGTCGACCTCGCTTCGGGAACCATCAGGGCCGGCCCGCGCTGGGACACCGGGATTGCGACGCATCCGGCTGGCGGGCTGGTGACCACGCTATGCAGCGACCAGAACGCAACGCTCGGGGTCTTCGCACGGGTCGATCAAGACAGCACGCCCGCCGCGATCGTGGCCGGGCACGACGTGCTGGCTGGCTCCCCGGTGACCGCGCTGGGCGCCACCGCGGCAGGCGACCTCGCCGTCGCCAGCGGGGGAGGCGATCTCGCCTTGGTGTCAGTGCCCGCCTCCTCCCCGACGGCCCATGCCGTCTGCGGCGACACGTCGCGGGCCATGATTACGGCCTTTTTGGATGCCACCTCCGAGGTTCCCGGCGACGGCGACCTGGAGACCCATCTGGTCCTGACCGATGGGGCGCGGACCTGGCATCCGGGCGACCTGGCGGCAGTGACCACCGCAACCACGACAGATCCGGCCTGGCTGCAGCTTCGAGCGGCCGTTAACACCGTGTTCGGTCAGCCGAGGTGACGGCACCGTTTCTTCATCCGCTGCCGTGGTTCGCGGCAGGAGGCTCGTCTGCAGCCTGTTCGTCCTGGCCGCTCATGGCCCGGGATCTACCCCGCGTCTTCCCCTAGCCGCCAAGAAGCGAGAGAGGGTAACCATGGTCCAACGTCAGCTCCCCCGGCCAGCCGAGATCTTCGAGCTCGTGCGGTTCAAGAAGCCCGAACTGGACGCGAAGAAGCGCCGCCTGGAGGCGGCGCTCACGATCTGGGACCTGCGCGCCATCGCCAGGCGCCGCACCCCGAAGGCCGCCTTCGACTACACCGAAGGCGCCGCCGAGGAGGAGATCTCGCTGGCCCGTGCCAGGCAGGCGTTCCGGGACATCGAGTTCCGCCCCTCGATCCTGCGCGGCGCCGCTGAAGTCGACACCAGCTGCGAGATCTTCGGCGGCCCCTCGGCCCTGCCGTTCGGCATCGCCCCGACCGGCTTCACCCGCCTGATGCAGACGGAGGGCGAGGTCGCGGGTGCCTCCGCGGCGGGAGCGGCCGGCATCCCCTTCTGCCTCTCGACCCTCGGCACCACCTCGATCGAGGGCGTCAAGGCCGCCAACCCGGCCGGCCGCAACTGGTTCCAGCTCTATGTCATGCGTGACCGGGAGATCTCCTACGGGCTCACCCGCCGAGCCGCCGCCGCAGGCTTCGACACCCTGCTCTTCACGGTCGACGCCCCGGTGGCGGGCGCGCGGCTGCGCGACAAGCGCAACGGGTTCTCCATCCCGCCGCAGCTGACCCTGGGCACCATCGTCAATGCGATCCCGCGGCCGCGGTGGTGGATCGACTTCCTGACCACTCCCAAGCTCGAGTTCGCCTCGCTGACCTCTACCGGCGGCACCGTCGGCGAACTGCTCGACGCCGCGATGGACCCGACGATCAGCTTCGCGGACCTCGACGTCATCCGCTCGCTGTGGCCGGGCAAGATCGTGGTCAAAGGCGTCCAGACCGTCGCGGACGCCAGGAAGCTCACCGATCTCGGCGTCACCGGCATCGTGCTCTCCAACCACGGCGGCCGGCAGCTCGACCGCGCCCCGGTGCCATTCCGCCTGCTGCCTGAGGTCGTGCGCGAGGTCGGCAAGGATGTCGAGATCGCGATCGACACCGGCATCATGTCCGGCGCCGACATCGTCGCCTCGATCGCCCTCGGCGCGAAGTTCACCCTGATCGGCCGGGCCTACCTCTACGGCCTCATGGCCGGCGGCCACGAGGGCGTGGCCCGCGTGATCGCGATCCTCCGCGACCAGATCGGGCGCACCATGAAGCTCCTCGGTGTCGCCACCCTCGCCGAACTCACCCCCGGCCACGTCACCCAGCTCGTGCGAGCCCACCCCGTGCCTAGCCGTACCGCCGGCTCACATGGCCCGGACACCGGCATGCCGCAGGAGCCCTTCAACGACCAGCGAAAGGGAGGTACGAGATCATGAGCATGAGCTCGGCGGAACTGGAAGCATTCCTCGCCCAGACCTTCCCCACCCCGCTTGGCGTCATCGCGACCCTGCGCAGTGACGGATCACCCCACATCGTGCCGGTATCTCCGTCCAGACCTTCGAGGAACCCTACCCGGCAGTCATGATGCGGGGGGCCGCGACCATCGCGACGGCAGATGACGCCGCCACGGTCGAGGAGATCCGGGCGATCACCCGCCGCTACATCGTCCCCGACGAGGTTGAGCGGTACATTGCCAGCTGGCCGGGCCTGCGCACCATCGTCACGATCGTCCCGGCGCACGTCGTATCCTGGTCGGCCGGAGGCTGAAACCTCTTAGCCAGCCAGAAGAATTACCGGGCGTGACGGCTTCGCCGGGTTCGGCGCCGCATCCACAGAGCGCCCAGGATGAACGCGACAAGAAGGACGCCAACGCCGGTGAACAGCAGGTAAAACAGACCCTTCACGACGACGCCCACGACACCCAGCGCAATCGCCGCGATGACAAGCAGTAGAAAGACAATCATCCGATCCTCCGCTCAGCTGAACTGTTCAGCGGCGGACCGGCCACCGCTCGGCTCGCACGTCAATGGGGGTGAATGGCGGACCAGTCGGCGGCCATGTCGATCACGGTCCAGTTGTGCTCGATGGCGGCGGCATGGATCTGCTCAGTGCCGCTGCCGAGGATGGGGTCCCGTTCGTAGGCGTACTCACGGTCGCCGTCGGTATGGTGCACGAACAACTCCAGGGTCCGGTGCCGGCTGGCGGCGGTCCACTCCAGCATGGCCAGGTCACCGTCGGTGTTCCCGGCGGCCAGGATCGGCCGCTGCCCCACGTGCCGGTGGATCGAGCTGGGTTTCTGCGGCCCGTCATTGATGACCTGGATGGCGGGGGTCTTGAGGAGTTCGGGCCCATCACTACCCTCGCGGAACTCGGTCTCCCCGATGCTGCCGATCACCCGGTGCGGCGGCAGGCCGTAGACCTCTCCGGCCCAGGCCCGCATGAAATCGGTGCCGCCACCTGAGAAGATCCAGCACGAGAAGCCGTTGCGGTCCAGCAGGCCGAGCAGCTCCAGCATCGGCTGGTACACCGTTGCCGGGTATGGGCGGTCAAAGCGGGGGTGCCGGGCGGATGCCAGCCAGCGCCGGGATACCGCGGCGAATTCGTCGGTGGTGATCCCGGCATGGGTGAGCGCAACCAGCTCGGTCAGCGCCGGCATCCCGCCCGCGTGCAGCTTTTCCAGGCTGGCGGGGTGACCCAGCTCGGCCGCCCGGTCCAGCGCGAACATCAGTTGAGCGTAGACCGGCTGTTCGGTCCAAAGGGTGCCGTCATTGTCGAATACCGCGACACGCTCGGGCTCGTCCACGAAATCGGCTGAGTCATGGCTGGTCACGGCTTGGACGAAATCGAGGATCGACTGCTTCGCAGATGTCTCTCGCCAGCTCGGCAGCTGGTCACCGCTCACCGGCGCTGCCTGCCTGCTCCAATGTTCACGTCGCCCAAGCTAGATTTCATGCCCGGCGGCTGAATCACCCGGCAAGGGTGATCTGCCGCCACGCCTGGCCGCTGGCGTGACAAGGTGAGCTGGTGGTGACTTCGAAACTGCGGGCCTGCACTCTGCTGTCGGTCAATGTGGGGATGCCGCGAGACGTGACCTGGCACGGGAGGACGGTGCACACGGGGGTCTGGAAGAAGCCGGTCACCGGGCCGCGGATGGTGCGGCGGCTCAATATCGACGGCGACGGGCAAGGTGATCTGGCCGGGCACGGCGGCGAGCAGCGGGCGGTGTTCGTCTACCAGATCGAGTCCTATCAGTACTGGAAGGAACAGCTGGGCCGGGATGACTTCGAGTACGGGCAGTTCGGGGAGAACTTCACCGTGCAGGGCCTGGCAGACGACCAGGTGTGCATCGGCGACCGTTACCGGATCGGCGGCGCGATTTTCGAGGTAACCCAGCCGCGGGTCACCTGCTTCCGGGTGGGAATCCGGATGGATGATCCCCGGATGCCCGCGCTGCTGGTTTCCCATCACCGCCCCGGGTTCTATTTCCGCGTGCTGACTGAGGGCGCGGTGCAGGCCGGGCAGGAGATTGTCAAGGTTGCCTCCGGTCCGGAAGGCATGACGGTCGCGGAGACGGACGCCCTGCTGTACCTGCCCGGGCATCCTCGGCAGCAGGTGCTGCGCGCGTTGCGTATCCCGGCGCTCAGCGCCGGGTGGAAGTCCTCGTTCCAGGAAATGCTCGACCAGTCCGGGGCGGCCTCCGGCAACGCGGGCCTGACCGAAGCAAGCCCGCCGCCGGCGTGGCCCGGGTTCCGGCCGCTCGCCGTGGCCGGAATCGACCGGGAGAGCGAGACGGTGATCTCGGTGCACCTGGCCGATCCCGGAGGCGGGAGCGTGCCCGCCGCCCTGCCCGGGCAGTTCCTGACCCTGCGCCTGCACCCTGACCCCGCCGGGGCGCCGCTGCTGCGCAGCTATTCGCTGTCGGGACCCCCGGGTGCCCGCGACTACCGCATCAGTATCAAGCGGGAGGAACGCGGCGCCGCCAGCCAGTTCCTGCACACCCGGGTGCGGGCGGGTGACCTGCTGGAGGCAGCCGCCCCGCGTGGCACCTTTACCCTGCGCCCGGGCCAGACGCCGGTTCTGCTGATCAGCGCGGGCGTCGGCGCGACACCGGTGCTGGCCATCCTGCACGCGCTGGCCGCGGCCCGGTCCACCCGGGACATCTGGTGGCTGCACAGCGCGCGCCGCCGCGCCGATGAGCCGTTCGCGGCCGAATCCCGCGCCCTGCTGTCCGCGCTTCCCAGCGCGCACCGGCACATCTGTTACAGCAGCCCGGGTCCTGACGACGTCCAGGGCCGCGACTACGACACGGCGGGACGCCTGTCGGCACCGGTCCTGGCCGCGCTGGACCTGCCCGGCGACGCCGACGCCTACCTGTGCGGCCCCCTCGCGTTCATGGCCGACATATCCGCGGCCCTGGCCGCGGGCGGCATCCAGGCGGCCCGCATCCGCACCGAGGTGTTCGGCGCCGGGCCCGCGCTGACACCGGGTATCGCGCCCGCGGCTACCCGCCGTCCGCACCCGCCCGCCGGCCAGCCAGGCAGCGGCCCTCTGGTCGCGTTCGCGCGCAGCGACCTGAGCGTGCGCTGGGATCCCGGCTACGCCAGCCTGCTCGAGTTCGCCGAAGCCTGCGACGTACCGGTGCGCTGGTCATGCCGCATCGGAGTGTGCCACACCTGCGAGACGGCCGTCATGTCCGGAACCGTCCGCTACTCCCCCGCCCCGGTCGATGACCCCGCCGACGGCGACGTACTCATCTGCTGCTCGCAGCCAAGCGACGACCTGATCCTCGACCTGTGACCCTGGGGGTGGCCGTAGATCAGGCTGCAGCCGTAGGCGTTCATCTGCTCCAGGGCGATGCCGGTCTGCTGGCTGAACCACAGGTCGTTGACTGCGAACGGGTTGTGGGTGGTGACCGCGTCCACGTCGGCCCGGGCGGCCGTCGTGACCACCAGGCCGGCGGTCCCGTCGGCGGGGTGGGTCTGGGTGCCGTAGGTCACCACGCCGCCGGGCTCGACGGGCGCCAGCTTGGCCAGGCCCTCGGCGGTGGTCGGGTGAACCCCCACGTCACTGTCGATCACCACCGGCTCGCCACGCCGGCTCGGCAGCGTGACCGGGACCATGTAGCGGCGCTGGAAGGCCCGGTCGCCGGCGAGCGCCGCCTGATACTGCTGATAGCGCAGCAGGGCGATTTCGTCCAGGCGCTCCCGGGTCAGGCCGGCCTCGGCCGCGACCCGTTCGGCCGTGGTCACCATCGACGCGCCGCCCCACGGATCGCGGCGGAAGCTGTCGAGTACCCAGGTCTCCTGCCGGGGTGCCCCGCCGGGAGCCGACGGCGCCGGGTAGGTGAGCACCGGGCCGTTGGAGGTGCGATCCGTGGTGATCACCACCGACAGCTCGTCCAGCCCAGCGTCCACCCGAAGGGCCGCTGCCTCCAGGCATGCCGCCGAGGTGGCACAGGCCTGCGAGAGCATGGCCCCGGTGGCGTGCGGCGCGCCGATCCGGGGGATACAGGCGTCGCGGAAGGACATTGGCTCACCCCATCTGGCGCACGTGCAGCAACGGGGTCTTGTAGGTGGTGCGGGGCAGCGTCTCCGGATCCAGGATCGTGACGTCCGCGCGGACCTGGAGCCGGACGCGGAGTTCCCGCTCGATGGCGCGGGCCACCTCCGGATAGCGCTCAGCGGGCAGCCCGGGCGCGGCCTCCACGTCGACCGGGATCGGGGTGTCGTACCGGACCTGGTCCGCATGGTCCTTCCAGATCCGCAGGTACGGCTCGATGACACCGGGGAAGCCCCGCACGACGACGTCGCGGATCGCGCTGGGGAAGACGTTCATGGCCTTGTAGATCAGCATGTCGTCGGTGCGGCCGACGCAGCGGATGCGCGGGGACGTGCGGCCGCACGGGCAGCTGGTCGCGGTCACCACCAGGTGGTCGGCGGAGCGGTAGCGCAGCACCGGGGTCGCCTCGCGGGCGAAGGTGGTGTAGACGGCCTCGCCGCGGGCGCCGTCCGCCCAGGGCAGCACCGCGCCGCTGGCCGGGTCGATGAGCTCGACCGCGACCGACCGCTGGCCGCAGAAGTGCATGCCGCCCCCGGCTTCGCACTCGGCCCACAGCAGTGCCATCACGTCGCCGAGGCCCATGACCTCGCAGGCGCGCTGCAGGCCCCAGCCCCGGATGATCTTGTCGCGGATCTCCGGCTGGCCCATGCCCGGCTCGCCGCCGCCGAGCAGCGCGCGGACCCCGAGCGCGGAGGCGTCCTGGCCGGTCAGCTCCTGGCATCGGTCGGCCAGGTAGGTGCCGAACGAGGTGGTGGACAGCACCGCGGTGGCCTGCAGGCGCGGGATCAGCGCGATGATCCGCTCGGTGGGCAGGCCGCCGATCCACGCGAGCGTCGCGCCGATGCGCCGGAAGCCGTCGGCATACGGCAGCCCGCCGGCCACGCCAGGCAGCCCCACCAGGTGGGCGACCACGTCGTCGGGCCTGATCCCGGCGGTGAAGAAGCCCGTTGCGATCCCGTCCCGCCAGGTCCGCAGGTCGGTTTTCGTCAGCGCGAACATGACCGGCTCGCCGGTGGTACCCGAGGAAGACAGGGTCTGGACCACCGCGGGCAACGGCACGCCCTGGTGCCGGCCGAACGGCTGGCCCGGACGGCCTTCTCCCTGAGAACAGCGCAGGTCGTCTTTGGTGGTGAACGGCAGGCCGGCCAGGAACTCCAGCCCGGCCGCCGGGCCGACGGCGGGCCCGGGACCGAGCAGGGCACGATGAAAGTCCGAGCGCCCGGGCAGCGCACGGACGAACGGCACGGCCCGGGCCGCCTGCCAGGCCAGCACCTCGTCCCAGGGCATCGTCTCCAGTTCCGGATCCCAGTAACGCTGAGCCATGGCTCACCCCTCGGCCAGCGCGGCGGTCAGCTTCCCTACCGCCGCCCGGCACTCGGCGAACCCGCCCCGGACCGGGCCGAGCGTGGTGAGCAGCGGCCGGCCGGCCAGTCTGAGGGCCGACGCGGGCCAGGCAGCCGGGTCGACGTCCAGCGCGATTCCCTGGCCCGGCCCGGACGCCGCGGGCGGCAGGCACACCACGGCCCCGCGCGGCGCGAGCGCGGCGTCGGCGGGATCAGCCAGCACGACCGCGGCCGCGGCCTGGCGGAACCGGGCCACGTTGACCAGCGGGGTAACCGCTGAGCGCCAGCCGTCGGCGACCGCGCGAGGCACCGGCTCGGCCTCCACTACCAGCAGCAGATGGGCCCCGGCCTCCAGGAACGCCTTGGCCAGGGCCAGTAGCACTGCGCCGTATTCCTCCAGCGCGGCGGGACCGGCGGGCGCGCGGCCGAGCTGGGCGGCGAGCTGCGCGGGCCCGCACAGGGCAGCGGCCAGCACGGTGTCCCCGGTGGTGGCCGCGAGCCGCCGGGTCGCCTCGACCGCTGCCGTGACCCGCGGGTGCCCCGCCGCGCCCGCCGCGGCGGCGGCCGGGGAGCACCCGGCCGGGGAGCACCCGGCCAGGGAACATGCAGCCAGGTCATCGGCGGCGGCGGTCACGATCACGTCGGTGCCGAACGCGCCGTGCAGCGCGCGCAGCCCGTTGGCCAGCTTGGTCGGGTCGGTGAGGAACTGTCCGGCGGGCAGCGCCTCGATCTCGGCGGCCTGGGCCAGGACCAGCGGGCAGACCAGCGCGGGCGTGATTCCCTGGCCCCGGTCATCGGCACCGTGCCGGGCCAGCCGCCGGGCCCGGTTGCGGGCGCTGGATGCGGGCACTGGGTCGCCGGCCGGGTCAGGGGCGCATCAGCGGCTGCAGCGGCTTGGCGTCGGGCCAGCTTCCGTACCAGGTCAGGATCTCCTCCGGCGGCTTGCGCTGAAGCCACTCCGCCTCGAACTCCGTGTACGGGCGGCCGCGCGCGATCCGGGCCCGCCGCTCGTCAGCGCGGCGCTGCCCGGTGGCGGCCGCGTCGACCCTCCTGCGCTCGGCGTCCCAGACCACCTGGTACACATGCTCGGCGGCCCACTCGGAGACCAGGCCCTTGTCGATGTCGTCACCGACCGAATCCGGGTCGCGCTCCAGCGGGTCGCCGTAGCCGGCCCCGCCGGTGGCGAACGCCACCGTGATGACGTCGTTCTGCATGTAGGGCCGGGGTGCCCGGCCCTGGAACTCATTGCCCCACTCGCCGCCGATGCTGCGCGCGCGGAGCACCTCGGTGATGTCCAGGTCGACGGCGTCACCCGCCTCCAGCCGCGGCATCAGGTCCGCGTGGGCCACGCTGACGCCCGGGATGGTGCAGGGCGCGTAGCCGCCGAACAGGCCCTGCGGTGTCTGGATCTTCGAGTTGTCCGCGATGGCCATCATGACCACCCACGGCACGTGGTGCGCCACCCACAGCTGGGCGGTGCCCACCCCGCCACGGTACTTGCCGTGGCCGGCGGAGTCCTTCCAGTGCGAGGAGATGGGGATGAACAGCGGGAACTCGTTCTCGACCAGCTCCACGTCCGGGGCCCGGCCCGCCGGGCACCAGGGGAAGCCGAACGCGTTCATGCCGTCCATCTCCGGCAGCGCGCCCTGCCCCTCGGTGTTGATCGAGTAGGCCAGCATGTCGGCGAACGGCGAGCTCCACTGGGACATGCCGGCCAGCACCACGGCGTTGCCGCCGTTGCCCTGGGAGGCGCCGGCCTGCTGCCAGTGCTCGGTGGAGAACACGGCCCGGGCGAAGGTGTTGTGCACCGCGCTCATCACCCCGGTGGCGATCATGACCGAGTTGCTGGTCGCCGCGCGCACGTCGGGATACAGGCACGAGCCCGGCTCGAACTTGAAGTCGATCGGGGCGAACGTGCCGTTGCTGATCGGCAGGTCGTGGAACAGGTACTCGTACACGTAGTTGGCGAAGTGCCCGATCGCGGCCTGCGGGTGGGCGTTGTAGGAGGACGGGGTTTCCGGCCCGGTGCCGCTGAAATCGACCAGCAGGTGGTCGCCGTCCTTGGTCAGCGTCATGCAGCAGCTGCGGACCAGGCCCTGGTTCAGCCCGACCGCGTCGGCGAAGTGGGTGGACCGGTACACCCCGTCGGCCCAGGTGCTGATGCGGGCCCGGGCGCCCTGCTCGGCCACCTCGAGCATCCGCCGGAACAGCGCCTTGACGAAGTCGGCACCCTCCCGCTCGCAGAACTCCAGCAGCCGGGTCCGCACCCGGTCGGCGGTCGTGCAGCGCGCCTTGAGGTCGACCGCGACCATCTGCGGCGCGCGGATGCCGAACGCCTCGAACATGGTCACTATGTCCTCGCGGAGCTGGAAGTTCTCGCCGATCTTGGTGGGCGGCAGGTTGAGCCCCTCCTCGAACCGGGCGGTGGCCCCGATGGGCATGCCGCCCGGCTCGGACGCGCCGGTCTCGGTGGTGTGGACCAGCGCCGCGGTCCAGGCGATGAGCTCGCCGCGGAAGAACACCGGCATCGCGACCATCTGGTCCGGGTT
>Ga0335081_10012311_pt1 | contig 13858 bp, 7 predicted proteins | sample Lox_Sample_35_FD_206713 | JGI IMG/M metagenome (GOLD analysis project Ga0335081, IMG submission 206713) | Soil microbial communities from Loxahatchee National Wildlife Refuge, Florida, United States - Lox_Sample_3.5 | ecosystem: Environmental > Terrestrial > Soil > Wetlands | place: USA: Florida... | reverse complement strand
GACGTCGCCAACGGGAACGAAGGTGCGTCGGGCTTCTTTGGCAATCCCCCGAACGCTGCGACGCCCTCGGTATTCAATGTCAATGGATATGGCAACCTAAGTGGCGGGCAGGGCATTGTTCCACCTTCGAGCATGAACATTGTGTCGAACTATCCTAAGTTCCCCAGCATTCAACAATTCAGCCTAGGCGTGGAACATCAATTCGTCGGCAACAATTTCCTGAGTGTGAGCTATGTCGGAAGCTTGGGAAGGCATATTCTCCGCCAGCGCAATATCAATCAGGTTCCAGTGGGTGCAACTACACAGAGCGTACCTGTGTTGGCGGGCACTCCGGGCTGCGATGCGTCAGGGAACTGCAACGTGCAGCAGATACTGATCAATAATTTGGAGCCGAACATCTACTTTGTACCCTACCGAGGATACACGGGCATCAATCTTCGGGATTGGTCGGGCGACTCCAGCTATAACTCGCTGCAGGTGAACTATCGTCACAAAGTTGGCATGGGTTTGACGTTTCAGGCCGCTTATACCTGGTCGCATAACATTGACAACGTCGGTAATCCGGGTGTGAACGATTACGACTTGGGACGCTGGCGAGCCACCTCGAGCCTGAGCCAGTCACAAATCCTGGTGCTGAACTACATCTATGACCTTCCCTTCTTCCGCCACGCGAGCAATGGGTTTGTCCGGAGTGTGATTGGCGGATGGGAGATCAGCGGCATCACCAGTTTTCTCAGGGGCCAACCCGTCGATTTCGGGTGCGGAATTGCCGGGCTGAGCAGTGGAGTGGGCGGGCCCGTGAGATGCAACTCGCTCGGTCCTCTGAAGGTCAAGAAGGGCGTCACGGATGATCCGCAATTCGGGCCGACCGCCACTTGGTTCGACCCCAGCGTGATTGGGCAGATTACAGTGCCCCAGCTCTCCGCAAATAACCAGGCGGGAATGTTCGGCTACATGGGTCGCAACGTACTAACCGGCCCCGGCCGGAACAACTGGGATCTGGCTGTCCTGAAGAACTTCTCTGCCCCTTGGTGGGGTGCGGAGAAGTCGGCGGTCCAATTCCGGTTCGAGACGTTTAACACGTTCAACCATCCGCAGTGGAATGGCATTAACATCGGCTGCGGCAGTCAGACCCCGGCGGGTCAGCCGTGCAGCGGAAACGAGAATAATCTTGGAAACGGCGAAGTGACCAGCGCTTGGCCAGCAAGAATTTTGCAACTCGGGCTGAAGTTCATCTTCTGACGCACCTGCGGTCCCCTCGCGCCGCCGATCTAGCAGTTGTGTTATCGTCTCAACCGGCTCAAATTGATTCGTGGGCATTCGGGTATGCAGCGGGTGGTCTCTCAGCAGCGTATCCCAAGGATTTTACGTTTAAGACATCGGTATGGAAGACGCAAGATCCGCTGCGGTCGAGCAAACCGCAATCGCTCCAGCACGTTTGAAGCGTGTCTTAAGCTTCTGGGATCTCGTTCTTTTTGGAATCATCTGCGTAACGCCAATTGCTCCTCTTCCGCCATTCGGCATCGCGGAGAAGCTTTCCGGCGGACATGCAACACTGACGATTCTGATCGCGATGTTCGCGATGCTGATAACGGCCGTTAGCTATGGGCGCATGGCTGGGCTGTATCCGGTCGCTGGCTCGGCTTACTCTTACGTCAGTCGCGGACTGAATTCTCACGTGGGGTTTCTCGCCGGGTGGGCGACATTCCTGGACTACTTGATCATTCCCATGGCGAATGTCATCTACTGTGCGGCGACCATGTATCGAATCTTGCCATCGATTGGGTATGCAGTATGGGCTTTTATCTTCGCAGGTCTCGCCACATGGCTCAACCTAAGAGGTATCCGCACCGGAACCCGCGCTAACCAAGGCTTGCTGGCGGTGATGCTGGCAGTACTTGCCGTGTTTGTCGTTCTCGCCCTCCGATACCTTTTGAAAGCCTCCGGGTTCACCGGCCTGTTTTCGACCGCTCCGCTTTACAATCCAGCCACATTCGATTTCAACCGCGTTCGAACCGCCACCTCCTTCGCTGCTCTGACCTATATTGGCTTCGATGCCGTGACGACACTCTCGGAGGAGGTAAAGGATGCCCGGCGCACCGTCCCGCTGGCAACCGTCGTGGTGTGCTTATTCACAGGCATTGTGGGAGGCGGACTCGTATACCTGGCGCACCTGGTTTGGCCAGATTACACAACGTTCACCCACTTGGAAACTGCTTTTATGGACGTCACTCGACGGGTTGGAGGAACGAGCTTGTTCGATGCCATGGGCGTCGTTCTGATCCTGGCTCAGTTTGGTAGTGTGCTGACCGGTCAGGCGGGCGCCGCGCGCCTCCTCTTTGGCATGGGCAGGGAGAACGTGCTTCCTAAGGCCTTCTTTGGGCACCTGGACCGACGCAGTCAAGAGCCAACATACAACGTCCTTCTGGTTGGCCTGCTCTCACTTGGCGGGGCCATGGTATTCAACTTCGAAGAGGCCGCTGAGGTCCTGAACTTTGGTGCCTTTCTCGCTTTCATGGGTGTCAATCTAGCGGTGATCCGTAGCTTTTACTTTGACGTAAAGCGACCTTCCAGACATTTAATGGCCGATATGCTACTACCGGTGCTCGGATTCCTGTTCTGTCTAGGAATTTGGATCAGCTTACCTGCACCTGCCAAACGAATCGGTTTCGTGTGGCTGGCCTTGGGTCTTGCGTATCACGCAATATCCACGCGTGGATTTCGCAGACCGCCACCGGTCATCGAACTCCCGGAGCCGTAAAGGTGGTGGCTCTTGCTTGACACAAAACGACATCCCATGATATGGTCTGACCACGACGGACCACCAGTAGCGAAGCATCCATGAGGAGTGCGCGCCCATGAAAAATCACAACAACCCACTGCGAAGTTTCTTGTCTCCTTTCAAGCTCGTCGCATTTCTCGGGGTCATTGCGGCCACATCCGCAGGTGCGGACAATTCGAGTGCTGGCAGCATAGATGTGGATGCGAACAAGCCGATTGGAGCTGTCTCGAAGTACATCTTCGGCCAGAACCTGGAACACGAACATGGTGCTGTCAGCGGCGGCGAACAAAACCTCAATCACGAGCACGGGTTGCACACCGGCGGCCTGTGGGCGGAAATGCTGCGCGACAGGAAGTTTGAAGAAGGTGATTTGGACGCGGATGGTGTTGCGAATGGCTGGGTCCCTGAAGAGCGCATTACAAATCGATACGAAGAGCTCGTTGACGGCCAGGGAGTCCATGACCGTTATCGGATCGCCCATGATGAATACTACGGAGGAGGTGCATCGCAATCGATAGAGATTTACGGGGATGGCTCGAACCATGCGAGCGTCTATCAAATTGGTTTGCACTTTGGCAAAGGCCACCGGTACGTGTTTTATGTATACCTGAAGCGCCGTGGAACGGGCAGCGCCTTTGTCGAGTTCGACAGGCAGGGAAAGGCTTATGACCGCACCGATTTCAAGAACTTCTCGGATGGATGGAGCAAATACACGGCGGACTTTACCGCTCCTGAGGAAACGGACGACGGCATGGTTCGCATCGGGGTACAAGGGAATGGCGCATTCTGGATTGATTCCGCCTCTTTAATGCCGGCGGATCATTTCCATGGAATGCGTGCAGATGTGATTGAAGCCGTAAAGCCACTCAAAGTGCCTATGCTGCGCTACCCCGGTGGTTGCTTTGCTGATATTTATCACTGGAAGGATGGAGTCGGCGATCGCGACCGCCGTCCCGAGCGTTGGTCCTCGATGTGGAATGAATGGGAGCCCAACGATTTCGGAACCGATGAATTCATGGAATTTGTGAACGCCACCGGCATGGAAGCCCACATCACGGCGAATTATCTGACCGGTACCGCGGAGGAGGCGGCACTGTGGGTTCAGTACACCAACGGATCAGCGGAGACACCGATGGGCAGGCTCCGAGCGCAGAATGGGCATGCGGGGTCGTACGGGATTAAGCTATGGGCCATCGGCAACGAGGTGCAGGAACTCTGCTCCGGCCAGTACATCGGCCGCAACGATGTCAACCGCTATGCCGCGAGATTCAAGGATTATCGGAGCCGGATTCTCAAAGAGGATCCGTCCGTCAGCGTTATGGCGGTAGGGGCCGGCCCGGGTCCTCTCCAATGGAATCACGATCTGCTTGCTCTCATGACTGATGTCGATCGGCTGGGGATCTCGATTTATACGGGCGAAGGGGGACGGACCGATGACTTCGATACCAAGATCATGGATCTGAATCGCTTCTATCGGCATGTCGTAGCAGAACCCCTGGATTTTGACCGTGAACTGAATGCCGTGTCGGAGAGTATTGGGAAGCTTTTCCCTCCAGATCGTCCGCTCCTGGCCGTCACGGAGTTTCAAGCCTGGTGGCTGACAGAAAAAGTCGATGAGGACTTCCGGCTGTGCAACGCTCTTTACATTGGGAGCATTTACAACGCGCTCCTTAGACGTGCGAAAGAGGTGTTCATCGCGGAGATCGAATCGCTGATCAATGTTCAAGGAATTATTGAAGCAAGCCAAACATCCCTGAAGCTCACCCCGGAATACTTCGCCTGTATGCTCTACCGCCTCCACACGGGAGACACGGTTTTGAATACTTCCACGGAGAGTTCCATGGTTGGGTTCAATGCCAAGCTGCCTATGCTCGATTCGATCGCCACCGTGAGCGGCGACAGTCGCACTTTGTACTTGTCCGTCGTCAACCGGGATGAAGACCACGACGTGAATACGCGGATCCGGATCCGGGGTTGGGCGCCAGCAACGGGAACGGTCGCTCGGGTTTACGAGCTCAACGGCAAAGACAAAGTGGCCGCGAACCCATTTGGCAGTACGGAGAATGTGAACATCCTCGAGAAATCGTTCACTGTTTCCGGACCTGTCGTGTCGTACAATTTTCCTGCTCACTCTGTCACCATCGTGGAACTGTCTGGTGGCAAGTAAGAGACCAATCGGAACACTTTTGCCATAACGACGTCATGCGGCTCAAAGGAAAGATTGCTGTCGTGACCGGCGGAGGGTCGGGCATTGGCCGCGCTACAGCGCTGCTCTTTGCGGAAGAGGGTGCCACGGTTATCGTCGCTGATTGGAACGAGGGTGCCGGTGACAGAACCGCTGTGGAAATTCGACAGGCTGGCGGGCAGGCAGCCTTCTTGCGTACAGATGTCTCTCAGGCCAGTGAAGTAGAAGCCCTTGTGGAAACCACGCTGAAGCGCTTTGGCAGATTGGATGTCCTCGTTAACAACGCTGCCATCCAGATCATGTCCCAGCTTACCGAGACCAGCGAGGAGGTCTGGGATAAAATTCAGAGCGTAAACCTCAAGGGGGTCTTTCTCGGATGCAAGTACGCGATTCCGGCGATGGTCACAAGCGGAGGAGGCTCCGTCATCAACATGGCTTCCGTCCTGGGATTCGTCGGCGACCCCGATCTCGCAGCATATTGCGCCGCGAAAGGCGGAGTCATCGCACTCACGAAAGCGGCCGCCCTGGGATATGGCCCTGCTGGCGTCAGGGTCAATTGCATCTGCCCGGGAGACGTGGAAACTCCGTTGCTGCAGGATTACCTAAGTAAGTCCTCCAACCCTGCACAGCTGAAAGCGCAGATCGTTTCCAAGTACGCTTTGAGGCGAGTCGCAACCCCTCGTGACATTGCCGACTGTGCCGCCTTCCTGGCATCAGATGCTTCCGCGTTTATCTCGGGCAGCACTATGGTAGTCGACGGGGGATTGACTGTTAAGTGCTATTGACTAGACGTTGCACACTCAGTTCATTCAGAATCCGAAGCTCCGCGGAAGAACCGATTGAATGCAGCGCGACAACCGTCGCGAAGTCAGTGGGGCATGCTTGCGTAGGGATCAACGAAGGTAGAGCGGGGAATTACAAAATGACCGGTCTGGCGAATATCAGCAGACGATGCGCCCACCATTACATCGAATCTACCGGCTTCAACAATCCATCTAGAATCCTGATTGAACACGGCGAGATCGGGGGCACTTAGGTGAAAGTGCACAGTCTGTTTAGCTCCCGGGCCCAGATGAACACGCTGGAAGCCCCTCAGAGATTTGAGGGGGCGTTCCACGCTCGCGACTCGTTCGTGAAGATACAACTGGGCGACTTCATCGCCACTGACTGCGCCTGTGTTTGCTATCTCCACACTGACGTCGGCCATCGCGCCAGCTGCGTTTACGAGAGTTTGGAGGCCGTTGTACGAAAACGTAGTGTAGCTAAGGCCATGACCAAAGGGGAACAGAGGAGACGCCGTGAGATCCACGTAGTCGGGCCGCTCGTCACCATAGAAGACCGGGAGTTGTCCTACTGATCGGGGAACCGATAAGGGAAGACGGCCCGCGGGGTTGTAGTTTCCAACTAGGACGTCTGCAATCGCCCTTCCCCCTTGTTCCCCCGGATAGAAGGCGTCAAGGATCGCCGGTACATGTTCTGCAGCCCAACTGATGCTTAAGGGACGTCCTTCAATCATCACGAGTATCACGGGTTTGCCCAATTCAACAATCCTGTTGAGGAGTTGTTCCTGTACTCCAAGCAGGTCCAAACTGGCGCGATCGGTACCTTCGCCCGACTCCATCTCACTCCCATCGGCGCTCAATGAAGGTTTCACGGCTCCGCTGGAGTCGAAAACAGTGTTGAACTTCCTCGCACTGGAACCGCCTAGCACAACAATTGCGACCTCAGACTGCCGAACTGCGTCGAGAGCTTCGTTGAAACCAGCCGTGGACCGGCTGCGAATACCGCAACCGCGCGCGTAATGGACAACCGCGTGGGACCCAAGAGCCTCGCGGATGGCTTCCAAAACTGTAACGACCTTCCCATCTGGTTGGGGTGCAGTGTAGTCGCCGAGCTGATTATAAACGTTGTCTGCATTGGGGCCGACGACCGCGATTGCCTTGAGGTCTTTTTTCAGTGGAAGCGTGTGATCCGTGTTCTTTAACAGGATGATCGATTCACGGGCGATCTCCCGAGCCAGAATCTGGTGCTCTGGACTGCCTATTAGACGTCGTGCGTTTTCGGATTTGACATAAGGATTGTCGAATAAGCCGAGGTCGAATTTCGCGGCGAGAACTCTACCAACCGCACGATCGAGTACCTGTTCAGAAACGGAGCCACTGTTCACTGCAACTGCCAGTTGTGAAAAGGCTCCTCCGCCGAGGTCCGAATCAACGCCAGCGTTGATTGCGAGTGAAGCGGCTTGCTCCAGATTGGCCGCTACATGTTGGGTCTTTGTCAGGCGTTCAACTGCTCCCAGATCAGAGACAACGAAGCCCTGAAATCCCCATCGGGCACGTAGCAGGTCGGTCAGGAGCCATTTATTCGCCGTGCTCGGCACGCCATCAATTGCATTGTAGGCACTAGTGACGGATCGGGCCCCCGCGACGACTCCAGCCCTGAAGGGAGCTAAAACCACCTCGTTCAATTCACGAACTCCGGCGTGGACGGGTGAGAGATTATGTCCACCTTCCGGTTGACCGGAGCCTCCGAAATGCTCGAGCGTAGCGGCAACTGAATCGGGGCTCGACAACGATGAACCCTGCAAACCGTGGACGGCAGCGGCTCCCATGGAACTCGTTAGGAAGGGATCCTCGCCGAAGCCTTCCTCTATCCGAGACCACCTAAGTTCACGCGCAACGTCGAGCACCGGACCGTAACAAACGTTTCCGCCCGCTGCCCTGGTCTCCGCGGCGATGGCTCCCGCCATTCGACCGATCAACGCCGGATCGAACGTACTCGCCTGGCCCAGACCGGTGGGAAACACGGTGCTTCCGATTGCCATATGGCCGTGTGGACATTCTTCTACCAGCAACAATGGAATGTGCAATCGCGAATTGCTGATTGCATACCGCTGCAATGCGTTCGCGATCTCAGCTGCCTGGACGGGCTGGAGACCGGTTGACAGAGTGATTTGCGTCCAAGGATCGGCTCGGAATACGCCGTAAACTGCCCCAGCTTTTTGCCGTGAAATGAGATCCTTCACCGAGTCATTCAGTGCGGCCTCGCCGCCAGTCTTGCTATACAACTGCCATCCTTCCAACGTAAGCAGCTGACCGATTTTTTCTTCCCTTGACATACGAGATAGAAGATCCTTGACTCGATCTCTAGTGGAAAGGTGAGGGTTGCGGTAAGAAGGTTGCGCGTCCGACTGCGGCTTGCGCCCAACGCCTGCGCACCCGAAAAGCACCGCAAGCGAAACGAAACTCAGTAGTCCGGCCCAGATCGCGATGGGCAACGCTCGATTTCCAGATAGCCACCCGCGAAAATGGGCTAAAGTCTTTGTTCTTATCACACTACGCTCGCCATGTTAGTGGGTGAGCGAGTTCATCTTGATCACGATAAAGAAGAACGCACACCGGTCAGCGGGCGAGCAGCATTCTCTCCGAAGCGCGAGTGGAGGCATCACAGCGTCTTGAGAAAAATGATGAGGGCTTTCTTCTCCTCAGGTGAGAGATCCAGGCCGAAGCGGTGGCCTTTCACTGAGCGAGCACGGCCGTCGTATCCCTTGAAACCCGTGGGAACGTAATCATCAAGAAGCCGAGCCGAATCGAACCAGTCTTTGAGCGTCAAAACGGAGCCGTTGTGTTCGAGAGGACCTCGATACCAAACTCCTTTCAGCGACGGAACCTTGTAATAGCCTGTGCCTTTGTGTGTCTGGAGCGAGTAGCGGGGGTCCGTGCCGACTCGCGCTTCCATGAGATCGAACTGCTGCCTGTGGTCTCCCGGCGGATCGAAACCATCCACTGGAATGAGCTTGTTGTTTGTGTACAGGGGCGGCGTGTGGCAGGAGGCGCAACCCGCGTGTTCGAAAATCGCCTCTCCGCGGGCCGCAGTCGAATCGAAGGGGTTCGGATTCCGCGGCGGACGAAGTGAGTATAGGTAAAGTGCGAGCGCGTATAGTTGCTCATCGCTATAGCGCTCACCGTGGCCGTCTTCGGCACGCTGCGGTTGTGACGCACCGTAGCGATCACTTGCGGATATATCTTGCACCAGCGAGCAGTAGCGCATCAAATCGCCAACGCTGCGGTGGCGCACCAGACCGGTATGATCCAGGTAGTGGCGCTCCTCGACTCCAATCAGATCGGGAATCTGGGGTGGCAAGAAAATACTGGTGTTGCTGCGCGCGGTCACGCCTGGCGGGATCGCCTCGCCAGCCGCAATCAGGTTATCGAGCGACATGGTCCGCGCGCGCCGGTTTGGATCATCCGCCAGCCAGGGCATCTCAAACTGAAGAGCGAAGCCGCGAATCCTCTCCAGCACTTTGGTGGGATCGCCGAATTGGGCCGCTCGGCGGAGCATTGACGCGCCCTCACGATCGCCTGGATTGTTCCCCTGTGCGCCAGGAACGAGGGTTCCATCCGCCAATACACGCGTGTGGCAGGTATTGCAGCCCATCGAGCCCAGCTCAACCCCACCCTTTCGCCTGATCACCCATCGCGCGAACGGAACGGTGCCGTCATTCGCGACCGGCATGCCGGCACGCTCGTAAAACCCTGGATCGCGTACCTCTGCGGCGCCAAAAAACACTGGGCTGTAAGAGGTTGGTGCGTTAAAGACGAGTGCACCGGCGGCGACCCAATCCTCGCGTGTCTTCAGATTCGAAGGATCGAAAGCGACTTGGGGGTCCTGACGGCGGAGCCACTCCATGTAACCCGCGGGTTCACGGCCTGGGCGGTAAACCGGATAGCTCCTATAAATGACGCGAACGGGTATCCGATAGTAGTCCTCTTCTGAAATGTGCACGGGCGAGTATCGAGCATTCGCGAGTGGCACTTCGAGCCGATCGACATCAGATTGTCTCCACGTTCTCGGAATGTTCGGCGGAATTGCAGTCACAGCGAGCATCACCGCCAGAGCAATCATGGATATTTCCATCGAACAACTAAATCATAGTAGCGTGCAAATCACTACACCGAACCTCCCAGTTGCATGGGCCCACAATACGCAGGCCATGATGTCCTATTTGTACAACGGTGATGCCGCGGCCATATTTAGCCGTGCCAACATCGTATAACAAACAGCCCGCCAAACTAGGTTCACCCCAAGGCACTGCGCCAATTTTTGTGTCGAACACGTGCGTTAGCTCCTGTGCTGGCGATAGTGCCGCGTTTCGCACCATTATGGCTGCCTATGGTCACTTCATGCCCGGCACGTGGGCCGGCGCTATCACAGCGAGGGTTGGCGGGAGGTGCCGCAAAGCCGGGAGCCAAAATGGGAATTCCGGAGCCACGCTGGATTCGAGTTGAGCTCATGAGACCCAGCGCGCCCGTAGCAGGAGGCAGCAAATTGCAATTGACGGACGTATCTTCAGAACAGCGGGAATTGCATATCAGCCGCCGCCTCCCTTCGCCGTAGAGGCGGGCGCACCGATGGCCGACGCGATCCGAACTTCAGGGCTGCGACGGCCGCCTCGACGGTCCCGGTCGGCGCAACCAGCGATGTTGCCCGCGGAGCATCCTCGACAATCGACGCAGGTCCGGGCGTGATGGTCGCAGGGATGAAAACGTTACTGTTCTCTGCTTGAATCTGCCGCCAGACTGCCGCGGCGGACTCACCGACGCCGTTTTCGGTGACGAGTTCGCGCGCCATCGCGGTTAACATGTCGTCGTCTTCATCGAGTGCTTGCAGCCCATCCCGGCTGAACTTGCCCTCCATGGCGAGTGAAACCAGCAGCTTTCTACCCATCAGACGCAGACAGCTCGATTGCATCGTCTCCTCATAGTGCATGTAGAAGACGCGGACGGGCTGGCGTTGCCCGATCCTCCACGAGCGCCTGCTGGCCTGCCGGAGAGTGTGCAGCGAGTAGCCCGTTTCGAAGAATATCAGGCTGGAGTGGTTCAGAAGATCGATCCCCGTCTCGATAATCTTCGGATGGCTGATCGTAACTTGCACTCCTTCTTGGACCCTCTGCGCGAACCAAGCCTCCCGCTTTTCCGGTGGCACATCGGATGTCAGCACCGCTACGCGGATCCCTTCCCGCGCCAGTATGCTCTCGAGTCGCCGTGTGACATCGCGCTTTCGGGTATAAACAGCGTACACGTGGCAGCAGCGGTGACCGATCTGCAGTTCCGCCTTCACGATCTCAACCAGGCGCCTTTCCTTGGCGTACACGAACTGCTGGTCCAAGTCCTCCGGCTGGGCGATTAGGAATCGCTCCCGGCGCTGAGTTTCGGGATCGTACTCGTAGCCATAGAGATCTCCGATGTTCCAGGCGTGATCCGGGTAGAGAAGCAAGGCATTCAACCCGACGCTGATCACCGAATGGTTCAAGTGGTGCTCTTTGATGGCACTCTTAATCTGCTCCTCCAGCGCCTGGTATGCGGCCTGAAGCGGTGCGTCCATGGGGACACCGATCACTTGTTCGGTGTACGGCGGCAGTTCGCTCGAAATATCCTCTAACGACACGAAGGCCGCAAGGCTCATCAGGAACTCGCTAAACAGCAACGGCGAAGCACCAGGTCTGCGTTTGATCTGCTTGGTGACTCGCGCCTTCGAGCAACTGTTGTCCGTCGGCTCGATGGTGGTGACCCTTTCCAGCACGCCGTAGGTCTCGGCGAAGGACCGCAGACCGGTTTCACCCCACTCGTATCCGTGAGCGATCATCTTGCCAGCCTCCAACCGAAAAAGCAGATTATAGACGTCGCTGGCGTAGCCACCCAACAACGTGCCCGTTAGGATCACCGTGCGGTCGGCGCAGGCCGCCAACGTTCCCAAACCGTTCCCCTGTGCCGTATCGTTGGCCAACTGATGCGCTTCGTCGCATATGGCATAGTCAAACCACTGCGGCATATAACGACCGATGAAATCCAGTGGTGCCACACGGCGGATTCTCTTGCCATCGGCTTGCCAGAGCGGACCATAAATCGGCCGTCTGGGTTTCAAATCGGCACCATCTTCCCTCTCGTTGGCACCGCCGATCACCTCGCCGAGACGTGCCTTTCGAAAATCGGCACTGATCAACCAGCGCTCACCCATCTCCACCCGCATGCCCGTGTCCGGGTTGACCACGCTCCCGAGGTAGCGTCCGGAGCGAGCCACCTGATATGCATGACGCCAAAAGTGCGACAGTTTCCCTTTGTCCCGGCCGACCACGAATAGCGCCGGTCCTGAACAGATCTCCTTCTGCCAGCGAATACGAGCAGTCTTGTGGTTCTTCCGGAGGCGAAGATCGGTGAGGGTAGTGTGCAGGCCCTCGCGGACGATCTGTCCACGGCGTAGTTTCACCTCGTTGACACCGCAGGGTGTGCTGCCGTCCCGAACTTTATCCCGCAGACCGTCTATTAGAAATACTCTAAGCCGGGGAATCGTTTCGAGCGCCTCCTTGCACCACTTCAGGGTGATGTGGCCCGGCGCCATCACGATCGCAGTAAACGATCGTCCATCGCTGTGAATGTGTAGTGCCGCGAGCGAAATCAGAGTTTTTCCTGTCCCGCATTCTGCGATCACCGCTGCACTGCGTTCCCTCTCCCACTTTTTAGCTAGACCCATCGCGGCGACGGCTTGGGCAGGGAACGGTTTTCGAAGCAGAGTCGCCAGCCGAGGCGATAGAGGATCGTCTGCCTTTTGAAGCGCCGGATAGGTTTGCATAATTCGTTCGCCCAGTTCGGAGGCGAATAGACGCAGATACTCGTGAATCGTGTTGGGGACTGGCATGATTGATCCTTTGTCGAGAAAGTGCAAACGAGGTAGATGGCACAATGACCGACCTATCGGCCCAGCCAGGTGCCACGTCAAACCAGGTAGGAAAGAGTTGGCTTGGGAAAACGGGTCAGTGTCGGTTTGCGGCCTTCCTGACGTGGCTAATACTGGGAGCGATGCTGATCACCAGAGAGGACAGTATTTCTCAATGCTCACTGCAACCGATCTGGAAGCATGGTATCAACGGCTGAATTTCAGCAAGTCGGCCCGGGCGGTCATCGACCAGGTGCGGGGATCGGATCCGGCGCGCCGCGTCGGGGGTGGGCGTGCCAACGTGAGTGGCTTTTACCCCAGCCGAAAAATGGGTGTGACCATCCAATTCGAAAGTCATCGTGTCGAGTTGGCAGCCATTTACGAAATGGAGCAAGACCCTCAGACTTTGGAGTTTTACGACCAACCCAAAGCCATTGCGCTGGATTACAGCAGCGCAAACGGCCGACGCCAGGTGGTCCGTCATACACCGGACTTCTTCGTTATTCGCCAGGACTCTGCAGGATGGGAGGAGTGGAAGACCGAAGACGAACTGAACAGGTTAGCGGAGCACAGCCCCAACCGCTATCGGCGGGAGGCAGACTGCTGGCACTGTCCTCCGGGAGAGAGCCACGCGAACCAGTTTGGCCTCTACTACCGCCTCCGCTCGTCCAAAGAAATCGACTGGCGGTTTCAGCGCAATGCTCTCTTTCTTCAAGATTACATGCGCTCCGACTCTGGCCGCATCTCCCCAGCTTCCGCAGAGCGTATCGTCTCCTACGCATCCGCGTTACCAGGCATTTCCTTGACGGAACTTCTCGATCAGGTTGTGACCTTCGCAACACGAGATCACATTTACTTCCTGATCGCAGCGGGACGGCTTTACGTCGATCTGCGCGCTGGCCTGCTCGTCGAACCCGACGCCCTCCGGGTTTTCCCGGATCGCGACTCAGCTCAACAGCATGCGTTAGAACAGAACAACCAGCCTTCGTCATTTCCACGGCGGACTCAGACCCTTCATGCCGGTGCAGTGGTCACGTGGGATGGCCGCGAGTGGCAACTTGCCAATATCGGGGCAACAACCGTTGCACTGCTCGGCGAAGGCGGGAGGTTGCTGGAACTTCCGGATGCGACCCTGGAGTCACTTGTCAAGCAAGGCCGCATCAAGCAGTCGTCCGAAG
>Ga0335081_10012310_pt1 | contig 13860 bp, 7 predicted proteins | sample Lox_Sample_35_FD_206713 | JGI IMG/M metagenome (GOLD analysis project Ga0335081, IMG submission 206713) | Soil microbial communities from Loxahatchee National Wildlife Refuge, Florida, United States - Lox_Sample_3.5 | ecosystem: Environmental > Terrestrial > Soil > Wetlands | place: USA: Florida... | reverse complement strand
GATCTAACGATAGACCCAGATCTGCTTAGCCGCTACTGCGTGAGAGACTTGGACCCGGTCGTTGACGATCTCGTACTTGTTTCGGGCTCCGTGGCTTTTACCGATCGAGTAGTGGCAAGGAAACCGTCGATAGCCTGGAGGCGAAATCTAGGCGTCAGCATTCCGGTGCACAATCCGGATCGCTGGCGTGAGCCGGAACTATATCGGAGATTGACCGGTACGCTCGATTACCTTACGGGTGACAACTGGACGCTTACGTTCACACAGCGCAGACACAGAACCAACATCCAGCCCCAAGCCCTTTTGCCCCTCGGCAGTGGCACGTCCCTAGTCATGCCATACAGTGACGGATTAGATTCGTTTGCGGTCGCTAGGCTCGTTGCTGCCAGAAATTGTAATGTCCCCCTGGTTTTGGTGACGACTGGTAATCGAAAGAATCACGCATTAGATGAGAGTAACTCGGATTTGAGTCGCTCCATGTATCGGGTTGCGATTCCGTTCAGGCTATCGTCCCGAGGAGGGCTCGTCCGTCACCGCGAGCCAAGCTACCGTTCCCGGGCTTTTGTTTTTGGTGTGATGGCCGGCATTGCTGCCCATTTGCTCAATGCAAAGCAAATTTTCATAGCAGAGAGTGGACAAGGCGCTTTCGGGCCCTGGTTGACTCCGGTCGGGAACGAAGCCCCAGATGTGCGAATGCATCCCTCGTTCACTAGCCGTTTGGCATCATTGTTGAACCTCGTGCTCGGCACTGCCCTAACTCATGTTCATCCTCAACTATGGAAGACGAAAGGCGAAACCTTGCAGGATCTGACTCGGCTCCATCTTGCTGATGGATGGTGGCTCACCTCTTCGTGTGCACGAGATCAACGACACGTGACCCTGGACAACCGACGGATTCAGTGTGGAGTCTGCGCAGGCTGTCTATTGCGTCGACAATCGCTGCATGCCGCAGGCTTAACCAACAATGCTGAGAACTACCTGTGGAATGATCTGAGCGCAGCCACTCTAAGTCGAGCTGTCTCTGGTCGGCGAACCGCTCGCAACGACGAGCGGCAAGCTCTGTGCGCAGTTCTCGAAATCCAACAATTTGCCGAGATGAACGCCCAAACGGAACACCTTCGAACTGCGGCCGACGACCTGTCGCCTTTTGTCAATGAGCGATCCGACCTGGTTGAAGCGAAACTGAAACGCCTGATCAATGCGCACGCCTCTGAATGGACACAATTCCGTTCAACACTAGCATCACGATCTTTCATCAACCGATGGCTGGACACACTGCAATGACGAACTTACTAGATACCACCGATCCAGTTCAGCTTGGTGAACGTCTGCGACTTGCAAGGGCAAGGGCGGATTTGACGCAGCAGGAAGCTGCGGAGAAGCTTAAGTTGGCGCGTACAACGCTAATTGCTCTTGAAAAAGGGCAGCGGCGTGTCCGTGCTGACGAATTGAAGAGCATGTCAGATGTTTATGGAATTTCAATAAATGCTCTGCTGCGGCCCACTTCAGTGCTCACCAACCTAGTGCCCCGCTTTCGAGCGATTGCCCCGGATGAAGTAGAGGCTGGCGACGCGGCATTGTTGCTGAATGACTTGGCCGCGGCTCAGCATGAACTTGAATCAATCTTGGGTATACCGTTTCGCCCTAACTACCCTTCTGAACGGCCCATCAGACCTGGTGATATTCGGCAACAAGCGGAAGATGTGGCGATGGAAATCCGGCAGAGACTCGGAATTGGGCTTGGTGCCATTCCCGACCTAGTCAGCCTGCTTGAATTGGAATTCGGGGTTCGAGTGTTCATACGCGCGCTCACTTCCAGCAAGATTTCCGGACTGTTTGCCTTTGATGAAAAGATCGGGGCTTGCATTCTGCTGAACAAGAATCACCCAAGAGAACGCAGGGCCATCACTGCGGCTCATGAACTCGGCCACCTCATCGCAACGAGGACTCAGCCAGACGTAGTCGAATTGCAGGCTGTGCCACAAACCCGGGAAGAAAAATTCGCCGCGGCGTTTTCGTATGCTCTCTTAATGCCGGCGGCATTCGTTCGAAGGAGATTCAGTGACCTTCAGCGTGAAGCTGGTGCCTTCTCTCCGCGACATCTCATCCTCCTTGCGCATCAGCTGTCAGTTTCTGAAGAAGCATTATGCCGCCGGCTGGAGGAATTAAGCCTTCTGCCGTCCGGGACCTGGGAGTCACTCCGTGATCGTGGGTTTTCGGGTGAACTTGTACGGAGAGTTCTCGGTGACAGCGCGGCACCCGAGGTGAGTACCGTGCCGCCGCGCCAGTGGTTCTTGGCGGCCGAGGCCTATCGTCGCGGGCTATTGTCAGAGGGCCAGATCGCCCGAATGCTGCGGGTTGATCGCATAGAGGTTAGAGCGATGTTTGATGCACTCGGCGCAGAGGAGGGCGATGGACTTGACTCCTTCCAAGTTGAGTAGAGCTCACACGAGGCTCGTCATCGACGCGAGTGTGCTAATAAATATTCTCGGCACTGGTTGTCCTGCTGACGTTCTTGAATGCCTGTGTCGAGTTTTTTTAATCGACGAGATTGCTCTGCGGGAAGTTGACATTGATCCATCAACCCGACGCTCATCCAAAGACATACTGGCTACGTTGCGAAGGCAGGGTTTGCTGGAAGTGATCCGGATGGACGACGACGTGTATGATCGCTTCCTCGGATTCACCGCCGCACAGCCACCAGACGACTTAGACGACGGCGAGGCAGCAACTCTTGCGCATGCTGCGTGTGGAGAATATGTTGCAGTTGTCGATGAACGCAAAGCTACCAGAATTGCCAGCGCTCACATTCCCGAGATACAGGTTTTGAACTCGATAGATTTGCTCGCGGCTCCGGAACTGCTTAACAAGCTTGGAAATGAAAAGATGTCAGATCTGATTTATCGAGCTCTGCGCGACGCCCGAATGAGAGTTCCGCCACGCGTGCGACATTGGATTGCAGATCTCCTGGGCAATATCCGTGCGCAGGAGTGCCCGAGCTTAGGCTATTGTTCTGCCAGTCGACCTGAACGTACCAGGTGAAATGAACGATGGAATTACAATTCGCAGGTTGTCAACGTTCCAAAGCCGTTCTTGTTGGCAAAGTCAGTTCTGGGAAGACGAAGTCCCGCGTGTCAGTCTGCGCTGTGTTGGCAAACGGGTGTGTCGCACAAATGTGCGATTTCTTTCGGGCCCATATGCGCCAGAGTGATTCTGTTCAGCACTATCGCCGACTACTGTCATTCGCAAAAAGCGGTGAACAAATCAGTATCCTGCGCAGCGAGGGAACTGGCGTTTACTGATTGAGAGTTAGTCGAATTCACGCGACATCAGTGGCGAGACTCCTCAAGTATGACCGTATCCTCGACACTCCCAACCTCACTTTAGCAGATCATCCAGGAACTCCGATGCTGGAGCAACGCTGGTCACCAATAGGTGATCTCGCGGTCGCGTACAGGCAACGTAAAGCAATTGTCGTTCAGTGTTGTACACATCTTCTAGATCCGCATCATCCGCGACCGTTTCAATTCGCTCCTGCAACGGAATTACCTCGTCGTCGCAAGCCATCACTGCGACAGCGCGGAATTCGAGACCCTTAGCCAGGTGCATCGTGCCGATCGAAAGCTTGCCGCCGGCTGTCTCGACATTTTCGTCAAGCAGCTTCAACGGAAGTCCTGCGTATTCTGCAGCGGCCTTAGCTCTTTCCAGTTCAGCCGAGGATCGAACAAAGACTGCTACTTCATGCGGCTGAACACCTTCACTCGTTCGCGCCTTTAGCCATTCGCCGACGACTCTGGTTTCTTCCGCCACATTATTCAGAATCTTGACGATCGGAAGCGGGCCATTGAACAGAGAAACTGTTGCCCTACGGTCCTCGACGTTGCCGTCGACGTCCGACACTTCTGGACCCAGCAGTCGGTCGGCTTGTATCCTTATCTGGTGTGATGTCCGATAGTTGATTCTCAACGTTGTTGAGCGACCGCGAACATCGACCCCCAGAGCCTTCCACGAGAACGGCTGCTGGAATATCCGCTGCCCGAGGTCTCCAGCGAAAAAGAGTTTGTTCGGGCGGCTGGCACCCAGGGCAGCCAGGAATCTGAGCTGCGCAATACTTACGTCCTGAGCCTCATCGACAACCACAAAGTCGAATGGTAAACGCACACTACCCTCGAAGTGGGATGCAAGCCGATTGAACATCCCGGAATACGTGATTACCTGCTTGGATCGAAGCTTGTACCTCACGTCCTCGAAAATCGACCAAAGCAATGCGCGCTGGGGCTCCTTGAGGCGCGTCTTGCGTCCTAGGCGCGACACGTCGCGATAAGCCTCCCAGGTATCCAACTGCCATCCATCGACGACCTGCTCCCATTCCGTGATCAGGAAATGGAGGGAGAAGCGGTTCCCCTGTGCGGCATTAGAGGCATCTTGGATAATCTGGCGAATCGTTTCGCTACTGGCGATCTGAAGCTTGCCTAGATTCACTTCATGCAATCGCCTGCCTATGGAGTTCATGGCGTGCACTTCAATACGCTCCCCTAATCGCGGCTCGTTGCTGATTAATAACCTGAGCTTTGACCGAAGAGCGTTAGCCAGCGTCTCGGAGAACGTTGTGAGCAACAACCGAGTCTCCGGGTTGGTGCGAGCCAGATGAACGGCCCGATGCAGAGCCACAATTGTCTTTCCTGTGCCTGCTGAGCCGGAAACGCGTGCCGGCCCGCTGTAATCACGCTCAACCAACTGGCGCTGGGCGGGATGGAGAAAAATTGTCCATTTTTCCCACGGGTATTCAAACGCCCGCTCAAGCTCCTCCTGATTGCTGATCGTTCGGAATCGGCGCTGCGCGTCAGGGTGATTGAACGCGTCCAGAGTCGGTGCTACGACTTCTTGTGCTCTGTCTACGTGCGTAATCGGGGCATACGCATGGAACACCGGTGATTCTTGAAAAGGAGTTTGGGGCGTGACGCCGGTCGCCAGATTAAGAAGCGCCTCCACAGCTTCAGAGGGTAGGTGCTCGGCCAAGTCGAGGATGGAGTCCTCATTCGCGTTTCGTACATCTTCCAGCCATTCAGGGGGCACACCAAATGCAAGCAATTGACGGTCGACGATTCCGGAAAACAAAGGGGGCTTTGCGGTAGCCTCGGGCTCGACCTCGACATACTTCGGGATAGTAATTTCTTGGACTCTCTCCCGAATTTCTACCAGCTGCGCCGCGCCTGTCTTCGGGTGAGTCTCAACTTTGCGGCGTTCCGCCCACTGATACGCCTCGTCGTGATGATCGACATAGCACAGCAATAAGCTAGTTCCGGTCTTGTGAACGATCAGACGAACGTCCCGACTCACCCGGATGGACCAGAAATTGGGATCTTTCGCTTTTGCAAGTTTGTGGAATTGCAGACTCGGATGACTTGGATTCAGCTGGAGATCAAACGCCGTCGTCTTTACGGCCTTTTGCTCGTCGCCCGACAGTCGGGCGAGGCTGTCAGTGAACGTGTCTGCAATGCGGAATTCCATTTCGGTTCAGGCCACCCCAGCCACTTCTGCATCAGTCGCAAATGGGCAATCCGCCCAAGCTACGCCCAGGCGAATTGCATCCACGTTCGTCACTTGCATTTGCCCACGCTTAACATCGACATTCATAGCGTGGCACAACCGACCGAATGCCTCAAAACTCTTGTCTGGTGCAGCAAACGCTTGAACGACGAAAGCTGCATTCGGCAACTGGAATCGCTTGGCTTCAATCACAGCAGCCGCACAACGATGCAGCAGTTGGTAGGGCACAAGCGAATATGCGTCTTGTGCCGCGTGGGGTAGGTGCGCAGAGACGTGTTCCCAACGGTTTTCTCTATTCTGATGTGACCGCTCTGATTCGCCCGCAATTAGCCAGTCTCTTAGCGATTCGTTTCCTTGGCCAAAGGTTTCATTTGCCTTTGCTTCAACCGAAAGGGAAACGCCACCGGCTGTTGTGCTTAAGAGGGCCCACACGTCACATTGGGAATCTGCGAGTCCTCCTTCGAGCGGAACTTTGTGTTCTGCGATGGCAAGCAAGAGTGTCGCTTCGCCAAAGATGCTTCCCCGGAATAAGTCAGCTATTGGTTTGGGCAGTCCAGCAGGCTGGCGACCCGCATTCTCCCAGGACACCGCTGTCTCCAGTGCCGAATAGCCACGCTTCCATTGGCTGTCAGGCTTCGCGAGCCGCTCGCGCCAATTGCAAATGCTGCGAGTCTCAACGCAGAGTCGGGTCATACCTTGAAGACCTTCATCACCTCGTCGCCAAGATGGTTAATGACTTTCACCGCGATTCGCCCGGACTCGGGCTTATCGAACGGGCGTGAGATGTCGCTATGGAGCGTGGCCCATGCTTCTTCGTTGATCTCGGCTTTCAGCGTTGTCCTGAGCGCCTTGTAGGGATCATTCGCACCAAGAAAATACGCGTGGCGGACGAAGAAGCTTTCTTCGTTGTAATCCGTGTCGATGAACCAGCACGCGATCCCATCAGCACCGTCGCTGCGAACTTCGCCCGTATTGGGATGGAATACGTCCACCCCGTTGACTTTGACTTGGACTTGCCCGTCCTTCGCTTTAATGATGTCGATGTCCGGCTCTCCAAAGATCACGAAGAGGTTGCCCTTGCCGGTGTTCTTCAAGTCATCCGCCATGTGCAGGTCGGCGTTCATGCGCGCCTTTAGCACTGGAATCCGGCCAAGCTTATTGAACTCCGCGGAGTGCGCATCGTAGTTAAACGCGCACGTGATCAGCACGTCAAACGCCGCGTCGCCCGCTTCACGGGCTGCAGCAACCAAGTCGGGTCGCGAAACCGTTCCAAACTCAGGACCAACAAAGATCGCGGCCCGTTTCTCTGATTTGGCAGCACCTTCGAGATACATTCCCTCAGCGCACACGAAGTAGCCCGGCCACGGCGCAATCGATGAGAACGAAATCTTGTCTTCCTTGTGCGCCTGTTGAACTCCTGATGTCCTCAGGCTCTCCAGAATCATTTCGACAAAACCAGCTCCATCTCTAGGGCCTTTCTTGGGCCTAGGCTGGCCATCAATCCACTCACCGTCTTCGTCCACGGATAGCACCCTATGCGGCGAAAGACTTTCCACCGTAAACGGTCCCGCCACGCGAACCTTCTTATTGTCCTCGTAAGGCTTGTCGTATAGGTATTCACGCTCAGCCTTGGCGGCAATGGAGGCATCAATGGCTTTCTGACGTGCGGTTCGCTGCCTCCACCATTCGGCATGAACCTCCTTGGCTTCTTTATTCCAGCGCTCATCTGCGTCGTGGGGAATCTCCCACTCTTTCCACTTCACCCTTAAGGCTGTGTTCAACTTGTTCTGCAACGATTCAAGTGATGCGTCATATTCATCAACAATCACATCAATTTCAGCGTTGTTGGCAATGGTCTTGAGCGATATATGAGGAACACGCTCATAAACAAATCCTTGCCGAACATTTCCATGAGTGGGAACCTCCGAGGGAGCACTATTCATGACTTCAGCTTCCTTGATCTGTCCGTCCCGACTGTCAGAGAGTATGTAGTAAGGGTATCGAGCACCCATGATCCGAGCCCGAGCGAGCGCAAGTGCGACACGGGACGTATCGATTGTGATCCAGCGCCGTCCCCACTGTTCCGCTACCTGGACAGTCGTGCCCGACCCACACGTTGGATCAAGAACGAGATCACCCGGATCTGTCGTCATGAGTAGCACTCTTTGCAACACCCGCGCATCAGTTTGAACGACGTAGACTCTTTCTTCGCCAAAGCCACCAGGCCTAAGATCCAGCCAAACATTGTTTTGCGCTTTGTACGGGAACTCGTCGTGATAGACCTTCCAGCGCAGAGATTTTCCAATAGGATGCAATCGTGAAGCAGACTCAAGCCGATGCAAGCCGTTCTCAGTCGTTTGCCATCCGTATTGTGCCGGCGCCTCGAACTCTTCGTTCCGAAAAGCAAACTTAAACGTGCTGCTTTTGCCTCCCGTCTGCGAGAATGTGGGCCAGAGCCGGCAGATTCTTCCTTCTGGAATCGGTTGTTTCCCGGTTTTTTGACCGAGACTCAGGTCGATGACCTGTCCTGAAGAGGTCTCAACGCATATATACCTCTCGGTTGGGTTCTCAAACGCCGCACGCGAACTAAAGAGCTCACGATACTTAACGGCTGCCTTATTCCTCGCATACCAAAGCAGATAATCATTCACGCCCGGCAACAACTCCGACGATTGGGCGCTCGCTTTTGCAAAAACTATCTGCATGCAAAGATTCTTTGCACCAAAGACTTCGTCGAGTACGGACCTCACAAGATGGAGGTTTTCATCTCCGATTTGAAAAAAGACGCTGCCGCTTTCGGCGAGTAAATCCCGTGCGACTGTAAGCCGATCTCTAAGATAAGTCAGATAAGAATGGATTCCGTCCCGCCACGTATCGCGAAAAGCTTTTACTTGTTCTGGCTCACGCGTGATGTGATCGAGCTTTCCGTCTGTGACCGTCCGGCTAGTTGTTGACCACTGAAAATTGGAGTTGAACTTAATGCCATAGGGTGGATCGATGTAAATGCACTGAACTTGCCCGCGGAGCCCCTCGCGTTCAGCAAGAGACGCCATCACTTGTAGGCTATCGCCCAGAATCATCCTATTGCTCCAGTGAGCATCATGCTGGTAGAACTCCGTCTTAGCAGCCTCACTGGGAAGACCGTTAAAATCGGCGAACAAATCGAACTGGCTCTCTGCACCCTTCGCATCCGATTCCGTGCGACGGCGCAAATCGTCGATCAACACCTTTGGTTGGACCTTCTCCTGGATGTAAAGAGGCGGAGCATGCACGACGAGATCGGACCAATCCTGATCGTCCTTCCCACGCCAAACCAGTTGCGGGTCCAGATCGCGATTCCGGCGTTCGTAAGCGATGCGAATAGGGCTTTGCTCATCGATCCGCATCACCGACTGGAATTCAGCCGTCGGAATGTTCCTACGCTTCGCCTTATCGTGTGTCAGCGTTTCAACTCTCTTCTTTTCTTTCTGCTTTGAACCGTTCTTCGCCATAAGATTGTTTACGCCATCTGCGACACAGTTACCGATTCGATCATCTTGTTAAATTCTGCTTCGACCTTGGCTGCAAAGTCGGACTCAATCTGGTAGACCTCAGTGAATTCCGCGAACGCCCAACGGCCATATTTGCCACTGTTGTTGACGCCCGGCACCCAGTACGTTTCCATCGTAGCCTTTTTCTCTTTTGCATCCTCACGCCGGTAGCCCTTGATCTCCACAATCAAGTGCAGCAGGTCATCCTCCCCGTGCCCATCGTTTACCAGCACGATGAAGTCAGGCCGGTACTTGCGGTTTTCGGAACCAAAGCGGTATGGCACTTCCAGACCCAAATTATGGTTCTTCACGTACGCCTTTACCCGAGGGTGTGACTCGGCCACACGGCAGAACTCAGCTTCCCAATCGCTATCGAGAATCACCCAGTTTATGTGGCAACGACGCGCATCTGTTTCCCAACGATCCGTCCGTGAAGTGGTGAATTTCACATAGCTCGTAGAACCCATTGGATTGTAGGGGTCTGGGATCGTCTTGATCGGCGATTTCCCGATTGTGTCGCGAACGATTGCTGCTGTTATCCGTTCACAAGCCATGTCTGCCAGTTCCTGGTACATGAGCTGCGCCGGGAAAGTACCGCCTTTGCAGACAAGGCATGTGTCGAGCCATTCCTTGGTGATCCGTTTGAGCTGCCCAAAGAGGTGCAGCTTGGGTTCTTCCCCAGGATCACGCCACTTCGTGTACAGCAATCGCTTGGCGACGTGAAAGAGCAACGTTGACCGCCTCATGTCCCCGAGGTGCTCAAGACTGAGTTCGACACCTTCGCCGATGATTCCGGCGTTCCTTGTGATCGAGGGACCAACAAGATCGGGAGTCAATTCCAACACCGAGTCATCGTTGAATTGTGCGGTCAGGCGCTCTTCAGGTAGTTCAACCCTGTATCCGGCGACACGCGGAAAAGTGATTTCAAGTGCGTCGCGGTCCGGGCGCACTGCCCTGACCTGGATCGTCTCACGAGGCGGCTGTGGCGGAGCGATGACCGGCTTCGCTGCGAAGTCGAACGGAATACCGAGCACATCGGCGTACTCAACATTAAAGAGCCCCTTGTCGGGCCCTTCCTCATTCAGATCATACGATTGACGCCGCAACGCTCTTCCTATGACTTGTTCGCACAGGAGCTGCGTTCCGAAAGCTCGAACACCCAAAACGTGCGTCACAGTGTTGGCGTCCCACCCTTCAGTAAGCATCGACACTGAGACGACGCAACGGATTGATCCCCCAAGACGGTCCGGCTTGCCGACAGTATTCATTACTTCGCGAAGCAGATCCTGGTCGGTGATATTCTCCGCCTGTTGACGATCTCCTGTACGCTCAACAATCTCCCGCCTGAATCGATCAATCTCGTCAGTGGCCATCAACCGGAACTTGTCATCCAATGCATCTCCCGATTCAAGTTGCTCGCTGTCGATCAGCAACGTCCGTGGACGGGGAATCGGATTCCCGAACTCGTCAAAGTTGCGGAAGAGCGCTAGACGACCATTTTCGAGGGTAGTTGACCCGTCCTCGTTTTCGCGGTGAAAGCCTGAGATGAAGTCGTAAACAAGCTTCGATGTGGACGTGTTATTGCATACGACGATAAAACAGGGCGGAACCTTTATCTTTCTTTCCTCCCACAGAGCAAAGGTCTTTGCATAGTGACCGTACAGGGCTTCCAACGCAGTCTGTAATTCGACAGGGAGACTCAGGGGATCAAGGGCCCCTGATTTACCTCTGCCTTTCTTAGGCATTCTGGTCCGAATGTGCTCCCACAGGTTCCGGAATACCGGCACTTCCTCACCAGGAATATTGTCAGCGACTGGCACACGCGGAAGTTTGACGATGCCACATTCAATGGCGTCCATCAGTGAGAAATCACTCATCGTCCACGGAAAAAGAGTGCCCTCAGCATAGCCGGAACCACGAAGAAAGAATGGCGTTGCCGACAGATCAATGACTCGCTCGATCCCCAGCTTGCGTTTAACCGCTTCAAGGCCGGAAATCCAGACCCTCGCCGCCTCATTGTTCTTCTCAGCTTCCTGCTTGTCCTCCCCCGCTAACTCAGTCTCGGCCGGATCTCCGGGCTTTTCGCGATAGCAGTGATGTGCCTCATCATTGAGAACAAGGATCTTCTTCAGGCCCATCAGATCTGGCATGACCCGCTGGATCATTTGGCCTTCGGTTTCGAGTGTGTCCAGCTCCTCGCCTCTGCCTTGAAGAAGTGAGCGGCCGCCCTTCGACAGCTCCATCCGATCCCGCAGCCGAAAGGCGTGGTAATTCGTGATTACGATCTTCGCGCGTTCGAGATCGCCAAGCACGTCGCCGGGAACCAGTTCTCGACTCGCATAGTAGCTATCGGGATCATTCGGCTGCAGCACGCGAAGCCTATCGCGAATCGTTAACCCAGGCGAGACCACCAAAAAGCCACGAGTGAAATGTGTATTCCCCGGCCTCCGAACGGCGTTGATAGTCTGCCAGGCGATGATCATCGCCATAACAGTCGTCTTGCCCGCCCCGGTCGCCAATTTCAAAGCCAGGCGCAGAAGCTCCGGATTGGCATCGCGATTGGCATTGGCAATGTGTTCGAGAAATCCCTTACCGGTTTTTCCCTTATTCGGCGCGACCTCAGTTAGCCAAATTGCGGTCTCAACCGCCTCAACCTGGCAGAAAAAGGGGCGAACATCGTTGAATTTGTGGGATCGCCAATGTTGGAGAAGGCGGGCGGTTTCGGGTGTCACAAGCCAATCATTTGAGCTCGGCAACTTCCGCCACTGATCCACCTGATAACGAAGCTCATTGATAATCGAGGTCGGGTCATACTGCTGCTTTTCTGTTGAAAGCCCTTTGCCCTCGTCAAAAACTAACGCCTCTTGATTTGCTCGCTGCTTTACCTTTTTCGGCTTAGGAATTGGCGTGATGAACTCTGCGCGGCGCCGACTCTCAACAATCTGCTGCGTCGGCTGCCCTTGCCCGTCAAGCTCCCAATGCCGACCGGGGTACTCGTATGGGGAGTTGAGAATCGGGTGTTCGAAAAAGTGGTTATCCATATTAGAGCGTCATGCCCGGGCGTATATTATTGACCGCCCTCCGGAGATGCAGCCTCAATTGGTCACAATGATTGAGCATAGGGGAAACACTGCATAGCGTACGCCGGAGTCGACATCTGCTTCGTCTCTTCGGCGATACTGATCAATCAGAGCAGCCTGTGCCGTACTCATACGATCCACCAGTCCCGGATCCGCCTCAGCCTTGGTTCGCACGCTTGCAGCGATCACGCTGCGAACAACACTGCCCAGAGTCTCACCGACTATTTCGGTGAACTCTCCTGTTTTCGACACAAACCAGAGATGAAGCTCATTCTTGTGGTCAACCCATCCCGAACCTGCTTCACGACGAACCGCAACACGGGCGATTCCAATGAGCCCCACGGTTTCCCTCGGCAAAGTGACAGATTGTTCCCTCGGTTCAGACCACCGAAGATACGCTATCCCTGTAGGCTCGGAAGGGAATGCTGCAACCCGCAACGCGTCTGCGATGAGAGGAATATTCAATCCAGCAGGCTTGACCGTAATCCCCTTTGGGCCGACGATTGGCCTCCCACCAACATCGGCACAACAAACATAACTTCCGTCAGGTAATTCCAAAACAGGGATTTCCTCAGACACAGACTCGACCTGCTTCTTGTCTCGACGTTCAAATCGGAGAGCAGAAAACCCAGGCACGCGCTTGGCTTTGACGTATTGCATTACAAACTTCTCCAGGTCAGCCCAACTGGCTTGGCCTGGCTCTGGGACGTGCAGTGCCTTCTCCGCATGGAACTGAAGGTGGAAATTCCGCCAGTTCTCGTATCCAGTTTCGACCAAAGCCGCGATCCGATCACAATCCTCGGCACTAAGCCCAACCGCTCCCTGCGCCATGATCTCCTGCAGTTCAGTGGGGGGTATCAGGCTCATTACGCGAGAAAAGAGCTCTTCGAAGCGCTCGCGGGCCTTCGTCAAAGACCGCGCAATATTTCGCAACTTGTCATACGCGACCGCATAGGCACGTTCCTCGCGCGTGCGTTCGAGAACAACCGTGTCAACGGTGATCGTCATACGTGAACCAAAACGGTGAACACGCCCGACCCGTTGCTCCATCTCCATGGGATTCCAAGGAACATCAACGTGGACAAGGCGATGGGCACACTGCAAATTGATGCCTTCTGACCCAGCACGCGAGGAAACAAGAAACTGGGTTTCGGCGTCACGAAACATCCTTATTTCCTCTTCGCGGGCAGCGTCGGTCTGGCCGCCTATGATCAGCGCTGGCTTTTTGCCAGTCCTGCGTGACAAGTAGTTTGACAACGCAGTTACAGTTTCAATCGGTTGAGCGAATAGCACCACCTGATCTTTACCGACTCGCGAAAGTATTTCATTCCAGATAAAGTCCCACTTCGAATCCCCGACCCGTGCAAGCAACTCAACTCCCTGCCTCAACAGCGCAGACAATTGTTCTGGGTCTGCGGACCATTGAGTGTCTTCATCAGAGTCTTCTATATCATCTACATCCTCAGACTGGGTCTGACGCGCTACCTCTTTAGAGATGCGCGCCAATAACGTGGATAGTGGTTCATCTGCAGGACCTAGTCGATAGGGACGGATGGCAGCAATTGCAGGCTGTAGCTCTTGGTGGCTCAAATCCCAGCCAAGCCTGACGGCTTGCCGAACTAGGTATCCCAATCCAGATGGGACACTCGAAGCTGCCCACTGAAGTGCCTGGGCACATCGCCAACCTGCTGCCCGCCGTC
>Ga0335081_10012309_pt1 | contig 13861 bp, 11 predicted proteins | sample Lox_Sample_35_FD_206713 | JGI IMG/M metagenome (GOLD analysis project Ga0335081, IMG submission 206713) | Soil microbial communities from Loxahatchee National Wildlife Refuge, Florida, United States - Lox_Sample_3.5 | ecosystem: Environmental > Terrestrial > Soil > Wetlands | place: USA... | reverse complement strand
GTAGAGCGGCAGCCTGCCTTCCAGCCGCAGCGTGTTGCGCGCGCCCAGCCCGCACGGCACAATGCCGAATTCCTTGCCCGCTTCCAGCACTTCATGCCAAACCCGCGCGCTGGTCTCCTCGTCCGTTGGCACATAGATCTCAAAGCCGTCCTCAGCCGTGTATCCCGTGCGCGCGATCAGGATGTTCTTCAGCCCGCAGACTGTGCCGTGGGTGAACCAGTAGAACTTGACCTTCGACAGGTCCGCGTCGGTCAGCTTCTGTAGCGTATCGACGCCGCGCGGCCCCTGGATCGCGATCTGCGTGTAATCGTCGCTCAGGTTCTCGGCTTTGACGTCGAACTGGCGCGTGCTCTCGGTGACCCAGCCCACGTCCTTTTCGCGCGTGCCGGCGTTGATCACCAGCATGTAATCTTCTTCGCCCAGGCGGTGCACGATCACGTCATCGACGAAGGTTCCCTGCGGATAGAGCATCGCCGAGTACCGGCACTGGCCGATGGCCATCCCCGCAGCGTCATTCATGGTGATGTGCTGCACGGCCACCAGCGCCTGCGGGCCGGAGATGCGGATGTCGCCCATGTGGCTTACGTCGAAGACGCCGACCCCGGTGCGGACGGCAATATGCTCCTTCATCAAGCCGCCCACGGGGGGGTACTCGACCGGCATGTCCCAGCCGTTGAAATCGACCATCTTCCCGCCCATCCGGCGATGGACGGCATTCAGGGCTGTCTTGCGAACCGGCGTGGCCACCTGCGATTCAGGAGACAAATTGAGGTCCTTCGGCGCACAGAAGGCGCGAGTAAGGTTGGTGTAACGAAGTACGGTAACATGCGCGATTCTCGCGGTCAACGACGGGCATCACAGGGGCACGGCAGGCTAGTTGCCCAGCGCATTTTCCGCTATCCTGACTGCTACAAAATTTCTGGCACGATTATGACCACCAAGCCCTGCGGCTCGTTCGATCGCAAGTTCATCCCGCTGTCCGTGCGCTTCGATCATGCGCTGCTCTTCGCGGCGCAGGTGCATCGCGAGCAGGACCGCAAGAAGAGCGGGATCCCCTACCTCTCGCATCTGTTAGGCGTGGCCTCCATCGTGCTCGACTACGGCGGCGACGAGGAGATGGCCATCGCCGCGCTGCTACACGATGCGGTGGAAGACCACGGCGGCCGCCCCATGCTGAAGGTGATCGAGCAAATCTTCGGCCCGCGCGTGGCCAGGATCGTCGACGGCTGCACCGATTCGTACGTCGAAGACCCGAAGCAGAAGGAAAGTTGGGAGCGGCGCAAAATCCGCTACCTGCGTCGCGTGCGCCGTGAAGATGCGGAGACACGCTTTGTGTCGGCGGCCGACAAGCTCTACAACGTGCGCGCGGTCTTGCGCGACCTGCGCTACGATGGCGACATCGCGTTCACGCGCTTCTCGGCACCCAAGGCAAAGACGCTGTGGTATTACCGCTCGTTGGTGCAGCAGTATCGGTTAGGCGGTGTCAGCCACCGCCTCAAGCCGCTGATCGACGATCTCGACCGCGTGGTCACGGAGGTCGAGCACTTGTCCGGGATATTGGCGTCGCCGATTCGCCCACCGCGGCGCATCCAGGCGAAACTGAAAGCGAAGCGATAAACAGTAGGCCGGCGTTCCGAGATCAGGCTTCGGTCTCATCGCGTGCGCGGCTCTACCTCAGCCTGCGATACAGGCCGGGCGCTCTTCGTATCTTCGAGGCCCTTGCACGGTAGCGAACGCTGGGCCGGGGGAGTAGGTGACGTCCATCTCACTTAAGCGCAACGCCAGGCATTTGGCTGCGCCGCCCGCCTTCAGGAACTCGCTCAGGAGCACTTGCACAACCCTGAATCCCAGAGCTTGCAGGCGATCGCGCAGTCCGTCGCTGATCTCGTTGAGCATGATCGTCCGCCCGACATTCACCGCATTACAGGCAAAGCGCAGCGCGTCGTCCTCATCCACGCGAATGCGCTTTTCCTCCGGGTAATGCGCCTCGATCCGGGTCAGCGACGCGGCATCGAACGCCGCGGCGAAGTACATGACATACCCGCCGTACAAGGGGCAGAAGCAGGTATCGAGATGGTACAAGCGGGGATCGACGAGGCGGAGGGAGACCACCTCGACGCCCAAGGTCTCGCTCAAACGACGGTGGCTGCATTGTCGCGTGCGTATTCCATGCCCGGCCCACAGGCAAGAACCGTCGACAGCAAACAATGCGTCGCCCTCGCCTTCAAAGGGAGTGGAACGCGGCATCTCACAGACGCTGAAACCCGAGTCGTCAAACCACTTGCGAAAATGCGGCTCTTCGCCCTGACGTTCCGGATGCAGAAAACTGCTGAGCGCCACCACTCCCCGATGCACCAAGCCGGCGTTGGCCGTAAACACCATGTCGGGCGAACCCGCCTGCGGCTCGACCAGCTCGACCTGCGCCACCTCGGCGACCGCGCGATGCAACTGTTCCCACTGCGCCATGGCCTGCTTACGACAGGAACGGTGTACGTTGCCCTGCATCCATGGGTTGATGACATAGTGGACGTCGTAGAGTTCCGGCGGGCACATCAGAAATGTGGGTTCGCTGATGGTGCGCCATCGTGGGTCTGGGGAGAGTGGAACGGTGCTGAGGCCCATCGTCGATCTCCGTCGCAACAGTGTCCTCTGGCAGCATGGGGCCGCGTCCAATCAATAATTTCTATGAGTTCGATTCGGCAACAACGGATTGTGAACAAGCGATTGAAATTCCTTACACTTAGCTGCGCCCGCCGCGAAATTGAATGATTCTGCGGCGATCGCGTTTGGAGGGGCGTCCTTGCGGCGCGGGAGCGAAGTCCCTCAATGCCTTACGCTCTTCGGCGAGCTTCAATCGTAATTCTCGGCTCGCCTCGGTTTCCTCGTAGAGCGTCTGCGCAACCGACGCCGGCCCCCGCACCTCACTGAGCAACAGCACCTTCACTTCGAAGTCGCCACTGTCGGTCTTGATGTGCAGCAAGTCGCCGATCCGCACTTCGCGCGCTGCTTTCGCGGGCTGATGGTTGGACTGGATCCTGCCCAGTTCACAAGCTCGTGCGGCCAGCGAGCGCGTTTTGAAGAAGCGCGCCGCCCACAGCCATTTGTCGATGCGCACGCCAGTCATCGTCCTATCTTAAGCGCGCCCATGGAATGGACATGGGAAGAGCGATTGGGTTCCGGTGTAATATGACCCGTTCCTGCTGGAGGCACTCGTGCTCGATCGCCGTCATTTCCTTACCGCCGGCGCCGGATTCGCCGCCGCGCTTGCCTTTGGCAACGATCTACTCGCGCAATTGCAGAACGCTCCCGCGTCGCTGCCCAATCTAAAAGCCTACGCCGGCGATGACGAGGCCTACTGGGCCGAGCTGCGCAAGCAGTTCCTCATCCCCGAAGACGAGGTCTACCTGAACAACGGCACCGTGGGCTCCAGCCCTGCGCCCGTGCTGCGCGCCATCTTTGATGGCTACAGTACAACCGAGAAGCTGGACCAAGCCGATCCCGAGGACTATCCCATCTGGGGCTACGGCCCGTGGAACGAGTTTCGCGATCCGCTGGCGGCTTTCGTGGGCTGCACGCGCGACGAAATCGCCCTGCTGCGTAATGCCACCGAGGCCAACAGCTATATCGCCAACGGCATCGACATGAAGCCCGGCGACGAGGTGCTGATGACCGACCAGGAGCATCCCGGCGGCGAGCAGCCATGGCAATTGAAGGCCAAGCGCTACGGCGTGGTGGTGAAGAAAATCGAACTGCCCAAGCCGGTAAAGGACGCGCCGCAGGTGCTGCATCTCTTCAGCGACGCGATCACTCCCCGCACGCGGGTGATCTTCTTCAGCCACATCACGACCGTGACCGGCGTGGTGCTGCCGGCAAGAGAAATTTGTGCGCTGGGGCGGTCGAAGGGCATTCTGTCGGCGGTCGATGGCGCGCACGTTCCTGGCATGATGCGGCTCGATCTGCACGAGATTGGCTGCGACCTGTACAGCTCCAGCCCGCACAAATGGCTGCAAGCTCCCAAAGGCTCGGGCTTCTTGTACGTGCGCGACGAGGTGATCGATCGCCTGTGGAACACCATCGCGACCGAAGGCTGGAACGATGCCAAGCTGCGCGCCGAACGCTTCCAGCGGATTGGCTCGTCGAACGTCCCGGCGCTGCATGGACTGCGCGCGGCGATCGTGTTGGCAAATGAGATCGGGATGGAGCGCATCGAGCGGCGGCACCGCGAGCTGTGTGATTACATGCTCGCCGGGATGAGGAAACGTGGCGCAGAGTCCTGGACATCGCCCGATCCCAAGCTGCGCTGTGCGATTGCCACCGTAAACGTCCCACCCATCCAGCGCGCGCAATTAGAAGATTGGATGTGGAAGACGAAGAAGATTCGCATTCGCGGCGGCGAGCCATCCAAGCTGCGATTGTCGACACCGTACTACCTAGGGAAGAGGGACATCGACCGCTTTCTCCACGCGTTCGATGAGTTCAAGCGGGAGAAGATATAGGGGTTAGGTTGGACACCACCGGAGTTCGATATCTATGCTGACTTACTTTCAGGATTGCGTTCTGGTTGCGGGAACGGTACTCGGCGCGTTTTTGTTCATGGCAATACTGAACCGTCTCTGGCCCTGGGAGAAGCGTCGCAGCCACAACGACCTCATCGGCTGGCAACTCAGCGTTCTAGGCACCACGTATGCGGTGATCCTTGGTTTCATGCTGTACACGGTTTGGACGAGTTTTGGCGCCGCCGACCTCAACGTGGACCTCGAAGCCAATGCGTTGGTCAACATTTACAGTCTGGCCGACGGGCTCCCCGACCCGCAGCGCGAGGAGATGAAAACGCTGGCGCGCTCCTACGCCGAGATGGCAGTTGCTCGCGACTGGCCGCAGATGCTGGTTGCCGAGGAACCGCAAGGGACAATCCAGATCAATGCCGGCATGTGGAAGACACTTATGTCGGTCAAGTCGGCGTCTCCCAACGAGATCACCGCAGAAGACCACGCCCTCTATGAATTGAGTGCGCTTACCGAGCATCGCCGGACACGCCTGCTACAGAACGCTTCCCGGCTTCCCGGCGTGCTGTGGTGGGTGCTGGGCGCGGGTGGAATTCTGACGATCCTCTCCTCATGCATGTTTGGCTCGGAAAGTGTGAAGCTCCACGCTCTCCAGGTATTTGCATTTTCCCTGCTGATCTCGCTGTGCCTGGTCGCCGTGGCCGACATCAACCGGCCATTTCAGGGCGAGGTCCACGTTGGCGACTATGCGTTTCGGCGCGCACAGCAGAACATGCTGGAGCGCTAGCTGCAGATGGGTCAGTGGCCAAGGAGAGAGCCAGGAGGGACGCTTTTCCCGTGCCTAAGGTATCCACACTTCAGCCGCATGGGTCGTTAGCGCTGGCATCCGCAATTCGTAAAGGCTCCGCCAAGCTCACATTCTGGCCGCTGGTTATCGCTGCCTTCTTTATGGTGTCGGGCGGCACCTACGGCACCGAAGATGTTGTGCATGGCGCGGGCTACGGCCGAGCAGTCCTTATCCTGCTGATAACTCCTGTCCTCTGGAGTCTCCCCACCGCCTTCATGCTGGGTGAGCTTTCCAGCGCTTTGCCTGCGGAGGGCGGCTACTACGCCTGGGTGCGGCGCGCTATGGGCAACTGCTGGGGGTTCCAGGAGGCATGGCTCTCGCTGGTCGCCAGCGTCTTTGATATGGCCATCTATCCCACCCTGTTCGTCTTGTATCTGGCGCGTCTGTTCGGATGGTTCGGATTAGGTTACCGCGGTGTATGGGTGGGAGTGGCTGTCGTGGCCGCCTGCGCGGCGCTGAATATTGCGGGGATAAAAGTTGTAGCGACCACATCTGTCTGGCTGTTCTGTTTGCTTTCAGCTCCATTCGCGGTCATCGTGGTGTTGGCTCCTTTCAAGTACGGAGCGCTGGCGCACGCGGTCACAAAGCCGGCCAGTACGCATGTCGACCTCATCGGCGGCTTGCTGATTGCCATGTGGAACTACATGGGCTGGGACAATGCTTCGACCATTGCAGCCGAGGTGGATCAACCGCAGCGCACGTATCCGCGCGCGCTGCTGGCGGCGCTCCTTCTCGTGGCCATAACGTATGTTCTTCCGGTCGCCGCGATGTCCCTGACGCACCTTAGCCCTTCGGCATGGGAGACAGGGTCGTGGGCGGACATTGCGGGGCTGCTTGGCGGACGCCTGTTGCGGATTGCACTTGTGCTGGGCGGCATGATGAGTGCATTTGGCATGTTCAATGCGCTGGTGATGAGCTACTCGCGGCTGCCGTATGCGATGGCGCTCGATGGAATGCTGCCCAAGGTTTTCGCGCGGGTGAATCGGCACAAGGCTCCTTGGGTTTCCATTGTAGTTCTCGCGACCGGATGGGCCCTGTGTCTCGGCCTGGGATTCGAGCGCCTGGTGACACTGGATGTGCTCATCTACGGCGGGAGTCTGTTTCTCGAGTTCCTGGCGCTTGTCGTCCTGCGCGTCACCGAGCCCAACTTGCCGCGCCCGTTCAAAGTCCCAGGCGGCATCTTCGGCACGATTCTTGCCGGTGCGCTTCCTATGCTGCTGTTGGTCTTCTCCGTCGTTCGCGGTGAGCACGAACAGATACTCGGTATGAACGCTCTAACGTTTGGGAGCTTGCTGGTCGTCGCCGGCTTTGTCGCCTATGGGCTGGACGTCAGGCTGCGACGCGCGCACAGGAGTTCGAGGGAGAAGGAACCATCCTAGTGCGGGGTGACCTGGAGATTGGTTCCAGATGATTTGATAACTGCAAAAGAAATGCCGCTGCGCGGTGGAAGGGCACGGCTTCAGCCGTGCCGAAACCCGGTTAGAGAATGGGCTTCAGCCCTGGCTCGCCGTGGCCAAAGCCACTTTTGTCAGCGCCCAGTTTCGCCGGGCTGAAGCCCGGCGCTTCCACCCACATGTAGGATTTTGATAGCCGAGCGATAGAAAATCACTGTTGCTCAGCGCTTCCACGCCCGGCAGTTTCTTGCCTTCCAGGAACTCCAGCGACGCCCCACCGCCAGTGGAGATGTGAGTGATCTTATCGGCCACTCCGGCGGCCTTCACCCCGGCGACGCTGTCGCAGCTCTCAATGGCGTATACGCCGGTGTGGACCTTCTGCGAAGTACCAAAATGGAACGCTCAGCCGATTCTTGCGTACCACATCCTTGAAACCCTCCACCAGCCGTGAAACAACACATCCGTTGCTGCGGATCGAAGACCGTCAGCCGATCCTGCAAGCGTCTTCCCCGCTCTAGGTCGCTACTCTTTGAAGCGTGCTCTCAGCCTAGAGTAGTGGGCAAGCGAAAAGATCTCTAATCCGCACCCACCCGAAGTTTCTTCTTCTGTCCACAACCCTTCCGCACTTTATTCAAAATGGGAAGCACCTCGATTTATCGTATGCGCGTCCTTTCCCCGCGAAGGAGGAGAATATAAGATTGCGGTTTTGTTATATATCCATGATCATAATGTCATCGACATTAGTACTTTGTGCCCGCCATCTTGCAACCGCTCAAGTACTCCAAGGTTTCTGCAAGGGCGAAGCTGTTCAAAACGGCCAAGTGTCGTGCTGCGGCGGATTGTATCAACAACCCGATGTGACCTGCCAACTTGGGTTCAAGAGATTACCACCGCATCAAAGGAGACTCCAATGACGATTGTAAGGATTGTTTGGTTAGCGCTAATTACCTCTGCACTGGCAAGCGTAGCGCAGACCACAAAGCCCAATTTGCAGGCCGCAGACAACAAGGAACATTTACAGTTTATTTCGTCAGCGAGAATTCCATTCGAAGGAACAGTTTTTTCCAAATTTAGATGTGATGACAGCAGGAACGTCTACGCTCTCTTGGTCGCCCGCGATGCATCCGCTCAGGTACGCAATGCACCGCCGGTAACAAAATTGACACCGAATGCGAAGATCGCAGGCACCTTTACGGTCACGGACCACTATCCCAACCTCAGAGTCCTGGATTTTTTCGTAACAGGGGATGGCAGGGTCTTTCAGGCCGCCTACTCCGATACCGAAGGACGCGACTATGTGGTTCTCCCGTCGGCAAAGGCTGTACAGTTAGAAAGCGATTCTTTCCTCCCGTATCAGATCGTCGTCTTCACAACGGGCGACTTCTTGCTAAGCGGCATCCGTGGCGCCGACAAGATGAGGCCCTACACCGCGGTCTTTAACTCCGCTGGGAAGCTTATTACAAGCATATATGAGGCAGAAGATGCGGAGCTGAAGCAGAAGACAGAAGACAGCAAAACACACGTCGCGTTTTCCAACGCTCCACAATACGGCAACAGCTTCGTGACTAGTGGCGACGCGGTTTTGGGCTCTGACGGGAACGCGTATCTGCTAAGGGCAGGTGATCCGGCCTTGATCTACGTTATTTCGAACAAAGGAGAGGTGCTGCGAAAATTGAAGGTCGCCGCCCCGAGCCCAGGACTGGTTGCCGAAAGGCTGAAGGCTTCTTCCGGCAACTTGGCCGTCATATTCCTTGAAAGAGATATGAACCGAGGATTCAGTATCATTACGGACGACCGAGGCCGGGTGCTGTCGTCCATTGAAGGTGATGATCTCCGAATGCTGCCGGGGCTCTTGGCCTGTTATAAGAACCACGATTTTACCTTCATCGGGTTCGATGACGACGGTAATCCCCAAATCAACCGGGCGGAACTGAAGTAACCAAGGCGCCCACCAAGCTTGCCCAGTTCCATAATGGGCAAGAAAACATTGAATTCCGGGCTTCCGCTCCTGTACGAACTCGGCCCAGGGCTAAGGCCCGGTTTTGAGGTATTGGCGTGGCTGAGGCTTTGCCCCGATATAAAACGGAGCGGCGCATCCAAAGATGAGCCTCGGCCTACTTGTTGCTCAGCGCTTCCACGCCCGGCAGCTTCTTGCCTTCCAGGAACTCCAGCGACGCGCCGCCGCCGGTAGAGATGTGCGTGATCTTATCGGCAACGCCGGCGGCCTTCACCGCGGCGACGCTGTCGCCACCGCCGACAATTGAGACCGCCGCTCCGTTATCGGCGACGGCGTGAGCGATCTTCTTTGTACCCTTGGCGAAGGCCTCGATTTCGAAGACGCCCATCGGTCCGTTCCACACGATGGTGCGCGCGTTGTCGATCTCGTCGGTGAAAAGCTCAATGGTCTGCGGCCCGATGTCGAGCGCCACCATGTCAGGCGGAATCGGCTTGCCTTCGGGGATGGTCTGAATGCGCGCGCCGGCCTCGGGCTTATCGGCCACAACGTGATCGACGGGCAAGAGGAATCGGACATTGTGGGACTTTGCGTCGGCCAGGGTCTGCTTCGCCAAATCGATCTTGTCGGCTTCCAGCAGCGACTTGCCGATTTCCTGGCCCTGCGCCTTCAGGAATGTGTAGGCCATGCCGCCGCCGACAATCAGCGTGTCGATCTTGCTCATCAGGTGCTTGATCACGCCGATCTTGTCGCTAACTTTGGCGCCCCCCAAAATGGCGACAAAGGGCTTCTGCGGATGCGAGAGCGCTTTGCCGAGGTACTCCAGCTCCTTTTCCATCAGCAGGCCGGCAGCGTTCTTCTCCACGAAATGGGTGATGCCTTCGGTGGACGCGTGCGCGCGATGCGCCGAGCCGAAGGCGTCGTTCACGTAGTAATCGCAAAGCCGTCCCAGTTGCCGGGCGAAGTTGGGGTCATTGGCTTCCTCTTCGGCGTGGAAACGCAGGTTCTCCAGCAGCAGCGACTGGCCGCGCTCCAGCTTCTCCGCCATTTCTTCTGCCTGCACGCCGATGCAATCGGGCGAGAAGCCGACGTTTTCGCCGCGACGCAAAACCTCGTCCAGCAGGATGCGCAGGCGCTCGGCGACCGGCTTGAGACTCATCTTGGCATTGGGCTTGCCCTTGGGGCGCCCCAGGTGCGAGGCCAGGATCAGGCGCGCGCCATGACGCAGCGCGTATTCAATCGTGGGCAGCGTCTCGCGGATGCGCGTGTCGTCCATTACGCGGCCATCGTCGAGAGGCACGTTGAAGTCAACGCGCATGAACACGCGTTTATTGTTCAGCGGAAGATCGCGGATGCTTAGCTTGGACATGTCAGTAGCCAGTTGACTGCTGCCTTACAGTCCCTTCTTCCCAAGATAGTGGATCAAATCGCGCACGCGGCACGAATAGCCCCACTCATTGTCATACCACGAGATGACCTTGACGCAATTGCCGCCCACGACGCGGGTCATGGGGGCATCGACAATCGAGGAGCGGTCGTCGCCGCGGTAGTCGATCGAGACCAGCTCCGCGGTTTCGTATCCCAGATAACCCTTGAGCGGCCCTGACTCGGACGCCGCCTTCATCGCGGCGTTCACCTCTTCCGCCGTGGTCTTCTTCTCCACGAACACAACCAGGTCAACAACCGAAACATTGGGCGTGGGGACACGCATCGCGAAGCCGTCGAGCTTGCCCTTCAGTTCGGGGATCACCAGATAGATCGCCTTGGCCGCTCCCGTCGAGGTCGGAATCATCGACAGTGCGGCGGCGCGCGCACGTCGCAGGTCCTTGTGCGGGAAGTCCAGGATCACCTGATCGTTGGTATACGAGTGGATGGTCGTCATGGTCCCGCAAACGATCTTGAAGCTGTCGTTGACCACCTTGGCAATCGGCGCCAGGCAGTTCGTCGTACAGGAAGCGTTGGAGATCACGTGGTGCTTCGCGGGATCGTACTTGTCCTCGTTGACTCCCAACACGATGGTGATGTCTTCGTTGGTCGCGGGCGCCGTAATGATGACCTTCTTCACAGGCCCACGCAGATGCTGCCGCGCCAACTCGGCTTTGGTGAACTTGCCGGTCGATTCGATCACGACCTGCGCGCCGACGGATTCCCAGTCGAGCTTGGCAGGATCTTTCTCGGCGAAAACTTTAATGTTCTTGCCGTCGACCTTGATGGAATCGGAGCCGGCGGAAATCTTGTTAGGCAAATTGCCGAGAATGGAATCGTACTTCAGCAGATGGGCCAGGGTTTTGGGATCGGTGAGGTCGTTGACAGCGACGAAATCCAGGTTGGCGTCTGTGAGAGCGGTACGAAGAATGTTGCGGCCAATGCGGCCAAAGCCGTTAATGCCTACTTTGATTGCCATATCACCTCGTCAGAAAACATCGATTTGAAAGCACCCACATCGGGTGTTGTTACCGGGCGACGCACAGCGACTGCGCTAAGACCAAAAATCCTAGCACCCGCGCCGAAGGGAGGCAATGATACGAATCACAAGCTGGCCGTGCTATGGCACAAAAGAGGAACCCGCCCCAGACGAGCCGAATTGCTCCCACCTACCTGCGCGTGTTACAAGTGCAACATGCGTAGATGGACACGCGACCGGAACCGATGGCGCAAGCCGAAGCCAGCGAAGCAAGGGCAGGGGCAGGAAGAAACTCCCGCGCCTTTGCAACCCAAGTTTCCCGAGCCGCCCTCTAGCGAAGTTCCGGAAACGCGGCAGCCCGAATTCGAAGCTCAGCCCGACGAAGCCGAGTTGCCGCAGTCGGCTCCCGAGGCGGATGCCACCGGCGTCGAAGCATCCCAGCAGCAGCTCCGGCGCGATCGCAGTCGTCGGCGTGGACGTCGCGGGCGCGGTAGCCGACCGCAAGGCGCGGCCCGAGCACCGGTGCTGCCGGGACCCGGTGGCCCTACCGGCGAAGCCGCGGAAGCCGAAGCCCCAAGGAAGGCGGCCCAACCGGTTCACCCGGCGGCGGAATCGAAGCAGCCCAAAGGCGCCGTGGTCCTCTCTATCGGACTTCCGGGCTCGGGCAAGAGCACCTGGTTCAAGCGCCACAACATCCTCCCACTCTCCAGCGACATGGTCCGCATTCTACTGTTCGATGACGCCACAGAACAGCGCTATCAAGACCTGGTATTTTCCACGCTACGCTCCATGCTACGCGCGCGGCTGCTGGCGCGACGGCCCTGGAACTATCTCGACGCGACTAACCTTTCTCCCCACGAGCGCCGCAGTTGGATCAAGCTGGCGCACGATTTCGGATATGAAGCGCATGCCGTTTTCTTTGACGTGCCGCCCGCTGTCTGTATGGAGCGTAATCGCCGGCGCGAGCGCAACGTTCCGGAGGACGTCATGCAGCGCATGGCGAGCAAGCTGCGCCCCCCCAAGTTCGAAGAAGGCTTCGCCAAGATCACCGTCGTACGGCTCAAGAAGAAGGAAGGGGAAGATTCGCACGAAGAGCCTGCTCGGGTTTTTCCCACGGAGCCCGATGAGGCGGAGCCGCCGGAGATCGGCGACTCTGAGTACTGAGCCTGCGTCCTGTACCCCCAGAATTTTGCCCTGTTCGCAACGCCAGGAAAGCCTTCGCCGCCTTGGAAATATGCCGGTCCTTGCGGCCGCTGTGGAAATACCCGATTGTGGAGTCCATGTCAGCCAAGCGGAGGGCCTTCAGTAATCCGGCGAATTTGGCGCTACCATGGTTGAGCCCATCATTGACTTAGGTAGTGAGCAGACCTACCATAGGCGCGACGGCCAGAGGATAGTCGCGCCAGCTATCTACCGGCAAGAAAACGTCGAGAGACTCGGTGGCAAGTATGCGTCATTGCCTTTAGAGTTCCTTCCTGAATCTTGGGCCCGCAAACGGTCAGGCGCTGGCGCCGCTCTGCTCAGATAGTGGTGCAACATGCCGGCGTACCACCTGCCGAATCCGCTTGAGCCCCCGCCTCAAGCGAATCTCCCCCTTTGCGTGCAACCTGAACAGCCAGCGAAGTCCCGCTACAGCGGTGGCCTCTTCGGCGCGCCGCTCACACCAAGAGCTATTGTGGCTCTTTTCCTTGTCCTTATAGCTGTCACAGTCGCCGCCTACTATCCCGTGCATCGGCTTCCTTTCATCTCTATCAACGATGGCGACTACGTAACCGGCAACCATCGTATTCAGCAGTTGAACTGGCAGACGCTCCGTTGGGCATTCACCAGTTATCACGCCGCCAACTGGCACCCGCTGACCTGGCTGTCGCACGCTGTAGACTTCCAACTCTTCTCTCTCAACGCCGGCGGACATCACATCTCCAATCTCCTGCTGCATGTGCTGAACGTGGTGTTGCTGTTCTGGAGCTTGTGGCGAGCGACGAACCGGATTGGGCGCAGCTTCATGGTGGCCGCATTGTTTGCGCTGCATCCGATCAATGTCGAGTCCGTCGCCTGGGTCGCCGAACGCAAGAACCTGCTCAGCATGTTTTTCTTGTTGCTGACGCTGGGCGCTTATCGCTGGTACGCAAGCAAGCCGCGCATAGGCCGGTACAACCTGGTTGGCCTCTGCTTTGTGCTTGGGCTGCTCTCCAAACCGCAGGTCGTTACCCTGCCTTTCATTCTCTTGCTGTGGGACTACTGGCCGCTGGGGAGGATGTTCGCTAACGAAGAGCAATTTTCCTCCCCCGCCCCAGAAGCGAGCATTCCAGCGCGAAGCTTCTCCTGGCTGGTGTTGGAGAAGCTGCCGCTGCTGGCGTTTTCCATTGCCAGTGCTGTAATCACGGTGGAAGCGCAACGAGCGGGCGGCGCCATGGGCGGCGTCATGCGAGCCTATCCGTTCTCCGTCCGCGTCGAGAACGCCATAGTTGCGTACGTCCAATATTTACGCCACGCCCTCTGGCCCAAGGACCTGGCGTTCTTCTACCCTCATGCCAGAAGTTTCCGCCTGGTATGGCCGGAAGCCCTTCTCTTGCTGGCGATCACCGCGTTAGCTGTCATGGACCGCAACCGCCGCTACCTCGCCGTCGGTTGGCTTTGGTTCCTGGGCACGTTGGTACCGATGATCGGGCTGGTGCAGGTTGGCGGCCAAGGCATGGCCGACCGCTATGCGTATCTTCCGTTCGTGGGACTGTTCATCGCGCTCTGCGGGGGTCT
>Ga0335081_10012308_pt1 | contig 13861 bp, 14 predicted proteins | sample Lox_Sample_35_FD_206713 | JGI IMG/M metagenome (GOLD analysis project Ga0335081, IMG submission 206713) | Soil microbial communities from Loxahatchee National Wildlife Refuge, Florida, United States - Lox_Sample_3.5 | ecosystem: Environmental > Terrestrial > Soil > Wetlands | place: USA... | reverse complement strand
AGACCGGCGCGAACTGAACGAACTCGTACTCGCCGCGCACGAAGATATTGCGCGTCAGCGCAACCTCGAGGCCGCCGCCGACGGAGAAGCCGACCATCACCTGGGAGGTCCTGCCCGAACTGGCCGTAAAGCTGAACGGGACACAGGGCAGGGCGACGGTGCAGGTACTGTTCGAACCGGCCGCGTATTGGATGCCTGATACCGTCGTCGACACCGACGTGTTCCCGACGCCGGCCGCCAACCCGATGAATCCGTAGGGCAGGAAGTTTCCCACGATCCAGCCGACGCGCGCGCGCAGCGTGCCGTAGTTGAGGTCGTTCACCGACCCCGCGCCGCTCAAATTGACCAGATAGGTGTTGCCGCCGCCGTCCGGGGGCGTGACGCGGGAAATCGGAGTGTTGGCTGCGTTTACGGAAAACGACGCTTGGCGATAATTGCCCTCGAGACTAAGGATCAGATCCTGCCATTGCATATTGTAGCCGACAAAGCCGCCGAACATCGCGCGGGAATTGTTTCCGCCGCCGAGCACCGGCCATGATGAAGGCGAGATGTCGTTCTCTAGCGCCGTCTCCCGCAGAACATAGGCGATGGGATTGGCCGTGGTGTTGCTGAAGTCCCCGCTCGCGGTGCCGACACCGACATCGCCGCCGAAATAAAATCCGCTCCAGCGCGGGAACATCGCAGGTCCGACGGGAAGCGAGCCGCGCAGCGCATCGTCGTCCGCAAACGCCGCCGGCGCGCACGCCAGCAACGCCACCGCACAGATCACACTACTCAGCCAACGCATTGGCCGCCCTCTTTATTTAAGGCGAGCACATGAGCCCAACTGCGCTGATCATCGGGCATTAACCTTAATGGAGCGTTAGCTCGATGCGCCCGGCAAACGAAAACGGCGCGGTCGCCCGCGCCGTTTGTTGCAACTTGCCTGGCTCTTGACCGTAGCCGGCGCTTAGCCGCGGCTCATCAGCGGCGGAGCGATGATCGGCTCGGGTTGCAGCATCCAGCGCAAGCCGATCCTGAAGTCTTGCGACGTCATGTCCTTCAAGGTGTAGAAGGCTCCCGGACAAGCCGGCGTGTTCTGGCACTGCACGACAGCGGTCTGCGGCGAACCGAGATTCAGATACCGCCAGCTGAAATCGACCTTGAGATTGTTCGATACATTGTAGGTGAGGCCGGCTTGAACGTTCCACGCCAGGTTCCAGGCGGCGGAGTCGTTCAAGGAGTAGCCGAAGCCGACAGTGCCATTGGCGATGATGCCGTCGTCCTGCACGCCGGTGATGCGGTTGTACGCGCCGCCGACACCGCCGCCGATATAGGGTGTCAGGCACCACCAGGTGCCGAGGTCGATATAGGCGTTGGCCATGAATACGGCCGCCGAATAGTTCCCCGAGTTCACATCGAAGCAGGTGCCGCCCGGGCAGAACTCGACGTAGCTGCCGGTCGCCTTGAACGCCGCCTTGGTGCGGTATTCACCGGTCACGTCGAAGCGGATCCAGTTGTTGAGCTCGTAGCCGATGCCGAAACCCAGGATATCGGTGTCCTGAGTGTCCTTTTGAACGATGGTCCAGCTCGCTGGCCAGGCGAAGGAGGAGTTCGTCTGCCCGTGGTCGAACGAGCGGAAGTTCAGCACGCCGACGCCGACGTCGCCACGCAGATACCACCCGCCGCTTGTCTCCAGGACCGGGGCTGGCGGTTGGTACGGATTCGGAGGCGGAGGAAGATCGGCGGCGTAAGCCGCGGAGGCGATTGTGGCTGCCGCGCCGGCGGCGAAGAGAGATTTAACGCTTACCATAGCTTCGTCCTTTCCTCGGCGGGGCACACGCCTACGCGGCCCGCGTCGTTGAACCGGGACGAAGATTGGCAGCAAATACTTAAATGGGTCTTAACCTTAACTCTTAACCGTGATTGTTAAAGAGCGCGCGAGTCGGCGATGCGGAAGTTTCTTAGCTCGCATTTCAAGCTGCGCAAGCGCGTCATTTTCTGCTCGCGAGTGGAGCAAAAACGGTTGTTAGAAACCTGTTAACGTTAAAAGGCGAACGACGCGCCAAGACGGCAAAGCGCGGCGAAGCTTCAGTCATCGTCCTTTTCGAGTTCGCCGATGTGGTGCTGGGCGTAAAGCTCGACGCCGAGTTTGGCGACGAGATCAAGCTGGGTTTCGAGGAAGTCGATGTGCTCCTCCTCGTCGTGCATCAACTGCTCGAACAGATCGCGCGATACGTAATCCTTGACCGCGTGGCAGTGGGTGGCGGCCTCCTCGTAGAGCGCGCGCGCCGACATTTCCGCGGCAAGATCGCAGTCAAGGACCTCCTTGACGGTCTGGCCGATGTGCAGCGGATCGAGCACCTGCATGTTGGGGAAGCCGTCGAGGAAAATGATGCGCTCGACCAGCTTGTCGGCATGCTCCATCTCCTCGATCGATTCCTTGCGCCACTGCTTGGCCAGGGACTTGTAGCCCCAATTGTCGAGCAGGCGATAATGCAGCCAGTACTGATTGATGGCGGTCAGCTCGTGCCGTAGCGCCCGATTGAGAAACTCGATGACTCCCGGCTCGCCTTTCATGGGGCCTGCTCCTGCGACCATTTTATTAGAACAATTATAATCTAGCCTGCGGGCGGCGCAAAGGCCAGAGCGCCTACCCCGGTCGTAGCAGTAGTTAGCGTTCAGTGGAGAAGGGTCAGGACCGGCAGGCCGCCGTGCCGCAGCACGTCGAATCCGCGCTGGCGAGGGCCTCGTTCATAATGCGCCGTATGGTCCGCGCGCATCGCCCGCACTGGGCGCTGCAACCAAGGCAGTCGTAGACCTCGCCGGCGGTTCGCGGAGCCGACTCGCCGCCTGAAAGCGTCGAGCGCACGTCGTGATCGCTGAACACGTTGCACGAACAAACGATCATGGCAGATCCCGATTCCGCCGCATTTGGTATCACTTGTAACCATCTAGTGCGGGGCTGGACCAATTGCAATAGAAAAATCTAGTTTTTATCCGTTCTAATCTTTAGCTCCACAAGCATTCGTTAGATCACTACGTCAGAGTAAAATATTGAGATGTACAGCCTCAGTATAATTTTGTGCGCTTAACGTACAGGATTGTCGGTTGACAGAATTGAGGCCGTCCGGTGCAGCATAACCGGAATATCGGGACTTCGGGAAATGCGAGAGCACTTTGCCCGGCCGACGCGGCCGCCACGGCGGCCGCTTGAAGGCTATGTGCGACTGAACGCCGACCTTTGCGCACCCTGTTCAGGCTGCTGCCGGCTCTTCAGGCTCCTCGTATCGCCTGCGCCGCCGCGACCGCAGGCGGCAGATGCGCGAGGGGATGTAGCAGAGATCGTCGAGATAGCCGAGGCAGCGCTGTCCGCGGGCCAGAGCGCGATCGAGCTCCGCCATCGTTCGTGCCAGCCCCGAATCCTCGTCGTCGATCCAGGTCCGCAGCACCGATGCAAAGAGCATCGCAAGTCCCTGCGCGCGGATCATGCCGCGCGGGCCGGAAGCGTTGATTCCTGCTGCGGTCAGCATCCATTGCATCGAGCGAACGGCCAGTCCGTTGAGCACGAGCGCCAAGGGCGGACGGCGGCGTGCTGCGCGCAGCAGCGAGCGCACCGACTCGCGATGCGGCGCCAGGGCTTCGAGCCGCCGCATCAGCACGTCGAACAGGCGTTCGCGCGCCGGCTCCTCGGCCATGTCGCCGAAGTCTTGTGCGAGAATCGCGCGATCGACGGCTTTCATGTGCGCCGCGAGAATCGCCAGCGTCGATGGAAACTCGTCGCGCAATTGCGCGAGCGACACGCCGGCGCGGCCAGCAATGTCGGCGAGCCCGATCTCCTCGAATGGCTGCTCGGCGAGAAGCGCGAGCAGCGCTGCTACGATCCTGTCGCGATCGCTGCTCGAAGCCTCCGAGCCGGCAGTATTGGCTAAAGCGGGTCGTGCGGATCTTCGGGCGGGTCTGCGGGCCATGGCCGAACCTCCTCGACAAACTCGAACACAAACGCAGTGTAGGCCTGCTCGCAACCGCTTCCAAGGCCGGCGGCTCGGCGAATTCCGTCAGCTCGCAAGCTCGCGCGAGCGCCGGGTCGCGGCGGCGACCGCGCGCGTCATCAATGCGCCGAGGCCATCCTTGCCCATGAGCACGTCGAGGGCTGCCGCCGTGGTGCCGCCTTTCGAGGTGACGCTCTCGCGCAGCACGGCGGCGTCGACGGCAGAGCGTTGCAGCAGTTCGGCGGAACCGGTCACCGTCGCGCGGGCGAGCTTGGTCGCAAGCGGCGGCGGCAGTCCGGCTTCGGCGCCGGCCTGAGCCAACGCTTCGACAAGCAGGAATACGTAGGCCGGTCCCGACCCCGATACCGCGGTGACCGCGTCGATCAGCTCTTCGTCGTCGGTCCACTCCACAATGCCGGTCGCGGATAGAAGCCGATGCGCAAGCTCGCGTTGCGCGCTCGTCACGTGCAGCGGCACCGCGACCGTGATGCCGCGCCCGATGGCGGCCGGCAGGTTCGGCATCGCACGCACCAGCGCGCCCGAGCGTTTCAGCTCGCGCGAGAGGAACTGCAACGTCCGTCCCGCCATGATCGAAACGACAAGCGTCGAAGAGGAAACGATCGCCGCCACGGCGGGCGTGACCTCCGGCGCGGTCTGCGGCTTGACCGCGAGGACGACAGCGGCCGCATCGCCGAGCCCTGCGACATCCGGATTGAGCCGAATGCCGCGCGAGGCGAGGGCTGCGATCTGCGGGGCCGGCGAGGGCTCGACCACGGCAATCCGCTTCGGGTCGAGGCCGGACTCGATCCAGCCCTCGAGCAGCGCGCCGCCCATCTTGCCGGCGCCGATCAGGACGAGACGCCCGGGAAAATCGCGCAGATCCGGATAGGTCGCTGAGCGCACGTTGGTGGCGTTCATCGCGGCTGGTCCTTGCCTTTCGCTGCCGCCGCAGTGCGGCGGCGCCGCAATCCATAGCCACCGCCGATGCAGAAATACATACGCGCCGCAGGTCGAGCGCCGGCCGCGTCAGCCGGCGTGGCGCCTCACGCCTCGCCGGAGGTCTCGAACATCGCCGAGTCCATAGCCTCGCGCGCGGATTTACCGGCCCAGACCACGAACTGATAGGCCGGGTAGTACCGCTCGCAGGTGTCGAGCGCGCTGCCGAGGACGGCCTCGCACTGGCGGCCCGAGGCCGCGACGCCGCCGGCGAGCACGAGCGCATGACGGAACATCACCATGCCGTTCTGGGTCCAGACGTCGAAGTGGCCGATCCATAATTGCTCGTTGATGAGCGCGACGAGCTGCTGCACCTCGGCGAGCCGCGGCTCCGGCACCCGCATATCGAAGGCGCAGGCGAGATGCAGCGCCTCGATCTCGCCCATCCAGGTGAATGAAATCTGATAGTTGGTCCACCGACCGGTGATGACGAGCGCGATCTCATCTTCGCTCGAGCGCTCGAAGGGCCAATTGTTGGCGGTCGCCACTCGCTCGACGACTTCCAGAGGATGATCGCGCTGGTCGCGCGCAAGTTCGATGACGGACATGCCGCCTCCACACGCCGCTCGAAGTGGAAACGCGCACGCCACTGACTGTGCCGAAACCGGCTGCGATTTGGCGCAAGACACTCGGTGCGCCGCCGCGACGGCGACGGCCGCGAATCACCTGCTCAAGCGAATATAAACGGCCTCGATTCAACCCCGCAAAGCGCGCGCGATTGGGCGTTCGCGATCTGCTGACGGCACTCATGAAGTGATTTGCCGTCCAAGCACAAGCGCTAAGGCGGACCGTCCACAGACGCTCATGCGGCAAGTTGACTCGGGGCGTGCGGTGAAGGGCGTGCCGATCCGCGCGTGCGCGGCCGGCTCAGTCGAAGAACAGACTCGAGACCGATTCTTCACCGGCAATGCGGCCGATCGCCTCGCCGATCAGCGTCGCGATCGGAAGCACGCGAATGTTGTGCGAGGCGTTCACCGCCTCGGTCGGCTGGATCGAGTCGGTGATCACCAGTTCCTTGAGGTTGGATTTGTTGACGCGGGCGACCGCGCCCCCGGACAGCACGCCGTGGCTGATGTAGCCGTAGACCGCGTTGGCGCCTTTTTCGAGCAGCGCATCGGCGGCGTTGAGCAGCGTGCCGCCGGAATCCACGATGTCGTCGACCAGGATGCAGACGCCGCCGCCGACTTCGCCGATGACGTTCGCGACCTCAGACTCGCCGGGGCGCTCGCGCCTCTTGTCGACGATGGCAAGCGGCGCGTTGATGCGCTTGGCAAGGCCGCGCGCGCGCACCACGCCGCCCACGTCAGGCGACACGACGATGACATTGGCGAGGTCGAAACGCTGTTTGATGTCGCGCACCATGACCGGAGCAGCGAACAGGTTGTCGGTCGGAATGTCGAAGAAACCCTGAATCTGGCCGGCGTGCAGATCGAGCGTGAGCACGCGGTCGGCGCCGGCGTGGGTGATGAGATTGGCGACAAGCTTCGCCGAGATCGGAGTGCGCGGGCCAGGTTTGCGATCCTGACGGGCATAGCCGAAGTAGGGGATCACCGCCGTGATGCGGCGCGCCGAGGCGCGGCGCAGCGCGTCGATGATGATGAGCAACTCCATCAGGTGGTCGTTCGCCGGGAACGAGGTCGACTGGATGACGAAAACGTCGGCGCCGCGCACGTTCTCCTGGATCTCGACGAAGATCTCCATGTCGGCGAAGCGCCGGACCACCGCCTTGGTCAGCGGCATCCCGATATAGGCGCCGATGCCCTCCGCCAGGGCGGGGTTCGAATTGCCGGCGACGAGCTTGATGGCTCCATTGTTGCTGGCCATTCCAACGTCCTCGTGCGCGCCCGGGCTTCGGCGGGAACCTGATACAAGCCGCTCACCGGGCTGGCAACATGAATCAGGCCTTGTCCCCGCCCGGATTTCCGCTGCAATCACAAGATGTTTGCAGGTCTCCGCGGACGGCCTTGGGCGCCGCAGCTATGCCGCGGATGCGCGGTTTCCTCAACCGATCAGTGCGATCGCGTTGACGTGGCGGCCGTAGTCCGGCTCGGCACGGTGGGTGGCGCGCCGGAAGCTGAAAAACAGCTGCGGATCGGCATAGGTGCACAGGCCCAGATCCTGGATGTGACCGACGCCGGCGCGTTCGAGGCGCGCTGCGATGTAGCCGGCGAGATCGAACAACGCATGGCCCTCGCGATCCGCCGGGATGAAACAGCCGCCGCTCATCGGGTCGGCGGCGGCGAAGCGATCGATGAGGTCGGGCCCGACTTCGTAGTTGCGCTGGCGGATCATCGGACCGAGCGCGGCATGGATGCGGCTGCGCTCTGCGCCGAGCAGCTGCATCGCTTCCACCGTCGCCTCGGCCACGCCGGCAAGCGCTCCGCGCCAACCGGCGTGCGCTGCGCCGATCACTCCGGCTTGCGCATCGGCAAGCAGAATTGGTCCGCAATCGGCCGTCGTGACGCCGAGCGCGAGCCCCGGCGTGCGCGTCACCATCGCGTCCGCGCGCGGCCGCGCCGCGCCTTCCCACGGCGCCTCGACCACGACGACCTGCGGCGAATGTATCTGATAGCAGCTGAGCAGGCCCTGCGCTGCGACGCCCAGCGCCGCCGCCATCCGCGCGCGATTGTCGGCGACGTTGCCAGCGTTGTCGCGGGAGCCGACGCCGCCATTGAGGCTCGCATAAAGGCCGTCCGAAACGCCGCCTTGCCGCGTAAAGAAGGCGTGCCGGATGCCGGGATCGGCAAGCGTATCGGCTTGGAGCATCATTTCGGCTTCTCGAAGCCCGGGAGGGGACCGAGCTGCGCGGCGCTCATGGCGAACGCCTTGAACAGTTCGCCCATGCCGCGGGGACCGCCCGTGATCAGGCGCGAGAGCGCGAGGTCGATGTCCAGGGCCTGCTCGGGAGTCGCGTGCGCCTTGAGCGCCGTCGCCCGCGAATGGATGCCGAGATTGAAGAGGAAATCGCGCTGGGCGACCGGCCCGTGGCTGCGCGCCCCGACGCCATCCGCATTGTTGCTCAGCGCCTCGAAGTCGACGTGCGCCGTCAAATCGACCAGTCCCGGTGTCCGCAACGGGTCGGTGAAGCCGTGGCCCGAGACCGCCTGCAATGTCTCGCCCACGCCGCTTTGTACGTGGCCATAGTCGAGGATCAGCGCCGCACCGTCCTTGCGCACGCGCATGGCGAGTTCGAGTGCGAAATTATCCGGACGCCATTCGAAGATCGCGCCTTCGGGCGCCTGGTCGAGGTCGCGCGGCAGGGTCGCGCCAAAAGCGGTGAGCGGATCGGGCGCAAACGTGAAGACGAAATTTCCATCGGGGCCGATTTCGATGACGCGCTCGTGCCAGCCATCGGCCTGCTTCACGGCCTGATTGATCGGCAGAGCGTCGATGAATTCGTTGGCGATGATGATGCTCGGGCCACCGGGAACGTCTTCGAACGCGGTGTGCCACATGATCGGGATGTTGAAGCTTTCGAGCCGATGCCGCTGCTCCGGCTCCAGGATCGGGCTGATCTCGACGAGATGCAGAACGATGGCGGCGTGGAAGTCCTTGACGACCTTGGCGGCGCGCAGCGCGTCGGTCATCAAGGTCCCGTTCCCCGGCCCCAATTCGATGACGCGGACGTTCTCCGGCGAGCCCATGAGCTGCCAAACCGAGGCCATCCACACTCCGATCAGCTCGCCGAACATCTGGCTGATCTCGGGCGCAGTGACGAAATCGCCCGCAGCGCCGAACGGATTGCGGGTGACGTAATAGCCATGCTGCGGATGGGTGAGCGCAAGCTGCATGTATTCGGCGACCGGCATCGGCCCGGCGGCGGCGATGAGCCGGCGGATTACGCTTTCGAGCGGCGAGGGTTCGTCAGCCATTCTTGATCGGTTCGCGGCGCCACGCCATGCCGATGAGGACGATGCCGGCGAGTATCAGGGGAATACAGAGCAACATCCCCATTGTGAGTCCACCCCAGAGGAACCCGAGCTGGGCGTCGGGTTCGCGGAACATTTCGCAGATGATGCGGGCGATGCCGTAGCCGAGCGCGAAGGTTCCGGTGACCAGACCGGGCCGCCGGAGCGCGCCCAATTGCACGAGCACGCCGAGCACGACGAGCAGGACGAGACCTTCGAGCGTCGCCTCGTAGAGCTGGCTCGGATGGCGCGGCAGCGGCCCGCCATTGGGAAAGACCATGGCCCAGGGCACGTCGGTCGGCCGCCCCCACAATTCGCCGTTGATGAAATTGGCGATGCGTCCGAGGAACAGCCCGATCGGTGCGACCGCGGTCGTGACGTCGCCGAGCGAAAGGACGGAAAGGCCGCGAAACAGCCCGAAGAGGCCGATCGCCACCACGCAGCCGAGGAAGCCGCCGTGAAACGACATGCCGCCGTTCCACAACTGGACGATCTCAATCGGGTGCGCCGCAAAATGCGGCAAGTTGTAGAACAGCACGTAGCCGGTGCGGCCGCCGACGATGATGCCGAGCGTGACCCAGATGACGAGATCGTCGAAGTCGACCACCGTGAGCGGCGCCGGTCCACCCCAGAGGCGCGGCGCCGCGATGATTGCGCGCGCATAGAACCAGCCGACGAGGATGCCGACGATATAGGCGAGCGCGTACCAGCGGATGGCGAAGGGGCCGATCGAAATCAGCACCGGATCGATCGCGGGAAAAGGCAGAACCGGCAGCACTAGCATCGGGCGCGTTTCCTCGCGAGCGCGGGGCGCGAGCACGCGCCTCTTGCAGCCCGGGCGCGCCATCGCCATTGTGTAGAAGCGCAGCAAAGGCGGCGAATGAGCGGCATTTGCTAGCGGGGTTCGGAGGCGGTCATGGTGCAGACGACGAACCGGTTCTTCGACGAGATAGCTCGCTTGATGAACGATACGGCCGGCGTGGCGCAAGGCGTGCGGCGCGAGTTCGAGACGCTGTTCCGCAGCCAGGCCGAGCGCATACTCCGCGACCTCGACGTTGTCCAGCGCGAGGACTTCGAGGCGGTCAGGGAAATGGCGCGCCTCGCGCGCGAGGAGAACGAGGCGCTCAAGGCTCGCGTCGCGGCGCTCGAGGCTGCGCTCGCGGCGAAAGCGCCGGCGGGCGATCAGCCCAGCGCTTCGGCGTCCGGCGGGCTCTGAGGCGGCGCAGGCCTTTCTTGTTTTTCAAGGCATGGGCCGCTATAAGCCCGGCGGCCGCGGGACGCGCATTGGAAGCTGCCGCGGATATCCATCCGCGCGAGAAGCATTGAGACGAGGATCACGTCATGGCGACCGTTAATCTCATCAAGGCGGCGACGCGCGCCCGGGGCGGCAAGGGGGCCGCGCGAGCCGAGCGGCGCGCCGGGCGTGTTCCTGGCATCATCTACGGCGACGGCAAGCCGCCGCTGCCGATTTCGCTCGATTATCACGAGCTGCGTCAGCGCATTTATGCCGGGCACTTTCTCACCACCGTTCATGATGTCGAGATTGACGGCGTGAAGCATCGCGTCATTCCCCGCGACTTCCAGCTCGACGTCGTCAAGGACCTCCCCCTGCACGTGGACTTCATGCGCCTTGGCGAGGGGGCAATGATCCGCGTCAACATTCCGGTCCGGATCAAGAACGCCGATCTGGCCCCGGGGGTCAAACGCGGCGGCACCGTCAGCATCGTCACGCATGCGATCGAGGTGCGCTGCCGCGCCGACGGCATTCCCGGCACCATCGAGGTCGATGTGAGCGGCCTCGAAATCAACCACTCGAAGCATTTGAGCGATATCGCGCTGCCCGAGGGCGTACGCGCGGTGTCGGGCAAGGACCTCACGCTGGTCACGGTGGTGCCGCCGTCCGGCTACGCGGAAGAGATGAAGGCGGCCGCGGACGCAGCGGCTGCAGCCGCAGCGGCAGCCGCCGCGGCGGCCGCAGGCGCGCCAGCCGAAGGCGCGGCGGGTGCGGCAGCTCCTGCTGCCGGCGCGGGCGCGCCGGCAGGCGGAGGAGGCGCCGCGGCCGAGAAGAAGTGAGGTCGCGCGCCGGGGCTCGGTCCAGGGACTTAACCGATGCGGCTCCTGGTCGGATTGGGCAATCCGGGAGCCCGGCACTCCGGTAACCGGCATAATGTCGGCTTCATGGCCGTCGAGGCCGTGTCCAAGCGCCACGGCATCGGGCCGTGGCGGCGCCGCTTTCAGGGCGTCGCCGCCGAAGGGCCGATCGCCGGCGAGCGCGCCCTGCTGCTGCTCCCCGGGACCTATATGAATGAGTCGGGCCGCGCGGTCGCCGAGGCCGCGCATTTCTACAAGCTGCCGCTCGCCGATATCACCGTCTTCCATGACGAGATCGACCTGCCGTTCGGCAAGGTCCGGGTGAAGGTCGGCGGCGGTGTTGCCGGGCATAACGGGCTGCGCTCGATCACTGAACATGTCGGCAACGACTACCGGCGCGTGCGCATCGGAGTCGGCCATCCCGGTGTCAAGGATCTGGTCTATGCCTATGTGCTCAATGACTTTGCCAAGAGCGAGCGGCCTTGGGTCGAAACGCTGGTCGCCATTCTTGCCGACAACGCCGATTTGCTCGTGCGCGGCGAAGACGCGAGTTTTCAAAACAGGGTGCACCTCGCGATGGTCGCGAAAGGATTCGGCGACGAGCCGGACGCGGACCTCGATTCGCGGCGTGAGCCTCACGCGGACAGGTGAATAAGCTTCATGGGGTTCAAATGCGGCATTGTCGGCCTGCCGAATGTCGGCAAGTCGACGCTGTTCAATGCGTTGACCGAGACGGCGGCGGCGCAGGCGGCGAATTATCCGTTCTGCACTATCGAGCCGAATGTCGGCGAGGTGGCGGTTCCAGACCCGCGGCTTGAGACGCTTGCGGCGCTGGCGAAGTCGGCCGCGATCGTGCCGACGCGGCTGACCTTCGTCGACATCGCCGGTCTTGTGCGCGGCGCTTCCAAAGGGGAGGGGCTCGGCAACCAGTTCCTCGCCAATATCCGCGAGGTCGATGCCGTCGCTCACGTCGTGCGCTGCTTCGAGGACAGCGACGTCACGCATGTCGAAGGCCGGATCGATCCGCTGGCCGACATCGAGACGGTGGAAACGGAGTTGATGCTTGCAGATCTCGAAAGTCTGGAGCGGCGGCTCGACGGACTCGAGCGCAAGGCGCGCGGCACCGACCGGGAGGCCAAAGAGGCCAAGGAAGCGTTGGCGCTGGTTGGCCGCGCCTTAAGCTTGCTCCGGCAAGGCAAGCCGGCGCGGCTCACGGAGCGTAAGCCGGAAGAGGAGCGCGCCTTTCATCAGCTCGGGCTGATAACGTCGCTGCCGGTGCTCTATGTCTGCAACGTTGACGAAGCCTCTGCGGCGGACGGCAACGCCTATTCGCGGCTCGTTGAACAAAAAGCCGCGGCAGAGGGCGCGGGCTCGATCGTCATTTCCGCCAAGATCGAAGCCGAGATCGCGGTGCTCTCGCGCGACGAGCGCGAAGAATATCTCGGCGCGGTCGGCCTCAAGGAGGCCGGCCTCGACCGGCTGATCCGCGCCGGGTATGCACTCCTCGATCTCGTGACCTTCTTCACCGCCGGGCCGAAGGAGGCGCGCGCCTGGACCGTTGCGCGCGGCACCAAGGCGCCGCAGGCCGCAGGCGTCATCCACTCCGATTTCGAGCGCGGCTTCATCCGTTCGGAGACGATCGCCTATGCCGACTACGTCGCTTGCGGCGGCGAAGCCGGGGCGCGGGATGCCGGCAAGATGCGGCTCGAGGGCAAGGACTACGTCGTGCAGGACGGGGACGTCATGCACTTCCGTTCTGCGACGTAGGGTTCGAAGACATCCCCGATCGCAGGTATGCGATCCGCCGCCCCGCGAAATTTCCGCGACGTGGTTACTGATGCCTAAAGCCGGTGCCCTGGTTGCGGATCGCACCCAGGTGTTCGTTGATGCGGAACACGATGAGCACGAATTCGGCGGCGATGCGCGCAAGGATCACGCCCATGCAGGCGCCGAGCAGGCTGGCGATGAGAGAAATCATCCCGACGAAGGGATTGAAGGCCATGGCGGCGAGCGCGGAAACCGCCCCGGCAAGGCCGAGCAGGACCGAAATGACGACAGCGAGCCAGTAAAAGACCTTGATGATCGTGGGCGTTACGAACCGCTCCCACTGGAACAGGTCGCTTATGCCGAACATGCTTGCTCCTTCCGTCTGGAACAATCCGGCTGCGCCGAAGTCACCGAATCAACGCCGCTTGAGAGCCCGCCCGATTGCAGACTGCACTCCGCGATTGCGGTGGTCAATTGAGCGAAGAGCCTCTCGCGCGATGAAGAAACGTGGCGCTACCGGGGTAGGAGCGCGTCGGTCTTGCGGCCGCGGAACGCCCCGCGGGCGGCACATTCCGCCGCCTTCATTGGTTGGCGGAACGGACGACGCGAACGCGCGTTGGGCCCTCATGCTCGGACCACCCGTCCGCGCAAACTGAGGAGTTGTCTATGAAAAATAGCATCTTCTGCACCGCGCTCGGCTTCGCCCTCGTTGCCGGCGCGACCGCCGCAGGCGCGCAAACCGCGTTCAGAAGCGAGCGGTTCGTCGAGGACGCGGGACCTCCAGCTGAAACACTGGAGACTATACGAACGGTCGAGTCCACCTCGGAGCCGAGGAGGGTCGTAGTTCGCCACGTCGCGAGAAGTCGAATCGGCCACCGCGTCGTGAGGACTCGTACGATTATCCGCGAACGCTTCGTTCGCAGGCCGACCGTCGTCGCCGAGCTGCCGGCTTACACCGATCCCGGCTATGCCGGCCTTTATGATGTCGTCGAACCCGAGCACTATGCGTGGTCGGGCGACGATGTTGCACCGCGCCGCGACTATTGGTGGCCGCGTTACCGGTACGAAGGTTACCGTTATGAAGGAGCGCCGCCCGAGCGCGTTTATCCGCGTCTCTACTCGGATTAC
>Ga0335081_10012307_pt1 | contig 13861 bp, 10 predicted proteins | sample Lox_Sample_35_FD_206713 | JGI IMG/M metagenome (GOLD analysis project Ga0335081, IMG submission 206713) | Soil microbial communities from Loxahatchee National Wildlife Refuge, Florida, United States - Lox_Sample_3.5 | ecosystem: Environmental > Terrestrial > Soil > Wetlands | place: USA... | reverse complement strand
GTCGAAATTCAGAAGGCGACCGTTCGCAAAATTCTCGGCGACTGGGGATTCGACGGCCTCAAGCTCGACGGACAACACATGAACGGTGTTCCGCCTTGCTACAACCCCGTGCACCATCACAAGAGTCCGGAAGATTCGGTTGAAGCATTGCCGGATTTCTTCCGCGAGTTGTACGAGACAGCGCGCAGCCTAAAGCCGGATGCGTTGGTGGAGTTCTGCCCCTGTGGCACGGCATATTCTTTCTTCACCATGCCGCATTTCAATATGTCGGTGGCTTCCGATCCGGAGAGTTCGTTCCAGGTCCGCTCGAAAGGGAAGACGCTCAAGGCGCTCATGGGCGACAACATTCCGTATTTTGGCGATCACGTGGAGTTGAGCGACGGAGGAAACGATTTTGCCTCGACAGTCGGAGTCGGTGGTGTGGTGGGCACGCAATTCGTGTTGCCGAACCTCGTCACGAAGCACGACAAATTTGATCTGACTCCCGCCCGCGAGAAGACTTTCGACAAGTGGCTGCAAATCTACAAAGAGAAAATGCTGTCGCGAGGAGAATATTTAGGCGCGCTTTACGACATCGGTTTTGACCGCCCCGAAACCCATGCTATCCGTAAGAACAACGAGATGTACTATGCGTTTTTTGCGCCGCATTGGGAGGGGAAGCTCGAACTTCGTGGTCTTGAGGACCGCGATTATCAGATTGTCGATTACGAAAACAATAAAGATCTTGGCAAGGTGCATGGACCCACCGCGAGCATCTCTGCAGACTTCAAGAAGCATTTGCTCTTGGAAGCGCGGCCGGAGTGACGAACTTGCAATCAGATCACGCCAGTGCGCACCTTCAAGAACTGATTCGCCGCAATCGGGCTAACGAGAAGCGAGGAGTTTATTCCATCTGCTCGGCGCATCCTGATGTGATCCACGCCGGACTGAAGCAGGGCGTCGCCGACCGCTCCCTGGTGTTGATCGAATCCACCTCGAGCCAGGTGAATCAGTTCGGTGGGTACACTGGGCAAACTCCGGAGCAGTTTGCCAGGCAAGTTCGCGCCGGAGCGCAACAGGCTGGCGTCCCTCAAAAACTCCTGGTGCTCGGCGGCGATCACCTGGGGCCTTATCCGTGGCGAAATCAACCAGCTGAAGCTGCTCTTAAACATGCCCGTGATCTGGTTCGCGCATGTGTCCTGGCGGGATACGGGAAAATTCATTTGGATACCAGTATGGCCTGCGCGGACGACTCAGGTCCGGCTCTTACGGAGGAGATCATTGCCGCGCGTGCCGCAGCGCTCTGCCGTGTCGCGGAGGATGCATATGCTGAATTGCCAGCCGGGTCACCCCCCTTACTTTATGTAGTCGGGACTGAAGTGCCCACGCCAGGCGGCGAAACGCACGAAGGGCAAGCTCCTGCCGTTACTACCGTCGAGCAATTGCAGTGCACGATGGATTCTTTTCAAACTGCGTTCCAACGCGAGACGTTGAACTCGGCCTGGGAGCGCGTGATCGGTCTGGTGGTGCAGCCTGGGGTTGAGTTCGGCGAAAATGTGATCTTCGAGTACGACCGGAACAAAGCGCGCCGTCTGGCCGACTCTCTACCCAAAACCCCGTGCATGGTCTATGAAGCGCACTCGACCGACTATCAGCCGGCCGCCGCGCTGTCGCGGATGGTGGAGGACCACTTTGCAATTCTGAAGGTGGGACCGGCTCTGACATTTGTTTACCGGGAAACAATTTTCGCTTTAAGCGCGATCGAGAAGGAATTGTTGGCCGCAGACCGGAACGTACAGCTTTCCCAGGTACGCGAGGCGTTGGAAGCAACCATGCTGCGCGATCCCTCTCACTGGCAGTCGTATTATCACGGGAGGGAAGATGAACAGAAATTCGCGCGCGCTTTCAGCTACAGTGACCGCATTCGTTATTACTGGCCAGATCGCGCCGTTCAGCAGGAAGTGACGCGGCTACTTGAAAATCTCTCTGCAGTGACTGTGCCGCTGTCAGTAATCAGCCAATATTTGCCAAGGGAATATGAAGCGATCCGGGTGGGCACGACTGAGCCAAAGCCAAAGTCGACCATCGAGCACCACATCCGCGCAGTGCTACGAGACTATGCCGCGGCATGCGGAGCAATCCGCTGAAACCCTACAATCCGGGAATCCAATGCCGCGCGTTCTCGCGGTAAATTTTCTTCAACACTGAAGATGGCAGCTGTAGGCCTTGAATGTGTCTGCCCTCGGAGACGAAAGCCTCGTTGGTTGCAAGGAATCTCCAATCGCGCGCGTAGGTGTCTTCCCACTCTTTCACTGACTCGGTGGGCTCGGCCGTAGCCAACAAATCGAGATCCGTCCCGTACAAAACTCGGTCCTGATACTTGATGAGAAATGTCCTGACTTTCTCTGTCGGCGCCATCATCAGGTATTCCATGCGCGCCGCCATGTCGATGGCGAAGTTGGGATAGCGGTCGAGACGCTTGCCAATCCCATCGAGATCTTTCTCCATGCTGCCCAGGTGAACGCCGACCATGCGCAGCTTGGGATTGCCGGCCAGAATGTGATCGCGCGCATCAAGGATGGTTTTCTTAGATGGGACCCCCGGCTTGTTATAGAGGAACCACTGCGGGTTTTCCTGGTAGTAAGACCACGACGGATCTTGGGGATCGGGCGGACCCCAGGCTACGTCGGGTTCAGCGACGTGCGTCATCAGCGTTTTCCCGTGCCTGGCAATGTCTTGATAGATAGGCTCGAGCCTGGGATCGTCCGGCATCACGAACTTGCCGTCTGAGTTCTTGATCTCCATTCCAAGGTTTTTCCAAACTTTTACTGCAAGTGCTCCCGATGCGAAATCGCGATCGATTTGCTTGATTGCCCCGGCGGTGAAGTCAGCGCCGTTGAATTTATAAGGATCAAATGTGGTGCACAATGCGACGTGTCCCTTACTTGCATCAACCAGTGCGAGTGCGTCAGTAACCTGCGGATCCAATTGTTTGCGATACGGCAGGGTGTCATCCATGACGAGAATATCCAGAAGTTTGAGGTTGAGCCTCTCCAGCATTGCCTGAAACTGAGGGTCCGTCTTGAACACGTGCACATGAACATCGATCGGATGCAGAGCGGCGAGCGCGCTGAGGACCGAGTCACGTCTATCCTGCTGCGGAGATGAAGCGAGACCCGACTGAGCCGCGGTCAGAATCAGAAGAGCAAACAACTCCAACCCAAGAAGCGCTGTTTTTCGACTGAACATTATCATTGGAGAGTCTCCGTCCAGACTTCGCTGAAGCCTCAGCATATCGCAAGATAAAAAAAGCTTTCTGCAGAGCAGCTTTAGTGTGCGCTTTTGGGACGAAGGCCCCAGATTTGTTCACTTTCGAACAATCGCAGAAACGATTTCTCAACCGCTGATCAGGCCTGTCCTTTTCGTTTTCACGGCTCGGGACGAATACCCACTTCCACAGTATAGAAACCAGATTCGCGCTTATTTTCGTCCCCGGCGATTTCACAACCTTTTTCAGCATCCGGCGTCTAACTAAACAGTGTGGGGTGTGAGACGGCAGTTGATGCCGTTCGACGCGGATTCAGAAAGAGAAGTTTACGGAACGATCCGATATCCCGTCGCGTACTTGATTAAAGGGTGTGGGGAATGTCTGCGAATCAGGGCATGGAGGCGGTCATGCAGGTAGAGCACAGTGGGACAAACGGAAACGGCTTGGGGATGGGCGACAGTCACGTTCAGGAAGTGGTGAAGGCAGCGCATGAGGAGTTGCGCCTGCTAATGCGGCAGCGTGCTGACATCATGAAGCGCATTGGCACTTTGAAGCAAACCATTGCGGGCCTGGCGAATTTATTTGGCGACGAAATCCTGAGTGAGGATTTGCTGGAGTTGGTGGACCGCAAAACTGGGGGACGCCAGCCAGGCTTCACGAAGGCTTGCCGAACAGCCTTGATGGAGGCGCAACATCCGCTGAGCGTGCGCGAGGTGTGCGAGCGGATCCGGGAGCGGATGCCCGCAGTACTGCAGCGGCACAAAGATCCGCTGGCGTCTGTCACCACCGTGCTGAATCGCCTGGTGGAATACGGCGAGGCCCAAAGTGTGGTTCGGGAAAACGGCAGACGTGCGTGGTTGTGGGTCGCCGACCCGGTGACGATCAGTAACACGAGAAGCGAACAGCTAGCCTCGCACGCGTAATTTCGAGAGGCGCGCCAGGTTTTGGTGAGCACTTGGCGCGCCTTTCCTTGGCAACTTAGGCAGGTAGAAGCATGCCCTTCTCCAAGTGCCGTGTGACGTGGGCATACGAAGCGGCGTGCGGATCGTGAGTCACCATCACGACCGTCTTGTGAAAGTCCTCATTTAATCTCTTCAAAATTTCCAGAATTTCCGTGGCCGAGTGACTGTCGAGGTCGCCGGTCGGTTCGTCCGCAAGCAGCAACGTTGGATCGCTCACAATGGCGCGGGCGATGGCGACGCGTTGTTCCTGTCCGCCGGAAAGTTGCTTGGGCAGATGGTTCACGCGTTCTTCCAGGCCGACAAGTTTGAGAGCGGTCATCACGTGATCGCGGCGCTGCGAGGAATTGAGCTTGGTAAGGAGCAGCGGCAGTTCCACGTTCTCGAACGCGGTGAGCACCGGGATGAGATTGAACGTCTGGAAAACGTAGCCGATGTGTTCGTTACGCCAGCGAGCGGACTGACCGTCGTTGAGGCGGAAGACATTCTCTCCGAGCACTTGCAATTCACCCGAAGTCGGCCGGTCGATGGCGGCAATCATGTTCAGCAGGGTCGTCTTACCGGAGCCGGAGGGGCCCATGAGAGCGAGAAATTCTCCAGCGCCGATCTCAATCGAAACGTCGTCGAGAGCCCGGACTTCGAAAGCATCGCGCTTGAAAACCTTGCTGACGTTTCGTACTTGAACGACTTTGGCTTGGGTAACAGTATTGGTCACGGTGGCAGTACTCATGATTGTCCCTTGATGTGTATTTTGTCGCCGTCTTTTAATCCCGCGGGGGCCGAGGTGATCACGCTTTCACCACCCATTAATCCCTGGACCAGAAATCCGTTGCTGCGTTGCGAAATGACTTGAATGTCCCGCCGCAGAGCCTTGCCGTTGAAAGCCAGCAGGACGATCTTCTTGCCATCCTGATCGCGCACCGCGGCAGTGGGTACGAGGACGCCGGAAGATTGTATGCTCGCACTCTTCTTCACGACGTCAGCCAGGAATTTTACTGTCGCGTTCATCTCCGGCCGCAGGTACTCATCGGGGTTCAAGATTTGTACTTTCACCTGGACCGTTGCTTTCTGCCGATTTGCTTCCGGCGAAATCTCGTGGATCTCCCCCTCATACTTGCGATCGGGATATGCGTCAACGCTGAGCGTGGCCTTCTGCTTGGGGCCAAGCTTGGCAAAATCATCCTGAGCGATGTCGAGTTCAACCTGCAGATCATTGAGATCGGCCAAGGCCACAACTTGCCCCGTTGGTCCGCCCTCTGCGCCACTGGCGAACTGTGCGGTGACGAGCTCACCTTTTTCCGCAGTGCGCTCCAGAATCGTTCCGCTGACGGGGGCGCGAATCACCGTAGCGTCCAACCATGACTTCGCGTAATTTTCCTGGCCCTCGGCTTGCAACAGTGCACCCTTGGCGCGAGTGATCTCCTCTTGACGGGGCCCAAGCTTCGCAAGTTCAAATGCTTTCTGCAGTGAATTGACTCGCTGCTGATCAGCATCAAAGCGCGCCTGGGAATCGTCATATACCTGCTTGGCGACCACTCCCTGGCCCCAAAGCTCGCGATTGCGGCCAAGCGTGATCTTGTCGTTGGCCAGTGTGGCGCGAGCTTCTTCAAGATTGTGTTGCGCCTGTGCGATCTCTTCGGGACGTGAACCGTGCTCCAGTTCTTCCAGGTAGGCGCGGGCATTGTCGGCCGCCCCCTTAGCCTGTTCATATTGAGCGCGGAACTCGTCGTCCTCAAGGCGCACGAGCACCTGGCCTTCTTTGACCTTGTCACCTTTCTCAACCCCGATCCAGGCGACGCGGCCAGTGACTTTAGAGTTCACGTTGATCTTGTGATGGGGAACGATGTAGCCACTCGCAGTAAGAACGATGCCACCCGGATCAGCGCTACCTTCAGCTTCCGCGCGCACCACTTCGACTTCAGCAGCGCTTGGCGAGAACTGGCGATAAGCGAGCGCGCTCAAGCTGAGCACAGCCACGATTGCGATCCCGATGATGATGTAACGCCGCGCCCAATTGGAGGGTTCGCCGTTAGAAGCCGAGCGGTCGATGCGCAGCCCCTGCAAGTCCGCGTGTTTGGTGTCGGTCGGCATCAGATGAAAGCCGCTATAAAACTAATCCCTCAAAGAAGCCAATATCTCCCGCCGGGCAGCGTGCCAGGCCGGGGCAATTCCGCCAAACAATCCCATGATGATGGCAAAAATCACGGCCGTCCCCACTACTGCCGGGGTCATTCGCAAACTGAAAATAGCTTCGCTGAACGTGATCGGATTGTTCGTACCCGTTGTCATCCCATTAAATGGCAACATCAGCAGAATACCGACAGCGGCCCCAAGAATCGAAAGCAAGACCGACTCGAAAACGAACGACGTCAGAATGCTGGGCCGCGAAAACCCGATTACCCGCAAGGTCGCGATTTCACGCGAGCGATAAGCGACGGCCGCGTACATAGTGTTCATCGCAGCAAAGCAGGAGCCAATGGCCATAATGATGGCAACCAACGTTCCCACAAACTTGATTGGATTGCCGGAGCTGGTTTGCTTGGCCCAGTAATCGGTCTCCAACATGCCCGCAAGCTTCAATCGCTGGTCATCGCTGACGCGATTCTTCAGTGCGTCAGCGGCGACTGGATCGGTGGCACGAATCAGGACCGAATTGAAGCTTGTACGGTCGAAGTCAGAGGCCAGTTGGTTGACGTCGCCCCAGATTTCCGAGTCATGCGCCGAGCCGCCGGTGTCGAAAATGCCGACGACTTTCCATGGGCCTTTGCCAATCCACATGGAGTCGCCAACATTGGCCTGCGCGAAGCGGTTATGAATTGACTTGCTAACTACGATCTCATGCTGTCCCGGCGCGAACCAGCGTCCGGCAACCAGCTTTGCGTCGGGACGCATAGCAATGCCGGTTGCAGTCATGAAACGAATGGTGACATTCGTCTCGCCCGTGCCGTCATTCCGCGGAAGCACCACAACCAGCAGGTCTTCGCCAGAGACCATCGGCTGACCTTGCGCATCATGCGCTACGCCGGGCAAATCCTTAATCGTGGGCAGCGCATCCAAATCAACTCCCCCGGCAGCGAGTTCCGCGGTCGCTCCTTTTCGCAGCACCAGCACGTTCAGCGGATCACCACTGCCTTTGAAAGCCTGATCCAAACCCGCGAGCAGCGCCATAATAAAAATGGCTGTGGTTACGGTGAGCGCGATGCCAAGAGCGGTCATGATGGTGGCGCTCTTACGCAGCTTCAAATTGCGAATGTTGTATTGAATGGGAACTGCCATAGTTTTTCGCCTAGCCGATGTGGCGCAGCCCCTCCACAATGTTTCCTCGGGAAGCGTTGTACGCGGGAACGAATGAGCTGATCAGTCCCACCGTCGCGCCCACAAAGACGGCGATCAAAATGGTTGTTATGTTCGGCTTCACGCCGGTGAGGAACAATCCCATTTGCGGCGAGTGCGCCAGTACATAAATGAGACCGGTGGCGCCGATCGCCCCCAACAGCCCGCCCACGGCCGCCAGCGTAACCGCTTCACTCATGAACAGTGTGAGCACGGCGCGGCGGGTGAAGCCGAGCGTCTTGAGCAGCGCTACTTCACGCGTGCGTTCCCGAATCGACATAGCCATGGTGTTCGCTGAAACCAGCAGCGTGGCAAAAACGACCGCAGCACAAATGCTGAGGATGAAAGCCTTTACGTTGCCGAGCATGGCGATCCAGTCGAGGTTGAACGCCTTCTCGCTCTCCGATTTTGTTGGCCGGTCTGTGTTGCGAAAAGCGGCGTCAATATCTTTTGCCACCCGGGGCACCGCCTCCGGAGAATCAGCCAGCACGCCAAAGAATCCCACGAAGCCTTTCACTCGCGGCCAACCTTCATCTATGTAGGTGTTGTTGAAATAAAGCGATTCAGTCGGCTGATCAGCGGTGTATATGCCACGGATGGTGAGGTCAAGATCGAGCGGAAAGATGGTGCCCTTGATGATCAGGCGATCGCCAATTTTCCAGCCGTGTTTCTTGGCAAGTTCGGCATCCACTACGCAGCCCGCACGGTCTTTCTGCCAGGCTTCGAGCTGGTCGGCAGGGATGTGGAAATCGGTATAGACCTTGAAAAGCTCCTGCGGATCAGTGCCAAATTGCGCGAAGAAGTTCTCCGGCTTGTCATCTTTGTACTGGCCGCCGAACCAGGTCTCGTTAACCACCTGTTTGACATTAGGGATCGCGCGAATGCGCTCGCGATAAGCGATTGGCATGAACTGCGCCAGTGAAACCTTGTGCCGCACAATCAGACGCTCAGCGGATTCGGCACTGGCCTCGCTGTTGTAAAACGCGTGCCAGATGGTCATCATCACCGTCAGCAGGAGCAGGGAAAAGCTGATGCTCAGAAGCGTCAGAATGCTGCGGCGCTTGTTGCGGAAGGCGTTTTTTCTGACAAAGCGACTCAGGGTCATAACGTGTCACTCCAGGAAAACTCCAACGCAATCGGAGGGTAGTTCAGTAACCTAAAGCATACCCGATGCAGCGTTAGCCGAACAACCGCTGCATGAGTCGATAATCCCTGATATGGCCGACGATGGCCAGTGGAGATCGTCATTGGCTGGGAATGACAATTGTCACCCCAAGATTCCACTGTCTTATATAACGAAAAAAGGGGTATGACGTTACACGTTGGCTCTTGTCAGTCCTGCTTCGCCACGGCGTAGTACCCGCTGCGTGCCTGGATCTTGTAGTCCTTAGTGTTCGGAACGATCTGGATTTTCCGGTAACTGCCGTCGAGCTTGGTATTGGTCGGGACGTAGCCGATGTTGTACTGGCTGCGCAGCTCGTTGGCGATCTGGTTGAATCCCTCTTTCAGCTTGTCGAACTTGTTGCCCACCTCGATTACCCGGCCACCCGTCTCTTTGGCTAGCTTGTTCATTTCTCCTGCGCCGAAGCCCTGCCACATGCCACCTCGGTCGGCGATCAGGAGGACGTAGCAGATCGAGTCCGACTTCTGCGCGGCTTCGATGGCATCCTGGACCTTCAGCTTGCTGCCTTCATCCTCGCCGTCGGTGAGCAGGATCATCGCCTTGCGTCCAACTTGCTGCGCAAGCTGGTCGTGGGCCGCCAAGTAGACGGCGTCGTAAAGCATGGTGCAGCAGTTACTGCTGATTGTGGGAACAGGCCCGCCGCCCAAGCCGGGAGGCCCACCTGCGGAACCGCCGCCTCCTATGTGCGTGCCGTTCATCGCCTTTTTCAGCAGGCGAGTAGAACTGGTGAAGTCCTGCAGTAGATCGATGTCGACATCGAAGCCGATCACGAATGCCAGGTCCTTCTCGCGCAGAATCTGGTCGAGGAACTCTCCGCCGACCTGCTTCTCCATATCAAGAACTCGCGTCTGGCTGGGGCTGGTGTCGATGAGAATTCCCAAGGTAAGCGGGAGGTTGGACTCGGCGGCAAAGTACTTGATGGTCTGCGGCTTGCCGTCTTCCAGGATCTGAAACTGGTCTTTGGTGAGGTTGGGAATCAACCCGCCCTTTTTGTCCTTTACGTTGAAGAACAGCTGCACCAGATTGACGTTGATTTTCAACGTATCCTCGGGCTGTTGTTGGTCAGGCGGCGCCTGCGTCTGGGCGAAAGCGCCGGTACCACTAGCAACCATGAAGAAAGCCGCCACGCTAAGTGCCAGTACGCTGCGTAACTTGGGCATGAGATATTCCCACGATGGATTTGTTAGTCTATTCCTGAAGGGTTAGATGCACCAAATGCCCGCTCCAAGGCATCTGAAAGAGCGGAGTCGCGCGAAGGGAAAGGACATCCGTGGCACGAGCCGATTGGGGCTGGAGTAGGGCGGCGGTTCTGGTGATCTTGTTGCTAGTGCTGGCATTAGCCACGGCTGTGGCGCAGCAAAGCGACCAGAAGCAAGATATTCCCGATGCGCCTTCAGCGGTGCAGCCACCGCCCCCGGCTCCGCCGCCTCCCGCCGCGACCGAAACCAAGCCACAGCCTGCTCCAACCGAGCCGACTCCGGCGGCTCCGCCTAGCGAGGCGCCACCTTCCTCGACCCCCGATACAACCCAGGGCACAACGCCACCGGCTGCGCCACCGTTCAACGTGACCACGGTTCCCGAGGGTTCCGCCGCTAAACCGCAGTCTCCCGCCCAGGAAGAGCTCTACAAACTTCGGGTCGGGGTCAACCAGGTGGTGGTGCCGGTGCGGGTGACCGACGATTCAGGCCGGCTGGTCAGCGGGCTTCTATCCAGCGATTTTTCTGTCTACGAAAACGGACGAAAGCAGACTTTGAATTTTTTCACCAGCGATCCCTTTGCCCTGTCAGCAGCGGTCATCCTTGATCTGGGGATGCAGGATGTTGCGCTGCAAAAAGTCAATCAGACTTTTTCGACACTGGAAGGAGCCTTCGCGCCTTTTGACGAGATCGCGATCTACAGCTACAGCACCAACGTTACCCGACTGTCGGATTTCCGCGCCATGGGCAGGCAGCTTGAAGCGGTGCTGAACAGCCTTAAAACCGTGAGCGGATCGAACGACCAAGTGCCGCAGTTGGGCGGGCCGATGGGACCGCAGGGGCCATCGGTGAACGGGATTCCGGTGGATTCGCCGGTCACGCCCGTAATCACTCCGGCCAAACACGCGCACGTGCTGAACGACGCCATTCTGAAAGCGGCGCTCGATTTGGGCAAGCGCGACAAGACCCGCCGCAAGATTATTTTCGTGATCAGCGACGGCCGTGAGTATCGCAGCGACGCCAGCTACAGCGCCGTCCTTCAGGTGCTGCTGTCCAACGAAGTGATGCTCTATGGCATTTCCGTCGAAGGTTCGGCGATCCCGGGTTACAAGAAGCTGGGAAGGCTGCACATTCCGGGACAAGGTTACAACGACATTCTGCCCAAATATGCCAATGCTACTGGCGGCGAAGTGCTGAGCGAGTATTCGAAGAATGCGATTGAAGGCGTCTATCAGCAGGTGATCGGCGACGCCCGCAACCAATACACACTCGGCTATATCACGCGCGCCACGCCGAGCGACACCCGCCGCGAGATCGAAGTGCGCGTGAACCGCCCAGGATGCAAGTCGTCCAACCTGCGCCCATGTGTGGACGTCTTCGCCAAGGAAGGCTATTATCCGCTGCCGGCAGGAAGGTAAGAACATTCTTCTGCTTTTCGACAGGAGCGCTTCCGCGAGACGAAAGTCTCTAACTTAGTCTCGATTTCGTAAATTCATTACAAATTTACTTGGTGCGGCGCCAATTTCGATGTACATTAGCAGCCCTAAAACTCGCTTCGGAGGAACCGCATGAAGGCTGCAACTTTCCCGGGGGCTGTACCGCAGTACGCGTGTCTCGTTCAACTTCACTTCACTTCACTTCACTTTGCCTGATGGCGCTCTTTGCTCTCAGTTCCGGCGTTTCCGCTCAAACTATCACGCTAAGCCAGTCGTTCTGCAGTGGCACCACGCCGTGCGTGCTTACCTACCACAACGACAACACTCGTGACGGTGTCAATCCCAACGAGACCCGTTTCACGCCCAGTTTCAGCTTTTCAAGCCTTTCCGCCACAACAGTTTCCGTTGATGGATTGGTTTACGCCCAGCCGTTGTACGTCCACAGTCTGCATTCCGGTAGCAACGGCAGCGTAGGCAGTTGCGCCGCTGGAACCAACGTCGTTTTTGTTGCGACCGAGAACAATTCGGTCTACGCGATTAACGCCGTTAACGGAAGCACTTGCTGGCAGCACCACTTCCAAACCGGATTCTTCCCCGAAACTCCCATTCCGTACACCAAGCTTGCGACAAACCCTTCGGGCGGCTATTGCTACAACCTGCTCCCGCAGGCCGGTATCACCAGCACTCCTGTGATCGATGTCTCGATTACGCCGCCGGTTTTGTACGCGGTGAGCTCACATATGGTTACGCTCAGCGGCGGCACCACCTATTCGCAGATCCTGCATGCGCTTGACGCCACCAGCGGCAGCGAGCTGGCTTACACCGACCTTACCTCGGATTTAGGCAGCAGCTTTGTCTTGCGCGTCGAAAACCAGCGTCCGGCGCTTGCGTTGTCGAAGGCTTCAAATGCCCTGGCGAACGTTTACGTGGCGTGGGCTTCCAACTGCGACTACAGCACTGTGGATGGCACAAATTACCCCTACGACGGGTGGGTAGCAGGGCTGCAGCCCAACTACTCTTCAGTGGGAACTGGCTTTTCGCTTCTCGGAACTTTTACTTCCGAGCCTACCGGCGGGACGTATGAAGGCGGGATATGGATGGCGGGAAGCGGGCCAGCCATCGATAGTCAAGGCAACGTATATGTCGCTGTCGGGAATGGGGATGCACCTCCTACCTCGTCCGCGGCGAAGTATGGAGACTCAATCGTTAAGGTCAGCTCCTCACTGGCAGAGCAAGACTATTACACCCCGAATGATTTCGCACAACTCGCTCTAGGTAGCGGCAGTAATCCGATTTGCTTCGCGCCCGCCTGTCCTCCTGGGCAAACGTACGACATACATGCGGACAGCGATATGGGAACAGGTGGCGTTGTCCTGTTGTCATCATCGGAGCTGGTTTCCGTCGGCAAGCAAGGCATGATGTACGTCGTACCTTACAGCGCCACTGCTAATAGCAAAATGGGAGGCCTCGACGGCGGAGGCTATCTCACGTCAACCGGCTCAGACCCGACCACGACGGACTGTTCGACGGCTACCAGTTCGAGTCCGGGATACATTTACCAGTGCTTCTGGGCGATCTCCTCGTCCCTTTACGACGGAACCAAGAGCACGAATGGCATCTGGGGAGCACCCTCATTCTGGTCGGCCGGCGGATCGAATCAGTACATGTACGGAGTCGGTCTCCACGATTACATGTTTTGGTACCCCTATGTTTCCGGCACGCCGAGTACGTTCAACACATCAGCCGTCGTGGAGAGCGACCATGAATTCGCAAGGCAGGGCAGCTCTGGCATCAGTGTCGGAGGTACAACCTCGGTAACCTGGGACAACTCGAACAGCTCCAACGGCGTCGTCTGGGCCTTAGACTCGAACGGCTACGGGCGATACAACCCAAACACGAGCTCTTTCGTAAGCTCAAACCAAGCGATCCTGTATGCCTACCCGGCAGTTCCCGGAAATTTCAATCCGAGCGGCCAAGTCACAGAATTGTGGGACAGCAACCAACTGTCGAGTTATACGACAGTCATGCCGGGCGCGGTGAAATTCAGCGTGCCCACAGTGGCGGATGGCTACATTTTCGTGGCGGGAGGCACACCTAGCTACTTTGGAACCACGTCATGCCCGGCACCGACGAGCCTCCCGTTTTCTTGTGCCGGTCAGTTGACGATTCTACATTGAGGCAGCCGTTAAGGAGCTGGGGGATGGATGTAAAGACAATTAGGCGGATCTCCGCTGCTCTTCTGCTGTTGTCTGGAGGAACGGTGATGGCGGGAAGGGCCTACGGAGTGGGCCAGAACTCAATCAGTTCCTCCGCTGTTTCTTTTTCCCCGGTCGTCAATATTCCGGGCCCATTTCCGTATCCGACTTCGCTGGCTGTGGGTGACCTGAACCATGACGGACTAGCTGACCTAGGGGTGGTTGGGAACGAGACACCAGGCATGTGTGTTGCGCTCGCGACGCCTGGGATGCCGGGGCTGTTTGGTTCGTGGAGTTGCGGTCCCGGCGGAG
>Ga0335081_10012305_pt1 | contig 13862 bp, 9 predicted proteins | sample Lox_Sample_35_FD_206713 | JGI IMG/M metagenome (GOLD analysis project Ga0335081, IMG submission 206713) | Soil microbial communities from Loxahatchee National Wildlife Refuge, Florida, United States - Lox_Sample_3.5 | ecosystem: Environmental > Terrestrial > Soil > Wetlands | place: USA: Florida... | reverse complement strand
TATTCAACCTCGTAATCTTCTGACAGGGGAGCAAGATGAGGGAGAGCGAGTTGCCCGGGAAGGATAGGGTGAGAAGATGCAGCGCAATGACACGCAAGTGAGCAGGGGCCCCGGGCCGCGTGCGGTGAACATTCCCTCACGCTACATTTATGTGCTGGCCTTTTTCTCGGGCATGTGCATCATGGCCGTAGAACTTTGCGCATCCCGGCTCATGGCGCCGTTCTTCGGGACCTCCACCTTTGTCTGGACGAATATCATCGGCATTATCATGATCGCCCTGTCTGCCGGTTATGTTATCGGGGGAAAGCTCGCCGACCGGAAGCCGCGGCTCGACATCCTCCTGAAGCTCCTCCTGGCCGCCTGCGTCTTTCTGCTCGTGCTCCCGTTTGTGGCGTCACCCATTGTCCGGTGGCTCTCATCGCTCATGGCGAACCTCAATTCGTCCTTTTCGTTCATATTTTTCGGTTCGCTCTCTGCCATAACGCTTCTGTTCTCCCCGCCTATCGTGATCATGGGCATGACGAGCCCGTTCCTCATACGGCTCATAGCTCAGAGCGGCCACGAGGGTGACTCAGCCGGGCGCATCTTTGGGATCGCCACGATCGGGAGCGTCGTGGGCACCTTTCTGCCTATTCTGGTCTTCATCCCGACGTGGGGCACGGGCAAGACGATCATGTTTTTCGCGGCAGTGCTCTTCGTCGTCACCGCATCGGGCTTTGCGAGGAGGAGAAGCGCGCTTCTTTCCGTGGCAGCGGTTGTGCCGTTCCTCTTCCCGCTCCCGCCGCTTCGGGAGACCCCCGGAACGATCTACGCGACGGAGTCAGCCTACCAGTATATCGAGGTCCTTGACAGAGGATCGTTCCGCTACCTTGTGTACAACGACGCGGTAGGTTTCCAAACGGTAGCCAATAAGAAGAGCGTTCTCACGGGGCTCAACTACTACTATGACTACTATTCGCTTCTTCCGTACCTCTTTCGAGAAGCCCCCCGAAGCGCACTGATCATCGGCCTCGGCGGGGGGATCATCGCAAACCAACTCCACTACTTTCACCCGAACCTTGACATTGACGGTGTGGAAATAGACCCGAAGGTGATACAGATTGCCCGGACCTACTTCGCCCTGAGCGACGCGGTGAGGACATACAATCAGGACGGGCGCATTTTCGCGGAGCAGGGGAAGAGCAGACACGACATCGTCGTTATCGACGCCTACACGCAGCAGGTCTACATCCCGTTTCACCTGACGACGAAGGAGTTCTTCAGCGAGGTGAAGAAGGGGCTTTCCGATGACGGCATTGTCGCCATGAACGTATCCTCGGCACGAGAGGACTCGCCGCTCATTGAGAGCATCGGTAACACGCTCCTCCTCGTGTTCGGACACGTATACCGGCTCAGGATCCCGGGTTCTGTTGATAACGTCGTTCTCGCCTCCGACAGGAGCATCGATTTGGCGTTACTCGCAAGGGCGGGCGGGACGGAACTTCAGGGCATTGCACGGTACAGCCAGGTGAACTTCAGGGAGAGCGCATTCGACAACCGGTACAAGCCGCTCACTGACGACCTGGCGCCCATAGAGCACATGGTGGATTGGGAGATACTCAAACGAGGAATCAGGGGGTGAGCCTATCGTGAGACAGAACACCGGCCATTGGCATATGCGTCACTTCTCTCCACCGTTTTCTCATGACAATGTACTTTCTGCCCCGTCCAGGCTAAAGATTCTTTCAGATAGTCGAACATACTGACCAAACGGAGGGGTTCAGTTTACAAGGCTGGATATTATTTCGTACCAGGCTTGCAAACACACCCTGTTTTAGCTCAGTCACTGAATTATTGGACTGACTAATAGTAGAAAAAGTTCAACTTTTTACGTAAATATAATCACAGTATGCTAGTATAATTCTATTTATGCGAAACGTCGGCCTCGTCTATGACGAAATATTTTTACAGCATGTCCCGCCTGCGTGGCACCCGGACTTGGCTGACAGGCTCGTTGACGTCATTATTACGCTCAAGGCATCGGGTATCTGGTCGAACCTCAAGCATATAAAGCCACGCAGGGCCCGTTTTGAAGATGTGGTGCGGGTGCACACGCCAGAGCATATAGACAAGATCATGAATTTCGGGGCTGGCGAGCTCGACCCCGATACCTATATGTCAGAGGGCAGCCTTGACGCAGCGCTGTATGCGGCCGGAGCGGTCATGGAGGCAATAGATTGGTGTAGAAGAGGAGCAATCGAGCGCGCGTTCTGCCTGATCCGGCCTCCGGGACACCATGCCGAGGCGGACGGGGCCATGGGTTTCTGCATCTTCAACAATGTTGCAGTCGGCGCGCGCTATGCTCAGACGGTCGGCTATCATAAAGTTTTCATCATCGATTTCGACGCCCATCACGGTAACGGCACCCAACATATCTTTGAAGAGGACGACACGGTCTTCTACTTCAGCACCCACCAGCATCCTTACTACCCCAATACGGGCAAGGACATGGAGCGGGGAAGGGGTAGAGGAGAAGGGTATACGTATAATGTCCCTATTCGGGCGGGCTCGGGGAACAAGGACTTTCTCACCGTATACCAGGATATTCTGCCGGGGATCGTTGCCCGGTTCGCGCCAGACATCGTGCTTGTATCCGCGGGCTATGACATCCATGTCAATGACCGGCACGCCAACATCCGGGTCTCGCATGAAGGCATCCGTGCCATCGTCCAAAGCATTCTTGCCAGCTCGAGTGCCCCCATGGTCTTTGCTCTCGAGGGAGGCTATGATCTGGCCTCGCTCAGTGATTCGGTGAGGATTACGATCGAAGAGATGCTGAAGCGCTAGAGATCGACTCTGGGACGCATGGAGTCCAGATATAGAGTGATTAAAGACGGCCGACTGGTGGAGGCGTAGAGATGCGGGATGTTGAGTTGTCCGTTCACTGGGTGGAGGTTTGCTACATCTCCAAGAAACATTCAGATGAATGGTGATGGTTCTTTGCGGTTTTCCGTGTTGGCGGGATATAAGTACGATTGAAGTATGAATTTTAACAGCAAGTTTCGCTCTTCCAAGGGCAGATCCAGGTACAAATCACTGTCCATGAGAATATTTATAAGTTCTTTTTGTTGTTTAGGGCTGATATTGAAAATTTCTTTATTATTCATCGGGGTTCACCGGTATCATTTCTACTTAATTATATGCATTATATATGCCATGTCTATAACTATTTGAATATAAAAATTTTTATTTTAAATTTATCTTAAATTTTTATATTACTTTGGTTTTATTACCAGCGGTGGCTAGTGATTTAACCAATACTTTTATATTGAATTTCGAAATGTGTGTGGTAATTAAGAGATTCTTCCGATCGAAATGGTTGGTCAGAGGAGAGGACCGCAATCATTGTCCTTCTTAATTATTTTGAGTTGACGCGCCGCAACATTGTAGCTTACAAAAGGCCGTGATTCTTCAGGAGGTCACCAGGATACAATATGGCAAACGAAGCGAACAAGGTCATCTACTCCATGGTGGGAGTCGGTAGGTTCTATGATAAGAAGCCGGTCTTGAAGGATATTTACCTTTCATATTTCTATGGGGCAAAGATCGGGGTACTGGGCCTCAATGGATCCGGCAAGAGCTCGCTGCTCCGGATCATGGCCGGAGTCGATAACGAATTCGTGGGTGAGACAGTGCTCTCCGCGGGCTACACCGTTGGCTTTCTCGAGCAGGAGCCTAAACTTGACGATACCAAGACGGTACGCGAGATCGTGGAAGAGGGAGTGCAAGAGACAGTAGACCTCCTGAACGAGTACAACAGGATCAATGAGCAGTTCGCGAACCCCCTGTCCGATGATGAGATGAGCAAGCTCATCGTGCGGCAGGGCGAAGTGCAGGAAAAGCTCGACCATTTGAACGCTTGGGAGCTGGACAGCAGGCTTGAAATGGCTATGGACGCCTTGCGCTGTCCTCCTGGTGATACTGTGGTAAAAGTGCTTTCCGGCGGCGAGAGACGGCGTGTTGCGCTCTGCCGGTTACTCCTGCAGAAGCCGGACATCCTTCTTCTCGATGAGCCCACGAACCACCTCGATGCCGAGTCCGTTGCCTGGCTTGAGCACCATCTCCAGAAATATGCAGGTACAGTGATTGCCGTGACGCATGACCGCTACTTCCTTGACAACGTAGCTGGATGGATTCTCGAACTTGACCGCGGCCAGGGCATTCCCTGGAAGGGGAACTACTCGTCATGGCTTGAGCAGAAACAGGAGCGTCTGAAGCAGGAGGAGAAGATCGAGAGCGAGCACCAGAAAACCCTGCAGCGCGAGCTCGAGTGGATCAGGATGTCGCCCAAGGGACGGCACGCGAAATCGAAAGCGCGCATCAGCTCGTATGAAGCGCTACTCAGCCAGCAAGGTGAAAAACGCGTCAAGGAGCTCGAAATCTACATCCCGCCGGGACCACGGCTCGGCAAGGTCGTGATCGAGGCTGAGAACGTGACCAAGGCCTACGGCGACAATATCCTTATTGAGAACATGTCGTTGATGCTACCGCCCGGCGGCATTGTCGGCGTGATCGGGCCGAACGGGGCGGGCAAGACAACGCTCTTCCGCATGATCACAGGCCAGGACAAGCCCGACAAGGGCACGATCAGGATCGGCGAGACTGTCAAGCTTGGGTATGTGGACCAGAGCCGCGATGCCCTCGACCCGAACAAGACCATCTGGCAGGTGATCACCGATGGCCAGGAGCAGGTCCAGCTCGGCAAGCAATTTATGAACTCACGAGCTTACGTGTCGCGCTTCAACTTCGGGGGCACGGACCAACAGAAGAAGGTCGGCGTGCTCTCGGGTGGCGAACGGAACCGGGTACATCTCGCGCGCATCCTGAAAGAGGGCGCGAATGTGCTGCTGCTCGACGAGCCAACGAACGACCTTGACGTAAACACCATGCGGGCCCTCGAAGAGGCGCTTGAGAACTTCGCAGGCTGCGCCGTAGTCATCAGCCACGACCGCTGGTTTCTCGATAGAATTGCCACACACATCCTTGCCTTCGAAGGAGAGAGCAGGGTTGTCTTCTTCGATGGGAACTATTCGGAGTACGAGGCGGATAGAAAGGCCAGACTTGGCGCCGAGGCTGATCAGCCGCACCGCATCAAGTACCGGCACCTGACGCGGTAGCGCAGGTCTAACCACGAATATGCACGAATCGAAGCCTGAAAAAGCTTTTTCGCTTTGGATTCACCACGGGAGAAATAACAGGCTGTAGGCTCCGGCGGCTGAGACATGGATTCACCCAAGTAAACGCGAAAGGCCCCCAGTTGTTGCGGGAGAAGAAACGCGGAAAGTTTTTTTTAAGTTGACATAGTACGGTGAGAAAGTGTAAAAAAGACTTTACATCCTGTCAAAAAGGTGCTTATCCATGTCGACAGGATGGGCGCGGCAGGTATTCAGACATGATGAGAAAGGCCGGAGATTTCGACCCGGCAGTGCGGCGGATGGTGAGAAAGGGGTAGGCAATGTCGGAATTCAAGAACGTAACTGTCGTGCGGGAGGCGAACATCTATTTTGAAGGCAAAGTCACTAGCAGGACGGTCATGTTCGCCGACGGCTCAAAGAAGACCCTCGGCGTAATGCTCCCGGGAGAATACGAGTTCGGCACCAGTGACAAAGAAATCATGGAGATATTCTCCGGTGATCTCGATGTGCTCTTGCCGGGCGAGAGGGCATGGAAGACCGTTAAGGGAGGGGAATCTTTCGAGGTGGCTTCGAACTCGAGATTTAAGCTCAAGGTGAGGATGCTGTCCGATTACTGTTGCTCGTTCATCAAATCTTGAGCAAGCTTGGAAACCGCGATAGAATATGCGTCATGGGGGGAACGAAGCGACGAATCGGGCTTTTCTGTTACCGTATCATTGCCACACTTCCTTCCATCGCGCACGAAGGCAACCGTAAAGACGGGGAGGAGATCATGAGAAAAATAATTGTAGTGGTCGTATTTGTTCTGATTGCAGCGGCTGGCTGTAGCCAGCAGAAACAGGAACAGAAGGGCCAGGTTGTGTACCCTCCGGGCACCGCGCCTATGGTCTCACCGGACGAGATGCGGCATCTGGAAGAGATCGCGAAATCAAACCCGAAGAGCGCGGCAGCCTGGACAGATTTCGGGAACGCACTGATGGATTCCCGCAGGTTCAGCGAGGCCATCGATGCCTTTGAAAAGTCACTTGCCATTGATCCGAAGAACGTGAATGTTCGGGTCGACATGGGGACCTGCTACCGCGGGATCGGCAAATTCGACAAGGCCGTCGAGGAATACCGGAAGGCACTTAAGATCAAACCGGACTTCCCGAACGGACACCGGAACCTAGGAGTCGTACTGGCCTTTGACCTGCATAATAAGGAGGAAGGCATAAAGGAGTTCAAGAAATATCTTGAACTGGCACCGGATGCGCCGGACGCGGCAACGATTAGACAGACGGTCGAGGAATTGGCTTCTAGGAAGTAAGTCAGGTTTTAACGAAAAAGCCCCGGAATGAAATATCCGGGGCTTTTCTTTTTTTATTTCTGTAATGCGTACTCATAGTGATCAGGAACGGTATGGGACGACGGTCACCCCATATGGTCTGGAAGATCGCCTGGTATCATCGTAACACAAATTGAAGCGGAAGCGATTGAACGAGGAGACGTATTCTTCGAAATAGCCAAATGTCACGACCCAGGTGCTTGTCAGACTGATCTTCCTAAGATATCTCGGCCAGCTCGTTCAGTTGCTGCTCAAACACTTTCGCCTTCATGTCATGCTCGTTCGTTATGGTCTCCAGATCTGCAAAGCGCGATTCGATCCTTGCCTTGTTATCGCGAACGGACTGTGACAGGCGCTTAATGGCCAGGGCCTCGCCTTTGATCGAGACTTCAAGAAGTTTTTGTGTATCCTGCTCCACTTCAAACTCAAGTTTCGTGATCTCTTCCTCGATGGCCGAGATCTTTTTCTTGAGCGCGCTCAGGACCTTCGACCTTTCAGACACGATACCGGTACGCAGCTTTCTTGCGTCCTTTCTGTTTGCGCTCCTGTCCGGGTCACGTTTTTCGCTCTTCTTCACGCCTATTCCACCCTCGTCACTCCATCCCATTCGGTCAAGGAAGTCCAGATAGGTTCCCTCGAAGATCGAGACGGTCTCGTTGTCGTAGACAATCAGCCTCGTCGCTACGGCCTCAAGAATCAATTCGCTGTGGGTTACGATGACGACAGCGCCTTCAAATGCCTCAATGGCCTCGATCAGAGAATCGATGGATTCCATGTCCAGGTGGTTCGTGGGCTCATCCAGCAGGAGCAGGTTGGCGGGCGAAACCAGGAGCTTGCCGAGCAGCACGCGGCTTTTCTCGCCGCCCGAAAGCACACTTACTTTTTTGAGCGCATTATCGCCTTCGAACATCATGAGCCCACAGATAGCGCGAGATTCTCCCTGACTGTGGTCAGGATGCGCGTCCATCACCTCCTGGAGCGCGGTCTTCTCTGGACGCAGCCGGTTGATGTTGGTCTGGCCGAAGTAGGCGATCTTCGTATTGGGATGCAACTTGACTTCGCCCCTCGTGGGGGACAGCTCATTTGCCAGCAGGTTCAAGAGCGTTGTCTTACCTTTGCCGTTCTTCCCGATTACGGCGATGCGGTCCCTTTTACCGACGCTGAACGTCAGACCGTCGATCAGGTTCGAGCCGTTTTTGGAGAATGCAAAGGAGAGGTCTTCTACGGTCATCAGCCATCTGGCTTCAAACGGCGCAGACCGGAACTTAAAGTCGAGAGTTTTGATCTCGTCGAGCTTCTCCATCCTCTCGTGCCTCGCAAGCGCCTTGATACGGGACTGGACGGAGCTGGCCTTGTTCGCCTGGGCGCGGAATCGGTTAATGAACTGTTCGACCTCTTTCCGCTTTTTTTCGTCGTTCTGTCGCGTCTTCTCATAGATCTCCTCTTCCAGTAAAATCTGATCGTAGAGCTTCTGCGTAGAACCGGCGACCTTGCGCATCTTGCAGCGGTGGATGATCATGGTATGGGTTGTGACGCTGTCCATGAAGTCGCGGTCGTGGGTTATGATGATGAGCTCATTCCTCCAGGCTCGCAGGAACTGCGTGATCCAGCGGACAGATACGATGTCGAGATAGTTCGTGGGCTCGTCAAGGAGCAGAAGGTTCGGTTCGGACACGAGCACCTTGGCAAGGTTCAAGCGCACCTGATAGCCGCCCGATAATGATGAGGGGGGCCGGTCAAAATCGTCGTTGATGAATCCGAGGCCATGGAGGATGGCCTCGGCTTTGTACGTCTCATCGCGATGGTCTTCATTGACCGGAAGGGCCAAGCATGCTTCCTTGAGCACCGTATCTTCGGTGAAATGAATATGCTGGGAGAGATGGCCGACAGTATATCCCGAAGGCATGGTGATCGAGCCAGCGTCCGGATGCTCTTCGCCGAGGATCATTCGGAAGAGTGTGGATTTCCCATGGCCGTTCCTGCCCACGAGCCCCACGCGCTCGCGGGGGTTGATGGTAAAACCGACGCCGTCGAAGAGCACCTGTTTGCCGTATGATTTTTCTATGTTCGTAACCTGGAGCATCGTTCTTCCCGTATAATCGCAGAGGTATGAGCCGATATATCGAATCGGTATATTACCGCATGATAGGCGCCTCTGGCAAATGTTTTTTCAGAACTCAGCAGCTCCCTGGAGACCTGCGGCTTGAATAAAGCATCTGTGACCCCAATCACATTTTGCCGCCAACGATCTGCCAAAGGATGCGGTTAGCATTTTTCATCTCTCTCTTGACAACGGAGCCGTGAAATGCTAAATTTTAGATTGCGCATAGGACGAATAACATACTGACTTTGCTCAGAGCAAACCATGGGAAACCATGGGGCGCAGAGCCACGAAGCTAAATAAAACAGGGACCTTATTCTTTTCATGCCGAATGGGTTACGTGAAAGAGAAGGCGTCCGTTGTTTTATATGCTAGTCGAGCCGCCAAAGAATTTGTGCCCTCTTTGGCGGGTTTTTTTTTAAAGAGCAGGGTGCCTAATCTGAAATTGCTATATCACCGTGCATTATCAATTTTCGATTCCGGAGGGAGAAGAATATGAATCGATCTAAGAGCCTTGTACTCATGGTTATGCTGCTCATGGTAACGGCGTGTTCGCCGAAGATATACGGGACCGTGCAACTCATGGATGCGAATATGCAGCCTATCCCGGTAACCAAGGAAGGCCCCCAGGGGACGGTGGTGAACATGATAAACACCACCACGACGCTGGAGAAGGCTTCGCATGCGGTGGTCGTGGACGCTGATGGCAAGTTCGAATCTGTCAAGGATTCTATTATCCCGGGGATATACAAGGTGGAAGCAACCAGAATCGGCTTTATGACGGAGACCCAGAGCGTTGAAATTACCAAGTTTGGGACCAAGAAAGTGGAGTTCAAGCTCAAGAAAATTCCCGAAGGCAAACGCAAGACCATCGAAGGATCAAAGTCCGACGAGGACAAAATTGTGAACCCCGGTGAGGTAAATATCCAGCCACCGACAATGTGACAAGGCGTGGCGTCGAATAGTAGCCATTATTCTTCATTGTTCAATGTGCTTATGTTGTTCGAAGGAGGAGTCTCATGATTAAGCTCTCTGTGCGGTCAGCCCTTCTCGTATCGGCGTCATTGATGCTCTTTGCATGCGCGAGTGAAAAGCTTGAGCTGGAAGTGAAAGCCCGGATGGATGGGAATCCCGCAGCGCAGGCAAAAATCACCGTAGACGGCGAGGAGCAAGGGGTCACCGATACGAACGGAACCTTTTCGAAAATCTTGAATAAAAAACCAGGAGCCGAGGTTGAGGTCGTGGTTGCCAAGGAAATGCCGGGCTACCGGATCAAACCCTGGAAAACTACTTTCCTCGTGAAGCTGTCCAAGTCCGGGACCGTCGAAAAATATTCTTTCGATGCTGAACTGCCTGCGTCGAGGTATGTGATGATCATTGCTATGGAGAAGGAAGCGCCTGTTCCTGATGCCGTGGTAAAGGCGGGTGGAGCAGAAGTGGGCAAGACGAACGCGAAGGGCGAGTTCGTATACGAATACAAGGAGCAGCCCCAAACCGGAATCGATCTCGCCGTCAGCAAGCCGGGTTATAGCGTCTGGCGCAGGACCGGAGCGGTAGAGCCCGGCCAGCGGCTTGAGGCCGCACTCACCAAGAGGGTATTGATCGAGATCTCGGCGCTCGCCGAGGAATACGGACAGGCGAGCGGTATCCCGGGGCTTGCTGTGACCATCGACAAAAAACAGGTCGGCAAGACCGATGCCAAGGGTATGTATACCTACAGCTATGACGGTGAGCCGGGCAGGAAGGTACAGATCGCGCTTGCTGCCGACGGCTATATCCCCGCAACCTGGAAGACCTCTGCCGTGCTTGAGGGTGAGATTAATCTCCAGCGATATTTCTACCCGACGACGCCCAAGCCAATCCGGGCGGGCATCTACCGTTTTGTGGGCAACACGCCAAACGTGGATTTCAAAGATATCGCCGCGCAGACTGAGTCTGCCGTGGCAAACCAGCTCTTCAAGAATACCTGCTTCCGCGAGGTGCCGACTGCGACGCTTCAGGCCGTGGTCAAGCATGCCAAGGTGAACATCGAAAAGATCTCCGCTAAAGGCTGGCGGGACATGCAGCTCCGCAAGACAGTGGATATGATCATTCTCGGAAGCGTTGCGAAGGATGATTCAGGGTTGTTGATCGAGACCAAGTTCTACACATCCAGTGGTAAGCTTATTCTGAGTCAGATAACGAGGGCCAGAGGGGCAGGTGGCATCAACAGCGCTGCCAAGGAGATCGCATCAGCCGTGCTTGAGCGGTTCCCATTCGAGGGGACCGTGGTTTCTGCCGAAGGCGAAAGATACCGGATCAACCTTGGCAGGAGCGGGTACCGAATCAGCAGTGGCACGGAGTTCACCCTAATGGCACCGCGCCTCGACGAGAGCGGCAAGATCTCGGGATACCGGGAGACCGGCAAGCTCAAGGTCAGGAAGGCTGAGGACGCAGGCTCCTGGACAGAGGTGGAAGACCTGAAAAAAGGAGAAAAGATCACCATCGGTGACCGAGTGGTGCGCCATATCTATCGAGAGGGCGAGGAAGAGGAAATCCACAATTACTTCCTGCTCTCCGCAAAGGGTGGGGTCCCTCCTGATGTTTCACCCTTGGCCGGAGTGAACATCTATGTGAACGATGAGTGGCTGGGCACGACGGGCGAGGATGGAAAGGCCGAGGTCCCGGTGCGCATCGGCAAGAGTTTCAACCTCCTGCTCTATCGGCACGGATACCAACAAGTGAGCGAAAAGGTCAAGATAGATAAGAACAAGGACACGAAGGAATTCGTTTTGAGCGTGAATAATTCCGTTTTCAGGATAGATTCTGAACCCCCGTCGGCAGAGGTGTTCGTGGATGGCGAGAAGATCGGGAAAACCCCGATCCTCGATGGCAAACTCGTGAACCTCGGCTTCCATACGGTCAAGGTCTCAATCGGCGGCGATTACCGTGATTGGGAAGAAGTTGTGGAGTTTTCCAAGAAGGAGGAGAGCCGTATCGACGACCGGAAGATTGTTCTTTCCAAGGACTATCTCAAGATCGGGGAACGGGCTGAGCAGAATGGCGATATCGACGGAGCGATCCAGGCGTACCAGAGCACGGAGAAGACACACCCTGACTACTCGGAGGCCCACCACCGGCTGGCCCAGATCTACCTTGACGACAAGAACGATTACGATGCGGCGATCCGAGAGTTCGAGAATGTTCTTTCGTTACCCGAAAACCGGCAGCTTGTCCTCAAACAGTATGCTGTAGCCTTCACCAATCTCGGGCACGCATACTACGAAAAGGGGAGCGCCCTCGTGCAGAAAGACAAGGATGCAGCGGCGCAGAACTTCGCCAAGGCTCTCCAGAACCTGCAGATCGCGAAGCAAAACACGCGGTTCTTTCCGACAATGCATTACGATGAGGCGCTCCACGACACGTACTATTACACCGCGCTTTCGTACCACAAGCTCTACCTGATCACGAAGAAGACCGCTATCCTGAACAGCGCCAATCTTGCTTGGCGCGAGTACTTCGACTTCTTCCCGAAGAAGCTTGAAGGGAATAGTAACTTTGAACAGTCCCGCGAGGCGGCCCAGAAGTACTGGGATCAGATTAAGGACCTCTAACGCGGCGAATGAGGACCGGAAATTGAAGGCAGGGAAGTATTGCGCATTGAAGTATGCCGTGCTGGCAGTGGTGTTTATCGCTCGCACCGGCTCGACGGACGAGATCAAGTCCGCCCCCACGAATGCGACCGTGCAGAGCGGGACGGCGGTGCTTGAAAAGAAGCCAGAAGAAAAAAAGCCTGACATGGTTGAGCCCCTGTTTGTGAGGCCGCTCACGAAGATCGAGGGCGGGCGGAACGACTCGAACCCGACATGGTCTCCGCTCAGCACGCTGATCGCGTTCGAGCGTAGCAGGGGGGACAAAAAAGAGATCATCATCATGTTCCCAGACGGGACGCCGGTGCAGACCGTTTACTTCAAGCTGTCCGACATCAGCAAAGAAACGCAGTTTTTCTTTCCGGGCGTGTACGAAGAGGTGAGTTACAACGCCGGCATCAGTTGGTCGTCTGCCGGTGATCGTTTCGTATTTATGAGCAACGGAGGAGAAGGAAACTACGATCTCTACCTGCAAGAGGTCGGGGGAAAGGCTGTGGTAAGGCTGACGGACCACAAGGAAAAGGACGGCCAGGCGCACTTCTCTCCTGTAGCTGATACTCTGGTGTTCGTATCAGGCAGGACAGGCTACGGAGATATCTATCTCATGGACATCTCCAGTCACGCACTCACGCGGCTGACGCGGGGCGGGAAGGAATATCTCTATCCCCAGTGGTCACCGGACGGGAAAAAAATCGTGATGATGCAAGGCAGCAATGAGAACCATGATATTGTTCTGATCAACGACGTAACAATGCCCATGGATTCGCAGAAGATACTGACGACATGGCCCTTTGACGATTTGCGGCCCGTGTGGTCACCGGACGGGAAAAAAATAGCCTTTTACTCGAATTATAACCCTGCAGGGGACCCGAAAATATGGTCGATTATCGTGATTGCGGCGGATGGTTCGGACCCCACGCAGGGAGACGGCCTTGCAGCAAGGGTGGTGGCCATGGACATAATTCCGGACGTGGAGGCGGGACCTGCCTGGATGCCTGACAGCAACAGGATTGTGTACGTGAAGAACGATCGGCAGGAGTATAATCCGATCTACATCGCAGATATCAGGGGGAAGACCTCAACGCTTCTGAAGACGGAAACGAAAATGAACCATGATATCTCCTGTTCCCCGGACGGGACGATCGCGTTTCGTGCCCAAGTCGATCAATGGGATCAGATTTATCTAGCGCGTCTCAAGAATTAAGAGACGGAGCGGGAATTCTTCCCTTTTCGAAGGGGAGATGTAAGCGACTATATGATATAGTAAATATCCATACAGGTATCGCATAATCGTGTATTTTGTGATACCATATGTATATGGACATCGTGCATCACAGGACCTGTACATACCAGATCGGGTACCAGATCGTATTCTGCACCAAGTACCGGTATAAAATGCTTGTCGGCACGGTATCGGAAGATCTGAAGCGGATCCTGGCTGATGTAGCCAACGAGAAAGGTTTCGCTATACGCGAAATGGCCGTCGGAGAAGACCACGTCCATTTATTCGTCACGGCTCCTCCCCACATAAGCATCTCATCGCTCGTCAAGTGGGTGAAGGGCATATCGGCAAGGCATATGTTCATGAAACGGCCGGGGCTCAAGAAAAAGCTCTATAAGGGACATCTCTGGAA
>Ga0335081_10012304_pt1 | contig 13862 bp, 10 predicted proteins | sample Lox_Sample_35_FD_206713 | JGI IMG/M metagenome (GOLD analysis project Ga0335081, IMG submission 206713) | Soil microbial communities from Loxahatchee National Wildlife Refuge, Florida, United States - Lox_Sample_3.5 | ecosystem: Environmental > Terrestrial > Soil > Wetlands | place: USA... | reverse complement strand
GTACGAGGGGAATGAATGATGCAGGATGTCCAGAATGGCCAGGATGACCGTCAGATACCAATTGACCGCGTGGGTGTTTGCGACCTCCAGTACCCGATCGTGGTCTTGGATCGAGATAAGCAGCAGCAGCAAACGACCGCTAGGTTGACAATGTCGGTCAATCTCCCGCACCAATTCAAGGGCACCCACATGAGTCGCTTCATCGAGGTCTTAGACGCTCACCGCGGCGAGATAACTTTGCGAACGGTCCCATGCATTCTGAGAGAACTCAAGGCGCGGTTGGCTGCTGAGAGCGCCCATATCGACGTGGCGTTTCCCTACTTCCTTGAGAAGGCCGCGCCTGTCACGGGCGCCAAGGCACTGATGCATTACGACTGTCGCTTCATAGGCGAGGCCAACGGCGGCAGTTGCGACTTCGTGCTTCGCGTAAATGTGCCCGTGACGAGTCTCTGTCCTTGCAGTAAAGCCATCAGTGATTACGGCGCTCACAACCAACGCGGCGAGATCACCATTGATGTGCGGCCAGAACTGGGTGCAGATGGAGGGATCGCGATGATCTGGATCGAAGAACTGATTCAGGTCGCCGAGTCGTCCGCGTCAGCGCCAGTCTACGCACTCCTCAAGCGGCCCGATGAGCGACACGTCACGATGCAAGCGTACGATAATCCCGTTTTCGTCGAAGATATTGTTCGGAACGCCGCGGTTAAACTTCGGAGTGATGAACGAGTGCAGTGGTTCCACGTGCGTGCGCTAAACCATGAGAGCATACACAATCATGATGCCTTTGCCGAGATTACGTGGGAACGGCCGTAACCAGCAACCACCGTTGCCAATTGCGACGCACAATGGTAAATTTTGGAGGTCGAAGGATAGAAAACTGCAACGGGAGTCGCTGAACGGTGGCTGCAATTAACCTAATCGTGAGCTGCACAAACCGAAAGCGATATCCTCCTCCAGCCGGCTTGACCGTGCGAAACCTCAGCGGCTCTGATATAGCGGAACGGCTGTGGGCATGGAAAGAGCGGTTACATAGGGTGCCTGCTGACCGGTATCGTGCCGACCAGTTATACATCGGCGACCATTGGGCAGTCGCACGGGGGATTCCGAGTCTTGTGGCAGACAGGCTGACCGTCCGACTCTGGATCTGCTCAGCGGGCTATGGTCTCATCCGCTGCGACAGTTTGGTGAAGTCCTATCAGGCGACGTTCTCACCGGGGAGTGACGATTACGTAGCAGCCAATGCGACCGACCGTGCGGCGGCAATCCGTGCCTGGTGGCGAGGCGTATGCACGGTTCGAGTCAGCGGTGGGGAGCCCATGCCGCGGTCCGTTGCGCAGTTGGGAGGGATTCAACCGCGCACGCCAATGCTCGTCGCGCTATCGGTCGATTACCTAGACGCCGTTGCCGATGACCTACATGAGTTGTTGGAGCGCCCATTCTTCCAAGAGCATCTATCGATCGTCTCCTGCGGAACCGTCGGGCAGCCTCGCGTCTGGTCACACAACCTCCTCCCTTGTGACGGGTTAATGTCGGAGGCACTGGGTGGGACCTTGATATCGGTAAACGTCCGAATCGCCCGGCATCTACTCACATCTTTGAACGGGGGCGAGGTTACCGCGGAGCGAATGGCAACGCTCGCCCGTTCGATTCCCCGTGCTGCGACTCCGGCACAAGGCCGGGAGGCTTGCAGTGACCGGCGAGTGCTTGCATTCATTCGGAAGGCTTTGCATCGCTCCCCAGCGCCAAGTCGGTCGCGTCTGTTGCGGGAATATCGCGATGCAGGACTAGCCTGCGAGCAGGCACGATTCGCGCAACTCTACAGCGTCGCAACTGGCACGGAGGCAGGATCATAGCGATGCACAAGAAGGGGAGTTCGATCGTCCGACGGCGGGCCCTGCGGATCGAGCAGTGTGAAGGCCACCCGTTATACCTCCTCGCCCTCACCGGCGAGGAACTTCTGTCAGTTGCTGAGATCTCCCGCGTTTCCCGCGATGAGGCGGGCAAGTTGATCGGCTATCAACGTGCGGAGGTCAAGCGCCACGTCCAAGAGATCGTCGATTATCTCAACAGCGCTAGAGTGCTTTTCCCCAACTCGCTGATTCTCGCCCTCTCCTCGCGCGTCCATTTCGTGTCTAGCCGCGGTCCGCACGTCCGGGACGGGCTGGCAACCGCCGGCACACTGGAAATCCCCGTTCCCCGCAATGGCGCACCGAAACCGGCTTGGATCGTGGACGGCCAGCAGCGGGCGCTCGCTATCTCCAAGTCCCAGCGTCGCTCACTACCGATTGCAATCAATGCGTTCGTTGCCGATGATGTGGAAATTCAGCGCGATCAGTTCCTCCGGGTCAACAACACCAAGCCACTCCCCCGCGGCCTGATTACCGAACTGTTGCCCGAGGTCTCAACGCCACTGCCCGCCAATCTCGAAGCCCGCAAAATTCCATCCGCGCTCTGCGATCTTTTGAACACAAACGAGGCGTCACCGTTCTATCGCCTGATTCGACGTGCCTCTTCGACCAGCGAGGATCGCAAGAAAGCGGTCATCTCCGACACCTCCGTGATTAGGTCCATCCAGGAGAGTATTTCGGCGCCGTCCGGCTGCCTGTTTCCTTACCGCAATATCGCCTCCGGTGAAACCGACTTTGACGGCATCTGGAAAGTGTTGGTCGCCTACTGGACGGCGGTCAAACAAACCTTTCCGGAGGCGTGGGGGAAACCGGCGAGCAAGAGCCGGTTGATGCATGGTGCCGGACTGCGCTCGATGGGGCGCCTAATGGACCGCGTCATGGCCTCAATCGACCCTGCTTCACCACACGCGTTGTCGGAGGTCCGACACGAATTGCAAAGTATTGCTCCGCTTTGCCGCTGGACCTCGGGTCGGTGGGAGGAACTTGGCGACCTCCACTGGGACGAACTGCAGAACGTGCCGCGGCACATCCGTATCCTGTCGAGTTTCCTGGTGCGTAGCTACGTTCGGCATCGCGGAGGGACGCGGTGAAGTTCTTCTTCCCAGATAGCCAGGACTTCGTGGACGAGTCCTTCGACTTCGAGACAGAAACTCGGTCCAGTACACGCATCCGCCAGCGCGATGACCGGTATCCTCATGAAATCTTCGCTACTCCACCATACGACGGGCTGCTCGTGTCCAAGGCGATCGTCGACGGCCTCGGCGGCGGCACAGGCAAGTACAGCGTCCCACAGCGCCACCGCTTCTTACGCGTGGGCGTGCGCGAGTATTTCCGCCTCCAGGCGACCTCCCTTGAGACAATGGGCGACTGCGGTGCTTTCACCTATGTCCGGGAGGAACGGCCGCCGTATACGGCCCGGGAAGTCGCCGACTTCTATTCCGAGTGCGGTTTCGATTACGGCCTCTCTGTCGACCACGTCATCCTCGGCTACAACGCCAGCTTGGATGACCATCTTGAGCCCCTTGACTTGGTTCCGGCGGACTGGCGCGCCCGCCAAGACATGACCTTCGAACTGGCCGAGGCGTTCCTGCAATACTGCCAGGCCAAACAGAAGCGGTTCACGCCGATCGGCGTGGCGCAGGGTTGGAGTCCCCGATCTTACACGCATGCCGTCGACGTGCTTCAAAAATTGGGCTACCGCTACATCGCCTTCGGCGGTTTCGTCCCGCTCAAGACGCCAGACATCCTCGCCTGCCTGCGTGCGGCCAACGTCATCCGTCTTCCCGAGACGGTCTTTCACCTCCTCGGCATCACGCGCTGCGAGCACGTGCAGGCCTTCGGTGCGTTCGGTGTCGTCAGTATTGACAGCACGTCGCCGCTACGCAAGGCCTTCAAGGATGACCGCCATAACTACTACACGGACTCGGGAGGCTGCTCCGCTATCCGCGTGCCCCAAGTGGAGGCGAATCCGGAGTTGCTACGGCGGATCACCGCCGGCCAGGTCCGCCAGGAGGAGGCGCGGCGATTGGAGGTAGCGTGTTTGCAAACGTTGACCGCCTTCGACCGCGACGAGGCGACGGTCGAGGAAGCGGTGGCCGCCCTACGAGGGTACGAACGTGTATTCGATCCCACTGCCGACCGCTCCGCCGTCTACCGACGCGTGCTCACGGATCGCCCGTGGAAGTATTGTCCCTGTGAGATCTGCCGCCGTCTGGGCGTCCATGTGATCATCTTCCGCGGGGCCGAGCGCAATCGCCGCCGCGGCTTCCACAATCTTTTTGTCTTTAATCGTCAATTACAGGGCCACCTCGACCGCCTGGGCGACCGAGAGTCCGTTCTCCAAGGGTCAGACCGATGAATCATGCCAACGAAGTACGACTGCCGGCACTTGAAATTAAGCAGGGACCCAATCGCACCTTCTACAGCTTCGCCGTGGACGGAAAACTCCTGCCGAAGTTTGCCACCGTTTCGCGCATCCGGCGCGACGCTGACAATATCCTGGCCGGGTATCAGCGCCCCGAGGTTCTGTCGCACATCTCGGAAATCCGAACGTACATTGAGTCCCGCGACCCGCTGATGCCAAACGCCATTGTTTTGGCATTTGATAGCCGCGTCCGCTTCATACCCCAACCAGCGGCGCCGACTAGCTATGGTCGGTGGGGAACGTTAGTCATTCCTGTGGACGAGACGGCCGAGCACCACAAACCGGGGCTCATCGTCGATGGCCAGCAGAGGTCGGCTGCCATTCGCGACTCGCAGGTGGCCAGTTTTCCGATCTGCGCGACGGCCTTCATTACCAATGATGACCGCGAGCAGCGCGAACAGTTTATTCTAGTGAACTCCACCAAGCCGCTGCCTAAAGGCCTCATCTACGAACTGCTCCCATCGACGGAAATGAAACTGCCGCCGCTCCTCGAACGGCGGCGATTCCCGGCACAACTCCTGTTCCGCCTCAACTCCGACGAGTCTTCGCCCCTCCACGGGAAGATCCGGACGCCCACTACACCTGGCGGCGTGATCCAGGACAACAGCATGCTGAAGATGCTGGAAAACAGTCTCAGCGATGGTGTGCTCTACCGTTTTCGCGACCCTCTGGCCGGAGAGACGGACACGGAAGCCATGCTGTCCGTGCTGAAATCCTTCTGGGCGGCGACCTCGACTGTGTTCCCGAAAGCCTGGGGCCTACCTCCAACCCGCTCCCGGTTGATGCACGGCGCAGGCATCGTCAGCATGGGCTTCCTTATGGACGCGATCGCCGAGCGCCACCGCGATGCAGGTATGCCGAAACAGGAATGGTTCCGCGAGGACCTCACCCCGCTACAAGAGGTCTGCCGCTGGACTGAAGGCTACTGGGATTTCGGCCCGGGCGTGAAGCGCAAGTGGAATGAAATTCAGAACACGTCGAAAGACATCCAAATGCTCGCAAACTACCTCATGGTCCAATACAAGTCGTTGGTGTGGAATCGTCCGGCCGATCAACACTAAATGCGGACCGCATCAGCCGTGTCCTTCGGAGGAATCGCCAGCAAAGATGAAAAGGCGTAGCGATGGCGTTCCCACTAGTTCTTTTCGATGTTGTCCAGTCGGATGTCCGGATGGTTTGGGCTCTTGAGGTAAGTGCGGTATTCATCGCAATCGAAACGCCTCCCACAGGCAGTACACTGTTGCCTCAACTCATCTGTCGTCCGCTTTCCGACAGGTTCGCTGCTAAGCGCAAGATCACCACCTGAGACACCGAGAGGGTTTGATTCAAACGACAGCACCGTATTTCGTAGAAGTCGTGCTTGATCTATCGTCCATTGCACCGCGTGATGAACGATTGTGTCGTCAATGGGAACGGCCAGCAGTTGCTTCTCATACCGGGTTTCGTTCACGAAGAACAATACGCAGCGCACCGGTGTTTTGCCAGTCCGCTCCTCATAGAGGGCTGCGTATGTGAGCAGTTGGCGAACGTAATCCCCAAGGTAGTGCGTATTAGATCGGGTTGCCTTGTAATCCCAGATCTCCAAGTCGCCGACGCTTGCTTGAGTTGGCTTAACAACAACGTCTCCGACTAAATTCTCCGGGTCGCTCCACTGCCACGTCCGGGCGTAGACGAGGGGGCTTTCCTGCTGCACAACAAGATCCAAAACACCCGTCAAGAGAAGGCGACTCTTCCCGCTAAAATCAGCCTTTACGAGTTTCCGCACGGCGCGCAATTCGTACTCCGTGTGCTGCGCCCCTTCAATTGCCACTTTCACTGTTTTGTGCATCGTACCGTTCGGAAACAGTCGCTCGGTAATCCTGCCGAGAACTTCTGCTTTCGTGCTGAACGCCGTTCTAATGCCCCGCGCCCACAGCACACGGAAATGTTTCTCCAGTTGTTCCCGCAGTTCCGTAACGCTTGCGTGCGACTTCTTGTCTCCATAGCGGCGAGTCAACCACTCCATCGCGTGGTGCACAAGGCGGCCTTCCATGGCCTGAACCTGCTCGTACGGACGGAATCGGGCATATTTTTCATAACTCCAGGCGCGTGGGCAGCGCCGGTGAGCCAAAAGATCGCCAGTATAGGATATCTCGATCACATCACTGGTCATTGCGCCTCCACTACGTTCACGGTTGATGAACCAGCATACAGATGCGATTTCTTCTTGGGGAACAACGCGGCAATCCCGGCGTTCAACGACATGTAATTCATAGACGCGTTGGGATCGTCTAGGATGGTGAGAGTTCTCTTGGCGCGCGTCATGGCAACGTACACTTCCCGTTCGCGGTCCGCGGTTGCCAGGCGATTTGTGTCCCGGTCCTCCGTCTTGAGTTTGTCGCCATGCAATGCGAACGTCACCGCCTCGCCGCTGAATAACTTCGTCCTCAGCGCCGGGGCCAAATCAATATCCCTTCCGGTGCCGGCAACATACACATGATCAAACTCAAGCCCCTTTGCCTGATGAAACGTAATGAGCAGCACCGCATCTTCTTCGAATGACTCCACCTCAGGGTCATCTATAGTGTTGTTGTCCAGGTAGGCACCCAAGGTGTTCAGAAAATTCCAGAATTGATCTGCCCAAGCGAACTTGCCCTTTGAGCGCACAACGTCCAGCGGTTGCTCCAGCGATTTCATGGTGGTTCGCGTCGGCGCAACTGTCGCTTCCAACAACTGCGTGAATAATGCTTGTCGAAAGAGATCAAGTGTGAAGCCGGCATTGCGAAATAGTGGAAACGACAGCAATCTGGCCACAAAGCCCGCTAGCGTCAGCCGCCGACCGGTGGTGGGTGCTTTCGCGAGTGTGTCGCGGATCATATCGACATACGTAACCACATCGCGGTGTGCGGAACATGGAGATCCGATACCGCCGCCTTGCGCCTTCATGAACTTCTTCTGCAACGCAGCGTGGCTGGCATTGATAGGAAATGACGGTGGAGCACTCTTTGCCATTGACGTGTGATTTGCATTGCCGCATGTCGCCCATACCATGACCATTCGGCCACCCTTTCCTGCTGGAGCTATTGACACCGGATCTATCAGATATGAAATAAGCCCCAGCAACATCGACACCGGGCTGTTCGCCGTTCCTGCGGTCTTGCTACGCGAGTTGTAGACGCGTAATGCCTTCGCCGAAAGTGCTCGGTGTAAATCCAAGGCAGGTGGTGTCAACGAGCGGAATTCACGTTCGCTTGTGCTGAAGAGCAGAATGGCTGCGGTTTCTGAGCGAGCGTCCCCAGCTTTTCGCCGGAGGCCAATCTGCAATTTTAGGAGTTCCTCAGCGACGATGTTGCAGACGTCCGGCCACGGTCCCGTCAGCAGGCGTACCGCCTGCCCGACAGGCGCCTTAGGCGCAGATGTTATCTGCTTTGGCATCGAAACGCGCTTAAGGATCGTATTGCTCTTGAAATCCTGGCTCAACTTAACGATGGACTGCGTGCTGCGATAGTTCACATCGAGTACTTCGATTCGATAAGGAACTCGAATGTTGGCACAATGCGGCTTCAGGCCCTGGAAGCAGTTTATATCGGAGCCACGAAAGCGGTAGATGGCCTGGTCATCATCGCCGACGACGGTGAGTCGCGTGCCAGCGTTTAGAAGCCATCGCGTGTGAATGGCAAATTGAATAGGGTTGCTGTCCTGAAATTCATCGACGAACACGTGTCCGAGGCGGGCGATCATTAGGGATTGCCGTTCGAGAAAGCGTTTTTGAATTGTGGCGAAATCGATAATGTTGTGCTCGTCCAGGTATCTTTCCCATCGTCCCTGCAGTTTAGCGATTTCGCCAGTCAATCCTTTTAGTGCATGCCCATCCTCAAGACCATTTGGGAGGCTTTGTCCGCCGCAACGAGGAAGCCATGTCTCCGTATGTTGAGCGAGGAGATCAATGAGAAAGTCAATTGTCTGCATCGTATTGGAGGGCCAACTTGAATCCAGCCAGGATGCCCGGAATAGGCTGACCAACTTCGGTTGCGCCAACAATCGATTTACGAGGCGCATCGGTACACCTGAGGATGTGTAGCCCAAAGCGAAGCGGAAGTCTCGCGCCAAACGGATCGTCGTCTCGGCTTCTTCAATCAACTGCGTTCCAGTTTCGAGGTAAGTGGAATCGAATTCCACCAGCATGGCGTCGCACAGGCTGTGGATCGTTCCGATTCGCAGGTTATGGACCTGCGGGTCGAAAACGGAGACCCCTCGTTTATTGGCGCATCTCATCAATTCGTCGCTGCGCTCTACTACCCGTAACTGCAACTCGGTCGCAGCACGTCGCGTGAAGGTAGTGGCCATGACCTGATCTGCGGGCGTGCAACAGACAAACAATTCATACAAAACCCGCCACACCAGCATTTCGGTCTTGCCGGAACCTGGGCCAGCTAGAATCTGGAGCACGCGGTCTGTTGGGCGCACCTCTATGATCGATCGCTGCGGACTGGCGGGTCTTAGCGGGTCGCGGCCAATTGCCACCAGAACATCATTAACTAGTTCAAAGAACTGTGTTGGTTCGATGGCTCCTAGCTTTGCACACATCGATCAGGTCGGCTCCTTAGCGTCGTTCAGCAATTCCCGCCAGAGGCGTTATTCTGGCGATCCTTAAATCGATCACTGTTCTCCGCATTCTCGTCCGGCGGCGCGTCTATGAACATCCGCGCGTGGTGCTCTCAACTTGTGCGTGCGGCCGCACCTTGGCGGACCCAACGCTCGAGCGCAAGAACAATGCTGCCCATACCGGTACCTTGAACGTAGACCAGTCTGTCGCGGACGTCGTCAAATGCCCGGTAGACCGCGTGCTTGGTGGCTGCCCAGACCAGCAGAATGACTTCGGCTGTGCGTGCACTGTCCGTAGCGGCTCCAGCAACCACTTCGTCCACAACCACAACTTCTGCCCCGGAACGCTCCGTTATGATGTCCGCAGCTGCCTTGGCGGCTCGTTCATGCAAGGACACGATAGCTACCTTGCGCAACCCAGAGCTGGCAAGCGGATCCTCCGGCGCGCGCTCGTCTGACTCCGCTTCGACTGGAACGTACTCGTCAATTGCTGGCCGATCAAACCCCAGGTCCTGCCCTACCGCCCTCCAGAGGCGAGTTTCGGTGGGTGTCAGGGCTACAACTCGCGATCGAATAAAGGTCACACCGTCGATCCACAACCCTTGCGCGGTAGCCGGCTGACTGGCGTGCTCATCCAGTACTTCCAACGCGTTCAGCAGGAACGGGAGCTTGGCCTTGACGGGACGATTATCCCACCAAGTGCGCAGCAGTGTAGCGACCTCGGCTTCCTCTCGGCCGCGGCACTGCAGCACACCCGCAGCGAGGCTGAGGGCCACATTCGAGTCGGCCGGCAACGTGCCGCCACTGCGCGTGGCGACCCAGGCCTGCAGCAAGGCCAAATAAGCCTCAACCAACTCGCAGCGTGGGTAACTCCGGTCGCCGACCAAGTCCTCCACCAAACATGCCAGGGCGCGGTTGAGGACCACCGCACGGCTATCCTCAATTGCATGTGGCGCAGTGAACTGTTCGACGAGGGCCGCGATAACCTCCGTGGCGACGCGCCCGTCCGCCGGGTCTAAGGCCGGCCGCTGCGCCAACTCCAGAAAACCTTCGGCAGCCGGTCCGTTCGAAGCGTGCAGTGCCGAGACGAACTGCCGCCAATTCTGCGGCGTCGGGCGCCCCTGGCTGGGTCCCTGTACGACAACCTGCACGCTTGCGTCCGGCCGGTACTTCAGGCTCTCTGCCAACCCCATCTGCACCAACGGCCGCAGCGCCTCTCGCAGTTCTGTATGGCCGAGAAGTTGCAGCCCTGCCTCTTGCACGCGCCGCCAGTCGCACCGGCGCAGGGCTCCGAAGAAAGCCTGCTCCTGCGACTCTGGCTGCCGCGCGGCCGCAGCCTCCATTGGCAGGTGGTCGAGTATCCAGCATGTGCCTTCGCCATCTTCGGGCTGGGCCAGCGCGAGCAGGCCGGCAATCTGCGGGATGACGTGGTCGGCGACTGCGGCGTTGGCCGCTGCATCGCGTCCGGCGACTACATGGTCTCGCACATAGACGTGGTAGAACGCCTCGGAGATCGCAGCGCGCACGGTCTGCGGCATGCGAAGGGCGAGCAACCGGCTCAAGTTGGGATCGTGGACGATCTCGGCGTGCGCGCCGAACCAGGCGCGCATCCGTGTGCGCATGAATGAGGTGTTTGCAGCCGTATCTAGTTGTCGTTCGTCCAGGGCGGTTAATGCAGCCTCGGCCAGCATTCTATCACCGGTAACCAGGGCCAACTGGAACTGCTCCCGGAGTGCGAAGAGGCTCGGCTCCTCCGCCACGGCAGTTGGGGGTCGCAACAAACGCAACTTCCGCCAGAGAACCAACTTCTCGGTGATGCATCCGCGCGCCGCCGCGGCGGTGGAGTGCCAGCGGTAGTAGCCAGTTGGCGAAACCGCAGCGAGCGGGGCAGCCAAGGGGCCGCGGTACTCGGCAGGTTGGACGATCGGGCGGACGCGGTCCTCCCACGCAAAGCTCGGGATCATCCAGGCCCGCAATCCCGTGATGGCCGCGCGCAACGCAGCCGTCGTTCCCGCCACCGTCAACCACGCGACGTGCGAACCGTGAAAGAAAGGCAGGTGAGCCTCTTCGCCGGCTCGCAGTGCCGCGATCTCGTACCGCAATGGGTTGGCATCGCTCTCTCCTGCGGTCCGCCATTCGGCCGGCCACGACGCGGCTAGGCGCACGAGCAACTCCTCGTGAGGCTGGTTAGACAAGGAGGGTGCTCCAGTAGCGGTCGAATTCCAAATATGCACGGGCGATCTTGCGGCGTCCGGCGTCAGTGGCTCCGACGTGGTACGTGATCTTCTCGCCGCGAATGTGAACGCCGTGGTAGGTGATGTTCATGGAGCCCTCGATATAGAACCACGGCGTGAGGATGCCTTTCTCGTGGTGCACTTCGGGCGCGTAGCGCACAGTGACACCTGGGCACTCACGCACCAGTGGCGACCGCACGAAGTTGTTGGAAACCTCATTGGCCACGGTGATAATTCGGACCGGCATCCGGCGGGCGATCGAGACCAGGACGTCGCCAAACCGAACCTCTGCCCGCGCGTCCAGGTGCGGGAACAGGGCACTGAACTGACGGAACCGGTTATTGAGCAGCGGGAAATCCGAAATCCACGGGCTGCTGAAATAGACGGGAGTGCCGCTGCCGGACAGTAGCAGCAGCGTCGCCAGCGACGAGGAGACCAAGTCAACGGCTTGCGTACCGCTGCCGTGCGACCAAAGGTCCCGGCTGGAAGGTCGCTCGATCATGCCGTTACCCCCCGTAATTGTACCTGCACGACCCAATCGCTCCCGCGGCGGCGGATTGCGCCGACGGTCACCGGCACCAGCATGCTGTCCACCTCCAATTCCTCCGCGAGGAGTACCTGCAGTTCGTTCATAGCTTCGGTGGCCTGTGCGTTCGCGAAAACGAGTTCGGCCACAGCATTGTCCCGCACGAGAGCGCGCAATTCGGCGCGCCAGGGCCGCGCCGGGTCAAGGTGCAGGTCCGGCGGACGCAGGCCTAACCACGTCGCTGCTAGGTCTCTCGAGGCCAAACCCGCCTCGTTGTAGGGGTTGACGTCGGCCATGCACTCTGGGCAGGAGTGCCGACAGCCTTCAATCAGCAGTTGCTGTATGAGTCGGTAAACCTGGCCCGGTGCCGGTTCCGCACCACCCGAAAGCGTCCGCAGCACGCCCGCGAAACGGCGCGCCGCGGGCTCGTAGGTGGCGCATACGTAGGCAAACACTGCGGGATCGATGTCCCCGCCGAGTCGTTCGCACTTTCGCCGCCACAGCGCGTTAAGAACGTAGGCGATTCGGTCTGTCTGAGCCGAGCTTCCGGGCCGGACGATCCGCGCGACCACCGCTACCACGAACGAGCGGCTGGCATCCAGGCCAGCTTCCCACAAAGCAGTTTTAAAGCCCTCGCTGGCCGCTTCCAGGCCCTTGAAATCCTGCGCGCTCCGAATCGCCGCGACTGCCGCTCGTAGCGGGCCGTCTGGCCCCTCCGCATGCAACGCTGTTAAGAACGTGAACATCGAGGTCGCGAGTTGCTCGCGCGGACAAAACGTGAGTGCGTGCCGCACTCCCTCCGGGAACAACTCGGGTGTCTTCCGTATCGCTGCGACGACGGCTTCCGCATGACCCAAACCGCCTGCCCCCTCTTCACTCAGGAACACTCGCGCTGGTCCGGTGTGGTTCCAGAACAGGTCGAGCGTGAAGTCATCCTCAGAGACGCCTTCACTGCCGATTAGCGCCGCCGCCCGGAACGCCTGCGCGATTGCGGACAGGCCCCGGCGCTTGCACCATTCAAAGAACGCCTCGCCGAGGGGTTCCCAGAGCGTTCGCTCCAAGTTCTCAATCTCACCGCGGACAATCGGATCCGACCACAGGCCGACGAGCCGCTCCCGCAGTGTGGCGGGTGGTCGGGGTGAATCGTCGTCGTCAGTGGCGACCGGGATCACCTGGTGCAGTACTTTCCGCAGGGCGGGCAATCTGATGTCCCGCAGTGCGGCCTGGGCCTCTGGGAGGGTGCAGTGCTGGGTAAGGACGGTGGCCAACAGCATGGCCACACTGGTTCGATGGAGCCATTCAGCTGAAAACCTGTCGACGACACCCTGCAGGCGCGAGCTGGTTTTGAGTTGGTCGAGATAGAAGTGCGCGCGTAGCCCGCGGGTCGACGTTTCCGGAGGCGGGGCCAGATCGGCCAGGAACCGAGCGGCAATCTCCCACTCGAGACCATCCACTTTCAGCCGGAAACCGACTGCCTCTCGACTAACGCCTTCCTCATCGATCGCAGCAAGCGTGCCGCGGCCGGATTTGGTCTGCCGTCGAGGGCGTGCCAACTGCAGATCAAAGTCCCATGTCTCCGCAAACCGCAGTAGTTCGACGCCCGACTGCTCCCGATGGAGGTGCGCTTGTGCGCGCCCGATCGCTCGCTGCCACACACCTGATCGCCTTAGAGGCAACGGGCGGCCCTCGCCGATGGTCTCGACGCGCGACTGCCACTGCCACGAGGCGTTACTTCGCTCCGTCACGCGGGCGTCCTGGGGGACCAAGCGGAGAATCAGCGGTTGGTATATCGTGACAGCACCGGTATCTGCCGGCAGGCTGTCCAGCAACACTGCATCGGCGAAAACCTCGCTGATCGCCATTCCAGTCACGTCGTCAAGCAAGCGCCCCGAGACTTCCAGCCAATATCCGGGCTCACGATCCGCAGTGGAGTATCTTTTTGAGACCCGACCGGGGCAGAACTCATACAGTGCCTGGGCGATACCCATTCGCTCTTCGTCTTTGTCCACCGTGGGAAAGGCGATCACCACTTCAGAGAGGTCGAGTTCGCCGAAAGTCGCCGCCGGGATGAAACTCGGCAGCGGCCGGTTGAGATTCTGATATTCATAGTCCCTGCGCTGCGTATCAGCGTGGGCCCAATTGGCTTAAACCTTGCGGATGTGTGTGGGTATGACCTCTAATAAGAG